>VFQN01006274.1_pt1 | contig 13721 bp, 13 predicted proteins | sample 3512371 | NCBI WGS metagenome assembly VFQN01 (sample SAMN10412370, study PRJNA504923) | tailings metagenome | isolation source: Replicate 2 from Balatoc abandoned mine | place: Philippines: Itogon, Benguet | collected 2017-08-28
ACGAATTATTGTGTTTCATCTCAACAGTTGTCGATGCTACTCCCACCGTTGCACTCTTGCTAGTCGCTGTAATTAATTAATAATTTCTCAAGCTCCTCTTTCTTCTTTGAGATAGTTAAGTTAAAGTTCTTTGATTAAATTTTTCACGTCCAGTTTTCCATATTTGGTGCTGGTCAAAGTTCAAAGAAGTTGTGCAAATATGTTGTTTCTTTTCGGACATTTTTTAGACACAGGGACATCTAAAATTATTTACATGATCACTAATGATAAATGGTATTCTGACCGTTGAATATTAATACTTCCCAGGGCGTATCAACACCTTCATTGATCTCTCTTTCTCATTCTTTTACGGACTTTCTCAGCGTCTTGTTGTTTTGGTAGTATTTTGTTTCTATTCTCAATTTTCCGCTTCTGAACTCTCAAGGTGCTTCGACTTTCTTTCTCAATACTTGATGAGATTGATAAATGAGTTATTGTGGAGGTTGATGGAATATCGATTTCTCTTTTTTCTTCAGAAAGCAATTTTGAGCCATTTTGGTTGGTGTTGGTTAGAAGAATCTGTTGAGTTTGGACCGAAGTTGTTGAGTTGGAATTGGAGAATTCTTCCGTTTGAGTAGGGTCTACTGGCTTCTTCAACCCTTGTCTAGTTCGATTTTCATCCAACTTCTTCAGAAAGTAGTTCCAATCTGAAGCAAGTGACTGGAGGAATGAAGGTTCATTCGCTAATTGTTGCCTTGTTCTCGAATTCGCAATCCTCCCATCCCAGACAAACCCTCTGCTCAGTGGAGGGTGTGTGAAGGGAGTGTACTTCCAGCTATTCACTGAGAGAAGGAGGAAGAGAGCGAAGAAGAGGTTGAAGTTGTTGATTTTCAGTTCAATTATCATATCTGATCGTTGTGCACTCTATGCACTTTACTGCTGTTGGTTTGGCAAAGTCCGAAAGGCACAATTTCTCCCATTCTTCAATCAGCTGAAATCTCATTAGACATTGCAGATTAGACGATCATGTGTGGAAGAGCAAGGTTCGCGATTCTTGCGAATAGACAAATCAGAAGATACACTTCTTCTTCATCGTCTGCGAGGAACAGGACTGGTAATAATAGAAGAGCTAATTCTGGAAATGAAAGAAGAGGAAATAGCAGTAGTGGACCACAGGCAGCAGAACAAATACAATCTACTGAAAACCTAGACGAAACTCAAGAGAACTCGAATAATCCAGATGTTTCTCCGCTTCACGATGACACAGATCCTGTGAAGGTGATCGAGAACGTTTCTCCTGGGTTCGTTGTTCCCACTGTCCGCTTTGACGGTGAAAACTTTGTCGAGGAAGAAATGGTCTGGGGATTAATACCAATCTTTAATATGAATGAAAAGCCCGACCATTATCGATTATTTAACAAAAGAATCGAGTCTTTCTCCAATGATAACCAGTATTTCAATCGTTTGGTTCAGAGCAAGCGCTGTGTTGTCGTCTTCGATGGCTTTTATGAATGGAAGATGATCGCTGGGAAAAAGCAACCGTATTATATTCACTTGAAAGACCAACCCATTCAAATGGCAGCGATATACGAAGACTTCAGACATGACTTCAGCAACCCTTACCTTGAGAAGGTTTCTAAGTCGTTCTCCATCATCACAGGAACTCCTTGTCAGAAATTTCAAGATGTTCACAATCGACAACCTATCTTTCTTAGCGACGATCAAGCCCTTCAATGGCTGAATCCTGAAGCATCTGGTCTTGCATTATTGGAGATTTTAGAAAAGAACTCCTCCAACCAATCCTTCGAGGTGAATAACAGCATCTCCTTCCATCCAGTGCACCAGCGAATGACTGATCCGAAGTATCAGAATGCAGACTGTTCTCGACCTTTCAGTCTCGGGATGAATATGGGCTCTTTCTTGGTAAGTCGAGATGAAAAGAAGCTCCTCGACCAGAGAGAGGAGAAGAAAGACAGCAACCCCAGCAATGATCTCAACGTCTTGACAAAGGAAATCGTTGGTGTGAAGAGGAAAGCAGAGGCTATTGATCTCACTGATCTTTCAGACGAACCGCCTTCTTCTCCTCCATCAAAAACATTGAAAAGCTTTCCTGCGACTCCAACAAATAAACAAATGAAAGGAGGGAAAGCGAAAGAGGCAGAGAAAGGCAAAGCAGGCATCATGCAGTACTTTAAGGTTCAGAAATAGTCTCGAATCAGACGAACATTTATTTGTGATTGTTATTAGTGTATGTAACTTTTAATCTAGTTGTCCTTCCTCCTTATTGTCACAAATAGATTGATTGCCACAACCACCACACTATCACCACATTACAGGATCACGATCACTTCTGACCTAAGATCCGCGAAAAGACATTACGAGCAGGAGAGAACTCACGATTATCTGATTTGCTGCTCAAGGAGTTCGTCTTAGACAGCTGTGACGAGGTTGATACTTCAGGACCTTCCTTATCTTGTTGATCGATCGATCGCCCAATACCATCTGAATTTGGGAAGAAAGCTCTGATGCCTCCTCCACCTCCTCGCAACGACTTGGGCTGGGGAACTCCACGAGAGATATTTCCAGTTTTCAAAGGACTGATGATGTTGCTTGGATTTTCCAAGGCTTTAGAAAATTCGACACGATGATCGGCTTCTGCCTTCATGAGCTGTGCGGAATAGATATCATCAGACCGATCATGTAACTGTCAAATCTTAGAAAGTTACCTGAATTTGCTCGCGTAATGTTGCCAACTCAGCAAGATAACGCTCAGATTGCTGACGAATGTTCCCAATCAAACCTCGAGAATTATTCTCGAGTTGACGAATTCTTTCGTCACGGAGGGTTGTCTTCTTCTTCAACTCTGCTGTCTCCAACTCCAATGATCCGAATTTTCTCAGCAATTGACGATGAACTGCGACTAACTGCTCCAATCTTTGTTGCAAAGACTTCTGTTTCGCTCTTTCGCGTTCAGCCACTGTATCGTTCAACTGCTTGTTATCTAATCGACTGAGCAGATCGAACTTTAACTGAAGATCAACCATCTATAGAAGAAAGAAGTTCACTGAACAATCAAAGGCAAAGCAAAGATTAACTTACATTCTGGATGCGACTTTGCAGATCTTTCTCAAGGCGAGCACGATGGTCTTCGAGTTCTCTGATTCTCTTGTTCTGAGATTTATTCAGTTGAGTGAATTTATCCTCAAGAGCACTGAAACCGCCCTCGTATTGATTGGCGAAGTCATCTAAGATAGCGAAGAGTTCAGCGGAAATATCTTCACTGATGCCATGCTTCAAACAAACAGAGGCGAATTGCGTGTTGTATTCGTCGATTAGTTCCTTCCTCGCCGCAGCTGTCATCACCTTGCCGTTTTCTGTGACAATAGTGACAAGGCCGGCGAGACTTGAAGTATCGCCTGGACCTCGCTTTCCAGGTCGACGGAAGACGCTTTCATCATCTTCGACAGCGGATATGGACGTGACGATATTCTTTTTGGTTTGTTTGATCTGGCGCTCATCAATAGAGTCAGTAATATCACCGCTCAACTCAGCAATCTCCGTCTTTAGTTGTCGATTCTCAGTCTGCAAGGTTCCAATAGTTAATTCTAATTCCATCTTTTCGAATTTTATCTTGCTAACTTGATCGTTCACACTGCCCTTTAAACTCTCTAGCTCGCCCACTGCTTCAATCTTCTCTTTCAAGATCTGTTCGGCACGATCTTTGAGACCCTCATTACTGCGTTGAACTTCAGCAAGTAGGGTTGCTGCTTCTTGAATCAATCGCTCCTTTTCTCGAATTAAGTTTGCCATTTCCTTCAATTCTGCGTCCTTTCTCAAAGAATCTTGTCGTTCGTCGTCTAACTCCTGTGTCAATGCACTGACGGAGTCTTCCAACTTCTTTAGAGCAGCAGTCTCTGCTTCCAATCGCATGGAGCTTCCAGCACCCTCAGCTCGACCACCACCGGAATTAGCCGCTTGAAGTTGAGTGGTGAGAGATATGATGTGCGCTGTCTGGGCATCAATCGCTTTCTCTGCTCGCATCAGAAGATTTTCCAACTCCTCAATGCTTCGAGTTTGGTTCACTGAGACTTTATTCTCAATGCTCTTGGCACGTGTACCGAACCTCAAAGTGGAGACAGTTTCCATGGCGTTGTAGCTGGAAGGGGAGACAGCCACGATTAGTACTGTCTTCGAGTTTCCTCCAAGAGAATCCTGCAAGACTCTTGTCAACTTACTATCACGATAGGGAACGTGTGTCGACTTCTCATCCGTCAGCGCATTAATCACTTGTCCTAAAGCCGAAAGCGACTTGTTGATCATCTTCGCCTCCTCTAGCTGCTGCCCAGACGAATTCGTTTTCCGTACCATCTCACTGCCTGCCAAGTCAACTAAAACAAGTTTGCCAGACTTCATGGAATTGTCAATGATGTGTCTTTGAGAAACGGTGATTGTGAAAACTGAGTGCGATCGACTCGATCCCTCGTTCATGCCAGTCGCAGCAGTCGCACGATTAGTTGCACCTGTCAAAGTGGAATAAGCACACATGACTACCTAGGAAGAAGATAAAGGTACCTAAATGCATGATTTGAAGAAGCTCTTGCACCGAAGTCACGTACTCTTCAGTGACACCAGCGATGTATACGCCTTTCAGCTTGTCTTCCCTCACAGTCAAATTATTCTTGAGGCGATTCTCATCCAGTAAATCCCGAATCTTTTCCAAGTAAATTTCAACATAAGATACTTTAAAGGTGAATTCATAGTTTTCGTCTGCTTGAGAAACTCCTTCAAAGAGCGCCTCGACAGCCCTCGGAATAATGCCCTTCCCCTCCTGACTAGTGATGTCACCTTCCATGGTATGGGTCTACAGAGAGAAATTTTGATTCATTGAGAAAAGAGATTCGCAAAAGGCAATAATTCTCACTTTTCCGGTACCAGTTTGACCATAGGCGAAGATAGTAGCATTATAACCAGCGAGCACATCTGCAATTAAAGGTAACGCCGTATCTTGAAAAACCTGAACTTGCGAAGAGTCGGAGCCAAAAATTCGATCAAAGCTGAAAACATTCATATTTCCATCAGCATTTACTTCAATACTTCCAGTGCCTGCAACCTTGACACAGTTTACTCCACCGGAAGAAATTTCCTTTTGATTGGTGGGTCTGACACGACAAACGACACGAACATTTTGTCTAGTCGATTGTGGCTTCCCAGATAAACCATTCCGCGACGACATCCGCTCTGATCGTTTGAAGTCGCGATGTTTTCAAAGTGTCTGTTGGGGAAGCCTCTTTTAAATTTGCGTCGTAAGGTACCAATCTTGAAATTTTACGTTATATACCCAAAACTCGAGAAATCGAAATTTCAAAAATTGAATTTAGAAATCTAGGGATTTAGACAAGATTGGGTTTGAGTGGCTCGGCGTTGTGATTGCTTGACATCCATACCTTCAAAAAGTCCTCCTCCGATTGAAACACTATTCAGTCCTTTTGATCCACATCAGGCTTGGTAGTGTGTAGTAGATACATTCAATTCAATCCATCTTGCCCAATATAAACTTTTCTTGTTCCTTCGCTCAAAAGAAAGAGTCTCTCGCCTTTATTCCACGCTTGTTTACTATCGGGTTAATTCATAATAAGAATGGAGAACAAAGAAGAATTTGACCCACAATTGATTGATGCTGTCAAGAAACAAATAGAGTACTACTTTAGCAAGGAGAACTTGCAGACTGATGCCTATCTTACCTCTCAAATGGACGCTCAGATGTCTGTGCCGATCTCTGTGGTTATGAAGTTCGCCAAGTTAAAGGCCCTTACTCAGGATGAAGCAGTGGTTCGCAGAGCTCTCGTTGATTCCTCTGTAACTATAGTCGATAATCGCATCAAGGCGAATATTAAGTCGAGTGGAAGAAGCACCATCATTCTTAGAGAAATCCCTTCAGATGCCCCAGAGGAGGAGGTGAAGGAAATCTTCAATTATGATGGTTGCAAGCCTATTTCCTCCATTAGAAGCGATATTGGAGATACATGGTGAGAATATTTGTCGTCATAGTCTTTTCTTCTTCTTACTATCTGTTCCATAGGTTTGTTACAATGGAAACCGAGGACGATGCGAAGGACACCGCTCTTGATTTGAGACTAAAAAAGAGAACTTTTCGTGGACAGGCAGTGAAAGCACGCATCAAGACCGAACCTGTGGTTAGATCGTTCTTCCCTGTCAGTGCAGCACCTCCTGCTCCAGTGTACCCACCATTACACTTACCATTTCCTCCTGTCGTTCCTCCATCAATGCTTGATTTAAGTAACTTCGGTTATTTACCTGTTCCTCCACCTGTTGATCCAAACGCTGCCCCAGTGACTGACTCTGCAGAGGAAGTTGCTCCTAGCACAGAGCCTGTCGCTGAAGCCGCGGAGGCCACCACTGAAGAGGATAAAGTTACCGACGAATCAAACAACGATGTGAAAGTAACATCCTCAGCCAGTACAACAAGAACTAGAGATGTTCGCAAGCCAACGAAACCTGTTCGTGAGGTTGGTGATAGTCGAAGGAAAACGACGGAGCCTCGAAGGACGAGCACTCCGAACCACTCGAAAGACGTGAAAGAGAAGAAAACCGACATTGTTGCCAGCAAGCCGCCTATCGAAGTAAACGCCATGACCTTCCCACCATTGCTCGGCATGGAAGACACTCCTATCCCCACCCCAGGATACAAGGACTCGTATGTGAAGTATAACTTCGATGCCATCATCAATATTGTCAAGAATGTGAAAGAAGCCTTGTTACCTTCCGATCTCAATCCAGTAAGTAATTCTCTTGTTGTTGAACTATCTCGTTTTTACTAATTCGTCACTAGGCCGACCATCCCATCGCCCTGACATCAGCTCCTAATATGGATCTGTTGAAGAGACAACGAACATTCTCTATTGATGAGACGAGAGAGCAGTTGCGTCAAGGACGACCTGTGCAAAGAGAGGCCATCATTTCTGGTGCAGTGGATTATCGCTCGTTAATCTTCGGTGATGATCAAGACTCTGCGAACAAGGCCAAGCCAAAGCCTGTCACATCAGAAGCCATCGCACCTTCCACTACAAATGAAACTACAACTCCGACTGAGGCCGAATTAGTCAAAGCAGTTGAAGAGAAACTTGCTGTTGCAGCTGAGGAAACCCCAGTTAAGAAAGAGTCTGTCAAGAAGGAGTCAGAAGAGCCAGCTCCTTCCTCCCCACAAAGAATAAGTGCATCAACATGGGCAGCGATGGTTAAGTCCAGCGCTCTCGCAACAGAGAACCAGCCCATCACCGCCACTGCTCGCCCACCTGCCCCAAAACCAGTTGTCGCAGCATCAGCTCCTGTCGATTCGCGGATAAAGAAAACAGCGAAGGAAGGAAGTGCCAACGGAGACAAAACTGAATCTAAGACAGCGTCGCAACCTCGTTCGCAGAAAGGATCAGATAAGGAGAAGAAATTTAACGGTAAAGAGTATAACGGGAATAATCGCAACGAAAGAAGGAAAAACAAGGAAGGCAATGAAAACAAGCCTTCATCCGAATCCGTCAGCAGTAATAATGTAAGTTGAATGACTTCATCACATGTGTGGAGATAGGTTGAAAGTGAAGATCTTTTTTCTTTTCGCATGATTAATCTCTCTTCCTCTGGGAGTGAGATATATGATTGCGTTATTATGTATTCGTACTGTCAGATTCACCTTCTCTCCTATCATTTTCGTCATCACATATCTGAGTTCAATTTTTTAACGGTTTTCTGTTTTAGGACGGAAAGACTGAAGAGAATGCGTCGATTACTTCTAATACCAATGCTGATTCTACATCTGCCCCTGAGAGTGGCAGTTCTGGTGCCTGGGGAAAGGCGACCTTTGCTAATGTAAGTGACGTCCATTGCATGTTGTTGACAGGGAGGAGAAAGCGAGTACTGATGATGACAACCTTAATCTTAGCTTCGGCAATGATTATCTCAAACTTAACTCCAATTGATCCACTTGAAGTACTCGATCCCCTCCCATCACATCATTCATTCTTATTCTCTGACTAATATTTGATAATTGTCTTTGTTTAGGTGCTAAAACAGAAATTATCAGAGGAAGCGACAGAAGAGTCAACCAGTCCAATCAAAAGGCCTCAACCATCAACCACAGCTACATCTACTAACAACACCTCTCACTCAGACAACCACAAGCCTCTTAAGTTAAACAGTCGAGGGAATGGCTTGAAGGACAGCACGAACAGTCATCGAGAGAATCATCGAGGAGAGCGAAGACATCGTGACCGCGAGGGCAAGGAACATCATAGCAATAACAGTCATTCGAAACGCGTTCCTGAAGAGAAGGAGAAAGTGGAGGAGGTGGCTGAGAAGTAGATTAGAAGAGAAAGAGAGTAGCGGTTGGTTTGATTTGATGATGTATGTATTATCTTATGGAAAGAAAGAAAAAGAGAGCCTTCCTTCCTATCTATTACGAAGAGTTAAGAGTTCAGAAGGAAGAGGATCAAAGGAGTTCGTTCTATCATATCTTTTCGAAATGTTTTTTGTCTTATTTTATTTTCTTTTGAATTAATTGTACATTGAATCGAGGCATCAATTAGATCAACATTCATCATACTTTGTTTTACAATGATGGTTGGGTACGTCAGGTCATTAAGGCAGATGAATCACAACATTCAATCACACATTACATTCGACGTCATTTCCCTCTCTTCACTTCAGCTGCCACAGTCAAAACCACTCCCCTCCGACCCCTGACTACCCTTACGATGATGCAAACTATTCTAATCTTGTGACGTGGTAAATAAACTTCAGTGCTTTTAGTAGATTGTATCAATGAATGGACATGTAATTATAAAAATATATCAAAGATAAGAACGACTATAAGGCTATCGGGAGTTACGATGATGCAGTAGAGGAGGGTGCAGTAGGTGGAGTTGTTGTTGCAGGTCCATCGAATTTAAGAAGTTGTAACTGATCTTCATCGAAATACTGTAATAGTTCTATCATCGTATAGCAGAGAGTGATGTATCAATAACGGGGTTAGGCATATCAATGAGAGAAGAAGACGAACCTTCTGCTTCGTTAAGAATGATCATTCGGTCAGAGCTACTCCACATGTACATTATCGGAAACAAGAGCACCTAAGCAACGCATAAAAAGGATTGTGAAGGTTTTCTTCCTCTCTTACCGTATAAAGCAACCAGAACATCATATTAACATGAACCACATACACTGCCCCGATACGATTCCCATACCACTCCTACATTGAGACGTTACAATGAGCTTTACTTCTATAGAATAAAGTAATTTACCCTCATCTCGTCGATCGCTTTCTTACAGAATTGATAGAGGTTAGGATCGATGTTCTCGTACTCTAAGCCTCGCCTAGTCCCTCACAGTAACAGAGAACAGTCAGAAAAGAGAGGAGTATCGCACCTGTCATAGATGATACAGATTTTATCTTGATCAGTCTACACGCAACAGTTATAGATTACTAAAACCAAAAAATGCAAAGACAAGGACTCATACCTCGTCAGCTCGTCTCATTCCTTCGTCAACGAATCTCAACAAATGCTATCGAAAAACAGAGAATTAGAAGCACCAGCAATCATCAAAGATATAAATCTCACCTTCTTAAATGAATTAAATGTTCCTTTCCGATCTTCTGGTCGAAGCATACGAGCAGTTATCACACAGCACTGCATTCCCTGCTTATTCTTCCCTGAGCAGAGTGAAGGCAATAACAAGGAAAACAGTGTGATGTACCTCTCCAAGAAAAGATTCCCTCATTTAGTTCGTTAGAGACATCTGCATCTGTTATCTTATCGATTTCATTCACTAACCAACATTAAGCTCAAGCTGGAGGTCCAGTATCTACTTACCATGACGCCACTCAACCCATCCATGCCAGCGATTAAGAGCAACTTCAATATCTTGAAAATGAAGCTTCAGGAACCTTTCTAAATGCTTTTCACTTTGCTCATACTCGGTAGCATTCAAGGATCGATGGTTTTCCTCTAGTAGGATTCGCTGTTTCATCGCTTTAACAAGCTCCTGGACAGAATCAACCTTTGGATCCTGAAAGGGAAGAAAGCCTACAATAGAAATGAGAAATTCAATGGCACAAAGGTGAAGTCATGAACCTTGAGTCGAGCAGGAGAACATTCTTTAGAACTAAAAATCCAAAAAAAAAAAAAAAAGAAATGAAGTTTTGAGACAGTTTCTTTATTTTGCGATGCAAGATGACTCTTGTTTTCGAGTTTTCGCTATTTCGTGTTTTCGTGTGAAGTTCAAGTGATAGTGCCGCGCGTTTTATCATCTTCACTCACCGCAGAAAGTCTCAGATACTTTAATAGAGATCATCGACGATCATTTGTCATTGAAACATGAGAGCCTTCATCTTCTTGTTCGCTTTATTTGCCCCTTTTATCCATGCTGCGCAGTTCCCTGTTGAGGAAGGAGTCTTGGTCCTTTCTGACAGTAACTTTGAAGATGCAATTGCTGATCACAAGCAAATCTTAGTTGAATTCTACGCTCCATGGTAGGTCAAACGCCTTCATATACACTTTCTTCAACCTTTCTGACTCGTTTACCTACTAGGTGTGGTCACTGCAAGTCTCTAGCTCCAGAATGTACGTGTGTCGAGTAATACTTGCTTTCATATCTTAAGATTCTTTTCCTTTCAGATGCCAAAGCCGCCAAAGCTTTAGCTGATGCTCCAGTTAAACTTGCAAAGGTTGATGCTACTGAGAACAAAGAGTTAGCTTCCCAGTTTGATATCCGTGGATTCCCTACATTGAAGTACTTCAAGAACGGCAAGCCATCTGACTACAACGGTGGCCGTACTGAGGGTGAGATCGTGTCTTGGTTAAGCAAGAAGATTGGTCCTCCAGCTGTCACTGTTACCTCTGAGGAACAACTTCTTCAGTTGCAGGAGTCCCATGACGTCGTGGTGTTGGGTGTCTTCGCCTCTGCTGACTCTGAAGCTGCTAAGGCTTTCTTGAGCGCCGCAGCTGATGACGAACTTCACTTCTACGCTATCTCCCATGACTCCAGCGTTCAACAGAAGTTAGGCGTCACTGGTGATTCCGTTGTTGTCCTCAAGTCTTTCGATGATTTACGCGCTGATTACACCTTCAGCGCTGACTCCACCGCCTCTGATGTCCAACAATTCGCCCTCGCTAACTCCTCTCCATTAATCCAAGAGTTCTCTCAGGAATCCTCCAAGAAGATCTTTAGCTCCCAGGTCCAGAAGCATTTCCTCTTCTTCACTAACAAGGCCAGCGAGCATCATGCTTCAACTATTGCCACCTTCCGTGAAGTCGCTGCTGCTTACAAGGGTCAAGCTCTCTTCGTTAATGTTCCTACCTCTGAACAGAGAATCCTTGATTTCTTTGAGATCAAGGCCACTGATGTTCCTGCTGCCATCTTAGCCGATTTAGGTAACGAGTCAGGAATGAAGAAGTACCCATTCAATGGTGAATACACTGTTGATTCGCTCAAGTCATTCGTTCAAGATTTCTTCGATGGAAAGCTTAAGCCACACTTAAAGACTGAAGAAGTGTCTGCTGATGACACCACTGGTGACGTGGTTGTCTTACGTGGAAAGTCCTTCAAGGAGATCGTCCTTGACAACGACAAGGATGTCTTGGTCGAGTTCTATGCTCCTTGGTGTGGTCACTGCAAGAAGTTAGCTCCAACATGGGAAGAGCTCGGTCAACACTTCAAGTCAAACAGCAACGTTGTCATCGCCAAGATTGATTCCACTGCCAATGAAATTGATGTCCCAGGAGTCGCTGTCCGTGGTTTCCCAACCATCTACTTCTTCAAGGGAAATGACAAGACCAACCCTGTCCGCTACGAAGGAGGCCGTGAGTTGAATGATCTCCTTGAATACTTGGAAGAGAATGCCCACCATGCCGTCTCTCGTGATGAGCTCTAAATATTGAGCGACTCTGTCACACCTTGTGTGATTGTTGAGGGATAGCAGAGAAGGAAAGGTTCCTCAAGCAGAAGAAGATTTGTATGCTTAACATATAAATTGACAATAATTATGAGATTATTTTCTTTATATCGGAATATAAAGAAAGATTGATGTAACATCGAAACCACAAAATGATTATATCAATAGCTTATGATTACACAAAGATACATGAAAAACATACTCTGATGCGAGAGAGATTGAAAAGAAAGCATTACGAGTTTATCTGGAGGATTCATTCCTTCCCCTCGATAATTGCGATGCAATCTTCCAACGATCTTTTCTCAAGAAATGCAGTAACAAGTCTTCGGTAGACAGTTCGATTCTTTTTAAGGATATCATAGGCTTGGACAGCAGCCCATCGAATGTGTGCTTGTAACTTCTCAGCTGGTAATGATGGGTTGACTGACGTGAGCAACTCGTACATCAGATTAACATCAACTGAGTTGGATCCGCTAGCAGATCCAAGCTCCATACACTCAGCCACAGAGCCAGCGATGCTAGCGACCGTACATGGAGCAACATCTGACTGAGCATAGGAAGACTTCGAGAACATTCTCTTCGGACCAGACTCTTCAGACGATGCCGCTGCTGGCTTCAATTGGAAGAACTCTGGTAAATTCCCAGCATCTCCTGAGTAAAAGTTTTGCACAGGCAATCCAACGATATAGCCGACCAGAAACTTCCCTGCGTTCATTCTCGCATATCTCTGCTTTGCTTCTTCATTTAACTTCAAGCGAATCTGCAGTAAGACCTCTCCAATAAGGGCAGGAGCAAAAGATCCGACACCAACAACGATGATAGGAAACAACACAGAAATATATCCCAACAAGAAGCCTAGTTGACCGCCAACAGCTGATGAGAGAAGAGCACTGACAGTCCCGATGATCACAGCTGAGATAAGAACGTTCTGATAGTTGTATCCCACATCGTCAAGCTTCAAGTTCGCTGGTTCGATGTTTGCCTTGAACTTCAAGTCTGCCACAGATGCAGAATACTTCTCTGACGAGAGGTCGACAGAGTCCCACAGACGCAGATAACCACTAGCCTTTAATCTGTTGAGAGAAGATGCAAAGCTCACCGCATCACCCACGTTCAGATAGCCTATCTTAGCCTTTAATTCATCCACTTTGACTTCTTTGAAAGTAACTTGAGGTTGTGGTGCTTGAACCACTGACTTGTCTTGTAAAGTAGCTGTAGTAGTTGGTGTGGTGGTTTTACCACGAATAGGAATTAATTTGTTGATCATCTCTTCTGGCAATCCCTTAGCCCTAGCTTCCTCTCTTAATGATATCTCTAGCTCCTCTGCCTCTTTTCGAAGCAGCACTGCTTGATCTTCGAGGAATTGCTTGCTAAGACTGCTGAGACTTCTCTCACCAGATGATGAGAAAAGGTCAACATTGGAGCTGGAGGACTGAAGAATTGTTAAACTCTTGAAATAAGATGTGTGAGGGAATAAATAGCTGTGAGATTGATGTGGTAGTAATACAAAGAAGCATAATAATAATAGAAGGAGACTTTTCTTGGACATGATGAAAGTGTGTTAGTAGTAGTTGTTGTTGTTGTAGTAGTTGTAGTTGTAATATTTGGTGGTAGTATGGTTTATTTTATTAATATTATGATATATATGTAGTATAGGTCTAATATAGGATATGCTGTCATACTCTACTCTAAACTATATACTATACTATTACTATGTACTATGTACTCTATGTCATCATCACTTTGTCATTTCTCATTCTTTTCTGATGACGCAATCCACACA
>VFQN01006275.1_pt1 | contig 13715 bp, 11 predicted proteins | sample 3512371 | NCBI WGS metagenome assembly VFQN01 (sample SAMN10412370, study PRJNA504923) | tailings metagenome | isolation source: Replicate 2 from Balatoc abandoned mine | place: Philippines: Itogon, Benguet | collected 2017-08-28
ACTATTCAAAAGGTTTGCTCTGAGGTCGAGTGCTCGAACCTCCCACAAAATCTCGAAATTCGATGAACACTTTGGGAAATTCGACACCGATAAGGATCCGTTTAAATACCGATAGTTTGACAGTATTATTATTTTTTTTTTTTGGATACAGTATCGTCGAGTCTATGTCTATTAAAGATTTGAAGAACTGAAAGCATTCACAAAATAATGATACAAAATCATTCGGAGTTAAATGAAAGTAGTAATCATAGTTCTTGTAGCTCGAAGACAAATGACTTCCTTGAAGAATTCATTACTGAATTAGATTCACTACAATCTGCAATCAGCATATCTCGCACCTTCCCACAAGAAAGTGAATTAATAGAACCAAATCACTTAGATTCAAGGAATGATGGAGATTTGATAAAGATGATAAGATATCCCACAATATTTGTTCATCGGCATCCATCATTCTACCAACAGATTCAGCGAAAAATAGAAACAATAAATCCTTTGTCCAAGGAACAATCCAGTTTCTCTGATTTACCTGGAGAATTAATTCATATTATTCTTTGTTATTATACTCATTCTTTCAAAGATTTAATAAAATTTTCAACAATCAATAAAACATGTAAACAAATATCAGATCATTCGTTACTATGGCTTGAAGTAAAGTTAATGTTTTATCCACCGCAAAAACTTCTTTTTCAACAAGGTCATTACTACTATTTGTGGTCTCAAAGCTATGAAGCATATCTTGAAGATGAAATACGACGGCTCAACTTTCCAGCGTTAAAAAAGCAATTACTTTCACATGAATCTGTATTCCCACCTGTATACAAGGTAGAAGTTCCATCATTTCGACAAGATCTTGCTCAGTATAGAAACGATAATCAGGAATCAGACTTTGAGATCGCTTATCGTATAAGTCAGTGGTGGAAAGGTCTCTTCGTTCGGTATCAACAATTATATCATCGACATGTGAAATATGTTTCATATGGAGTGAAATATTACTTATTTAAACCAGTACATATAGTTTATCATTCTATTAATTACGTTCTATTCTTGACAGCCTGTGTGGGAATCATATCAATTTACTTGCTATTTGATTGGAAGAATACAAACCTTTCACTCGAGAATAAGATAGGACTTTACATGTTATTAGGTTTAATAGGATTCTATATGGTATTACACGTGACCTGGATAATGATCTGTGTCGTAGGACGCATAGTTAGAAATAAAGAAACACTTCTTTTTCGATTTCGGTATTATTACCTGAATAGTTTCGATCTACCACTCCTCCTCACCTTGACGAGTATCTTCATTGGACTTATTATGGTTCTATTGAAATGTGATGGCTCACTTGGAAACAATATAGATTGGTGGGAGACCGCTCTTCCGTTGTGGATCAGCTTGAGTATCGTGTACGGACTATGGTATTATGAACATAGAAAGATCCCGGCGAGAAGGCATTTGTTTGTTGGTCAGGTCATAAGCTTTTATGTAACTATAGCCCCATGTTTGACATGTACATTAATCGCATGTTATTATGATAGTATATATATTGGACCCTTTCAATACACATTATTACCATTATATCCAGTTTTCTTCCTTACTGCAATCGTTGCATTAGGTTATCCGGTATGGAGCATCGGCAATTTTATTTCCAATTTTAAACGAGGATGGATAGAATTAAATCCATTATGGTACTTTGCTCTGCATTTATTTGTCCTCAATATGACGAACATAAGCATCATTATTAATTGTTGGTCGGTGATTATGCTATTGATAGATAGTTATAGGATAGATGATAATGATTGGGATAAGAAGTTCTTCTCAGTTCATTTCACTCCTTTAACATGCTTTTTAATCTTTTTATTTAGCATTCCATGTTTCCTTCTCGGTTTATTTGCGGAGAGCAAGCATTTTTATCAGAATTCACTTGAAGACATTTTAACAAGCTTCATATTAAAGTATTTCTTTTCCGAGAGAGTTATGGATCGAGTAAATTTGATTTTAGATTTATTTAGAAAATTCTGAATTGCCAACTCGAATCATTTAATCATTTTAAATAGATATAAATGCATAAATAAAAGACATATACTTTTGTCTTGTTTACTTTGAGAGTATCTGTAGTCCACATTATTTCCATTAAATTTGATCTTCCCTGCAAGTTTTTGTCAGTGGATATGCTCTCAGAATTTCTTTCATTCACGCACGAGAAAAACCCTAAAGGATCATCAAGCACAAATCTATCCCTATAATATGTTTTATTTCGTTTTGCCTTAGTCTGAGAAGAAATATTTAGCGATGAAAATCAAATCAATATTCCTATACTCAGTCGATTGTAAAATCTTTAATGACCAGCTCACAAAAATCTCAGAATAATCGAAAAACTGAACGGAACTAATTAATGTACGAATTATTTCATATGCTCAAATGATAAAAGTTATGCCCTCAACAGATAAAGATTCAACAAGTAAATGAAGTTCACGAGTTGACGAAAGAATTGAGTGGAATTTTTGTGCCTACTCAGAGTTTCTGAGGAGAACAGAAATAAATGGAGGAGGTATCTCAGCACAAACAATTCTAATAAAGAAAACAATTCTAATCCCTCTGAACTATTAAATGAATTTAAAGAAAGAAAAAAAGAATTTATAACAGAAAAGCAAGCCAGCTATAGCGAAAACTTTTGCGCCTCTTTATGAGTGATCTTTGATGAATTTAAAGGTTTGGTAAAGTCTGTAAATTAATTTCTAATGTAGGTGTGTCTTCCTAAAAAGAACATTTCCTCTGCTGTCCAAATAAAAGATCTTGTTTTGAATCTTAGAATCTTCTGTCGATAGAAAAAGAAACATACCATAAAACATTTTCAGAAATAAAGATGCGAGAATGGGAAGAACTGGTAAGGATCTGTAATTTCTTGGATAGCCCAAGGACAAATAGTCCTCTTGTTCAAGAATTAATTAACGAATACGAGATCGAACCGAAAACATCGAGGAAAAAGAAGAACATGTATCCCAACAAAACAAGAAATCCTTTGCTCAAACTACAAATCTCTGATCAAAGTTTTTGTGATTTACCTGGAGAATTAATTCATATTATTCTTTGTTATTATACTCATTCTTTCAAAGATTTAATAAAATTTTCAACAATCAATAAAACATGTAAACAAATATCAGATCATTCTTTATTATGGCTTCAAGTTGACTTACAATTTTATCCGCCTCGATCATATCTTACTATGTGTGGATACTATTCAGATGTTACTGGGAAGATTGCGAGAAGCTATCTTGAATCTCGAATTAAAGAGACCAACTTACCTAGATTAGAAAAACAATTATTTTCTCGTGAAGCCGGTTTCCCTCCTGTTTTTAAGGTTCATGTCACAACTCCGTTTCGACAACAACATTTCTTTGAACAAGATTTAGCTCGGTATAAAATCAGTAGTGATGAATCAGACCACGAGACCGCTTATCGTGTAGGTAAGTGGTGGAAAGGTTTCTTTGTGCAGTATCAACAATTATATCATCGACGTGTGGAATATCGTACGTACCTGAAAACAAGCTATCTGTATAGGCTCATAAACGTTGTAATTCTTAAACGGAATTCTAAATCCATTCTTTTACGTACAGTTTGCATCGGAATAATTTCTATCTGTTTGTTATTTGATTGTAATAATACAAACCTTTCACTCGAGAATAAGATCGGAATTTATTTATTATTATGGATAATAGGATTTTATATGATTACCAAGCTGATAAAAATGATTGATTCCATCGTAAAATGGATGATTGGAAATGATGAAACTCTTTTGTTTCAATTAAAGTATTCTTACCTGGACAGGTTTCATCTCCCAATCCTATTATGGACAAGTATATTTATTAGTATTATGTTGGTTCTATTGAAGTGTGATGGCTCACTTGGCGAGAGTTTAAATTGGTGGGAGACCGTTCTTCCGTTGTGGATTGGTTTTAGTGTAGTTTATGCGCTATGGTACTATGAGAACCGGAAGCACCCAGACAGATCAAAGGTGGTTATTGGACAAGTTTTAGGAGCTTATCTCGCTTTTTCTCCACCTTTAACATGTACGTTAGTTGCTTCTTATTATGATAATGTATATAAAGGACCCTTGCAATACACATTATTTCCATTATACCCGGTCTTCCTGCTTCCACTCATTGTATTAGGTTATCGAGTTTATAGTCTCAAAATGATTTACTTTCACGTTCGACATAAATATATCGGTAATCCTTTTCATTTTTATGAATGGTTCAATTATGTTGCTTATTTCTCTGTATTTATTATGACGAACATAAGCATCATTATTAATTGTTGGTCGGTGATTATGCTATTGATAGATAGTTATAGGATAGATGATAATGATTGGGATAAGAAGTTCTTCTCAGTTCATTTCACTCCTTTAACATGCTTTTTAATCTTTTTGTTTAGCTGTCCTTGTATTTATCTAGGTATGTTTGTAGAGGATACGTATTACCAGTATTATTTCGAGCTTGATCTGAATTGTTTAGAGAATTATTTTATCTATGATTGATTTAGCTATCAGATAACAGAGCAAAATATCGGGTCCTTTAAGGTTACTAATGCGCGAAATAGTTGTTCGTAATTATAATAAATCTTACAAATTTTTCCTTTTCTGTAACTCCTTACTCAAATGTAATCATACTTTCAAAATAGCCAATGAGTGATTTTAGTTGTACAAAATTGAGTAATTCCTCAAAGACCATTTTCTTAAGTAATTCCTCAAAAGATTAGAAGAAATCTTTTGGAATCTTGTTGGATCTTGTCTCAAAAGAACTGAAAATATTTACAAATATTTCTATCAAACATATCAACTCAAATATCAAGATATGGTACTCATACCCAGTTATAGCTCTGATAGTTCTGATAGTACCATTAATCCTCTCGTTCAAGAACTGATTAATGAATACGAGAAACAATCAGAAAACTCGAATCCAACCTATAATGAAGCATCAACAAAGAGGAACAATGATGTAACAACCTCATTGTTGAATAGATTCAGAGGAGTTTATCTACGGAATAAAGAAATAATTAATCCTTTGCTCAAAGAACAAATTTCTTACCAAGGTTTCTCTGATGTACCCGCAGAATTAGTTCGAATTATCCTTTCTTATTATACTCATTCTTTCAAAGATTTAATAAAGTTTTCAACAATAAATAAAACATGTAAAGAAGTATCAGATTATTCCTTATTATGGCTTCAGATTGACTTACAATTTTATCCATCGAGGTCTTACCTCCATCAGAATGGGTGCTATGACTATTCTACTGGTAGAATTCTTCAAAGTTATCTTGATTTCAAACTAAGGTATAGCAACTGTCCAACATTAGAAAAACAACTATTTTCTCGTGAGGCTGTTTTCCCTCCTGTTTTTAAGGTTTACGTAAACCGATTTCGACAAGATCTTGCTCAATATAAAATCAATGTTCAGGAATCAGACCAAGAGATTGCATATCGAGTTGGGAAGTGGTGGAAAGGTCTATATATAGAATATCAACGATTATATAATTGGCATGTGCAATACGTATCATTCCTTCATTGCCTACAGAAACCAACAAGAATGATTATAACCATTTATGCTTATTTTGATTTCATTCTATTGTTTTGTGTAGGAACAGTTTCTATTTACTTATTATTTGATTGTAAGAATACAAACCTCTCACTAGAGAACAAGATAGGATTTTATTTGCTATTAGGTCTATTAGGATTCTATATGATATTAGACTTGATCTGTATGATTAACTGTGTCGTGGGATACATGCTTATGAATCAAGAAAGTCTTTACCTTCGAGTAAAGTATAGCTACTTTGGTAATTTCGATGCGTACTTTATCTTAATAGCTAGTATCTTCATTAGTCTTTTGTTGGTTTTATTGAAATGCGATGGTTTACTTGATGACAATGTGGATTGGTGGAAGACAGTTCTTCCACTGTGGATTGGCTTTAGTCTACTGTATGGACTATTTTATCGTGAGCAGAGAAAGGAATATGATAAATGGAATTTGTTTATTGTTTTAGTGATAGGTGCCTATATAGCTTTTGCTCCACCTTTAACATGTACATTAATCGCATGTTACTATGATCATATATATACAGGACCTTTTCAATACACATTAATACCATTATATCCAATCTTCTTCCTTTCATTTTTTCCATTCGGTTATTGTATATACAGGATTTGCAATGTTATTTACAATCGCGCACAAGGCCTAAGGATAGCCTCTAGATTTATTTACAATGAATGGCTAAACTCCTTTGCTTATTTTAGTGTCCTTATTCTAACAAATATCTGCACCATGATTAATTGCTGGTCGGTGATTATGCTATTGATAGATAGTTATAGGATCGATGATAATTATTGGGATAAGAAGTTCTTCTCAGTTCATTTCACTCCTTTAACATGCTTTTTAATCTTTTTGTTTAGCTGTCCTTGTATTTATCTCGGTATATTTGTGGAGAGTACTCAATTTCATTTTGAACAGAGGTGGTTGGGTGGTTCGTTTGATGATATCTATATAGCGTAAGCAAAGTTCAATACTAAATTATATCGTTTCCTGGATGGTGATTGAATTGCAAAATGATTTGATTGAATTGCAAATCATTTTCCATTCGACATTTTGGTTCAACATTTTGTTTCTTCTAACATTAAGAGGAAAACAGGGCAGTCATTACAATTCTTTTAAAAAACCACAATAAATTGAATTCACTAACTCTTTGTCAACTATCTGAGATAACAGTGATTAAACTACTAATGGTCTAATTGGACCAGGCTGGTTTCGTGCTATTATTTTAAGTAATTTCTTAAATACATCCAAACGTAATTCCTCAAGCATAGTAGAAGGTTCAAAGATTCGAATAATAATCTTCATAATATGGATTGAATCATTGAATCTTCTCGAGAGACGAAATGATCAATTGCTCCTAAGATATATCAAATCTCACAAACTTTTCAGAAACAAGGATTATCAGATAGCATTAGCATCAAGGATTTGACATGGAATTGCTCACTGCTTCTTCGAACTCAATTGCAAAAAGTCCTCTTGTTCAAGAATTAATCCGTGAGTTGGAGAAACAACAGGTTGACTCGAAACAAGAAGATTTGATGAAAAAGAACAAATCTCCTTCTTTTTTCACTTCATTGTTGCATCGATTTCATGGGAAATCGAAGCGAAGTTGAGAAACAATAAATCCTTTAGTCAAACCTCAAGGCTGCGATACATTCTCCGCTTTACCAGCAGAACTTATTCACATTATTCTCTCCTTTTATGTCCATTCATTCCAACATTTAATCAAATTTTCAGCCATAAATAAAGTATGTAAACACATATCATATCATTCCTTATTATGGCTTGAAGTAAGGTTAATGTTTTATCCACCAAGATCCTACCTTCATCAGAAAGGATATTACCAGGATTCCACTTATATATGCTATGAAGAATTTATTGAAACACAAATAAGAGCAAATCTTCTCTCAATCTTAGAAAAACAATTGTTTTCAAGAGAAACTAAATTCCCACCTGTCTATAAGGTTTCTGTCATCCCGTTTAGACAAGATCTTACTCAATATAAAGAGTTCCCCGAGGAATTAGATTACGAGATTGGGTATCGTGTAGGTAAGTGGTGGAAAGCTCTGTTCGTCAAATATCAAAGATTATATCATCAACATGTGGACTATGTAGCTTCTCTTAACTCTCTTTATGAAGAGACAAAAAAGATTATCAACATTAATCCTAATTTTGAATACAATCTATTACTAACAAGTTGTGTCGGAATTGTTTCTATCTACTTGTTGTTTGATTGTAATAATACAAAACTTTCACTCAAGAATAAGCTAGGATTTTATTTATTGTTGTCTGTAGTATGTCTCTATTTGATTTTAAATTTGATCTATATTATGAACTCAATAGCGAAAGGGTTGATAGATAATAAAGAAACCCTTTTATTTCCTGTAAACTACTCTTATATTCGTGGTTTGGATGCGTACTTTACTGGCTTGACTAGTGCCCTTATTAGGTAGTCTTATGTTGGCTCTCTCGAAGTGTGATGATTCATCTGATAAGAGAATGGATTGGTGGGAGACAACTCTTCCTCTTTGGTTTGGTTTTTGTCTCGTATATAGGTTATGGAAGAATTCGAACGGAAGGGTCTTTGTTGGTCAGGTTTTGGGAGCTTATATCACCTTCTTAGTTCCTTTAACCTTTACATTAATTGCCTGCTACTATGATAAACGATATACAGGACCCTTTCAATACACATTATTTCCATTATATCCAGTGTTCTTACTTGCAATCATTGCATTAGGTTATCGAGTGTATAAAGTTGGCAGAGTTGTTTACACTCTTATGAGAGGAAGAAGAATTGCCTCCGTATTCAGTTATAATGAATGGTTGAACTCCGCTGCGTATTTTTGTCTAGTTAATCTAACAAATATAAGCAGCATTATTAATTGTTGGTCAATAATAATGCTATTGATTGATAGCTATATGATAGATAATAATGATTGGGATAAAGAATTCTTCTTCGTTCACTTTACCCCTTTAACATGTTTCTTGATTTTTTTGTTTAGTTGTCCTTGTATTTATCTCGGTGTATTTGTTGAGGATACAAAGTTTTATTTTGAAGATCGATGGGTGAATTTAATAGATTTCTGGGTTTCATTTGATTGAACAAGTTTTTGAGTAATGAATCATTTTCAGGTCTGGTAAGCAGTTAATTACAATCATTTCTTTTGATTACGAAAATATAAAAATACTTGAATTTAAAAGCATTATTACAAAAAGAAAATCATTATTTCGTTCCAGCTGACAAATAACGGCTACAATTGTACTTTTCGAATAGTGATTGATCTTTTCTCTGATCTTAACAACTTGTAGAACATTAAATCATTCTTTTGAAATCCGTAGTAGTTTTAAAATATATTATTCGAATCTGCCTCGCATAATGTCAAAAATAAGAATACTTCCTTGTAATTGGAGAGGTATCGGACAAACGCAGGTTCCTGAGAAGATGCAAATGCAAGTAAATTAAATTTGCTTCAGATAAATATGAGCACAATTAGGAGAAATCAAATCTGCTAAAATCATGACAGCTTTTCTGGAGAGTTGAAAAAGATACTATAGTCGATCGAGCAGTTATTAGTTAACAGGGAAATGACGGGTTGGAAGGATTTTCTTCTTGCCAATCAAACTTGTTACTTAAATTTTTATTTGGATTAGGTTGGACTGAAAGCAAAGAAATTTATTAAAATCGAAACTTTTCTTATGGTCTAATCATTTCTTATCTATTCATGAGGTGGGAAGAAGGTTCAAAGAAGAAGAAAAGATATACAATCTTTAATAATTATACATATCCTCAAGAAATAAACCTACAAGTATACAAGGACAGCTAAAAATAAAAATGAGAAAGCAAGTTAAAGGACTGAAATGAACTGTAAAGAATCCTTTATCCCAATCATTATCATCTATCCGATAACTATCAATCAATAACATCATCACTGACCAACTGTTAATAACGATAGTAATATTTGTCATACTAAATATAGAGAAATAAGCGAGGGAGTTCAACCACTCGTAGTTGCTAAATACAGACAGTATGCTTCTTCCTCGTATGATATCATAGATAATAAATCCAGTATAAACTACACGAAACCCAAATCCTAACAATGCAGATAGGAAGATCGGATATAATGGAAATAATGTGTATTGAAAGGGTCCTGTATATATATTATCATAGTAACAGGCAACTAATGTACATGTTAATGGCGGGGAGATGGCTATGTAAGAAGCAACAGCTTTGAAGAAGATATCCCATCTGTCATAGTTCTCCCTGTTCTCATAGTACCATAATCCATACACTAGAGAAGAAGCAATCCAAAGTGGGAGAACTGTCTCCCACCAGTCTACACTGTTGCCAAATGAACCAAGACATTTTAAAAGAATGAGGTAAAGACCAATAAAACCACTAACACAGGCGAGAAATAATACACTAAAACCTGTAAGGGTAGAAGACCTCCATCGAAAATAAAGTGTATCATAATTGTACATTTGATTTTCTGCAATAGAATTAATCATATATAACAAGCTTAATATAATGTAAAACCCTACGATACCTAATATCAGGTAAAATCCTATCTTATTCTCTAGAGAAAGGTTTGGATTATTACAATCAAATAGCAAGTAAATAGAAACTATTCCTACACAACCTGTTCCTATTAGAAAGTAATGGAAGTTTCGATTAAGGTTATTTGTTTTCGCATATATATAATTCAAATATGGAAAATAGATCATATGCCAATGATATAATCGTTGATACTGTGCAAAGAGAGGCCTCCACCACTCACCTACACGATAAGCTAATTCATAGTCTAACTCCTCGGAACTCTTTTTAAATCGAGTAAGTTCTTCCTGAAATGGTGCTACATATACTTTACAGACAGGTGGGAATATCGTCTCAGGTGAAAATAACACTTTCTCTAATTTTGGAAGAAAGTTTGATCTTATCTGTGTTTCAATAAATTCTTCAAAACTTATATAAGTAGAATAATGATAATATCCTTTCTGATGAAGGTATTCTTTTGGAGGATAAAACATTAGATTAATCTGAAGCCATAATAAGGAATAATCTGATATTTCTTTACATGTTTTATTAATTGTTGAAAATTTTATTAAATCTTTAAAAGAATGAGTATAATAACAAAGAATAATATGAATTAATTCTCCAGGTAAATCAGAGAATATTCGATCACAATGATGTGGTTTGAGTAAAGGATTTATTGTTTCTTTGTTTTGTTGTGTGTTTCCATGATGAGGTGGATGCTGACGGAACGTAGACTTAAATAATGTTTGAAAAGTCGGAAACCTGCTCTTTTTTGTTTCAGTCCCATTCGGGTCCGAGTTAACTGGTTGCGTTAAACCATTCTGTTGTGCATGTTGTTGCAGCATGTTACTTGTATTGGTTGCACTTTGTTGTGGACCTATCTCATCCATTACTTCTTGAAGGAAAGGATTGGAAATCAAGTCGATAGGAATATCATTAGATTGAAAAGCAAGAGTAGTTTGTATCATCTATACAATGAAAAGAGAGTTATAATGTTTAAAGTTCTTAAGAGAGACAGACAACAAAATTAGGACAAGCTTTAAGTAATTCCTCAAAGACATGGATAAGCAATTCCTCAATGTCAACAGCGCTCGCTTTAACGTGTCATACATCACTTTACCCAAAGACAAGACTACTCAACGTTTCTTGATTTCGAAGTTCCTTTACTCTCTAAATACTTCGTGGAATTAAAGAAATCTGGAAGAAAAGTAATTAAAATAAAATAATAGCTTCCTGGTTTTCGAAATGGATGTAATCACCATCATTTATAATTATCAACTTCAGAAGACTGAAATCATTCCATCCTTACTTCTTCTTAGAAACGAATTTAAATCCCGATTTCAGAATATGGAGACCTACCCCAACCGTAACTCTTGTTATTCCTAAAGAGGTCCCAGCAAGAATACCGTACCAGCCACAGTAAAAGACACAACCTTCTATACCTTCTCGTTTTACTCGAGAAATCATTCTTCCAACAATAAAAATGTAAACAGGACGAGTGACAGCCGGAAGGTTCGAATCAAGAGCAACTATCAGTTGTTCTTCTGTCTCTTGCCCTATCTGTTCCATGATAAAATAACCTCCACCAGCACCAATACCACTTCCAACCACTGCCCCAGAAATCGTATATTTGACGAGTCGTTTCCATTCTTTGGAGACAAAGCCATTTAATGCAGAGAACATTTTGAAAAGAACAAAAGACAAAAAAAGAAAAACAGTCTGTGCGCCGGGTTGCCCCCGAAATATCTTTATTTTACGCTGTGTATAAATCTAGAGATGAGGATGAATGCGATTAAGAAAGTTTACGCAAGAATTGAATTCCTTTCTTAAAGTCGATGATAAAATTAGGGAAAGACATTTCACCTTTCTCATATAGGGAACGAAACCTTTTCTCTTGTACAGAAACCTGAATCTTCTCGACAGAGTGTGGAAGCCTTGTCAGGAGTAAAGGAAGTTGTTGGAGCAAACCAGGAATCACTAATGTTTTTAAAGTGGTCGGAAACTCCAGAGACAATAGATTCGAAGGTAATTTGACAAGGATCAGGGAAGTCACGCCTTCCATGTCCTTCGGAAGGTTATCAGCATCGAAAGGAGAGAAAATGAGATCTTTTACATCTCGAACTTGGTCTGCAGATTGGAAGCCTTGGCAATTACGAATAGTAACCTTGTCACAATATCTCAAAATGCTAAAGTCTCGAATTGATTGACAAGTGTCAACTTCGACTCGACGATTACCCCTTCCCAATCCTTCCAGAGTAGAAATATTCAGGTTAAATAATTTAACAGAATAAATACAACCAAAATTCTGGAATGAGTTGAAGTCTTCACAATATCCAACAATAATTTCTCGAATATGATGCTTGTGAGGTAAAATGAGATGACCCGGGAGGAACTCAGCTTGCACAGAACGAAGACTCGAACATTGAGGAAGTAAAAGCGGTTTGGTACAGTTCCCTGCTGAAAAGGAGATTTTAATAGCTTCAATTGCTTTTGATAGATCGCAACTTTGAATTGAATCTCGTGGATATTTGGAAGGAAGGGAAATATCTATAATCTTCGAATAACGAAAACAATTCGAATAATCGATAATATTATCACATTCAAGAATCACAATTTTATAATTATGATTTAAACAAGAAATATCACGAATGTTACCACAATATTCTAAATACAATTCATGTATTCCATCTAAACTACTGACATCTTCAATACTAATAGAACGAAGTCTTAAGCAACGAAGATTAGAATAGGAAGAAATATTTAATCCATTCAGATTCAAGAAGTTGGCGTTACTAATGGTTAATGATTGTAATCGTGATATTACAGGAAGATGAGTGTTATTATAATTTTTGATTGTTAGTTGTTTTAATCCAAGTTCCAAGTTATTCATCCAATCTGAGATGAATTGAAGATCAGTGTCTACTAATGAATGTTGTTGAGATCTGTGAAGGTCCAATGTTAAATTTTGAACTTTCTTGATCCAGTGTGTGGACCATCTCAATAGCTGATGCGCAGTAATCGAGAGAGACTTACAGCTGATGCTTATCTCATATCAAACTTTGAAGCTTTTCGGATATCAAGTATGACTTGAATTTTTGTTCGAAGTCTAGATTCTTCCCACCTAGCCTCAACGCCCTCACTAACTTAAGAAGTTGCTTGGAAATCGTTCGATTTGCTCTTGCAAACATGATTTGATCATCATATTCCAACCAGGATCGAAGTTCTTGATGAATATCCACTGGCAAGTTGTCAATCAAGCGCATTTTTTTGTGGGAGTCGTGCAATCGGTATGGAAACGGTAGCATATCTAAAGTGCCGCGCATATTTAGGCGAAAGTGGCTGGGGTCATATGGCGTAATAAAGCAAAAACAAAATTCAACAAACGAAAACAAAAATATTGAAACACAATGAAAATACTTGAAAATATCCTCCAACCATTCTTAGATTCTTTATTTGTTATCATTGAAATTGTATTTATTGCTTTTCCTTTTCTTTCTAAGTTATCCTGGTTGAAAAATCTGTATGATTTATTGAAATCAAAACAATTGAATTCTCCTGCTTTATTATCACCTTTCACTGATGTAAAGGATCGTTCAGAA
>VFQN01006276.1_pt1 | contig 13713 bp, 8 predicted proteins | sample 3512371 | NCBI WGS metagenome assembly VFQN01 (sample SAMN10412370, study PRJNA504923) | tailings metagenome | isolation source: Replicate 2 from Balatoc abandoned mine | place: Philippines: Itogon, Benguet | collected 2017-08-28
CGCTGGGCGCAGTCATCGCGGTGCGGCGCAATCTCGCGGATCGTCTCGATCAAGCCGGCGTGGAGTGCCGGTCCGGTCTGGCAAGGTCTGCACTCGTGTGAGCTCGCGCCCCGCACGAACAGGTGCACCTCGTCCTCTGCGCGTCCGATGAACACGCACAGTTCGAAGGCCCCGACGGTGCCGATGACCTCGTCCCGCGCGGACCGCGAGATCGATGCCCTCGCGCTGCGCACGGTCGCCCTGAGCACCTCGCCGATCTCTTCACGACCGCGGTGGGTGCGTCCGTGGACGTTGACCACCAGGTCCGTTCCGAGAACGGCGTGGGCCCGTTCGGAATCTGCCACGAGGGCCGCGAGCAACCGCTCGTTGCTCTCGATGCGCATCGGCAAGCCGGCCACCTCGGATTCGTTCGCGTAGCGTTGGTTGCGCCACACGGACAGCAGCGAGGCGTACTTCGCGATCTCCGCGTCGACACCGGCCTTCTCGATGATCTTCGGATTGCCCGACGCCAGCGCCTTCACCTCCGCGTAGGTCAGTGTTGCGAGCTCGACGTCCTCGACGGACCGGATGCCCTTGTCCCCGCTCATCACCTGCGCGATGAACTTGGCCTTGGTGAGCACCGTCTGCCAGCTGTACGCGTCGAAGCTGCCTTCGGTGACGTAGCGGATGATCTCCACCTCGGCGCATTCGTTGCCCTGGCGAAGGATCCGGCCCTCGCGCTGCTCGACGTCACACGGACGCCATGGGCAGTCGAGTTCGTGCAGGGCCACGAGGCGCCGCTGCACGTTCGTGCCGACGCCCATCTTCGGGGTCGAACCGAGCAGCACACGAACCTTGCCTTCGCGCACCTGGCGGAACAGGCGTGCCTTCTGCGAGTCGGTCTCGGCATCGTGGATAAAGGCGATCTGCTCGGCCGGTAGGCCCAGCTCGATCAACTCTTCGCGCAGCGCCCGGTAGACGCTGAACGCCATGCCACTCTTGGGAGTGGACAGGTCGCAGAAGACCAGCTGCGCCCTCTTGAGGCTCGCAGTCTCCTGCCAGATGTTGTGCACCTCTCGGGCGCACTGCGCCACCTTCCCGCCGGGGTCGGCTGGTTGGCGGCTGTTGATCAGTCGCATGTCCAGCGCGGCCAGGCGGCCTTCGCTGGCGATCATGAGCATGTTGTCTTCGCGCGGGTCCACCCGCGCGGTCTTCAAGCGCTCGGCGCGCTTCACGAGCGATCGCACGAAGGCGCGCAGTGGCTCGCTAGGCTTGCACGTCACCGTTCTGGGCTTGTCGCCCTTCAGGATCGGCACCGGCAGCTTCAGCATCTCGCGCGTGCGGATGTCCGACACGTCGCAGAACACCGTCATCAGGTCCGGCACGTTGATGAAGCGCGCGAACCGGGTGTTGAGCCGATAGCCGCTGCCGTCAGGTGCAATCTCCAGCGCCGTGACCGCCTCCCCGAAGGTGGCGGCCCAGGCGTCGAATTGCTCCAGCCCCAGCGAGCGCAGCGTGTTGGGCTGCAGGAATCGCTGGAACGTGTGAACCTCGGCCATGCTGTTGGCCACCGGGGTCGCCGTGGCCAACACCACGCCACGGTGCTCGCCTCGGTAGAGGCTCATCGTGTGGCGCGTCTTCAGGTACAGGTCGAACGCGCGCTGCGAGTTGCTCAGCGGCAGGCCTGCGATGCGTGCCATCTTGGTGTGGCGGAACAGATTCTTGGCCGAGTGGGCCTCGTCGTACGCAAGCCAGTCGACCCCCAGTGCTTCCCAGCAGAGAAAGTCGTCCTTGCGATCCTGGTTCTCCAGGCGTTCGAGCCGGATCTTCCAGGTCTTCTTCATGCGCTCGAGCTGCTTGACGATCCGGTTGGACCGGCTGTCCGCGCTGCACATGCGCACCGCCATCTCGATCTCGCGGATGGTGTCCTTGATGAAGTCGCCGGTGAATCCGGCGGACATGGGCAGCAGCTCGAAAGTGGAGTGCGTCATCACGATCGCATCCCAGTCGCCGGTGGCTACCCGCGCCACGAACTCCCGCCGGCGGTCGCCGGCGAGGTCCTCCTTCGTCGCCATGAGCACGGCGGCGGAGGGATAGAGCCGCACCAGCTCTGCGGCGTACTGCTCGAGGCAGTGGTTCGGCACGATGTGGGCCGGCTTGTTGGCCAGGCCCAGGCGGCGCAGTTCCATGCTCGCGGCCACCATGATGGCCGTCTTGCCGGCGCCCACCGCGTGAAACAGCCCGGTGTTGCCGGACTGCACGACGCGCCAGATCGCGTTGCGTTGACTCCCGTGGAGCTCGAAGCACTGCGAAAAGCCCGGCAGCTTCAGATGCGAGCCGTCGAACTCCCTCTGGCGGATGCAGTTGAACAGGTCGTTGTAGATCCTGCACAGCCGCTCGCGCCGCGGCGCGTCCTCGTAGGCCCATGCCGCGAAGCGGTCCCGGATCAAGCCGAGCTTCTCCCGCGCCGCGAGCGTCTCTTCCTTGTTGACGATGTAGGCACCGTCCTTCTCGGGGTGCGGGTCGCGCACCGTGGGTGTCTGCACGTTCAGCGCATGCTGCACGAGGTCGATCGCGTGCATGCGCCGCGTGCCGTACTCCTGGATGCACGCGACGCTTTGTCGGGCCGCCCAGTCGTTGAAGGTCACCGACCAGGTGCCGGCCACAGCCAGGTAGCGCACGGCGGTGTCCTGCAGGCCGAGCACCTCCTTGATGAAGGCCTCGACCACGTCGGCCGGCACCCAGACCGCACCCAGTCGCAGCGCGATGTCGCCTGGCGTCAGATCCTCGGGGATCACCTTCTCCAGTGCCGCCACGTTCGCCCTGTAGGCGTCGCCAGCGGCGAGGGCCACGGTCAGCTTGCGCTTCACGTTGCCGGAAAGGTACTCGTCGGCCGGCTCGTGCCGGTCGCCCTCGGGATTCAGGTAGATCATGCCGCGCGCGGACAAGTCCGCCACGGCGTCTTCGGGCGTGGCCCGCAGCAGCCGGGCCATGTAGTCGGGATCGACCCGGCCCTTCCACTGCATCGACAGGGCGAGTGCCTCGTCGGGATGCTCGGCGACCGTGGCCTCGCGGACGGGCGAGACCGTTCGCTTCGAGAAGATCGCGGCCTTGGTGGCCACTTCTTCCTCTTCGTCGTAGTGCTCCAGGGACAGGAGCAGCGGATAGTCCGGGTCTCGCCGGAAGGCGAGGGCGTTCGCACGGGAGGACAGGTAGCCGTGCTTGCCCACGAACCGGTCGTAGCTCTGGTTCAGACGTCGTCTCAGTTCGATCAGCGCCTGATCCGTCGTGGCGCCCAGCTGTGCGCTGAGCAACGCGCGAGCCCGATCGCGGATGTCCACCATGCCGGCGATTCGTTGCCGGACCGTGGCGTTGAGGCGGTCGTGCAGGTCCACGACGTGATCGCCCTCCACGATGCCGATGCGGCCTTCGCTGACCACGAGCGATCCCGGCCGCGTGCCAGCGGGTGCCGGCACGATGTCCCGGGGTGTTCTGGCGGGGGCCTTGGGTTGCACGCTGTACGCGCCCTTGGGCACCAGGGCCTGGGCGCCGAGCAGCGCGGAATCGAGATCTCCATCGAGCATGGCCGTCGGCACGGCCTGGAAGCCGTTGCTGACCCGGTCGATGCGACCCAGCACATGCTCCGGATGGCGCACGAACCAACGGTTGATCCGCAGGTACTGCTCGTGGCAGCCTTCCCGGAGCATCGTCTTGGGAACGTAGTCCAGGTCGAGCCACTCGGCTGCGGCCGCCGCCTCTCCCGGCGCGCGCTTTCTGAGCACGACCAGGTCAGCTTGCACGCTGGTCGATGCGATGCGCTCGAACGTGCCCGAGGGCAGTCGGAACGCGGTGACCAGGTCGGCTTCGGAAGCCACGTGTGCGCGCATGCCGGCATCGCTCTCGTCCAGGAAGTAGGTCGAGGTGATGAAGCACACCAGGCCGCCAGGGCGGAGCACATCGAGCGCCCGGCCGACGAACCAGTTGTGGATGCTGGCTCGGCTGTAAGGCCGGTTGCGGTTGTCCAGCACGCCGTAGCGGCCGAACGGGACATTGGACAGGATGAGGTCGTAGGTTCCGTCAGCCAAGGTCGCGGCCTCGAAGCCGCCGATGCGCACATCGACACCACATGCCCCGTAGAGGCTGCGAAGAATGCGGCCAGAGATGCGGTCCAGCTCGATCGCCGTGACGCGGCTGCGCTGGGCAATGTCGGCCGGCATGCAGCCCAGGAAGTGCCCAGTGCCTGCGCTCGGTTCGAGGATGTTGCCGCCCTGGAAACCCAGGCGGCGCAGGGCCGCCCAGATCCAGTGGATGACGAGCGGATCGGTGTAGTGGCTATTGTTGACCGATGCCCGCGCCGAGTCGTGGTCGTCGGCCGAGAGCAACTGGCGCAGGCGACCGGCGCGCTCGACCCAGGCTGGATCTCTGCCCTCGTCGTTGAAGCTCGCCGGGATGCCGCCCCAGCCGGTGTAGCGCAGCAGTGCGCGGCGTTCGCTGGCGCTCGCCGGCCTGGCTTCGCTCTCGATCGAGCGGAGCGCGTTGATGGCCGAAACGTTGGCCTCGAACTTGGTGGCCTGGCCTTCGATGTGGGCGAGGGCTTCGTCGTCCCATGTCGGCCACTCGACCAACTGCGCGGTGTGGGCCGCGGCGGACATGGCGGGGCGCCATGCCTTGGGGACCTGCACTTCCACGACCGCTTGAACATCGACCGCAGCGGCAGGGGCCTCCGCAGCTTCAGCGAACAGGTCGGGGTATGCGGGGGCTTCGGTGTCGAAGCCCGGCAAGGAAAGGGTGTAGCCACCCTGGCTGGATGGGGACATGTGATCTCCGTGATGTGGAGAGAGCACACGCCCCCCTGGGGAGCGTGAGCTCCCGGTGGGAGGGGGTCCGCGGGCCGCTGAGGCGGCATGCGGTCGTGCGTCGACCAGCCGGACTGCCTGAAAGGCAGTAGGCCGATGCGAACGGATCTGGGGTTCGGTGCGGCCGCCTGTCAGGCGGGCACCGGAAGGACTCACCGCCTGAAGAGGCGGCGGCGGGGCAGGGCCCAGCGCGGATCTACGTGCGGGTCACGACCGCTAACGCCGGCTGTGCCGGAACGCCTCAGAGGGCGGCTGTGGCCGGAAGCCACGAAGCGAATCGAGTATGGAACAAGGGTGCTGGAAGGGAAAGACAACGCGCCACGCCGGCGCATGTTCATCGGGCATGAACCGACCAACGGCAGCCGCGCCGCGTCAAAGGGGCGCGGCAGCTCTCGGTCTTGGACCGGTTGCGCTTCGGGGTCGCCGCCTTCGGACCGCCGCTTGCTACGATTGCTACGTTTTCTCTACTATCGCTCTTGCCTGCAAGACGTCCTATGGGAACCAAGGCCAGCCCCGCTGTACTGCTTCGGCGCATCGCCCATCTCGAAGCGGCCGTAGGACGACTGACCGAAGACCTGGAGAGCCTTCGAAGCGCGGTCAGCCGCCACGGGTTCGCCTCAAGCTTGGCCGGCGGCTTGCGATCGCAGGTGGCCCGGTCTCCGATTCCAACCGGCCTGGCCGGCGCTCTTGCGCGTGGGGAGGCAACCAAGGTGCAATGGGTCAAGGAAGGGCTCGTCGTCCCTGGTGAACAACTCGCACGAGCCTGGGGCCTCACTAGGCAGGCGTTGAGGCCGGCCGCAGGTCGGGGCGAGGTCTTCGCCGTGAAGATCGGCAATCGGCTTTTCTACCCCCGAGCGTTCTTGGCCCTGGACCGCCAAGCCGTGGCCACCGTGTGCCGCGCGCTGGGCGATCTCGACGCATCCGAAAAGATGATCTTCTGGTTGCGCGAGCATGGGGCGGTAGGAGGGAAGGGGATCGCCGCCGCCCTGGACGGAGGAACTGCGGTAGTCAAGGCGCAGCGGCTGGCTGCGGCCTGGGCGCGCGAGCGAGGAGGCGGGCGCGTCGTCGCCGCCTGAGACCGAGGCATTCGACGCTACGCTCCGAGCCGTCCAGCGACTCAAAGTGCGGGTGCGAAGTCAGGAGGCGCGCCTGCAGGCCTCACGCACAATGGTTGCCATGAGCACTCGCAAGATGGCCAAGAAGACAGCGGTGGCGCATCCCGATTCGCGCTCGGGCTCGGCTGCGGACGTGCCCGTTGAGTCGGCGTTCGGCGAAGTGGTGGATCTGATTCGTGTGCGGGGCAGCGCGCCCACCAGGCTGTGAAAACTGAGCTCATCGGTCTGTACTGGCGGATATGCGAGTACGTCAACGAGAAGCTGGCAGCGGCTGATTGGGGCGAGGGCGTTGTGGACCGCCTGGCGCAGCACTTGGCACGCGCGGAGCCGGGACTGAGAGGCTTGTCGGCGCAGAACCTGTAGCGCATGCGGCAGCTGTTCAATACCTACCGCGACGAACCGAAACTCTCACCACTGGTGAGAGCCTTGCCCTTGACGCACAACCTCATCATCCTTGAACTGTAGGCACGGCGCACTATTGCGTAGGCGTATTGCTCCAGCAAGGTCATGGCACCCGGCGGCATTCCTTGAATGCCGCCCGGCCAGCGTGATCAATGCCTGCCCAAAATCGGCAGGCCGCCATCGAGCCCAGGTGAGACCTCCCAAGTCTCAGAGGCCCCGCTTGGCACGTGTAAGTAAGGTGGAAACGGCAGTCGACACCTGCGCAAAACGAGAGCCCGACCCAAGGAGCCGCTCTGCGTCGGCCATCGCGCCTGAGTTGATTTGTCGGGCCACACTGCCGGCCACGTCGTGGAACTCAGCGTGCTTGTCCAGCAACGCGATGAATCCGGGCTGACCGCCCCAACGCTGGCGACCTGCGCCATGCAGCCACTGGCCGAGCGGGCAGCGGTCGTCCCGACAGATGGTGTCGGCGTCGAGTTGCGCGCGCTCGGCGATTGCCTTGCGCAGGCGAACCTTCCACTGCCGATGGGCTTCGATCGCCGTGTCGAAGTCAAAGTCGATGGCGGATTCGTGAACCGATGCTTCAGGTGCCTCGAATCCTTGCGGCAGGCGAAACCGATCGACCTCGTGAGCCAGCGCGGAGGCCTGGTCTTTCATCGCCGCAGCCGCGGCCGCAGTCTGTTCGACCAGGGCCGCGTTCTGCTGGGTCATCTGATCAAGCTCATTGACCGCCTGACCGATCTGAGCCACGCCCTCGCTCTGCTCCCTTGAGCCGTCGGCGATCTCGCCGAGCAGACCGCTAACCCTTCGCGACGCCTCGACGATCGTGTCCATCTTCGCCCCGGCCTGGTTGACCACGGCAGTGCCTGCCTGGACTTGCTCGACGCTCTGGCCGATCAAGGTCTTGATTTCTCGGGCCGCTGTCGCCGCGCGCTGCGCCAGCGTGCGTACTTCCGAAGCGACGACGGCGAAACCGCGGCCTTGCTCGCCGGCCCGAGCCGCTTCAACGGCAGCATTGAGCGCGAGGATGTTGGTCTGGAATGCGATGCCGTCGATGGTGCCGATGATCTCGCTGATCTTGGCTGAGGACTGGCGTATGGACTCCATGGTCTGCACGACTTCGCGCATCACGAGGCCTCCTTCGGTGGCGACCGCCTCGTTGCCGCGGGCCACCTGGGACGCCTCGTTCGCATGGTCGGCGCCGTTCTTCACCGTTGCCGAGATCTGTTCCATCGAAGCCGCCGACTCTTCGAGGTTGGCCGCCGCCTGCTCGGTCCGGGCCGAGAGATCCATCGCACCCGTGGCCACCTCGCTGCTCGAGTGAACGATCTCGTCGCTCGAGCGCCGGACACGCATCACCATCTGGCGGAGCGATTCCTGCATCGCCCTCAGTTCCATCATGAGCTGGGCCGCCTCGTCGCGCCCCCATGGTGACGGGGATGTGGTGAGATCGCCTTCTGTCATCGCCCGCAGGTGCCGGCGGGTCTCGTTCAGGCCTCCGTCCATCACGCGGTAGAAGCTGATGAAGAGGTAACCGGCCAGAAGAAGCGCGGCGGCGACGATCGCGGCCATCCACGCCACCTGCTGCTGCGCGGCCTCACGGACGTCGCCGACGTAGATGCCGGAGCCGACAACCCATCCCCAGGGCTCGAAACCTTGCACGTAGGAGAGCTTGTCGACCGGCTTGTCCTTGCCGGGCTTGGGCCATTGATAGGCCACGAAGCCCTTACCACTCTCGCGTACCTTGACCACGAAGGCCTTGAACAGCGGCACGCCGTTGGGGTCCTTGGTCTCCGAGACATCCTTGCCGTTGAGCTCAGGCTTGATCGGATGCATCACGACACGCGGCTGCATGTCGTTGATCCAGAAGTACTCACTGCCGTCGTAGCGCAGCGCGGCGATGGTCTCCATCGCGAGGTGTTGCGCCTGCTCTCGGCTGAGCTTTCCGGCAGCCTCCTTCGCATGGGACTGCACCAGGATGCCATGAGCGATCTCGACGTGCTGGCGCGTCGCATCAGCCCGTGCCTGCATCGTCAACTCGGCCTGATGCATCAACTGCCAGGCGACCAAGCCCAGCAGCGGAACGACGAAGGCGAGCGAGATGATCACTGCCTTGGCGTTGAACTTCAGCGCCCGAAAGAGGCGCACGCCGGGGGCCCAGACTCCGTGATGCGTAAAGAAGCCGGCGTCCGGTCTCCGCGGCTGGGCCGCGACTCTTCGGTCGAAGGCAGGCAAGGGCGCTGTGTTGGTCGTCATTCTTTGGCACTTCCTCGTCAGGCATCCGGCGATACGTCAGGCGGACCGTCCCGAGAGGGTTTTCGGCGACTGGCGCATCGACTTGAGTTCACGCTGGTGCGGCGCAGCGATCGCTGGCCACTTGGTGGTGGGGTGCGAAAAGTCCTGATCGACACGAAGGAAGGCAGGTCGCGACCTGACTGCAAGTAGATCGACCGCTGCATCGGCTTGCGCGATAGGGGCAGGATTCGCCGGAGAATCCAGATGCCAAAACGCCGGGGCCAGGAGGGTCCTGACAAGAAGCGTGGTCCTGGGGTCAGCGGATCAGGACGAGGTTTGATGGAGAGGGTAGGGTGTTCCTCAACATCAAAGCAGGATCGCCTTGTTGAGCACCTGGCTGCGGGGCACGCCGGCGTAGGACGCCAGCGGATTGAGTTCTCTGGCCACATCGGCGGCGAGTTGGTCCACTTCCCGGTACAGGGCCTCCAATTCGGCCACCTTTGCCGCGTCGTCGAAGATCAGCCGCGAGCCGTCGGGAACGAACAGCGTGGCCCGATACCAGGCATTGTCGAGAGCGAACTTGAGATGGGTGCGCACCCGCTCGACCAAGAGCAGGTCGACGCCGAACGGCACCGCGAGTTCCTGCTCCGACATGTGCCAGGCCAGCGCAGCGATGTCGTAGCTGGACAGGTCGATCGTCTTGGACGCGTCGTAGCGCAAGTTCTTCAATAGGCGGATGCACTTGCGCAAGGAGCCGCGCACCGCCAGGCACTTGTCCTCTATGAGCCCGATGTGCATGAAGGGCCGGTTCTTCAGGCGCTCCGACTTCTTGGCGTCGAGCACGTAGATGTCGCGGTGGCGCTTGTCCGACGTGCGCTTCCACTCGAGCGTGTCGTGCCAGTGGGAGGGGATCACATCCACGGCGCGCTGCAGCGAGCCGCCGGACAGTGAGATGGCTTTGCTGGGAGAGGTGTCGACCTTGGCGCCCCAGAAGCGGCGCTCCAGAATGGCGGCGCACTCCTTGCGCAGATCAGCCAGTTCCTGGGTGGCAGACTTCCCCGCGTAGTTGCTGTACGTGTAGGCGGCATCGACCGCGGTGTCGACGGTGACGAAGCCGGCATGCAGCACGAGCAGGTCGATGTCGCTGTTGCCGCGCACGTGCACATCCAGCGGCACCGAACCCTGATAGTCGAACGCGGCGGGGATGTTTGCCGCCGTCAGCCCCTCGATGAGCCGATTGCGCACGCGGTTGCCTTCGTCGTAGGACTTCTGCGTGTACTCGGCATCCACCGGTTGCATCACGCCGATGGCGTACTTCACCGCCTCCGGCTCAGCCAGTCGCTGAAACTTCTCGAGCTTTGTCGCGGCGCTGAGCGCCTCGGTGAAGTTGTAGACCCCGTCGCGGCTGTACAGCCCCTGCCGCCGGTCCTTCAGTCGCTGGATCTTTTGTGAATAGTTCATCGGGTCGGCACCTGACGGCATCGTTTCGAATATTGCGAGTTTCGTTTGTTTCGCTTATGATGTCAAGACACCAGGAGCACACCATGAACACGACCGACCTGTCCCGAACGACCTTGCCGCTCGAGCAAGAGGTGCAGGCCGCCGCGAAGGGCCAGCGCGCGCTCGCCGCCTATCTGGCGACCCAAGGCGAGATCCAGCGCATCCAGATCTACGACGACAAGAACAAGGCCCACCAGGTTGAACTGCCGACCTCGGCGCTGCGGCTGCTCGTCGACATCTTGGCCGAGCTCGCCGACGGCAACGCCGTGAAGGTGGTACCCATCCACGCCGAGCTGACCACGCAAGAGGCTGCCGACATGCTCAACGTTTCGCGGCCACACCTTGTCAAGCTGCTCGAGGAGGGCGTCCTGCCGTTCCACAAGACCGGCAAGCACCGGCGAGTGCTGTTCGCAGACCTGATGCGGTACCGAGAGGAGCGCGAGAAGGCCAGCCACGAGGCGATGGAGGCCCTGGCGCAGCAGGCGCAAGAGCTGCGCATGGGCTACGAATGAGGCATTCGAACTTCACCGCGGTGTACGACGCCTGCGTGCTCTACCCGGCACCGCTGCGCGACTTCCTGATGTGGCTGGGACTGTCCGGCCGCTTCAGGGCGCGATGGAGTCCACAGATCCATGACGAGTGGAAGCGCAGCGTTCTGCGCGACCGCGCTGACCTGACGCCCGAGCAACTGAATCGCACGTCCGACCTGATGGACAAGGCCATCCCCGATGCCTTGGTCACGGGCCATGAAGCGCTCGCCGAGAGCCTGCGGCTGCCTGACGCGGGAGACCGGCATGTGCTCGCGGCTGCGATCCGCTGCGGTGCCAGCGTCATCGTGACATTCAACGAGAAGGATTTTCCGAGCGAGGCGCTCGAACCCTTCGGCATCGAGGCACAGCACCCGGACCTGTTCATCGACAACCTGTTCGATCTCGATCCTGCCGCCGTGGTGACGGCTGCACAACGGCAGCGCGGACAACTCAGGCACCCGCCGATGTCGGTCGACGCCTACCTCGATGTCCTCTTGAGGCAGGGCCTGGCGCAGACGACACAGGCCCTCGGCAGCTACCGGGCCATTCTGTGAAGGGCGAATCCATCGCCGGCGTTGTGCCGGCCTCAGGTGGCATGTCGGCCCGGAGCTGCGCCTGATGGGGCACGCCGCGAGACTCTTCAACGGATCGGCTGGCCAGACGCTGTACGGGCGGGTGACACCTTCCCCGGAGCAGTTGGCGTTCCTGCAAGCCCAGTGGAACGAACTGGCGGAGCACCTGACCCGCGAACTCGCGCAGCGACATGGATACCCGGTCAGCACCTGGCTGCAGGGTTCGTACAAGTACGCCACGCTGATCAAGCCGGTCCACAAGGGCGAGCGATATGACGTGGACCTGGGCCTGTACTTCGAATGGGACCCAAGGGAACAGAACATCGAGCCCACGCCTCGCCAGCTGCGGGACTGGGTGCAACGAGAATTGCATGTCTACCGGGCGCGGTCGGCGGCCACCGTCGAGGTTGTCGAGCCGCCCAAGGACCGATGCTCACGCGCGGTCTACGACCAGCAGTTCCACATCGACACCCCGACGTACCACCTGGACCGCCGCCGCGATCGACGCCGGCTTGCGCATCTCGACAAGGGCTGGGAAGACCGTGACCCCAAGCCCCTGTATCAGTGGTTCAAGGCGGCGGCCGACGGCGAGGATCGCGACCAACTGCGCCGGCTGATCCGCTATCTCAAGGCCTGGGCGGCGATCGGGTTTCAGGACGCGCCGTTGGCCAGGCCGTCATCGGTCATGCTCAGCGTTCTGGTGGCTCAGAGCTACGGCGGCTTCATGATGCAGTTGGGTCGGCTGTGGGAGCGCGATGACGATGACGATGCGCTTCTGGCCGTCGTTCGAGACGTGCACGACCGGTTGCTGCGCAGCCCGAAGGTTCTCAACCCGATCGATGACGGCGAGGACCTCAACCGGATTGCGCCCGAGCAGTGGGAGGCGTTCCTCAGCCGCTGGCAAGCCCTGCGAGATGCCGCAGAGGCTGCCCAGGCCGCCGATGATGAGATCTCGGCAGCCTTGGCCTGGTCGCAAGCCTTCTCGTTCCTGATGCCGTTGCCCGAGGCCGAGGAAGTCGAAGTCGTGAACCCAGCCGGGCGCGCGCTGATGGTCCTGCCCGAGGTCCGTGTCGACGTGTATGCCCGCAATCCCCGCCGCCATGTGGCCAGCCACCTCAACGGTGTGCCGGGCGTGGCTCGCGACTGCGATCTCGTGTTCACAGTCGCCAATCCGCACGTCGTGCCCGACATGGCCACCATCGAGTGGACCGTTCGCAATGACGGCCAGGAGTCGGCCGCCATCGGCGACCTGGGGCATCGCTGGTCGGGCGCGCGGATGTTCAGCGTGGAGGAGAAGACGGCTTACCTTGGAACCCACCACATGGACTGCGTGATCCGTGTGCACGGCGCGGTATACGCCGTACGGCGCGCGCCGGTCACCGTGCGGGACATCAAGCATCTGCCATCAGTGGCTACCAACAATCCTCCGTGGCGTCGCCTGAAGAGCGCCAAGAAGCGCTGGTAGGCTGCGCGAAAGAAGGCAAGCAATGATCGCTCACGAATACGCCATCATCGGCCACAAACGCTCGGAGATCGGGCGCTGGCTGGGCTTCGCTTCGGTGGCGCTCGCGCCGATCGTCACGAGCCTCATCACCTGGGCAAGCAACTGGCCGCTGTTGACCGCGTCGATCCAGGCCAAGATGGGTGCGTTCACCTTGTCCACGGGGTTTGTGTACGCCGCGCTCTACTGGGGCTTCAACCGATACGGTTGGCGGTGGCTCGACAAACTGCTTGGCATTCCAAATCTTGGCGGGTCCTGGACGGTGACGGGCCAGTCGCTCACGCTCGAGGGCGAGATCAAGTTCGACTGGACCGGAACGCTGACGATCACGCAGAAGTGGGATCGCATCGCGATCGAGCTCAAGACCGCGCAGTCGGGCTCCTTCAGCGAAACCGCCTCGGTGCTGCTCAAGCACGACGGCGCCGCGAAACTGTCCTACAGCTACCAGAACCATCCGCGCGCGGGCGAGCCGGAACTGCAGAAGCACCAAGGGTTCTGCGAGCTGACCTTCGACGTTGACCGAAGCCGCGCCGAGGGTCACTACTTCAATTCCCTGGGGCGCTACTCGTTTGGGCGGATGACGCTGACGAGTGTGGCGGCGCCATCATGAACAGAATCTGAGGATGAGGATTGCATCCGTGGGATGGGGTTCGCTCGTGTGGGACCCGGGTGTGCTTCGGATTGCCGGGGCTTGGAAAAACGATGGGCCGTCGCTGCCAGTCGAGTTCGCACGGGTTTCGCGCGATGGCCGGCTGACGCTGGTCCTCAGCCCAGGAGCAGTGGTCGTCGAGACACTCTGGTGCGAACTTGATTACAACTCGCCGGGGGCACAGGCGGCCCTGGCGGGACGTGAAGGCTGTGCTGTCGACGCGATTGGTCTGTGGCCGGGCGACATGCCCGATCACCGAACGCGTGTCTGACGTGGACACGGGTGTCCTCGAGAAGGCGCCGAGTGTGGGCACGCTGGTCACGCAGGTCCTGTCCGTGCTGGGCTTCTACGTGGTGAGGCTGGACAACCTGGTG
>VFQN01006277.1_pt1 | contig 13712 bp, 16 predicted proteins | sample 3512371 | NCBI WGS metagenome assembly VFQN01 (sample SAMN10412370, study PRJNA504923) | tailings metagenome | isolation source: Replicate 2 from Balatoc abandoned mine | place: Philippines: Itogon, Benguet | collected 2017-08-28
CCCTATGGCAGCCAAACCGGGGGTAACCCTGGGGGGTAACCTCTCAAGGGGTAACGGACCCCTTTACCCTGGGGTGTGGGTTACTGGTTACCGAGGACTTGACCCCGGGGGGTGGGTAACAGGTAACTGGGGGGGTTACCCCGGGGGTAAACAGGGGGGTAAGCCCACTGCTTGAAGCCAGAACTACGCCAGAAAGACAGCACACGGCGTGTAGAACGTTACATACCATACTGTGTGCTGTGTTCGCACGGTCCTGCAATTCAGCACCCACTTCACGCTTGGCTACTGACTCCAAGTACAGACGGGTCACCTGCTGGGGCCCTGGCCCTGCGTCAGGTGGTAAGTACACCAGCCCACACACATCTGCACATGCGTCTTAAAATAACGGTCAAAGAGGAAACTTTATCTCACGTAGCACCACGCTCTTATGCGGATGCAACCCCATGATGCATATGGTCGCTCTGCCAGCTATGCCCTTGGTAGGTGGCAATCAAACGCTCCTACGTAGCACCTTGCAACTCAGTACGTGGCCAGCCGGTCACCATGGTGACGGCCGTCTACGTATACGACTGAAGCTTCTTGGACTCGCCGTACGGGTCTTGTGCCCTGAACGATGCCCCTGCACGGCAACATGCATTGGTGGTGTTAGCTTACCGGTGTCCATGCCTTGGCTAACATGATCCTCCCGAGGATCCCAAAACACACCTTTACTCGCCATCACTGCTGCTGTTGCCGTTCTCCACAGCACCGCTGACTGTGAAGTCGTCAGAGGCCCCATCGGTGGCCGACTCCTCATCCTCGCTGTCGCCCCTGTGAGAGACAGCGGCACCTGCGTAACACGGGGAAGGCGGGAGGCAGTGTGGGTGAGCACGTACACCGATGCCGTATGCTTCAGCCCGGGTACATGACCCATCCAGAGAGCACATGTCGACGAGACACACTTCCTCGGTACAGCTGCACAGCACCAGTTACCATGCACTCACCGGGGCCTTGCTTCCGCTTCTGCGCCAGCCTACCACTTGTGCGGGTGACTTGCAGCTGGCTGGCCGTCCCATCCTCTGAAAAAAGGAGGAGAAAATGGTCAACTGCGGCGGAGGCACAGTCTAATAGCCATAAGCACGTGTAATTTGCATACATATAACAAACCTACCGACAGCTGGTCGCTTCTTGGATGCATGTAGGCCACGCCGCTGTTGCCCGACCCCCACGCCAGCAACCCCCTGCTCCTGCCCATTGGCAGCAGCGGGCTGCTGCTGCTGCTGCGGGCCACTCTGCAGCCTGGCGCCCCGGCGACCCCCTTGCTGCTGGCCGATGGCGGCAGCGGGCTGCTGCTGCTGCGGCGGCGGCGGGCCACCCCACAGCTCGGCACCCCGGTGCCCCTCCTGCTCCTGGCCGTTGGCGGCAGATGGCTCCTGCTGCTGCTGGCCGCCCTGCACCACGCCGCCCCTGTGCCCCTCCTGCTCCTGGCCGTTGGAGGCAGCGGGCTGCTGCTGCTGGCCATCCGGCAGCTCGGCGCCCCGGCGTTCCCCTTGCTCCTGGCCGGTGTCGGCAGCCGGCTGCTGCTGCTGCTGCTGGCCGCCCTGCACCACGCCACCCCTGTGCCCCTCCCGCTCCTGGCCGTTGGCGGGCTGCCGCTGCTGCTCCTGCTGCTGCTGCGGCCTCCCTGCGATGCCCCTGATCGCCCTCGGCTTCCGGCTGGCGTCCAGCTGCTTGTACTCCTTGTACGCTGCGGTCCACAGGCACGTGGAGTTCTCCCAGATGACCTCCTCGCGGCTCTTTTCCGACACCTCGCGGTAGTCGTACTTGGGCTCGTACGGCGCCAGGATCTTCTCCGTCAGCTGTCTGTTCAACTCGGCTGCGGCAAGAACAGGGGGCACGAGTGAGGTTGGTTGCTTGGTTGTGCGGTCTGGAGCACTTAGTTGACGAGCGAGGCTGTGGCTGTCTGTTCTATCGCCGTGAGAATGAAGTCAAAGTATGTGCATCACGCCCATCTAAAATGCGGTGTGAGTAGCTGCTTGTAGAAGCCAGTTGGTGCCTACAGTGCTAAGCAACATGCACTCCTTACCCACCCTGCTCGTTCTGCATGTAGTTCTTGATCCTGTCGTACGCCAGCTGCTGGATGGACGTGATCACGTCGCCCTTGTCCTTGTAGCTGTCGTACAGGTCCACCTGCAGGTACACCTGGATGTACATCGCGATCCAGGTGTCGAGCAGAGCCAGCAGGTCGTAGCATGGCGCCTTCGCGGAGGGCACGTGGCGCCCTGGTGCGTGGCCAGCCTTCTGGCACCAGGCATTGGCCAGGTCACCCCAGATGATGCCACCGCGCACGAGCCTGGGGAAGGCGGTTTTGAGTTGACCCTGTTAGTGTGCACATGTCAAGGGCAGACTTCGCAACATCTCAATGTGGCAGGTGTCCGCATGGGTCATGCGTGCACTTTAGGCCTTGCCCTTGGGTTGGGCAAGCAGTCTTTGCTACTTGTGTGGAGATGCGTACAGAAGGACACATCTAGGGTGTGTGGCGCTTGTCCCTGTAGCACGGTGAACTCGGCTGGGATGCACTCACCATGTGGCCACGACACGGTTAAGGCGGGTGCCTGCGGCGTGCTCCTCAGCGCGCGGGTCGCCTGTCCACAGCGGCTGCAGGCTGCTGGGTATGTGAGGCGGGAACGCCGGTTTCGTGCCGGCATTCTCCTTCTTGTTCTTCTTTTTCTTGTTCTTCTTTGGGGGCTCGTTGTCGGAGGGCGCGGTGTTGACCGCCCTGCGATGCATGCCACGTGCGAGTGAGCAACGGTTTGAACCTATGAGCAAGGCCACGCGCAGTCGAGTTGTGCAAATAAGTGGCTCGCCTTCTGTCTTGCGTGCCCAAAGCGCTGAGCACGCCGATGCCCGCGACGGGTGGGAACTTAATGTACTCCAGGTAGCCAGCCGGGGTAAGGCCGTGCCTGTCACACGTTAGGTTGCTGTGGAACCAGTGGAACGTTTTGCGCTGTTCCGTTAGGAAAGCCTTCAGCTCCTCGTAGGTGTTGTTGTCCAGCTTGACAATGAAGTCGCCCGGTGCCTTTTCGAGTTCTGGGTCAAACGGCGCGGGCGCCAAGCGGTGAGCAGCCCGATTTTGTAAATTTGATGGAGGAGCAGCAATTTGATAAGCACTGAACACCCCGTTCGGTGTGTGCTGGCTGAAGCCCCCGAAGCCGTTGCCGGTCAAGTTGCCCTGGGGCGTTGGGTCGCCGCGGTGGTTCACTAGCTGAGCAGCCCCTGTGTGGAGCACTGGATACCTAGCATGGCCATGGTAACCTTGCTCATATAGGTAGGGGTCAGGGTTGAGGTGGGCTTCGTGAGCCATGTCTAGAAGGTAGGGCACATGCTCTGAATTTCCGGGGTTTGTTGGGCCCTGGCACCGTCACGCATGCGTTGATGACATAGTTTTAGGATGTTATTACTTTGTGATAAGGCCTGGTTTGTCGCCTTACATTGGAGAAGGGCTGAGGGGGCATGCCGTTGTCCCATGGCCCCCATGGCTCACTTTCACATGGCCTTAGAACGGCCGTGACGAATGCTATTGCTTAGACTGCGACGCACACGGTAACCATTTACTCCACGTCACATCAAGTTGCCAGCCATCGCGCAAAGGCCTTTCGAATGCTATCGGGAACCAACACCAGGGCTGCTTTATTGCTGCCGCTATGCTGAAGTACCGTTGTACCTTGCAGTTGTCACTGCAAGCTAGGTATCGATGCTATTGAATTCTCCTGGTTCGGACCGAAGTGACGAGGGGAACCCGATGCTGAGGCAGTGCGCCTTGGCGCGGCCTCCAGCGCCCGCGCGTGCGCCCCAACGGCGTGCCTTGCTGGCGTCAGCCGTATCTCCAACGGCTTGCCTGAGGCATGTTAGGCAACTCGTGGCGCAGTCACCTCCACCCCAGGCTGCCGTTCAGTTTGCAGATCGCCCCGGACAGCAGCAGCCGGGCCAGCAGCAGCAGCTGCAGCAAGGGCTCCATGGCACCCCAGCAATGGCGGGTGTGGCGATGCCGCCTGTAAGGCGCAGTTCCCCTCGCATAGCTGCACAACAGCAGCCACTAAGGCAGCGTGAAGCCACCCTCCATCCCTTGACCCTTCGTGCGCGTCCTAGACCGCCTGCAAGGCGTCGCCTGTTAACGGAGACGGACGACGTGCAGCTCGGCGGTGATGGTGGGGCTGGGGTTGTAGCGGTGCCGGAGAATACAGAGCGCAGGACTGCTGGGCCAGGGTTGCAGGCCTTTGAGGCGCCCTTGGGGGCCCAGCAGCAGCAGGAGCCTTCACCGCAGCCACAGGCTTCGCCTGGTGACGGCGAGCGCGAGCCACGGGAGCCCGAAGGGGTCGGGCACGCTGCGGGTTTGGCGGGTGCGGTTGCACAGGACCCTGTACCCGAGGACTGGGGCGTGTACGAGGAGGAGGAGGCCTGGCAGCCGGGATCCCCGAACCCTGAGGAGCCAAGGCTCCAGCGCGACGGTGGGTGACTCGGTTTTGGTGGGCGACTCACGTCGTGTGCATGTTTTCCGCCACATGACTGTGTAGGTACAGTCGTAGCTGCACTTCTCAAACCGTGCCTGTGTTGGACTTGGTGGACAAGCAGTGTGTAAGGCTCGGCTTGGCTTGCATTGGCCTCCTACAGCAAGCAGTGTTTGGCTAGGTATGGTAGGTGTTGCAAGGCCTGCGTGTTTACTCACGACCTCCCCTTGCCATGTGAACGTTGCTGTCTGCTCCACAGTTGAGCATCGGATTCTGCTCGCAAGGCTTCCTGGGGGCGGCCACGATGGCTGTGAGAAGGGGCGGCGGTTTGAGAAGTGCAGCTACACGCCGCTCCCTCCCAAAGACGGGCCTGGCGTGTCTGCCGAGGTGCGCGAGCTGGTCCTTGAGGCGTGCGCTCACGCCATCTTGCAGCGCTGCTGCAGCCCCGGATCAACCGAGACAGCTGTCAGGCAGCACCTCGAGTCCACACGTAAGGTGTACCTGCGTGCTGGCCGTACCAACCGTGCTCATGCACTGGCAGCGGCCTGCCTACCAGCCACGTACAAGCAGGTGCTGAGCATCGTTGCTGGTGAGGTGGACAGCGGCCTGTGGTCGGACCTCCTTCGCTACCAGATGTGCCCTTGTGGTCAGCTGTACCGGTGCGAGCACAAGGACGCACAGGTGTGCCCCGGCATCTCAGCGGCACAGCCATGCCTCCGACCGCGCGCAGAGGCCCGTTCCGTCATCTACAGCAGCATCCGGCAGTTTGTGGCCCGGTCGTACAAGGACCCCGTGGTGGCGCGGGAGTTTGGGGCATGGCTGCGGCGGGCGGCGGCCAACGGTGACGAGATCTGGGACTTCGTTGATGCCGCTGCGGTCCAGGACGCCCTGGACGCGGACCCACGCTTCCGCAACGACCCGCGCTGCCTCATTGTAATCCTCGTCACCGACCCCTTCATCGTAAGTTGGAGCTCGTTGCTTGCAGTGTACCGGTGCGGTACAACGGTGCTTGACTTGTATGGCTGCATGCTTGCCTGCTTCCCCATCCGGTGTAATAGCATTAAGACGCCCCCACAAATTGCGTACTGCGGTGAGACCGTGTCTGTTACCGTTTATGCACCCAGCTAAGGCAACTGAACTCACGCCTGGCTCCCTTTTTGACACGGCCAATGGCGCAGGTGCCAGGCGACGAGCGCCAGCGTTCAAGCATACCGTGGCTGCTCCTGGTGCTGAATGCTCCCCGTGACAAGCGGCACCAGCTGGGGTACGCAAGCGTCCTTTCCATCATCGGCGGCAACATCAAACGCCCAGGCCAGAAGCACCCAGACCCCCTGGACCACAACCACATGCTGTCGCTGATCAAGGACGAGCTAGCCTACCTGGAGAAGTACGGTACTGAGGTGTACGACGCGGCCGAGGACGAGTTCTTCACGTGCTACGTCAAGTGCGTGGCGGTTGTCAGCGACTACCGTGGCTACCACAAGCTCCTGGGCATGAAGGTGCGCCGGGGTAGCCAGATGAGCTGTGATACATTTCCGGGGGCTTTGTCAGCTGCCCGCTTTGGCTTGAGCCAAGATGTACTGGATGAATTGCGTGTAGCTGTATTACCAGTAGTGGGTTGCTCCGCGCGTGCGTGCTACTGCCTGCGTACCATGCCCCTGACCCGTGCATACCGGTAGTGGGTTTCTCCGCGCATGCGTGCTACTGCCTGCGTACCGTGCCCCTGATGCGTGCATACCGGTAGTGGGTTGCTCCGCGCATGCATGCTACTGCCTACGTACCGTGCCCCTGACCTGAGACTTTCTGTTCCAGTCTAAACCCAAGCCGTGACACGACCGTCTTCCCTGTCCTGCGCATACTCTCCTACAGGGCAGCCCCGCCCCGGAGGCCTGCTTCAAGTGCGAGATCAAGGGCCACCTGGTCGGCCGGAAGATGGCGTACGGGTCGCACGAGAGCTTCCTGCCGCAGCGTCACCCGTGGAGGCAGGAGATGTGCGGGAAGCACGTGCCCCCACGGCAGCTGCAGGCCTGCCTAGCTGGGCAGGGCGCTGGCGACGTTGGATCTGGGGAGGATGACGGCGGCTCGGCGGAGGACAGCACCGAGGAGGAAGACGATGGTATGGCGTACAGGATAAAGGGCGGCATAGGTGATCGTGCATGTAGCTGGCCCTGCATGCTGCCGGTACTTGTAGACCCCGACATCCGCTTCTTAATAAGTAAACGTCACTCTGTTACTTTTAGTGCACGTAGGGTGCCTGCTTGATTTGCCGTGCCTTCACCCGTCTTGGCTCGTAAAATCCCCGCCTTTGCCCTCTTGCACCTACAGACGTGGAGGCGCCTCCGCCACGTGTGGCCGGCGTGGACCCATCCAGCGATGAGGACGACGGTGGGTGCACGTACTTTGTCTGCCCTGCATGTAATCTGGTCCTTTCTATATCGCCCTCCGCTGCCGTGCCACACGCCGTGCCATACGCCACTTCAAAGGACCCCCCAGTAGTAGTAGTAGGATACAGCCAAGTGTTGCTGCAGCTCCTTTACCTCTCGTGTGGTGTTGAACGCCTGCTACAGCGAGCATTGTCCCTTGCTTGCAATGCAGTCCCAATCGCACATGCGGCGGCGGCGGCGGCCGCCCGCGCTGGAGCAGCTGCGACTGGAGCCGTGGCTGCCGTGGCGGTGACTGCTATTGCGGCGATGGCAGTTGCCGCTGCGGGTGCGGCAGCGGCACGGCGGCCAAACGCGCCGAGGAACGAGCGAGAGGCGGAGGCGGCAGCGCTGCAGCAGCTCAGGCGCCCGGCAGACGCTGCGCAACCCGCTGCACGGACAAGGCCCGAGATCACGTTCGCGTGCAAGAACCCCGACACCAGTGCTGGCCTGGTACCGTGGCGGATAGCCTTCAGCGACCCCGTGGGCGTTGCTTGTGCCATCTACGCCATGGCGTCCTTCAATCCCGTGCGGGGCATCAACTACGACCCCATGCACACCATCGGCGGTGTGATCAAGGACGTCATTGTCCGCTACATGCAAGCCCTGCGCGCCCGCAGCGCTGCCATCAAGGAGTACGACAAGCGGAACGGTGCCCTGGTTGTGGCTGGGAGGCAAGGTGAGAATGCTTGCGGCATGCGGCGGTGTCCTAGGCTTCGTTGCTTGCAAGCAGTGCCTTCTTGGATGCGTGCTACCTGCCACCTGCCATGTTGCTACCTGCCTACGGATTTGGACAAACCTAGGCATACGCTGCCGTTGCAGCATGGGCAGTTGCTAAAAGTATGGCATTCCCCGATTGGCTGTAGGGGCTGCGGCTCTTGAGCGCTTCCGTGCTGCGCTGGCTGCCATCTCCGAGGCTGTGCCGCGCTCAATCGCCGGTCGCTTGGCCCGCCTTACCACGGCCGGCAAGAAGGCGAAGACGCACACCTTCTTCCTGTTGGCGGGGCCGTTTGGGCTGTTTGCCCTTGCGTGCGCCAAGCTTGACGCGCGCCTGGAGGACGCCATGATGCGCGTGCTGCGCGTGTGCTGCCGGCTCTGGGACAAGGTGCAGAAGCGCTCGCAACTTGGCGCGCTTCGCGTTGAGGTGGCGGAGGCGGTCTGCGCCGCGGAGCGGTACATGTCCGCCACGGAGATGGACATCAAGTTCCACAATCTCATCCACCTGGTGGACGGGATTGAAAACCTCGGTAGGTTGTGATGCATGCCGGCTGGATGGTCAGCTGTGACGTACTGTAGTGATAGCGGTAGCTTGCGCTCAGATGATCCTGCACCTCCCTGTCCGATTAGCTGTGTGATGTGCTGGTAGTGGCCCAGTCCTCCCCGCACTCCCTGCCGGTATACAACGCTGTTGGCACCAATGCAAGTTGCAGGCAACACGTACTCGCACTGCTGGTTACATGACCCCATGCGGACCCCATGCGGACCTTGCCCGCAGGCCCCCTGTACGTGCACTCCATGTTCGGTCCTGAGTCCATCTGGGGCAGCCTGGGACGCTGGGCGCACTCCAAGCGCTACATGGAGGCCTCCATGCTGTACGCGGCACTTGACCGCGAGGCGGCCATGCACGCAGCCAACCAGTGCACGCTGGAGCCGGACCAGCCGACGCCAGGCGTGCGGCGGCAGCAGCGTGCGGCTGACAATGCGCTTGCTGAGCTCGAGGACGACGAGGGAGAAGACGGCGACGAGGGGGCCTTCCTGTCATCGCTATGGGACGAGGGTGCGTACTTCGGCCGTGACCCCGAGATCTTCTGGGGGCGGCCTGCTGGCACCGCCGAGCTGTCCCCTGGCGACGTAGCTTCCATCGCGGCCCTCTACGACCGCGCTGAGCTGCCGCTGGCTGGCCGGGGCAGCCTTGAGTCCTGCGTGCATGTCATGAAGGAGATTTGGGTGGAGAAGGTGAAGCTGCGGGCGGGATCGTGGTTTCTCTGCCGGCCCCCGGAGGCCGGGGGCCGTGCAAAGCTGTGGTTCGGGCATGTGCGCCGGGTGGTGCGGCACCGTGGGGGTGACGGGGAGGAGCGTGCTCTGGTTGAGGCGGACTGGTACACCACGCCAGGCCGGCCACGCCAGGGCCTGCAGCTCCCATTCGACATGCAACTGCTGTCGCCAGTGATCACGGACCAGCCCGTGCAACACCACGACGGGCCATGGTACATGCCCGAGGCCATTGTGCCGTGGCACTGCTTTGCCATGCCGCACCCAAAGCACGCCGGTCTTCAGGTGATGCTGGCGCGGCACTGGTGGATCCTGCGCAACCTCAGCCCGTACCCAGCGCTGCCGTACTAGCCGGGCCAGCTGTACCGTACTGTGGTCGGGCCCCTGTGTTGCGTGGTAGGTGCGTAAGCGTAGGCTGCGGCTGCTGCAATGCTGTTTGCTCTGGTGTGCTGTTTGTGGGACGACGGACGCACTACGTGATTGACGACTGCGGGGTAGGCGCATGGATATACCGTAGGCCACGGCCGCTGCTGCTGATTCATTGTTGGAGTTACCACACGTACGGCGGTCGCGCACCCGTGTTGCTGTTGCGTAATAGGCGCATGAGCATGGGCCGTGGCCGCTGTATTCATAGTTGCTAACATCGGAACGGTACATGCGTTGGTAGCAGAAGACACCGCTGTGCGGAAGCAAGAAGACACCAACAGTCCCTGATTGCCTTTGTTCGGCGCAGGGCAACGCCTAGCTGGGGGGCTGAGTCGGACCATATCTGCTTGATCGTACGGCGGTCGCGCACTTGTGTTGCTGTTGCGTAGTAGGCGCATGAGCATGGGCCGTGGCCGCTGTATTCATAGTTGCTAACATCGGAACGGTACATGCGTTGGTAGCAGAAGACACCGCTGTGCGGAAGCAAGAAGACACCAACAGTCCCTGATTGCCTTTGTTCGGCGCAGGGCAACGCCTAGCTGGGGGGCTGAGTCGGACCATATCTGCTTGATCGTACGGCGGTCGCGCACTTGTGTTGCTGCTGCGTAATAGGCGCATGAGCATAGGCCGTGGCCGCTGTACTCATAGTTGCTAACATCGGAACGTTGGTGGCAGAAGACACCGCTCTGTGCGGCGGTTAGGCCCCGGTCAGCATGTAGCGGTTGCGGTGCTGTGTCGCCGTTGTGCATTAGGTGCGCTGCAGCCGCTGCATTCTCGTTGGTGGTCGTCGGATAGATCAAACTTGCATGCTTTCAGGTCACGTGATTTAGTACAGCGATTGCGCCCCTCTATCTTGCCGTTGTACCCAGAGTGTAGAGCGCACACAGACGGAGACGTACTGGCGATGCTGGTTGGGCATGGAGGCAAGGAGGCACCAACAATGCCTGGTTGATGGCACAGGGTACGCCTGGCTGGGGGGCCGAGCCAGGGTAAGCCGGCATTACCGTGCGGAGGTCAAACACCTGCGTTGCTGTTCTGTATTAGGTGCGTGGACATACGCCATGGCTGCTGCACTAGTGCTGGTGGTCGGCCGATACCGGTATACCAGGCTTGCCTGTCTTTGCCAAGGGTCCCTGACTTTGCATTCCCATACGGTAGTTACACGTTACCTTCAACAAGTCCCCAGTCCCCAACGTAATTGTGCAACACCAACGCTTACTATGGCCTTTCCCAGATCTCCCTAAGCCTCTCCGCGAATGCCCGCAGCACAGTACCGTTGTCCCTGCGCCCACCCCCGTCAGCAATCGCCCTGGCCATCGTAGCTTCACGTATGCTCAACAGCCGGTCCCCGGGTTTCTCAGCCATCGCTAAGAGGGCAAGCTCGACCGTCTCTTCTACAGCACGCACGACTCTAGCTGGCAAGTCCGTTGCGCCGGGGTAGAAACGCTGCAGGACGCTTCTTTGTGCACACAGACCCATGCCCCGAGGGTCCGGCTTCAGGCCAGCAGTTGTGGCCCTGTCCCCTGCAGCTGTCCCGCCGTTGAGCAAGTCCAGTACACTGGCGCCAAACGAAAAGTAGTCGAAGCCGAAGCCATGCTTCAGACCCGCGCGCTCCCCTTCCGGGGGCCGATAGCCAGGTGTCCCGACCTGCACGTGCACGGGCAGGTAGTTTGAGGCATGGCCATTGCCAAGGCGGTGGCACTTACGAGTGGCACGCAAGTGAATACTATGCCTTGTCAGCGCACACCTGTCCACTCGCCATGTCGGCTTGAACCAAAAGGTCGTAGTCTGCCAGGATGCCTCTGTCGCAGTCAACCTGCAAAGGGTCATCAAATGCACGTGTCATACCGGTATGCGTGGCTTGGTGGGTCCCATGCTTCCCACCGCCAAAAACAACCGCCAACTGGCCTGGATATCTCACCAGGATGTTTGCTGGCTTGACATCTCGGTGCACCTGGCCGCGAGTGTGCAGGTAGGCACAGCCGGCCGCTGCATCAGCCAGCACGGCGAAGCAGGCGGCCAACCGCATGGCAGGCTGCCCGCCCTGCGGAGGCCTGCTGGCCGCGTGCAGCGACCCACCAGGCACGTAGTCGAACAGGAGGTGCCGAACCTCGCCATCCGCGCCACGCACAAGTCCCCGCAGCGGCAGGAGGCTGGGGTGAGAGTACTGCAGCCCGGCACACAGGTTTGTCGCTATTGACTGCCGCACGTGCTGCTCAGAAAGCCGCTTGCTGAATGTCTTGACCGCCACCCGCCCTACGCCCTCCATGGTCCACACCGAGATCTCCCCGTACCCTCCCTTGTCCACCCCTGCCACAAGGTGGCCCGCCTCCCGAGCGCTGGCCAGGTCTGCCTCCGTGTGCTCCAGGAACCTGGACACTGGCACCAACGCAGCTGTCTGCGTGCTCGCGTCGTCTGTCCGCTGAGCAGAGATGAAACCGTTAACATAGGCTCGCAATTCAACGTCGCGGTCGATGTTAACCCAGCCCTTGTCCACACGAAAGGCCGCTGCGTTCTTCTTCCAGTCGCCGTCGGCATAGTACCGTCTGACCCAGGCCGACATAGTGCTGACTTCACCCTGGAACTGCTCCCACGTTGTCGGCAGGGCCGCTCCGCAGACAGTGCCAGCGGCTGCTTTCCGCTCATGGCTCACGTGCCTATCCAGCACAGCGAAGACGACCTGGTCCTCCTTACGCACATATAACCTGATCAAGAGCTGGTTCTTGATAGGCACATCGGGCTGGAAGGCCATATGCGACGGGGGTTCAAGGGACAGAGTCGAACATGCAGCATGTTCGGGGCGCTTAGGCGCGGTAACAGCCCCACTGCGACGCGAGCGGGTATTCATCTTCTTGTACAGGTCTAAAAGTAATAACTTGAAAGCGGGAGCTGCCGACTGCGTGCCTAAGCACCCAATTTTGAGTTTGCCCCCTAGGGTGCAACGATGCACCCTGGGGGGCACTCGGTCGGTAGCGGCATCCCGATGAGCCGCTGACCATGCCACTCGCCCTGACAGCAACCTCAGTACTGTAGAAGGTACTGCCCCTGCTGCTGCTTCACGGACAGCAGTGGCATAGCATTACCGCCCGAAGCCTTGACAATCCGCAGACAGGAAGCCAGGGAGGAGAGGTATTGACGGCACTTCTTGTTCAGTTGATTATGTATATTGCGAAAGTTGTTTGAGCGGCGAGTCACAAAGCCCGTCGACGCGCAAGGGCTCGCATGCCGAACACCGCCGTGCGCACACGCACGGCACGCTAGTGGGGTACTTGTGCACCTCCCACAAAGCAAGTACACCCTATCCCTTAAAGTCACACAGCCCAGGACATAAACCACATGCCAGCCCCACAAACATGGCACGAGCCGTGAGACAAGTGGCCTCGTCACGTGGCGAGCACCGCAAAGGCAGGCGTGTGCAGACTTGTCCTGTATGTTCCTCGGAGTAATGTCACGTATGCACGCAGAAAGCATGCTATAACTGCACGATGGCAAAACGTAAGCAGCACGGAACACACTGAACTCCGTGGACGAGTTATCATCAGCCCCACAAGCTGCGACATGGTGCAGCATGGAATTGCCAGGACAGGAAGGGTGACAACCGTACGACACAACCGTTGCCCTCGCACAGCCTGGCCCTGCGTGTGCCAGGGCGCAAACGACACACCCGACCTTCAATTTCAGCCAGGTACCCCAGCGACACAGTATCAGCACCAGCAATCACAGCCAGCCACCTGCCACCTGCCTGCTTCGCCTTGCCACACCCTGTATCCTAACCTCGCTTGCCTATACCTGTCTCAGGGTCATTATTTCTGCATCCCGCACCGCACCCGCTATACACAACATACGCTAGTACCGTAGTAGGCCACCCAGCTCTCCGCCATGCAGGCCCAATGCCTGACATACACACAAAAGCTCTGAATCTCCATCCTGGACATTCAACCTACCACCTGCCATCTGCTGTTGCACCCCGGGAGGCACCCGCTGCACACAGGAGCTGAGGCGGTGAGCCTGGCGCAACGAGCAGCCGAGGTCTCGTCCAAGCCACTGCGCCCACGCCCCCCAGGACAGCGGGCTGGCGGGAAAGCACCCCAACCGCATGCCCCCCGTTAGCGCCACCACCAACAGCGCCCACGCCTGCAAGGGGTAAGCCACCCCCACCACCCCGTCCCATGGCGCCGCTCCCACTAGTAATGCTGCCCGGACCGGGATCGCCTACTGCCACACCCAAGTACCCGACCGCCCCCCTGCACGGAGGCGGCGAGCTGGGACCGAGAAGACGCCGGGGCCTCTGCCAAGCAGACACGGCCACCCTCCCCACAATGCCCGGGACTACTGACTGGCTGAGAAGCACCCCGCCGACTGCCTGGCCGCTGGAGGTGCTACCATC
>VFQN01006278.1_pt1 | contig 13712 bp, 20 predicted proteins | sample 3512371 | NCBI WGS metagenome assembly VFQN01 (sample SAMN10412370, study PRJNA504923) | tailings metagenome | isolation source: Replicate 2 from Balatoc abandoned mine | place: Philippines: Itogon, Benguet | collected 2017-08-28
AAGCTAAGGCATTCAAGCCATTAGGGCTCTCAAGCGCCCGCACCGCACCCTTTGATTGCGTTGAAGGATTTCTGACCGCGCCCGCACCAAAAGGAGCCGCCAAAATGAGCATCCCCATTCCGCCACACCCTCTAGAAGCGATGGGCAGACATCCTGCCATCACCCTTGCCGGGTTGGCGCTCGTCTTGTTCGTCGTCCTCCCGATCGCCGTCTATCAGATGCATTTGGTCGATCAGCGCATGGAAGCGAAACGCATTGCCGCGCGAGACGCTTGGATCGAAGACTGCTTACGCCCCGTCGATGAGTGCGCGCGCTCATGGGATGAGATCGCGACTCTCCGTCGGCTTTATCTGGAGCGCCAGCCGTAACTCACGGCCAAGTCACCTCGACCCGCGATCGGCGCCCGCAGCGCCGGCAGACGAACCGCAATTCGCGCCAGTTCCGGTCAGCGAGGTAATGGATGTAGAGCCGCTTCGGCGAATCGAGCAGCGTCCGGTCGCAGGGCTCGCATCGGATCTTCAGCACGAGCCCGTGGCGCATCAGTTCGGACAGGGTGTTCGTCTTGTAGTGCGCCATGCGGCCTCCTCGTATCAGGTCGCCGCGAGGACAATATTCCTGACGAGGACTGAGGCGGTCAAGGCGGACGGCCGGTGACGCAGGGGCCGAAACGACAAAAGCCGCCCCAGCACCTCGCGAGAGGCACCGGGGCGGTGTAGTGGAGTGTGATGCTGGACTGGGCTACGTCCCGACCTTCGCCCTTCCATACATGATGGCGTGATAGGCCGGGTTCACGCTGGCATGGAAGCGGACGCAACCCGCGCGCTCGATGATGCCGAAGCGCAGTACATGGCGCGGGCCGTCCTTTATCTCGATGAAAAGCGCGCCGACCGGATCGCTTTCGGCCGGGATCGGCAGCCGCATCATCGCAGCATAGGCTCGCACGAAGTCGGAACCGTCTTCCGTCGTGATGGTCATGCCGGGAATGTCTGCATCCCCGAGCGTTTCGATGATGGTTTCGACGGGCTCGCAGCGGCCGTCCTGGGCACGTGCCGGCACGACATAGGCGAGCATGAGCATGGACGCTGCGGCCCCGAGAACGATCGCCAGAAGCCAGATGCGGAATGCGGTCATGGTCTGTCCTTTCGGGGTTACGCCCGGCGCGGTGGAGGCTTCTTGCCGTCGAGCCGATCCATGATGTCGTCGAGCCGGTCGTTGAGGTCGGCCGCGTTCTTGTCGGAGAGGACGTCGGCAACGCGGTTCACAGCGGCAATGAGCTGCGTCATCTGCTCGCGATCGACGAACCCGCCCATGACGCCGGAGAGGACCGGATCGACAGCAGTCGTCTGCTTCGGCCGTGTGAGGTATCGGCCGATGCCCGCCAGTAGAAGGAGCGCACCATAGATCGCAGCGATCCAGATTTCAGCCGCTATCTGCATTGTCCGTCGCCCGCCGCTTGTGGTGATTGTCGATGATGCCCGCTTCACCCATGGCGCGGAGGACGTTGTAGCTGTCGAGAGCGAGCAGGACGGGATAGACCGCAAGCCCGGTGGAGAATGTGCCGGCCTGAATGAAGCCGATCGTGATCTGGAACCAGAAGAACGAGGCCATGAAGGCGAAGGCAGCACGAGCATGTGGCGAGCGCCGCCATGCGCCGTTGATGCCGAGCACGACGAGCCGTGAGCCCGCCGCCATGAAGCAAAGCCAGGCCCACGTCTCTTGATGGGCCACTTGCGCGAGGAAGCGATACGACGCCCCATCCTGGAAGAGCGAGTCGTTGAACATCAGGACGGCCGACCAGTTCAGCAGGATGACAGACAGCGCCCATTCCGAGGCGCGGGCCGGAAATGTTTCGCGGAGGGATTGGCGGAAGTGGTCGAAGATCATGAGCCGCCTTTCCCCGCAGGCTCGATCCGGCGTGTAGCAGCCAGCTTCGCCGTCAGCATCTGCCCGAGCATCCGGTCGGACACCCCGAAGTGCTGCACAGCATCAGGTACCGAGCGGTGCACATAGTCGAGACCGTCGGTCAGGAATGCGCGGCTGCCATAGGCTTCCTTGCCTCGCTGCGCCAGCCGCTGAAGGCCGACATTGAGTGCTGTCTCGAGCGCAGAGTGAAGCGCCTCGCGATGTCGCGCCTCCACCTCGATCCCGGTTCGCTTCTTGGCCTCGTCGGCCAGGCGCTTCACGAACCATGCGGCGGCGACGGACGCGCCCGACATGACGATCGGCTGCAGGATGGCGACGGCCAGTTCCAAAGCGAGCGGGTTCATCACGCAAACCCCAGAAAGGCGAAGAGCGCGCCGAGGAAGAGCAGGAAGACGACGAGTGCGATCGTGCCACCCTTGCCGCCGCCGGTGCCGTCAGGAGCGACGACAGGCGGCCGTTCGACCTTCGGGGCTGGTGTAGGCGCCGCAGGCGTCTGCTGGCCGTCCCAGACGGGCGGAGGCGGCGAACGATCGCTCTGCATGACCTCGACAGCCTCGGCGATCGCGGCGAGCGTCAGCGGCCCCGCGCGGCCGTCGTCGACAAGTCCCCTGTCGCGCTGGAAAGCCTTGACGTTGCCCTCCGTCTCATCGCCGAAGCGCCCGTCGATCCCGAGCGCGAACGTGTAGCCCAACGCGGCAAGGTCCGCCTGAAGCGCGCGCACCGCTTCACCGCGCATGCCGTTGCGCAGCACCGTCTGGCCTGCTCCGATCGCGTCCATGTCCTTCCTCGCGTGCTTGGCGTAGGCCGCAGCCATGCGCCCGTGATAATCGTGGCTGGCATAGGCAGGCCCGTTCCACTTCGCCGCCGCCGGGCGCCAGCTGTCGGCCTTGGTGAAGTCCCTGCCCGTCAGCATCGACTGCATGCCCCACGCCTTCATCAGGGCCACGACCTGCAGCAGCTGCTCACGCTCGCCTTGCATGGCGGTGCGCACCATCTCCTGCGGCGAGGCGTGCCCCGCGCCGGCGTGGTTCGATGCGAGGATCTGGCCGAGCCCCCACGAGCAGGCCTTGAGTGCGGCGGTCTCGTCGATCGCGATCATGCGGGCGAGATCGGGATAGCTTTCGCGCGGGTAGTTGCGCACCCAGCTGCGCGTCGCCAGCCCCTGCCGCACGGCAGCGTCTCGCTTCGCCCCCTGCCCGAGCTCGGCATAGAAGCGATGCGTCTCGCGCAGCATCTTCGGCCGGTTGCGGCTGTCGAAGCCCCGCCCCGCCGCCTCCACTTCCATGAAGGCCAGAAGGACGGCTGTCTCGACGCCGAGCCAGCGCGCGGCATAGCCGAGATCGCCTGCGGCGAGACGTCGCCCGGTTCCAACGAAGTCCATGGCAGGTGTCCTTTCCCCTGCCGGCGGCAGGTGATTGTGAAGGGTCGGAGATGAAGGGAGGCGACGGCATCAGATCGCAGCGGCAAGCGCCGCCACGCCGAGAGCGTGTCGCATGTTCTGTCTTTCAGCTTGTGGGGATCAGGGTCGGCGGGCTAAACCTTCGCACGGCTCGTTATTCTCCAGGGAGATTGTAAGATGAACCCGAAGGCCAGTTCCCGATATGTCGAACTGCTGGAGCAATATCGCAGCGCACACCGCGACGGACTCCCTGGCCATGCTGCGGAAAAGCTATTCGTCGGCAACAGTACACTTCGCTGGTTGCCGACAATAAGGACGCTCGCAAATCGCGTAGGCGCGAAGACCATGCTCGACTATGGCGCCGGCAAAGGAGCAATCTACAGCTACCGAGATTTTCAGTTACCAAGCAAGGAGCGCGCCCAATCCGTCCAGCAATACCTCGGGCTTGATGCCGTCACTTGCTTCGATCCCGCCGTCCCGGCGCACGACACGCTGTCCGACGGGAAGTTCGACCTTGTCATCTGCGTGGACGTTCTTGAGCACTGCCCCGCCGAAGACATGCCGTGGATCGTCAACGAAATATTTGAGAAGGCCCGCCGCGCTGTCTTTGCGAACATTGCAGCATATCCTGCGGCCAAGGTTCTGGCGAACGGCGAGAACGCTCACGCCACACAATGGCCGGTCGGGAAATGGCGCGAACTCGTCGAGGGCATCGCCTCACGCCATGCTGGCAAGGCATATCACATAGTCATCCAATCAACGCAGATGCCACTCCGACGTCTTCTAACCGGGACCAAGTACCGCGAGACGCTTCTATCGCGGAAGTAACACGCCTCCACGATGAGGATCATGCCGCCCGCACGGCTATCGTACCTGCGACCCAGGACGAGCTCTCTGATGTGAAGGCGCCTGGATCATCGGAGGATAGCGTCGCAATTCTCGTTGCAAGAGCAGCGACGGGGCCGCTTCCATTCACTCCAGACAGCAAGTCAGCGTAATTTGCAGGAATTCCCGAGGGCGCCGATGTCGCTCTGTTGCCGAACCCGGCGATAAACAGGGTTTCAGAGGCAGTTCCCCACGATGGTGATAGCGAAGGAGGGTTCGGGCCAGTGCTGGAACCCGTCGCGGTAGCCGACTGCGGCGTGGCTTGATAGCCCGTAATCCGCAAAGTGACATGAGCGCTTCGAGACCCCGTGCTGGCCGTGGTGCACGTCGTTGTTGCGCCCTCGGAACCGTCCGCGACTTTGTAGGCTGCCGAAAGTGTGACCGTATTGCTCTGGCTGAAGATTGTCGTCCAGCCGGACGGCGGCGTGAAAGCACGACCGTCGAAGGTGGTGAACAACATCAACAGCAAATTGCCGGAGATAATCCCGGACGGCAGATTAATCGTGTGCGTGTTTGCTGCTGCCCCTGATCCGTTATTGGAGGCCGCTACTGCAAGCGGCGTGGCGCCTCCCGTGATCACCGGCGCGATCCCCGGCAGCATCGCCGCCATCGGATCGCCGCCGTAGCGCAGCAGTTCTTCTGTTGCCGGCCGGATGATCGCCGGCTTTGGGAACTCGATCGGAGGCAGCGCGAAGTCGATCATCAGATAGCCCCTGCCTGCACGAAAAACGCATCGATCTGCTCTTCTGTGAAGCCGAGGCCGGTGAACCCCTGTTGCATCATGGGCTCGGAGCGAACGAAGGTGGCGCTGTTGTGGTAGGCGATCTGAACGGCACGGTCCTGCGTTGCCACCCACGCTTCAACCTGGTCGAGCAGGCCGGCCGCGAGCAGACCAAGTTTGAACTGGCGCGACGAGACGACATCGGGGATGACGACTTCCGGCTCCGGCGCGTCTTCTACGTCGAACACCTGCTTCCGGCCTTCGTCCTCGAACCGCTCGTCACCGACCGTCACCTTGCCTTCAGGAACGACAAACGGCGTGGCAGCACGAAGGCCGTAGCGCTTCAGGTCGTTGCCGTTCCATGTGCCTTCATCGACAAGCCGCGCGACCTTGTAGGCGTCGAGCTGCGGCGTACCGGGAAAGCGCACCCACACGCCTTCCACCTCGTGCGTGATGATCTTCATCAGCCCCTCCGAATGATGGCTGTGACGACAACAGTCGTGCCGCGGATGACGTAGGCCACGCCCAGCTCTTGCGATGTCGTGATCGAGTAAGGGCCGGCCTCGACGCCAGTCGCGAGGTTCCATGCTGCGTTGAGGGTTAGAGTGCGGGTGGAGCCGGTAGCGCCGAACCAGAGCACGCCCTTCTTGCCGTTGCGGGCATTGGTCGGAGCCCCGAGCGTTCGGTTGCCGCCAAGTGCAAGAGCCGCATTGGACGAGCCACCAAAGTCGTAGCCGTTGTTGAAATCGACCGCGATCGTCGCGCCATCGGTTAGGACGGCGAGGTCAGCCCAGACGCTTGCTGTCGAGAGCAGCTTGTCGGCGGTGGCGCTGTTGTACTGGCTGAACGTAGCGACATCTTCAGCCAGCTTTGAGCTATCGGCCAGATCCTTCACGCGCTGGCGGACGTCCTCAGGTGAGATCGCGCCAACAGAGTTATCGGCAAGCGCGCTGTCGGCATCGCTGTTGAGCTGCGACCTGGTGCGGACGGTCATCGGTCAGCCCTCTCAGTCGAGCGTTACGTCGATGTCGCCGATCGGGAAGTTCAGCGTGTCGCCTTCGTTGATCACCACAGAGGTGATTTCGTTCCAGGCGAGCAGGTTGCCCGAGGTCGAGGCGTCGAAAATGCCGACTGCAACGATCGTCCCGAAGTTGGCGGCTGACGCCGTGAACTCGACAGCCGACGTGTTCGCGATCGCGCCGCCGGATGCTGCTCCGAACGTAATGGCCTGGCGGGAATAGCCTCCGGTCGACACTTCGGTTCCGCCGCCGGCATCGGTCGGAGCTGCGGTGTACAGCGCGAGATAGACCGCAGCCGGTGGCGTGTAGGCCGAGTTGCGGAAGACATGGTCGAGAAGTTCATTCTCGAGGAAATCGGAAAAGTCAGCCATTGCCTTAGTCCTTTCGTTACCTGAAGCCTGCGTCGAAGCCGTTTGTGAACCCGCGTGCGAAGGTGGCCGTCAGTGCGCCACTGGCCGACATCGCGACGGAGCGATTGACCCTCTTGACCGGAGCAGCGCTGAGCGCGCTGGCGCCGGCGAATACAGCGTTTGTGACGCGAGTGATGACGAAGTCGGCGCTGACGGAGCTACCCCCCGCAATGGCGGCCGAAGCCGTCCTGTCGCGCTGCCAAGCAGCCGTGAGAGTTGCCCGTCCATCAAAGACAGCAGCGCGGTTGCGGACGCTCGTAATCGTGAATGTGCCGACCGCGTTGAAGGAGATGGAGACGACACGAACGACCTGCCATTCGGCGGCCAGCGAGCCGGTCCCGGCGAATGCAGCCGCACGCGAGCGGATGCGGATTGGGACCGCAGATAGAACCCCCGCGCCGACAAGCGCCGCTGTGCGCGCCCGGCTGCGCTGCCAGAGAGCGTCGAAGGTCGCAGCACCTGCGAACGCTGCCGACCGTGGCCGCGAGGCATCAGCTGCAGCCGCAAGCGAGGCGCTACCGGCAAACGCGGCCTGTCGCTGCTTGAATGCAATTGCGTTGACGGTCAGCGTCGATATGCCCGCGAACGTCACCTCGACCCGAACCTCGGGCGGCCAGACCAGCGTCTCGCCGTAATAGAGCGCGGTGACCGGTTCGCCCCCGAAATAGAGAACGGCCGGCGTCACGCCGTTCTTGAGAACAAGGGGCATCGCGACCTCAGTCGGTGATGATGTAGAAGGTCGTCACGCTCACCGGGTCGAGAGCGTCGTATTCGGCCTGAGTCATTGCCCGGATGTCGGTGACGGAATTGTCCGAGCTCTGCACGCCGGCCACCGTATCGGCCGTGATATACGCAGGCTGGCTCCAGTCGCCCGAGGTGTTGCTGACCTTCGAGTAGAGCGCCGCGCGGCCATCGCCGACATCGGACACGATGATCCGAAACCCTGCCGCTTGGCCGTCATAAGCGGCGCGCGCCGCGAGATCGTCCACTTGTGGCGTCGTGCCGTCGAGAGGGATGATCGTAAGGTCCGACTCCGCTCCGAGACCCACGGCGACATAGCGCCAGATGCGCTCGAAAGCGCCGGCATAGGCGCGCACGCGGTAGGCTCCGCCCGGAGCATGGAAGAAGGCGAAGCCGTCGCTGTCCGCCGCGAACGGGTTGCCCTTGGCGATCGTGCCGGCGCGGTCGCTGTAGAGCTGGACGAGGCTGCCGCCCTCGCGCCGCACCTCGACCATCGCGCCGGGCACGACATTGCCCGCTGCATCCGTGATGGATGCCTGCCACCTTGCCATAGCCATGTCAGTTGATCTCCGGTCCGCGAATGTCGCCGGTGCCAGTGTCGGTCACGTAGGAGACGCCATCGATCGCGGTGCCTGCCGCGCCGCCTGCGACCGAGTTGTCGTTGCCGCCGTTCGCGCCGGGCAGACCGGGACCGCCGCCATTGCCGCCACGGCCGTTGCCTTGATTGGCTGTACCGCCGGCCTCCGTAGTGCCTGCATTGCCGTCCTGACCCGAGCCCGTCCCGCCAGCACCCGGCAACTGGCCAGCACCGCCGCCACCGCCGAAGAAGAAGCCGCCGCCACCGCCGCCGCCGCCGCCCCAGATTTCGCCTCCTTCGAAGGTGATGGCGACCGCGTAGCGGGTGTAAAGCGCGGGGCCGCCAGCGCCGCCCGTCTGAACGGGTCCGGGGCTCGTCGCATTGCCGCCCTTGCCGCCGCGCCCCTGGATGCGGCCCCGGATCAGGAGGTTCACGACGACGCCAGACGGCCAGCTCCCGAGGTCAAAGGCCGGCGTCGATGTTGACGTGGAGCCGACGATGGCCCCGCTCTCGATAATGCAGTTCACCACGTCGCCACTCACCGGCGCGGGATACAGGAGGTCGTGGGTCGTCCGCAGGTTCACATTGTTGATGTTGGCGTCGAAGATGATGACGCGATTGTCGACGTCATCCTCGTCAAACTCGATGAAGCGCAGTTCTTCGGCCTCAACGCGATACCGATCCGCGTCCGGCGTGATCTTGACGAACTGCATCGGCACGCGGTCGCGCTCGCCGATCGCCGTTTGCAGCGGCCACGCCTCGATCTGGTAGCCGAGCCCGATCTGCGGGCGCTCGACGGAGTAGCGGAAGAGATCGAAGGTGAACTTTCGCGGCGCGTCGCGGAAGCGGCCGAGTTGGATATCGTTGACGCGGCTTGCGACGGTGCGCCCTCCGGCCGGGATCCAGCGCGAGAAGATTTTCTTGATCGCCGGCGATCCGTAATCCGTCTCCGCCTCCACATCGACCGTGACCGCGATCGACCGGAAATTGTCCGGCTCCGTGGCGGAACGCAGCGGGTTGATCTGCGCAAAATAGGTCCAGACCTGGCTCAGCCTGTTGTTTGGCTGCTCGGCAATGCGCAGAGAGCCGTCAAGGACGGTCTCGTCATCGAATCGCGCCGCATCGTCCGGTATCTCGCGCAGGACGATCAGGCGCATGAGCCGCGCATTCTCGTCCCACCAGATTGAGAGCGCGGCCTGCTCGACAAGTTCCGAGATCAGCTTCGAGACACTCGTCGGCTCCGCGATCAGTGCCGAATATTGTCTGCGCAGATAGGCTGCCGTTTGCGACTTCCATGCCGCAATCGGGATGTAGCTCGACGGCACGCCGCCGTAATTCTCCATCAGGTCGGCGATGATGTCGGCCGGGTCTTCGCCACTATACTGCAGACAGAGCTGCACGCGGTCGCCGGCGGCATGCTCGACCGCCTCCGTTTCGTAGCGCGCCCGCGTCAGGGTGAGCGTATCTCCCGAACGGGTGAAGCTGCAGATTTCCTTGCCGCCGATCGCCACGAAGCCGGAAGCCGGATATTGCAGATTGCCGATGCCGGACGGGTTCAGCGATGCGCTCGTTGCCGACGCCGTCAGATTGGCCGTGAGGAAGCCCTGGCTGACGGCCGGCGCCTGCGCGCGGTCGCCGTCCAGGATCTTGAGCACGTCCTTCGCGACGATCGTATAGGTGCCGTCCATCGACGGGCCATCGAAGGAGTCTATGATGAAGTGCCGCGTCTCCATCTGCGCCAGCGTCTGGCCGAGCGTGCCGCGGATCAGCCGGAACCCGCGCCCGCGCAGGTAAGGCTGCCGCGCCCTAAACTTGCCCCAGAACGTCCCGAGCTTGAACGGGTCGTAGGGCCGCTCGGTCACGTACTTGTCGAAGCCCGGCCCTGTATCTGGCCACTCGTGATCCTTAAAGGTCACACGGACAGACGCACGTGTGCCGAGATCCTTGCCGAGTGACACGACCGCCGGCGTGATCGACACGTCCGAGATGGACGCAATGGCATCGATACCGCTCTCGGCGAGATAGTCGGTTCCCACCGCAAAGCGCAGCGTCACGGGCGCCAGATCGAGGTCGGCGCGCTTGGCGCAGGTCGCGATCGAGTTGAAGCACTTGCGCTCGCTGTCGACGCCGAGCACCGCCGTGCATGTGCCGGCATCGGTGGTCTCGCCGTATCTTTTCGAGCAGACGTCGATATCGATCTCGACGAAGGTGAGCGACTTGGTCACAGAGGCAGAACCACCTGATGACCGTCGCGCTGGAAGTCGACGAGTTTCTCCGCTAGCTCGCGGACGTCATCGCCCGAATAAAGCTTGCGCCCGTCCAGACCGCGCAGGCTGAGTTCCATTCGAGGCACAGCTAATGTTAGCGGTGCCATTTTCGGATCGGGCTCCGCCTTCGCAGCCACAACAGCGATAGGCGCGCCGGCAAGCGCGCCGAAGAAGCTTCGACGGTTCATATCTTCACCTATGGTTGCGTCTGCGCTATCGTCCCGCGCTCAAAACGGGAGTGGCTATCGATGAAGAAAACGGGCTTGGCTCTTGGGCTGGTGGTACTCGCCGGGTGCAACACTACGGTGCAGCCGCCGGCTCAGGCATCGCCACCGCCAGCGAACTATCGCGCTACCGTTGCGGCAGAAGTCGCCAATGCTTTCTTCGACCCCTATTCGATTCGAGACGCCGAAATCTCGCAGCCTGTCTACAAGACCGGCATCTTCGACGGCACCAACCTTGTGCCGTATCAAGGCTGGGCCGTGTGCGTCCGGGCCAACGCGAAGAACCGCTTCGGCGCTTATTCCGGCCGGAACTTCTCGCTCTTCCTGTTCAACGGTGAGGCTGTGCGAATGACACTGGCTGGCAGCGAGGTGCAGGGCCAGATCGACAATCACTGCGCTAACGTCCAGATGCAGCCATTTCCCGAGATCGAGCAGCAGGCTTCATAGCGTCACCGCATCGACACTCATCTGAACATCGACCAGTCGCGGAGCATTCAGCGTCGGACGTACGTCTGCATTCGTCCATGCAAAGCCGACCTGATCCGGATATTCCTGCGGCGCCCACGCGTAGAAGAACGGCTGCGTCGGCGCTGCGTCAATGAATGGCTTCATGTTCGCCAAGAACCAGTCAAAGCTCAGCTGCCGGATATTGATCTGGCTCTGGAGGCCTCGCCGGAGAACGACCGAGCCCAAATAGTCGCCGGATTGCGATTGCCCGCGGAATACCTCGTCTGAATGCGCGAACGGGATCGGCGTGAAACCGCTCTGCTCCCCACGCTCCAGGACCAGAAGCTTGCCAGCATAGACCACTGCCATTCGCGGAATGACGCTTCCGGGCTGCAGGCTGATGCGCAGACGGGCGTACGCTCCAGCCACAAAGCGGCAAAGGATCGGGCCGTCATCGGCTGGCACAAACTCTTCGACGAGTTCGGTCCACGTTTCCGGCGAACCGCCGTCTCCCCACTCGATCGAGACTGTTGCGGCGCCGGTTCCCAGATTGTGGCGGGCGATGGCGATGTAGTTTACGTCTTCCGTGACATCGAGCGTGAAGACGATAGCCTGGTCGCTCGTATCCTCGGCTTGCCAGCGCGCGGCCGTGGAATGGTTCGCCAGGTTGGTCGCCGGATAGCCTGCGGCTTCAGTATCGGCTGCAATGCCCGACGCGACAACGCGCGTTTCCCATCCGATGACCGGCAGGTTCGCATGTCCCAGCCCAGCAAGCGCAAGAGCGAGAGCCTGAGAGATTACAATCATCTCAGTTGTCCACCAGCACGAGCTGGCCCCCATCCCTTTGAAAGTCGACGAGTTGCTGCGCGAACTCGCGAACCTGCTCGCCACTGAACAGTGCGTTTCGGTCCAACCCGCGAAGCGTGAGGTTTAACGTTTGCTGCGAGCCTTGAGGCTGCTGATCTTCGGCCGCAGTCGACACGCCTCCTGCTGGCCTGGACACAGAGCCCCCACCGCCACGGCTGGCGCTCTTGATGGCCATGATCTGCGCGAAGCCGGCAGCCGCGACAGCAGCAGCCTTTGCGATACCGAGAAAGCCTCCCTGCGCGAGCGCCTTTGTGACGCCGACGGCCGTGTTTATGACGGCCTCCGCTACAGCGAAAGCTTTGGAGATGCCCAATTGCTTGCCGCCCTCGCGCTCCATAATGCCCGAGATCGAGCGAAGTGTGCTGCCGATGGTGCTGGCCAAGGTGGCAAAGCGACCCTGGACCGTGTCGATAGCAGCTGTCGCCGGCTGCACCATGTAGGTGTCAAGTTGTCCCATCCAGTGGCCGATGCCTTCGACCATGTCCGGGATGTAGGAGTTGCCGACTACGGCGTCATAGAGGTTGTAGAACTTCCCCGAAATCCAATCGACCTTGCTGGCGACCCCGTCCCAGACGGCGTTGAGCTTACCGCCTACCCATTCGGTGATACCGTTCACCATCGCGGTCATTGCCTCTATGGCAACCGTCCCGAGATTGACGATGGATGCCGTGACGGCCTCGACCTTCTGAATAGTCGAGTCCCAGGCCCCAGAAAACATGGTCCAAGCGCCTTCGAGGAATTCCGTGATCTTCGCCCCGAGGGTCTGAATTTCCGGCCAGAACGCGACTATGGCCGCGGCCAAAGCAGTAATGCCCGCCGCAGCAAGAGCAACCGGCGCACCGATTGCCGCAATGCCTGCGACAACGATTGCAAGAGCCGCGCCGATAGGCGCCAGGACCACCAGCATGCTGCCAAAGCGGGAGATAAACTCGCGCATCCAAGGGTCCATATCGGCGAACCCTTTTCCCATCTCCACCAGCCAATCGGTGAAGTTGGCAAGGGGTTCGGCAAGATCGGCGGCGATCATCGTGACCAGTCCGCCCAGAAGAGCCTGAAGGCGGGTCAGGTTGTCGTTGAACCTTTCTGCGTTCTTCGCCATCTCCGGCGTGATCACTATGCCGAGCTTGTCGGCCTCGTCCATCATGCCGCGAAGCGCGTCTGCACCACCGTTCAGAAGCGGGATCATATCGGCCCCCGCGCGGCCCATGAGATCCATCGCCAAGGCCGTCTTCTCGGCGCCGTCCGGCATCGTCTGGAAGACCGCAGACAAATCGACAAGAACCTCGCTTGAGGAGCGCATTGTCCCGTCCGCGTTGGTCAGCGATATACCCAGACGGTTGAAAGCGTCAGCCGCCGCACCAGTGCCTTTGGTAAAGGCTTCGTCCATGTTGGCCGAGAGGCGACGCATTGAGCCCTGCAAGCCATCGAAGGCGACGCCAGAGAGATCGGCCGCGTGGCGCAGGCGGGAGAGTTCATCGACCGGAATGCCGATCTTCTGCGCAGCTTTTGCCATATCGTCGGCACGGTCGAGCACATTCTTGACGGCTAGCCCCATAGCGGCACCAGCCGCGGTCATCGCTGCGCCGGCTACCATCGCGCCTTGACGAACAGTCGCCCCGAACTTCGAAAGCCGCGACTGCGCGTTCTTCAGTCCGTCCTGAAACTGGGCGCTATCAAGCCCCAAGTTGATGCGGAGGGCGCCGATCACAGAATTAGCCATCAGCGCCCTTCCTCTTGGCTGCCCGGTTCATGTGTGCATTCCAGCGCATGGCAATCGCCATCTGCTCATCCACCGACTGCCGCCGCGGCCTGCGCGATAGCGCCTTCGCCAGCGAAGGAAGCCGCTTCATTCGATGGAAGGCTTCGATGTGCCAGGCGAACCAAATTCGCTCTTCATGCTCGCGGGTGCGACGGGCGATGACGCCTTTGAGGACCGCTGCGATTTCGCGATACGTCAGCGACCAGAACGTGGCGGGCGATTGCCCTGCCTCCACCCATTCCTCCAGAAGGTCGAGCGGGTTTACCTTCTGGGCTTGATAGGGCGCGGCTTGTCGCCTGTCTGATCAGGAAAGGCGAGAACGAACGCCTGCGCGACCTTTTCCATGCAGGCCTGAATGCCGGCATCGCTGATGACGTCGCCAGCCAGACGCAGATCGGCATCCGGGTGGTGATCCCGGAGGCCAGCCCAAACGATTAATCGGACGTTCGTGACGGTCATTTTTTCGGGCTTCT
>VFQN01006279.1_pt1 | contig 13707 bp, 21 predicted proteins | sample 3512371 | NCBI WGS metagenome assembly VFQN01 (sample SAMN10412370, study PRJNA504923) | tailings metagenome | isolation source: Replicate 2 from Balatoc abandoned mine | place: Philippines: Itogon, Benguet | collected 2017-08-28
AGGTTTCGTCAAGCTTGCCCACACCAGTAAACTCCTGAACAGGGGAATGGGAGTCTTGATTGTCATGCCGGTATCGATGCCCCAACGATTATGCACAGGGCCCTCGATCGGGCAGCTGGGGGAAACCTACCGGCACATGCCCCCACGTGAATTTGTGGTGCTCTGGCGGTGTGCTGTGCACTCCCATACCGTGACCGGATAGGAAGCAGGCAGCCAGCAGCCGTATATCGTCCACCTTATATTGTTCCACCTGTTTGTCTCGTGTGAGCCACGCTGGCTCACCCCTTGGCATGTTGACCAGTCTAAATCCAAGCCATGCCGTACGCATGCCCCCCCACCCACCCAGTACCACTACAAGTCCCTTGACTGTGAGGGTGACACGGACGGCGTCTGGGCGGGGCTGGTGATCAGCGTGGCGTGCCTGCCCTCGGACGAAGAGTTGCCGGTCAGCGGCACCACGCTGCAGGTGCGTACGGCGCCGGTACGGCGTGTTTAGTTGGCGGTTGGCGGTTGCCGTACGGCACCGCCGGTACGGTACGGCATACACCTGTAACGTGCCTGCACGGTACCCAAGTGGGCATGCGTGCGCTCAGCAACGCCAATAAATGCGGGAAACGCGTTGGGGTGTTGCCATTTTGGGGCTAGTAAAAAGGGATGAGGATGTCCGTGCAAAACTCCATGAGTGTTGCCACCCTCAGGCTGATGAACCCGGTTTATCCGCATCTGCAGGTGCGGTACCAGTACTATGCCCGGAAAGCGGACGGCGAGATTGGCCTTGACGACTACGACTGTGCGCTGGTGCAGCGCAGTGGTGACTCCATGCGCTGGTGGGACGGAGCGAACACCACTACCTCCAACAGCGGCGCCAACTGCCCCTCGTGAGTACCACGCACAAAAGGGTTGCTGCTCCAGCCGTACCGGTATCATGTCGTAGTGTGTATGAGCAAGGCTGCGCTGACTGCGTTTCATGGGCGCCTGCCTTGCGAGGGCCTGTTAGATGTCGTACATACATGCCAGCAAGCCAGGTCGTCCGCACAAGCACATTGCAAGGATGCAGACACTGCGTATAGTGTACACATACACCCTGGCGGGGGCGGCGCGCGTGTGTAGGTCTAGGGTGCGAGCAAAAGGGGCGCAACCACGGGCATGCATGCATTCCCACGTATATGTGCATGCATGCAGCTGCTGCTGGTGCAACTGTTAGATAGCGGAATGGCAAGGGTCAAGCAACCTGTTGGTGCGTTGCACGCTGTGGCCCGCGCACCGGATAAGACACCAAGCTCCATGCTGCTGCGTGGTGTGTGTCGTCGAAGCCGCCGCCGGTGCTAAGCCCCCTGCTGCTGGCCCGTTTCCACTCCAATCCCCTCAGGGTCACATCTTCTGGGACAGGTGTCCAGGGAGCTGAGATCGTCGAGGACCACGAGCTGGTCACTGGCGGCGGCTTCCCCGCCTCCTCCTGCTGCGACGACTGCAGCACCTGGCACCTCCCCTCCTCCCCCTCCTCCCCTCCCTCCCCCATCTCCACCCCTCCTCCACCCCTCCCTCCCACGCCGCCTTCCCCACCACCGCCGTCGCCTCCGACCACCCGGGACACAACTACCACAACCACCACACCGCCCTACCCACCCCCGATCAGCACCGACCCCGACTCCTCGTGGGGGACTACGCAGGCGGCGCCCGCAGACAGCGGTGGAGGAGGAGGCGGAGGAGGCGGAGGCATGTCTGACCAATCCCTCAAGATGATGCTGACGTTCCTCATACCCGGGCTGACGCTACTGCTGGTCGTGGTCCTCATCCTCTTCAGGTGGGTGTGTGGTGTCTGGCGTGTCCTATCGGAGATGCCGTGACCGGGTGTTGCATGTAGTCCCGGTGTAAAGGCAGGGTGAGGGCCGCGGCCCGTACCCGATAGGGCCATGCCAGTCACCGGTAGGTCAACCCGTATCCAATAGGGCCAGCAGTCACAGGTTAAGGCCGTGGCCCTCATACTGTGCAGTTAGGTGACGGAAGGAGGGCCGTGTATGTTGATTGCTGCTGCACCTAGGCAGCACTAGTAGGCACGACTACTGCGTCAACCGCTCTAGCTGCTGCGGACGCTTGGGTGTCATGACTCCGGAACAACTCACTCCGCTGCCCCTTTTGGTTCACTTGTGATACTACCGGTCGTACCAACACCAGTCCTATTGGCTGACCTGCGTGCGGTTGATGGGCAGCCGAGTCCGGGCACGAACCAAGCATGGACAAACCACAAGCCATATGCATTGGCCCTGCTGACCCCTGTGTGTTGACACCTTCGTTCACGTCCCCTCTCCTTATGCTATCTAACCGCAGCCTCGTGCCCCACAGCACCAGCCACAAAAGTGGAAAGGCACAGACTACGGTCCGCCATTCACCTAACCTCAGCTGGTTATCCCCCTTGTTGTTCCCTCGTGCGTGTTAACTCACAGCGCCAGCCACAAGCTGCGGCTCAAGGACTCCATCACCTCCCGCCTGGCACCAACCGGAGGTGCACCGTACCGGCCCTCGTACCCCGACACTCCACCAGACGGCAACTTCAGCGGCGCCAACGGCCATAACGGTACCAACGCCTTTACGGCGGACGAAAAGTACCTGGAGCCCATTACGGATGCGTCGGGGATGGTCACCAACGCGGAGGGGGCCTGCCAGGAGCAAGGGCAGCACCAGCCGGGGCAGCAGCCGGGGCAGCAGCAGTTTGGCGATGGCACGTGTGCGGCGGCGGAGGGCGCTGCCCAGGACGCCAAGCCGTATGAGCTGACGGAGGAGGGGGAGGACACGCCCTTCAACTGGCACTGGAAGACGCTGGTCGTAGACGTCATCATCTGGGCTGCGCTGCTGACGCTGCTGGCGGGGGTTGCGTTGACGACCAAAGGCGACGACGCCCTTTCAAGCGAGTAAGTATGTTGTGCCGAGCAATGTCCATGCGGTGTGCAAACCAGCCAGCTGGCAAAAGTTGATGCTTGCTCTCGTCATGGCATTCAACGCGGTGCAAGGGCCATACGCTGTTGTAGTTGGTTGTTTAGGACGTGGAGTCAGTAGTAATCACAGGGGTACAAAACGATGGCCACGATCATGTGCTGCTGAGTGCGCTGTGTGTTCCTACGTACCCTGACCAGCGAAAACCTGCCCTGACCCTGACCGCCCTACCCGTGTTGCCTGTCTTGCACTGCTACACACTCTTGCGGGCAGGAGGGCGCAAGCGAGGGCGCAAGCGAGGGCAATCTGTCGCTCTGATTTCTGCTGTAGCATTCGTTTCAGCTATTTGTTCACTATTGCTCTCCATGTGTACCGTATGCAGGAACTTCCCCAAGATTGTCATCATGGCTGTGGGCGGTACACTTTTTGGTCTGGTGTACCTCGTCAAGCTGGTGGTGAGTACCGCCAATGGCTACAGTCGAATAACATTCTACAACCTAAAAACAATAAACGAATTTTATGATAACAATAGAAAATATATTGCTCCAGTGGCCGTCAAGCTTGGTGGTGGGTTACGTGGGTACCGCCAATGGCTACAAAAGGATAATTAACCATAGCTCAAAATACTTTGCTTTTTGGACAGGTGCCATTCGTGTGACATTTAATAAGCTGGTGGAAAAACGGGCGTGGGCACGCACCCCGTAGCATGAGTAATGGGGTTAACGGTTAAAAGGCGGCACAGGAGCAACCGCCGGCACCACAGACCCTCCCGTACTCCGCTACTCACCTCAGTCCGGTACCTTGCTTGCCCTCGGGACGTGCACCACTCCTACCAGCGAGCCTACCTACCACCTCTCGCTGGGTCGCCACATGCATGTGTGCCTGTACCGCCTGGCCATGTGAGCACTTCGTTTGTACCATTAAAATTGTCGTATTGAATCCTGCGCTGTGTGCCCCACAAGTGTGCCTGCACCGCCTCACCAAGGGAGGACTTGTACCATTGGCCTCTCCGTGCGTGCGTGAACCCTGCGCTGCTGTGTGCTCCCCAGGTGTGCCTGTACCGGCTGGCCAAAGGCGAGAAGGTTGCGCTGTACATCGCCCCCGGCTCCAAGCGCACGCCGGACGCCGTGGTGGACGCCATTACGGAGCTCAAGGCCCAGGAGCCGGTCATGGCGTGGGGCATCGAGTGCTACCACTACGAGATGCGCACCGTGACCACGTGGACCTCGGACGCAAACGGCAACATGTACCCCGTCACCAGCACGGTTGGTGTATGTGCGGTACGGACCTGCAACTGTAGGCATAGGAACACAGCTGCGCACAAAAGCTACAGCCACAGCGAGTCCTGGCGCAGTTCAATGGAACTAAGGGTGCACTATTTCTTTGCAGCCGTCGGGGCCTGTTGGCCGAGTAGCAAGGGCACGGGGCTGGGGGCTGTGGAGCCGGTGGGATGGAGGTGCGTGCGGGGTGCCGGTACCTGGTCGCTGTGCAGAAGGCATGCATGCATGCATGCAGCAGACGTCCAGCACCAGGGCTGCTGCAGGCAGGGCTGTCGACCGTCAGCTCCATCCCGTTGGTAGGGTGATCTTGCTTGCAAGCGACAGGCAGTGCTTACAAGCGCCTCCGTTCGTCGCTTGACCGAGAAGGTGCCAGCAGGCCAGTAGGTATGCTGACGCCTGCTCGCTCGCACATGCACTCGTTCGTGCAGGTCCGCGAGAAGGTGGTGTCCTTCGTCGGCCGGGAGCAGCTCGACATCGCGTCCTGGTACGACATGACTGGCGACTTCTCCCGCCTGGCCCACGTGTCCAACTTCACACGTGTCAAGGTGGTGGTCACGTGCATCCCGGAGGACGAGGACGCGGGTGGGTGTGACTCATGGTTGCTGGGTGCTGAGCTGCAGGCAGCAGGGCGGTTATTCGTTTAGGTAGGCAACGCCTTGTCGACACCGTGACGTGTCAAGCAAGAGCCAGCACAGGCGCCTGCTCCAACAGCTAGCACGGATCTTTGCCTGTCGTGCTGTCAGGTACACGACAGGTAGGGACAGGAGATTGGTGGAGGTTTGCTCACGTGGCATACCTGGCCCCATTGTACAAATGGCTACGTAATGTGAGCAGTTCACGTTTACCGTGCGTGCCCTTCCACGCACCAGTGGCGTGGCTACTAAGCCTGCCGCCGGTCCCTTGACACGTGTCCATGCCACGTGCCCCTTGACACGTGCCCGTGTCATCACAGGCCGTGCCTGGCTGGCCATCCGAGACCGCATCATCGCCCAGTACGGCAACCGCGACGCCTATTACACTGTCTCCAGCAGCGTTACAGTGGCGGACAAGGGCGAGCACTGCTACATGATCAGCGGCGGCGGGTGCTGCGCCGAGTCGCTGGTGTCTGTGCCCGCCTACCTGGTGGCGCTAGCGGTGGCGTGGGACTGGCTGTACCTGGTCTGGCTGCAGGCCATGTCGCACGGGGTCACCATTCCGCTCAAGAAGAGGTACACGGCGGGCAGCAGCGCAGTATGAGGAGTGGTTTGGCATGTGAAGGTTGCGGGCGGTGGCACGAGCCAGCAGGTTATTCGGTAACATGAAAGTAAGGATGTGCACTGTGGGACACAGGTTGGTTGGGCACCTGTTAAGATGGTTTGGCCACGTGTGCTGGACACCCGTGTGTATGCGCCTGCTTGGGAGTCGCAATGCATGCTGGCTTCTGTCGGTCGCATTGTGGGTTGTTGTCGACACTAGGTGTAATACTCGGCTGGTTGACATCAGCGAGGGTCATGGTTGTCGATTATAAGATAATACTCGGCTGTCGGATAAGCGCTGGTTTTACCCCTTCGAAGCCGCATTATGCAATATTGGTTCGTTCGCAGTATTGCAGGGCAAGCTATATTGTTGTAATCGTGGGCCAAGCAACAGTACGTACGTGCGCAGCTGGTGCACGTGTGGAGAAGTACAGCACAGTACTGATTACACGGTAGTAGTGCATCATGCCATTGCTTGCTTGCCCTTGACAAACGCACCCTAGTACCGTACACACACTGCTAAGCGTGGCTCGTATTCGTTGACCACCTGTAGAGCTCGCTTGTGTGTGTTATGCCTGCACCATCTGAGTGCGCGGTCAACCGTTGATTTGGCCCTCGGATTGGATACTCAGGCACCGGACGCAGGAATAAGGCTACTGGCAACAACGAGCCGTGGTGTTGCATGGCTGGCGTCATTAAAGCACCTGTGGAGTGGGCACTGTACGTAGGGCGGTGTGCTGGGTGCGTTTCAAGGCTCCTATCTTATTTCATTTTTTCGAAAAACATCCCTATGTGGCTGGGATCATCTTACGTAGGGGAGGGCGGTTGGGGACGGGAGATGCACCAGCAGGTGCAGCACAATGAGAGCAGCACATTGCACACACTTACACCATCAGGTGAATTAATTAAGGGCCTGGTCAAGGCGGTCAAAGTTGCTCTAAACGAAAAATAGGAGCTTTTCCCCAAGAAGATAGGAGCCTTGGTGCGTTTGTTACGCTGGACACCACGTTCATGCCATATCATCGTTTGAGGCGTTTACAAAACGCACGTGCCGTACGTGCTGTAAGGTGCTCTATATGGATTTCATACATGCACTCCACTTGTAGCTCGGTTGCGCAGCGAGGGGCGGGTCAACAGGCAGTGACGCAGTGTACGGCAAATAAAGAACGAATGCTCAGCAGGGCGGGGATGCTCACACCTGCTCACACGCACGGGCACGCAATGCAAAGGACACGTCTGTAAGCCGCAGTACCGGTAGTCCATGTGTGGCTACAGGCATGGCTATCCTGCTGCTAGGAAGCAGCTAATTATACAGGGCCGCGCTTAACCAGTTATACCTGAACCCTTTGCACCGGTAAGGAGACTGAGTGGGTCAAGGGCCCACGTCAGTCCAGACGCGCTCCAGACCCCTGGACCTGGTCGGGCTTTCAGACAGAGATGCCCCTCTGGACTCTTTTGGCCTCAAAAGGCACTTGCAAGTTGAGTGTAGTGAGTAGGTGCTGGCGGACGGCCCCCGAGCAACCCAGTCTCGATCAGCCCGCGTTCCAAACGCATGGGCTCCGAAACCACCTACAGGCTTCCACGCATTTCGCAAAGCCACTCAGCCCTAGACAAACATGTACGTAAATCTACACAATGCTCGGAAACATGTGCTTGGGAACATATGCGCAGGAGGGCGCGACTGGAGGGTCCTCTGCTAGGCTAAATGGGGCTCAAATTAAGACCTCGCAACGTGACGTGCGTAATATATCAGCACATGAAATGCCTCACACAAGTTTCGCGGAAAGGAAGGCAGCGAACCCTGGCAAACCTTGCGAGTCAGTCCGCACCAACATGGACAGGGAACCCAGCTGTACGCAAAGCGGGACCACAGGCGAGCTGTTGACATGTCATAGTTGGAGTCAGCGCAGCATAATCGATGTGCCAGCGAGCTACGTACCCGGATGCTGCTGGCCGCAGTAGCCCTTGCAGCAGCAGGCGGTCAGCCATGAGGTGGGTACCGAAACGCCACGCTGCCCCACCGCCATTCACGCAGTGCAGTGTGCTCGGTATCCAACCCAAAGGCCAGCTCTGATATCCCTCCGCCCCCATTGCACTTCGGAGTGCTGTCAGGCTGTTGGCGCCTTCCCCTCTGCAGCACGTTGTATTTTCGCCAGTTTGCTGCCGCACTTGCAAATACGGCAGCGCTTGGTCACTGAGGCTGGCCCCTCTGACCGCCGCATCCCTCTGCTGCCGCCTGGCCTGTACGACCAACCGTCATCCTCCCTGGCTGTCTGCTTTCGCGCATCCAACGTTCCAACCAGAAGCTGGGCCCAGCCCTCTTCGCCAGTGCGGCGGGGTTCCGTGGCCGTCCTGGACCTTGCCGTGCATGGGCCGTACGGCAACCAAAGGAGTCGGACTGGCGCGCCCTTAAAAGGAGCCATGCTGCTCGACCCCGGCACCGCTCGAGCCCTCGCCCCGGACTTAGCTTCCTGGTGCTACCACACTCGGGGAAAGGAAGGTACGGTGGCCAGGGTGGATGCTTGGTGACGCAGCTGCGCGACAAGCAGGCAGGGGAGGTCCTTGCTGGGCCTACAAGAAGGTCGGCCTCCGTAATGTAGGGAGGTGGGGCTTGCGTCAGGCAAGCAGGGTCCTAGCTAGCATGTGCTGGGGAGTGGCGGATGGCACGGCCACGGACGCAGGTGCGTGTCGTGTACGAGTTTTGGCGGGGACGGTAGGTAATAATAATGAGGGGGGGCGGTATCTGATGGTCACGGACAAGCCCGGGACAGTAGGTGCAGGTGGGGTGCGGGTAAGCCAGCACGCATAACGATCAGCATGCACGCACGCGGACGTCAGTTCGGCTAGCAATTTGCATGAGGACCGTGAAGCACGATATGGGCTGCGAAGAGCGTGTCAGGGTTTGCGGGATAAAGGTGCAGACTCCAATGCTTGCACGTCCGTGGAAGCCTCGAGAGCCGGGTGAACCAGCGCGTGGCCAAACTCCGTGGGTCAGCAAGCATAGGTATGCTATATAACCGTCATCTGATATGGAATGCTGATATATCCGCTTTTTCCTTCCGTGTTCACTGCCTTTGCAGGGGACGGATAGACCCGCGGGTCGTCCCCACTGCGCCAGAGCCCAACCACCGCTGGGCCCCAGCAACCGTCGTCAGGATGAGGGAGCTTCTCATTCGCCCCCGCATTGCCGACCGCAGACGTTGTCACAGTAAGCAATTGAGTGTCTGTTAGCGCCCTGCTGCGAGTTCGTCCGAGCAGTTGATGGAAGGCGGTACACACCGGGCGCACCACCTTGCTTGGCCTTGACCTTGGCCTTGCTCATACGCCCATGCGTTCTGCAAGACAAGCACCGAGCACATGACATCCTTTTACGCTTCGTATCATATGCAAGCCCTTACCGGTTCGCATACCGTTAGCTAGCTCTCCCTATTTCCGGTGCTGCCAGTGCGCGCGCGCTCGCGCGCTTTGGTCGAGACACCAGGCAGCCGGTCAGCATGCATGTGGCTGAACACAATCGTTTTCGTTTACCGTATTTGCTGTAAATGCTTACGACTTGTTCCAATCCTTGTGTTGCAAGGACCGCGTCGGTGATGTGGACAGCGAAGTGGGCTGCAAGAAGGCGCCTACCGAACAGCAGTCACGCACATGTATGCTCGCCACTGCCCCGCCTGATGCTGCATGCCCATCGCATCCCAAGCAACCCAACACATACCCATCTCCAAGTGCCGCCCTGCAAACCTTGCAGGGTTCCGGCAGGTCAAGCAGTGAACGCCTTCCTATCGGCCCTGTGCCCACCTACCCTACAGGCCCTACGCAACTACACGGGGTCACTTTACCAGCTACCGATACGAGCCCGTTTCAACGCCACGGTGCATCAACAGCCAATACCGCGCGGTCAGCTCCGTATACTGCTAGCGGAATGGCCAGAGCGGGTGAGTGCCACCCGCGTACATGGCCCACCCTTTGGCTGCCTGCACTGGAGTGTACGACACCGTGCGCATCACACGAAGCATCTGACGGTACGTAAATAGCCCCTTTGTCCGTAACGGCAACCAGCACCCACGCCATCACTCGCCATCTTCCACACGCAGAAGCTCATTGCACTGTGATCAAAGCATACGCCGGCTAGGCAACCCCTTTGCTACTGCTGCGCTGACACCTCGTAAGCCGCATCCCTCCGTTCCGCTGCCCTGCCCTGCCCGGCCCCCGCCCGGCCCCCAGCCACCTCCAGTCTGCCTCTGCTGCAGCACCTGGCACCGGCCGCCCCAGCCTGCGGCCTCTGCCTGCTCCTCCTCCTGCTGTCCTGCCACGTGCCGTGTACGGCAGCCCAGGACGAGCAGGACATCGACCTGACGGCCGGTGCCACGGGCGCAATGCGCATGCTGGCGGGCCTCTAGCAGGGAACCCTCACGCACACGCTGGCCAATGGCAGCACCGTGGACGCGTGCGCCCAGCAGGTCATCTTCGGCAACGGCACCTTACAGCAGGTGGGAGCTCCGCACCCTGGCATGCACCCTACCTACAATGTTTCCATGTGCCACAACGGCTCTGTTGTTGCGCGTCCGTGTCATCACTCTTGCTTCCTCTTGGCCCGCTTGCCCACCCGGCTTCAAAACCATTACAAGTTGTGCACATGTGAGAGCCAGAGAACCAGAACCAGGCACAAAGCGCCCAAAGCGCCCAAACCGGGCAAACCGCACGGCGCCTGGTCGGGGCTGGTCGTCGTGACCAACGTGGCGTGCACGCTCATAGAGGAATCCCTCTGTATCGGTGGTGATGACATGCTTGCCCTTGGTCCCTCCGTCCTACAGAGCCACTTCAAGACGCTACGCTGCGAGGGAGACGTGTATGCGGCCTGGTCGGGCGTGGTTACCAGCGTAGCCTGCCTCAGTTTGATTACTCGAGAGGCACTCATTCTCGACGGCCAGACTCTGCGGGTACGTACATAGTACGTACGGCGTGTACGGCACCACTGCACGTACACGTGCGTGAGCACTGATGCATGCACGCCCTGTCCTTTGTGCGCACGAGCCAGGTTACGCAGGGCAGTAGCTAGTGGAGGTGGCCGTTCTGCCACGCAGGCACCTGTTGCACATGTTGTGTGCATGCAGGGTCAAGTGCATGCAAAGCAGGTGGGTGGGTGGCTGCGTGGCGCCCGCTGTGCTTGCCATGTTCAGGCCAGGCAAGGAGGTTGCTTGCGTTTGCTGATGTTGATTGGGCCCATTGCACAGGTGAGCTACAAGTACGTCGCCCAGAACTTGGACGGCAAGGTTACGGCCCTGGACGACTATGACTGCGCTCTGGTGCTGCGGAACAAGGACTCCCTTACCTGGTGGGATGGAAAGGGCACCGCTGCAGCCAACAACGGAGCCAACTGCCCTTAGTAAGTACGATATGGTATTGTTGGGGGCGTGCTGTGGGCCGTTGCCTCGTTCCTGTAGGCGAGCGGTGGTGTGGCAGGAGATAGAGTGTTGCATGCACCGCGTGCATACATGCACGTTGAAACGCAAGCAGTAGGTGGTCGAGCTACGCACAGTGTAGTGGTGCACGCAAGTACGCGTGCACTACTACGTACCTGCACGCACTGTGCACGCAAGTACGCAGCAACCTCTGTCCTGCCAACCTGTCACCATGCACGCACTGTGCACGCAAGTACGCGCGCACAGTGCGTGCATGGTGACAGGTTGGCAGGATGCGCGGGGCTGCCGTGCGTGAGGTGCTCCTCGCGGGAACTCCGTCCCGTACATGCATGCAATGTGTCAACGGCGCACAGCAGCAACCAACGTCGCCTGACGCGGTACGGCGGTAGTAGACTAGTAGTACACATGCCTGCATCGGGTTGGTAGTAGCAGTAGCAGTAGCAGTAGTAGTAAGCCAGCCAAGGATGGACAAGCAAGGCAAGGCACATAACTGCAGCTCCCTACCTTCTGTTACGGTCGCACTCAGCTGCTATGGTATAGCATCATCTTGCAGCCTCGGCCTCAGCGGCGGGTTGGTTCGGGTTGGGTCGTGTTTCGCAGCCCGCCATTCAGCTCGCAGGGCAGCACAGCGTTTACTGGGACGTTCGGGTAAGTATTCGTCGTTTTGCCTCATGTTCGTCAACCAACTCGGTCTTCTCGCGCAGGCACCAGCGTTTCCGTGCTTCCCTGACGCCTCACACGGTTTCCTCGCCTTTTACGTGTACCTTTTGTTACGGTGCGACTCTTCGGCTTCTCGCCGGCAAGTTCCGCCCCTGCCCCTGCCTCGCACCCAATCCGCAGCGTTACAACCTCCGGAACCGGCGTCGCTGGTTCCGAGATAATCGAAGAACACAAGCTGGTCACCGGAGGCTTCGCCGCTCCCACCTGCTGCGTCAACAGCTGCTTTGACTGGTCCCTCTCCTCCTCCTCGTCTCCTCCGTCCCCACCCCCTACCACCTCAACCGCGTCCTGGCCACCCCCTGTCTCCTTCTCATCAAGCAGTGAGGCGGCGCCCTCAGACAGGGCTGCAGGAGGAGGCGGGGGCATGTCTGACCAGTCCCTTAAGATGATGCTGACGTTCCTCATCCCCGGGCTGGCGCTGCTGCTGGTAGTGTGCCTCATCCTGTTCAGGTGGGGGACAGGAGGGAGCCCAGATGCGTGCGTGACACACACAGATCTCAGGTGCAGGACGTATGACCCCAGTTTCCCCGTGTGTAGTATATGCTCACAGCGCCAGCCACAAGCTGCGGCTCCGGTATCCACCTACTCCCAGCCGCTTATCCCCCTTGTTGTTCCCTCGTGTGTGTTAACCCACAGCGCCAGCCACAAGCTGCGGCTCAAGGACTCCATCACCTCCCGCCTGGCACCAACTGCCAACCGCCAACCGTCGTACCGGCCCTCCCCCGCCGGCGGCGCAACAGACAGCAACATCCACGCCAACGGTCACAACGGCATGAACGCCTTCACAGCGGGGGAGAAATATTTCGAGCCCATCACAAACGCATCGGGCATGGTCACCAACGCGGACGAGGCCTGCTGTGATGAGCAGCAGCTGGGACAGGACGGTGGGGCTGCTGCAGCTTCGGGCCCTGAGCCTGGCGCTAATACACATGCTCCTGGCGCACGCCCCAATGCGTACGAGCTGACCGAGGGTGGTGAGGACATCGCTTTCAATTGGCACTGGAAGTCGCTGGTTTCTGATATCTTCATTTGGGCGGCGCTGTTTACTCTGCTGGCGGGGGTGGCGATGCCGGAAGCCAGGTAGGTGTGTTATTTGCGCCGTGTCACCATACCAGGCCGCGTCTGAAAGTACCTGGTTTCGTGCGTGTCGGGTGGTGGATGGGTGCGTCTGGGGGCTAGTAACTAACGACGGGAAGCCGAGTTGTTGGTACCGAGGTACAGCGAGTGTGTCTGCGGGTGTGGTTAAGGCGATGCGGTGAGGGGAGGAAGGTATGGTAGGGCTACGCGTGCCTCGGGCAGACCAGCGGGCAGTACGCGTACTACCGTAGTGTGACGAGCACTGAAAGCCTTCTATAGAAACGAAAGCTCCACACAGCTTCGTAGCCCCAGGTATCACGTGTGAGATGACCGTCTGACTGCTGCAAACCTCCCTTCTGCCTCGTTTACAGTTCGTTATCGTCTTGGCTGCAGCGCCAACTGCACAGTTTCTAACAATGCCTGTGAATGTTCCGTTTTGCCCGTTCAACAGGCATGGCAAGACGACCGTGATGGGTGTGGGGGGTGCCTTTCTGGGCGGCTTCTACATAATAAAGATGTCGGTGAGCAGCTAGCGGCACAGCCACCCATGCATGACCGCCTGAGACGTGGCCTTTATTTTGGTGCTATATGCTCCGAATAAGTTTCGCTGGCGACAGGGGGGGGGGCAGAAAACTCAGAAAGTGAACATATGCTGGAAAATAAAGAGCTCAGTACGAGCATTCCAGTCGTGTTCTCAAATTTGAAAATGGTGTACGACACAGGAAAGTTACGGGGTGTCAAAGTACGGCAGCAGGGGCGGTCGGTCGGGGTCGGGGCCCCTGGAAGTAAGTTGGACCCCCCTTGAAACTTTGTCCTGGAGCCGAGTTTCGCAACGCCAAACACATCAACACATTGATTTTGACTTGTATAACATGTTGTTGTAGCTAGGCAAGTGATATTCTGCTTGGGGGAACCCCCAATGCTGTCAGACCCCTCCGGTCAGGGGAATCCCCAGGTCGCCCCAGGTCTCCCCTGCTGACCGTGGGCCTGCTGACACCCAGCGAGGTGCCATGCCAACCTTACTGCGCGCTGCTGCAGTAACAT
>VFQN01006280.1_pt1 | contig 13706 bp, 16 predicted proteins | sample 3512371 | NCBI WGS metagenome assembly VFQN01 (sample SAMN10412370, study PRJNA504923) | tailings metagenome | isolation source: Replicate 2 from Balatoc abandoned mine | place: Philippines: Itogon, Benguet | collected 2017-08-28
GCTGGCCGTGGGCCCCGCCATGCCGTCCAGCCCGCCGCCGCCCCGCCGCCCCCCCGCCTCGTCCTCCTCCTCCGCCTCCTCCCCCCCCGCCGCCTCGCCGCCGCCCTCCACCGCCTCCCCCTCGCCCTCGCCCTCCGGGCCCACCTCCTCCCCCTTGGCCGCCAGCCCGCCGTCATTGTCGTCCTCCCCGCTGGCCAGGCTGCTCACCGTCTGGCCCTGCGCCGCGGCGCCGCCGCCCGCCTCGGCCGCCTCCGCTGCCGCAGCTGCGAGTCTGAGGTTGTCATCTGACTTCTCCTGCAGTGGACAAAGCCAACAGAAACGTGTCCATAATGGAAAGGTGAGTCTACCGCAAGCCCTAAACCAGTGTCCTGGACAATTAACGCTAGCACGCTTGCAACTAAAACATCTCGAGCTGCTGTTGAATTAAGGCTAGGGAGCAAGCACACACGGCACTGATGCTCTTCCTCATGGGGCCCTAGTGGCCTCGAAGGAACCCTCCCATGTGAGTTGACTGACCAGCAGAGCTAAGGGGCCAAAGTCATATACGGCAGGGCAGGACGCCCTCCGCAGCGCGTGTACGTCCCACCTTGAGGTTCATCCCCATTTTGGACATGCCGGGGATCACGCCACCGCTGCTCGCCGGACGGCCTAGGATGCTGCTGTTCCGCAGCGGCTTGCGGCGGCGCTGCCGTAGGCTGTCGCTCCGCTGCAAGCTGCCGTCGGGTCCCGGCACACCGCCCGCGCTCCCCAGCCCCCCGCCTGAGGTGAGGAAGGCCGCCGGCTCCCCGCTGGCTATCTCGTCCTGCTCGCGGAACGCGTCCAGCGCGTTCTGCAAACTGTCCACTTCTCCGCCGTACGACAGGTTGTTAAGAGACCAGAGCTTGGACTTGTTTCGCCCAGGGGGACCGTGCAACCGCGGGCCCGTGCCCAACCCGCCGGTGACGCCGGCTCCGAAGCGGTCGGGCCTGTCGGCATGCGCAGGGCTGGTGACGGCGGGATCCCCGCCGAGGCCGTCAGCCGCCGCCCCGTCAGCGCCACCTGATGCACAGCATTTGTGGTAAGATTAGTCCAACATCATGCTGGCCACCCACTAACAGACGCGCTCGGCCTGCCAGTACCCCAAGTTGTAGATACGCGGTTAACTGTCTGGATGCAACGCTCCCGCAATAATTCCCGCTCGCATTACCGCCTCATCGCAGCGCCGTTACCCAGTATCCCCATGTGCACAAGCGGAAACGGATTATCCTGCTACGTACACCTACTAGTTCCGGCTCTGCGCTCACCCGTTGCCGCCATCACCAGTGCGTCGAAGAGCTGGCTGACGCTGGTGCCGCTGCGCTTGGGGCTCTCGCGCCCCATGGGCCCACCAAGCCCCGTGCTCCTGAACGCCCCCGACCCGAACACAGGGCCAGTGGGGCCCGGCACCGCCGGCCCGGGCCCCGGCCCGCCCACGTCTGGCCCTAGGTCCAGTCCCGCCAGGTGCCCGGGCGCGGGCCCCGTGGCGGTGTCCAGCTGCTGGCGGGCCAGCTCCGCGTTGATGGGGCCCGGCGCGTAGCCTTGCGACAGCGAGTTGGTCAGCCGTGGCTACAGCCAGGAGGTCAAACACCGGAGGTGCTTGTGAGACAATACAGTGGTGAGCGGGCAGTCACACAAATGGCGCACAGCTTTCTGGTGCACGCTGCCTGACAGAAGCAACAGGGGCATGCAGTGCGGCGATCGGCATGGCGCAGAAACGAGTGAGAGGGCATGCGTGAAAATAGCTTCCGTACATCTACTTCCGGGGCTCACCTCCGGCTTTACCTTGCCGCCATAGCCTCCGCCCCCTCCTGCGGATGTGCCCATGGGCTGTGCCACGGCCGCGGCCGCGGCCGCCATCGCTGCGATGCCGGGCACGGCGCCGCCGCTGAGGTGCGTCACAGGGTGGCCGCCGGAGGTTGTGAGCAGGGGCGGGCCGTTCATGCCCGCCATGGGCCCGGGCACGCCCCCGCACGTGCACACCTCAGTGCCTGCTGACACGATGATGGACGTGTTGCCCTGCTTGGCGTCGATGATCTCCACGTCCACCATGCAGGGGCACAGGCCCAGGAACTCCAGGTCGTACCGGATGACTGGCAGACGGGGAGCGCGGGGCAGGGCGTAGTGTGTGGTCAAGCAGCGTGGCGTTGTCTTCTGTGAGAAGCTGGCTGAGCACAACCGAGCCTAGTATGGGAACAGAGGAAGCAGAATCAGTGGTGCGACAAGTTCCGGCACACCTGTGAACAGGTAGTTGTCATCGTTGCCGTAGCGGTTGCGATCCAGGTTGGTCGAGTACTGCCCGCCTTCGCCGTCAGATAGGTAGTGCTTCTTGAGCTCGTCGGGAACCCTACGGGTGCGCAAGGATGTGGTGCTAAGCCGTCCAGGTAATACGCCACTCCCAAAAGCGATGAGCCACAGTAAGTAAGCGATGAGCCTTCCACGGGGACCCTGAGCCGGGAGCCGAGTGGAAGGGTACCTGCTGTGCCGTCTTGGGCCCATGCAACGCCATGCGCTCCAGACGGTCTGTCCTCACCTGTGTGTCCCTGAAGAGAGCTCCACCACCTTTGTCCGGCGTGTATTGCTTGACAGTATCTGAGCACGAAAGGACCGCTGAACTCAGCTGGGAGCACACCAGGCAGCAACCGGTCTGCTCACAGCGCGAGAGCATGCGCGCCCACCTGCAACACATTTCGTTTTGTCCCTGAGACTCGAAGCTGCTCCGCGGTCTGCATAATCTGCAGCACCTGTATGCCGGTAAAGGGGAGGGCATGTCGCAAAAAGCGCAAGCCGGTTGGACCTGACGGCGCGACGATCTCAGCAAGCCGCAAGCCGGTCAGCAAGCCATGCTCACCTGCAAGAACGCTGCAGTTACGCTGGCACATGCATCTGTCTCCACCGGCAAGTGCGCGCTCTTCAGCTTGTGCGGGTAGTGCGACCAACGGAAGTAGGCCTTGTACCTGCAAATGGATACGTAGTTGAATACATGCTGTGTGATTTCCTCCTCAGCAAAGCTCCAAGGAGTTTTGGCGTTGTTACGCTTGACCAGCCCGAAAACGTTTGCCCGGCGACTTACAGCAGCTGGTTGTTCGTAGGCCTAGAGCGAGCTGCTTTTCCAGGGCTTGTTGATGGTCCGCCTGCCCCCGGAGGAGGCGACTGCCCCGTGTGCCCCTGAGGTCGTTTGGGCACGGCGCTGCGTTCCTTGCCACCGGCCGACGTCTTTTTACGCTGCGGTGGAATGTAGTCGAAGTCATCATCATACAAGTAGTCGTCCGCCCCATAGCTGAACTGAGTGCGAAATTGCGCCATGCTGGGTGCGGTCGCAGGCCTAGTAAGTGCTCACAGCCTCCTCCCCTATTTGAGAGCGTAACGCTGGTGCTCTTGGCCAAAAGGGAGTTCTATCAGAAGTCTGCATGCGCTGGAACAAGAGCGGAGCACGCTGGTGCCGGGTTCAGCTAAATCGAAGGAACAGCCACATTGGAGAACGTCTATACCAAGAACACGCTCATGCTTTCATCCAGGCACACTAGGAAAATAGAGCGAATGCGAGTGGCGCATCAGTTGGTGGTCAGGGCAACCACCTTTCCGCGCAGCCTTGAATGGCATGGTCCTTACCAGCTACTGACTAGGGTTGCTAATAGGTAACATGGTTACACAATACGTCCGTTGTACTCTGCCCACTGGACGTGTTTCGGTGCTGGTAACGTTGGGTGCCGACGAGCTGTCGGCGCGAAGCTTTCCGATTTCCGAAAGCTCAGCGATGTGAGCGGCTTTGTTCTTGGCATGAGTCCAGCAGAGAGCACGAATGCTTGCTGCTTAGCTGTTGGTGGGGCGTATCGCAGGGGGGCGCTGGGCGCGGGTTGCCCTCTAGGGTTCCGGTCTTGGAGGTCCTGCGGTGCGGTAGCCTTCCGTGCAGAGGGCACCATGCTGGCGCAAGGCCATGTGTACCAGGTACCACCTTGCGATAACGCATCAGGGGCTAGACTACTGGACCGGGGGTTGCCCCGTTGGCCCGGCGCAGGCATATAGGCGCACGACAGGGACCATCAGCCTTTAAGATGCTCGTGGTTACAAGCGGGGCCACGCAGTGGGAGGGCCCAGGGTGAACGGTGAAGCACGAAGAGTCCATGCACACCAAGACCTGTGGTGCTGTGGGGCAGATCATCCCCGCCTCCCGGGTGAGCCTCAACCCATGCAAGGACACCGAACTAGATCACAGGAAGAGCCACACGGCAATACACCGCCTCACTAGACTGAGACTGACCTGGCATGGGCAGGCACGCGACAAACGAGGACTCGTAGTCAGCAGGCAAGGCAGGAGGGGAGTCAACGTCAGGCGGGTCACAGACCACCACGCAACCCCCCGAGCACGCAGGTCAACAGGGCAATCCCAGAAACGAAGCACACGGGGTCCCACATAGGGCTCAATCGGGCCATTCCGGGGTCCGTTTGCATGGGAAGTAGGCTTACTCGCCCCCGGCAAGTAAGCTTACTCCCTTACTTGGGCCCCGCCCGCGAGGGATCAAAGTGTCAAGTTTGTTCTGCAACCCGCCATAACTGACTGCGTGATCACGATTCACTTGATGGTGACGTCAATGACCGGTACGGTCCCGAATCCCCATTACGCCGTACGTAAAGTCCCACCTGTAATAGGCGAGGCAGCTCAGGGGGGCAGGTCAGGGCTTGCCCTCACAGTGCGTTCCTCTGCTGCCTGGTGGCGGCAGACACCATGGTTAAGCGGCATCACTGTGTGAAAGTTGCTTGAGGAACAGCCGGTGGGGGCAGGGTTGGCGCTTGGCGGTGATTCTGACGGTTTGGGCTTAGAGAGGGTGCAGAGCCTCAGGGGACAAAGTGCTGTGTGACTTGACTTTTCGGGTCTCCGGAGTGCTTCAGGAGCTGCTCAGCGGGAGATGTACACGAAGTCAGTGCACACGCACGCTGTCATCCGCTCTTAAAGCAACACCGATGCGGTGCCTGGCACCCATTGCGTGCCAGTATCCCATCAGATCCCATGAGTAACCCGCCTCAACTGAGAGGCCCAAACCGCACCCCATATGTATGGCCCGTGTAAGCTAAGGTCCAGCACGGTCCAGGGACGTAGGGTTGCGAAAGCAGCTACAGTCCTGCGATCCTGCGCCGTCCGGCCAGTAGGGCAACCCTAAAAACAATCGGTGTTTCAGGTGCTGGCTAACGTTTATCAGGAACGCTCCGGACGGCCCCCCGTAGTGGTGCTGTGGGGTGGGGTGGTGTCAGGGAGCATTTGCGGCTATCTCCATCCCTGGAGTGATGCAACCCACACGTGCCAACAACCCACACGTGCCAACGCGTCCTGCGCCTAGGCACCATGCGACATGTTGTGCAATATGACTGTGTCATATAACATCGCGTTGATATAAAATTTACAGGCTGTATCTGGAAAGACATCTGCCGTCGCGCCTTGCGCCGCGATGCAGGCCGCAACGGCGACATGGAAGCGTCGGGCGCAACATGGGCACTTCTGTTCAAGCTTAGTTGACATAGTTCAATAAGAAAATAATGTTATCGTTTCGCTTTGGTGCATAGCGCCTGACTCGCAGCACCTGTATTGACGAACACCACGGCCCTTTTGCACCCACCATCGGGGCGTTTAGGGGGGTCATATAGGTGCCAGGTTGACAAATTGAGGGCCCATGCTGTGCACTGCACGCGGTCTCAAGCTTTTATGACACTCAAGACGTAATCGAAAGTTTCTTCGGAGATCCTGCGCTCCTGCGATACTGCGCTCCTCGGACTGCAGGGGTGGAGAGATGCACAACCTGGTCTCACCCGCACACGTGCCCTACTTGGAGACTGGTCCAAAGACCAGACCCCAAACTGTACATTCTACAATGTTCATAGACCTCAAATAAGTTGTATTGAACTAGTTCCGCGACAGTTATCAGTGTGGCGCGGTAAGTCTTGTGCTCCCAGACGTTTCGTGACCGCTGCTGGCCATTGTAGCCGCGTCTCTACTCTAATTTTAACTACAACATAACAAAGAAGTGCCCAGAGCAGGTCTTGGGGCTTTGCACGCTCTTTCCCGGCACCGCATGCCGCACAATCGCGAGAGGGCACACCTCGCCATAACATGACCGCGAGTTCCGAATGAGCTTAACATTCAGTGCTTGATGCTAGCCAGAGGTGTCTGGGTACACCACTGCTCACAGCAGGGCCACACGCCTTGTTGGCATGCCATGTACGCAAAGGGGCTTCCCCAGTTCTTGCCCGCTGCGAGGCTATGAAGGATGGCCAACGGATAAATGTGTTGTGATGATATGTACAGAGCATTTTGAGATCATACACTGCACGGGGACGAGCACCAAGGGTGTGTTCAGGCCCTTAGACGGCCCACAGACCCCTTGTACGGCAAGCGCCGTACGGCAGGGGTGGGACACGTCCCCCTGGTTCCTGACCCCCGCAATGGCATGAGGACTGAGAGAGGAAGAGGCTGACCTAGTTGGTTTTTACGGGGACGTGTCCCACAACCGCATTTAGCGGGCTTGGAGTCACCCTAAATTTTGGACCACTGCCCAGCAGCGGGTGAGACCGGGTTGGAGATGCAGACGTTCTCACCAATAGGGCAAAGGGAGCGAAAAAACTTTTGTGTCCCTACTCCCACTGCGTGGTTCGTGCGTAGTGCTGGGACAAGATGCAACGCAGCGCTGCGCCGTGGTTGCTGCGGCTACTTATGCTGGTGCTGGGGTTTTCCAGCACTTAGCTGGTGGTTGAAGCTATGCCAGTTGCCCCCTGGTGCACGGGAGGACCAAACCATGCTTGCTTGGTTGCGCTTGCCGTCGCAGGTCGCACTTCTTTCTTCCGGCGAGGTGGAAGGAGAATACCTGCCCTGCAGGGAACGTGTGTGCGTGCGTGTGCTGGTGTGCATGTACCTGCGTGTGCTGTAATGGTTCGCTGGCTAGGGGTGCACCTTCGACCTACCCTTGGAGAGGGGACTCCCCTGAGCCCTGACGACACTTTTACCGCTGCCCGCTCACCACCATCCAACTGGCTGGTCCACCATCCACGCAACTAACAAGCGAGTCCGAGCTGCTCCAGGTTGTGGCACTTGTGGGCGTGGACGAAGGAGGAGCCCCCAACCTTACGCGCTTTGACGTAGTCAGTTTGATTAACCTCATCATGCACAGAACGACAGGAACAATCTCCGCCAGGGGAGATCTCCCCTGATCTCCGCCGCCTGACACCTCCAAGCCTCTCTATCGCCGCTCACCCCCTAAGCCCCTTTATAACCCATGCGGCATTTAGGCACCACCAAAAGCACAGTCTCCGCCCCGCACGTCCTCCAGCTTGTCAGTACTTGTCCCAGGGGAGCACCCTGACTTGTCCATTGGTGCGTGCGGTGGATTGCTCCACCGCATGGACAAAAGTAAGTGGCGGCCAGCGGGCTGGGTGGTGGCGGGGTTGGGTGCAGGTCCATGAGCGGGAAAGCCACACCGGTTTGTCTGTTTGATTATTAGCAGGATCCATCCAGCTACCTTGCATGTACTGTTGGGCTGGGCAGCAAGCTGCTGGGCGGTTCCGTGGCAAGCCCTGCACGTACGAGTCAAGTCGTGATGTTCACCTTCCATGCAACATGATCTGAGAATGCACTGGCCCAGCCCCGACGACCAGGGCGATGTCGGGTGCAGCCCCTTCGTCAACAGGGGGTGCCAGGGTAAGGGGGCGGGACCTCCACAATCGACAACGACGTAAACCTCTAACATCTGCATTCGTCTCGCAAGAACCAGAGCGCCACGCCGTGCCCGACTATAGCATACGCCCTCTTCCCTGCAAATGCGTAACACACTGTGCTACTGACGTTACTGGCTAACCCAATGCTCACCACCAGTTGAAGGCCATGCCTGTTGGCTGGCTCCCCAAACCGTACCCGTCCCTGAACTACATCATTAGGGCTTCACCACCTCTGCCTCGGGGCACGCCGCCACCGCCTGTGCCGCCACGTGTTTTATGCCGGGCAGCAGCTCCCCCCACCGCCTGTGCAGCTGCGGGTACTCCACCTCGCACGCCTCCGGGAGGGCGCTCGCCTCGGGCTGGTGCTCAAAGTAGTGCCTGGGGGTGCCGGCGCCAGACGTGTGTGTCATTTCCACTGCGTACACCGTGTATAGGGCGGGTTGGCAGCCAGGAATGGACAGAGACTTGGGGCTGCCGGCGGTGAGGCACACTTGAGCTGCTCACCGTCAGGTGCTACCGGCATCACGCTAAATGCACGATAAACGGCACACGTCTGCAATACAGGATAAATGCAGTGTACACGTTGTGGCAGCTAGTCTCAAACCGATCAAGGCCTAGGCTCCAGCCCTGGCTCCGGTATGCGCTGCAAGAAAACACGCCTTGGCGTGGTGCTAGCCCACCCTGCCCGCACCTTCCCCTTGGGCGCTGCGCGCCAACCCCTGCCCCCGGGCACCACGACTCCCTTCCGGACGACTGAGATTCCTTCATGGCGCCTTCAGGCCATGTACGTACCGACCCACCGAAGCTCACCCTGTGGAGCATGCCCCGCCCGCCGTCCCCTCGTCCCACAGCCCACACCTCGCAAGCCACGCCCACCTGTGCGCCCCAGGTGCCACTGTCGCTGCCGCCGCCCTCTCCCGTGCATTCAGCGCAGCTGTCCAGTTTGCGAAGGGGCTGCACGTCATCGGCAACAGCGGCAGCAGCTGCTCCTCCGCAAAGCGCTGCGCGCAGCGGAAGTCAAGCCACGTCGGCTCGTCGGACCGGATTCGTACGAACCGTACCAGGAAGCTGGTGGCAGCTACCACACGGTTGTGCGGCTGTGTGTTGACCCGAGCGACACTTGTGTGATTGCTGACAGGTGGCAGGCCCATGACTCGGTCCAGGAGGACTAGGAAGGGGTCCAGGCCAGCTGCCTTCACGCCCTCGTAAGACACCAGGTGCAGGGCGCGCTCGCTGCGTGTGCATGGGTGTGGGCGCAGGGACCAGGAAGAGGAGAGGCCATTGGCAAGCACCAGAATGTGACCAGCCAAGGGTGCAGCGCTGTTCTGAGGGTACTAGCGTGGCTCAGCACTGAACACGTGACATAGGTCTTAGAGGCTCCGCATGGGTGGGGCGGTGCTCGCTTTGCCAGGCTGTCCCTGCCTCCCGTCGTGGCGATTCCCACGTGATACATATGCGCTCTTTGCATGTAGTGCACACGGATCGATGAGCTGCATCATGAACTGCATGTGCACACCGCACGCACCCGAATGCCGCCGCCCAGCGAGCCAGCAGCGCTCCGTAGCCGCCATTGAAATAGGCCACGTAGTGGGTATACCCCTGCTTCATCGCTGCACGCAGAAAAGAGCGGCCCAGGGACTCCGGCTGGTACCTGGAGGGGCCTAGGGGTCGGAGCGGGTGTTGGCAAGGTAGGGCGGTTGCTGAAGGGCGCAAGCGGGGTTGGCGTGGAGTGGGGGCAGGAGGGCGGGTGACGAGGGACGGCGAGGCCCACGGCAGGTAGGAGCCATAGGCATCAGCTCAGTCTCCCATTAGCTCCCATAGCTAAGCACATAGGCACAGTCTCCCCTAGAGTTTCTTTCCTGGATGGCGACTCGTAAACAGAAACATGGCAACACGTAACGATTGTTCATCAATCCAGACTGCCTGCTATCCAATCAGTCCCCTTGCTTGTAGTTCGGTTCCACGCACATCCACCCGTCGCGCCACGTGCCTGCTGCCATCGCGCAGTCCTTCCAGGCACCGACCCACCCCTTTGAGTCTGGTAGTGCGTACTCAGCAGCAACGGAAGCGCATCTCGTACATAGGTGACGACAGACACGTTGAAGCCTTGCAGCAACTCAGCGAGCAGCTGCAACCTGAGGCAAGGGCGCATGGAGGTGTCGGCGGCCGTCGGAATACTACTGATCATTGAACTGCTTCCATAACAACCAATGCCAGTTACATGCTTCCAAACCCGGAGTTGGCGAGGGAGAACCTGTCCGGCGCGTCACATCCCATTTCCCACGCCCCCACGCCTGACACCCCACACTTGCCCTAGCGATACACTGTAAGAATGCCACAGATTCCTGGCGAGCCTAAGGATTGTGATCAAGGAGCCCAGAGGTCAGAGGATGGCAACAAAGCACTTCTAGCCACTCTCGGCCGAGCCTCTCGCAACTGCACCTACCCTGCGGCAGCCCCCCGTCAGAGGCATGCCCCTCAGCCCCAGAAGCACACACCTGTCATTCTCCAAGAAGCATAGGGCCTCCGCCGAGACGAACACGTGCCGGCCCGCCGCGCGTGCCTCCTGCAGCGCCCCCCGGAAGCAGGTCACCGCGTCCGTTGCGCACGCCCAGCGCCGTGTGTCGTTTTGCAGCTGCCGTGCCAGAGGTGCAAACACCTGGGCAGGATCCGGGGCCGGGGTAGCGGGGACGTCGGAAGTGTTGGGGCTCGGGGGCGGTGGTCCTGGTTCCGGGTAGCTCAGTAGGCGGCAGTCACTTCCAAGCGGCAGCCAGGTACCAGATGTGGATGGTGCCTGACACCTGGCCCATGTTGTGGGTGGTGTTGCGCCATTGCATGCCATGTCCCTTTACGATATGGCATCGCGCAGGTGGCCCCTGTGTTGCGGACGTGCTTACATGGAGCGCAGAGATAGCAGCACAAGTCCGACTGGCCAGCCGGCTGCACCCCAACGGCACCAGAGCCAAGCCATTCTGCATGCCTCGTGCGGTACATACACAGCGCGCTGCATGTGGCAAGCAGGCAACGTGCTGACCTAGCGCGTCCCCACACTGCCTGCGAGGGCCCGTACGCAGTGGCCCCGTGCACTCCGTGAGGCCGCCCCAGGCCAGCCATCGTGCCCGGCTGCCCGCCACATGCCCCTGTCACATGTCCCTGCCCCTAAGCACCGTGGCGGTCTGCTGCTGCCCGTTGGTGGGCGGCAATAAGCTGTGTCGTACCTTTGGGAAGCAGTGCTGCTGCTTGCACTGCGCGCAAAGCGGCAGCACCCAGCCGTGCCGCTGCAGATGGGCCACGTGCTGACACACAGAAGTCTGCACGCAGGGGTAGAAGGGAACGCAGCCAACTCGTTTACGACTTACATGGGATGCATGCCATGTGCTGAGCTGGGCCAGTCAAACCCTGGCCTGCCGTGTACGCATGCTCATCCTCCGTATTGACCCGCCCGGCAGGGGGCAACGACGCGCTGTGCGGCTGTGGTGAGTGACAGGTGCCAAGGTAGCCTGTAAGGCATGGCCGGCCCGCATAGCACGCACTCAACGCGACCTTGCCTGCACGTAGGTTGTGGCAGTCTTGTGGGGTCCCACGTGAAGGACTGCACGGGGTAGGTGGTGCTACTGGCAGGCCTGGAAGCCCCGAGCAGCTGCAGTAGCAGCAGTGCCAGCAGCAACAGCAACGGAGGCCCGCGTCCCAGCGTGCCAGTGACGCACCCTCCGGCAATGCTCATCCTATGTCCCTTGCTACGTTGAAAGGGAGCCATTTGCCAAAGCGTCGGGCATCGCGTCAGTGCGAGGTGCGCAGTACAGTCATCCCACAATGGCATTTCTAATCACATAAAGTAAATTGCTAGGTATGGTTTGCTTGCGATAAAGCGAGGGCCTCCTGTCGGTGCACCTACTCCTATTTTGTATGAGCCCGCGTGCGGCGTTGATGGCCAGTGATACGCTTCACTGTTCAAATACCGGCTGGGGTTTATGTGCATTGCTTGTATCTGGCTAGGGCACACAGGCTCACAGAGTCACACAGCACCTTCGTCCCGAAACCAATGCCAGGCTCGAAGGCGGTTGAATTTGCATGCGCACTACCTTCCTCACGCCCAGTGCCATCGCTGTGTATTCAGACGTGTACGACCGCATCGGCTTTTGACCAGCAACACGGTAGTTGGGCTGTGCATGCTGCCACTTGCAACTTCAGGACACTGCTACCTGAGCGGCACCTGCTGCGACATGCACCATGGTGACCCTTGTTGGTAACGTGGTGCCGAAGAGCTGTCGGCGCGAAGCTTTCCGAAAGCGCAGCGATGTGAGCGGCTTTGCTCTTAGCATGAGGCCAGCAGAAAGCACGAATGCTTGCTGCTTTGCTGTTGGTGGGGCGTATCGCAGGGGGCACGGGTTGCCCTGGAGTCCTTGTTGGAGCACCACAGCTTGACGGTGCTGGCCTTGTTGGCCACGGTGCCGTCCCAGGTGGCGCCCGCCTGCCACTTGTTGGTGCCCAGGTCGTACAGGCGACGCACTTCCGGGTTCCGTCCTGAAGGAATCCTGCGGTGCGGTGGCCTTCCCTGTACAGGGCGGCGCAGGCCATGTGTACCACCTGCGACAGCGCACCAAGGGCTAGACTACTGGACGGAGGGTTGCCCGGTTGCCCGGCGCAGACATAGGGGCCCAGGGACCATCAGCCAGTAAGATGCCAGATGTTACAGGAGGGGCCAGCGGGAGGGCCCAGGGTGAAGCGCGATGAGTCTATGCACACCAAGACATGTGCCGCTGTGGGGCAGATCATCCCCGCCTCCCGGGTGAGCCTCAACCCATGCAAGGACTCCCCAGCGCACCAAAATGGATCACAGGAAGCGCCAATACACCTCATCATTAGACTGAGACGGACCTGGCATTGGCAGGCACGGGAGAAACGAGGACTTGTGCCAGGAGGGAAATCAGCGTCAGGCGGGTCACAGACCACCACACGACCCCCCGGGCCAGGGGCGAGGAAACAGTGCGTTGCAGGCACCGAGTCCCAACCCCGAGGGGCAATGCCAAGCACAGCAAAGGACCGCAGACGCGCCCAGCTGTATTCCAAAACATGGCGACACGCTCAACACGACTGCCTTCACGGGACTGGTAAAGCCGTTGGAGGCCCAGCTCAAGAGCAGCAACACAAGCAAGGCAAACCACATCCCAAACTGGTTGCAGGACAGTGCATGACAGCAGGCCAAACCACCAGCCAGATGTGGTGAGGCAACAACGACACACCATGCACCTCACGCAAGTGAGCACTCAGGTCAACAGGGCAATCCCAGCAGTGATGCACACGGGGTCCACGGGACATGCGGGCACCACACGGACACAGCGGCGCACGCCCAGGGTCCTGAGGCAGCTGTGACACATGCAGCGAAAAGCCAGCAAGGCACCCTGCACCGCCAAAAGGGCTCCTTGTGGCATTCCTTGCAACCCAGTTTCTACAGACGCTGGTACTGCCTAACTTCATGCTTCCCGCCAGTTGAAGGCCATGCCTGTTGGCTGGCTCCCCAAACCGTACCTGTCCCTGTACTACATCCATTAGGGCTTCACCACCGCTGGCTCGGGGCACCCCGCCACCGCCTGTGCCGCCACGTGCCGTATCCCGGGCAGCAGCTCCCCCCAACGCCTGTGCAGCTGCGGGTACTCCACCTCGCACGCCTCCGGGAGGGCGCTCGCCTCGGGCTGGTGCTCAAAGTAGTGCCTGGGGCAGTGGCATGTAACGTGTTCAGCATACTCCACTGCATGTACGCCAAGTAGGGGTGGGTTGGCAGCTAGGCATGGACACAAGAAACGCGGTGCTTTGTCACGCTGCTAGCCCACTCTGCCCGCACCTGCCCCTTGCTGCGCGCCAACCCCTGCCCCAGGCGCCACGACTCCCATCCGCACCGCGGGCTTCCTCCATGGCGCTTTCAGGCCATGTACACACCGACCCACCGAAGCTCACCCTGTGGAGCAAGCCCCGCCCGCCGTCCCCTCGCC
>VFQN01006281.1_pt1 | contig 13706 bp, 22 predicted proteins | sample 3512371 | NCBI WGS metagenome assembly VFQN01 (sample SAMN10412370, study PRJNA504923) | tailings metagenome | isolation source: Replicate 2 from Balatoc abandoned mine | place: Philippines: Itogon, Benguet | collected 2017-08-28
TGGGTTGTGGGGTCTGGTCCTGCATCCCGGCTGCCAGGCGTGGGGTCAGGTTCCGAATCCCGGGCTGCCACACGTGGGGCCAGGTCTGGCATCCCGGGCTGCCGGTTGTGGGGTCACGTTTGGCATCCCTGCTGCAGCGCCGAGGGGGCCGCTGGACATCCTAGCTGCCGTGTGCGGGGTCGTGCTGCATGCCGTATCGGCCGTGTGGCGCCACGTGGCATAGCGCATTCTGCATGCACGACATGTCACTCCAAAGACATTTGCGCAGCACAGCTGCTATTGACAACTGTGACCAAATGTCTCTCAACTTCCTTTTGCACTACAAATGTAACCCCTTTCCCTTTGCCGGTTCTGCGAATGGCTGGACCCCAAGCGGAGCCTCCCTATTCGGACTAGATCAAGCAAGAAACAAACGTGTCTCTGCACTGTGTAACTTGTTTGCCCCGGCTTGATAGCAGGCTCATGCTTTTGTCGTCGGTCCCGCGGCATCGTGGCACCATGGTGCACAAAGCACCGACACAACCTGGTACTAGCAAATGGCTTCCGCGCGTTGTAGCCTTATTTAAGTGATTCTACCTTACAAGTCTTAACAGACATATGATCCTGTCCGGTTCTGGCTCGTGCATGCGAGCATGCCTCATGCTGGGCCAGCTTGTATGCTGGTGTGTAGGTGTTGAACGAGTACCCCACTATGCATGTCATGGTGATGACACATAATAGGATGGTAATGTAGCGTGCGTGCTTGCTGTTCGCGCCCCGAAGCCTCATGCACTGCTTGGCCCATGCCTTCCATCCCTGCTGCCGGCTTTTGGCACATGCACGGTATTCCAGCTACTAGTGCAGGCCCCAATGGGAAAGCCTAAGCTTATGACTTTGACCCCACGTCCCGCATCCTGGCTGCCGCACCTGCCCCCACGTCCGGAATCCCGGCTGCCGGACCTGCCCCCGCGTCCGGCATCCTGGGCTGTCGGACCTGCCCCCGCGTCCGGCATCCTGGGCTGTCGGACCTGCCCCCACACCCGGTATCCTGGGCTGCCAAACCTGACCCCACACACCATGCACAAGATACCGAGAGTGACTTCATTGCCGGTATCCCTCCGTCCACCCCCCTATGACCTCGTTTTGGAATCTGGCACCCTCTGATGTGGTATCTGCACTGATCTGCAGGATCAATGCCTCCCGTTACACCCAGCGGGTACGCCCAGGTATGCCCATGTGGGCATGCATGGAAACCCTGCATGGAACCGCCCGTTCACTATCTGGTCAGTGCTATATACAACAGCAAGCAGCTTTTCCTGTGATGCGGCCCAACATAGCCACCGCCATAGCCAGCGTCCGCTCCACACATCCTGCCACCGCCATAGCCAGCGTCTCCTCCTCATTTCCTGCAGTCCTGGTTAGCACTGCACCTCCTATGCCAAGCTGCCACTCACATGCTATCCGTCACGCCCCAGGACGTCCTCAGCATACCCGCTCTCTGCCTCCCCCGGCAAAGCTACGCAGGCGCCCGTGTCGTTGCCTACTTTCCAACGCCCGCTGCCCGCCTGCGTCCGCGGCCCTCAGTCCGGCACCACCAGCTCGTCGATGCGCCAGTCCTCGTAGCTGGGGGAGCGAGCAAGGCGAGCAGGGCGATGTTTAGTGCAATCACTGCGGCCGGTATGTGTCGGGAGCAGCATGTCGCGCACCCACAGCACCTATACCATGCGGTACGCATTCTTGCATCGACGCAGTACAGACGGCGTACCGGTATGGACGTCTGTTGATCTACGCGTTCTACAGCACACGGTTGCGGCGTTTACCTTCCATCTGGCAAGTACCGCCGGATCGTGAATGGCACCTTCTTTTCCCGGAGCTCCTTCATGGCAATCTGTATTTAACGGAGTACACATGCAAAGTACTTGAAACTCCGCGTACTCTCGTGCCCTTAAACCATGCTTGCGCACCAGTCAGCAACCAGGCCAAGGTGGCAACCCACGACATGCCACGTGCCATAAGTAGGAGCCCTCCCCACCCAGGCCAGGCAAGTTGCAGCAACAAGAGCGAACACGGCCCACCCCGACCCACCTCAAGCGGGTCGGTCTCCCCGTTGAGCGGAACCATCACAGGAGCATTCATGCTGCACGGGGAAGGTTGCATGTGGCTCAGTAGGCGGCGGTAAGCACTACAGCATCTCTACACTCCATCCACACGCGGCTCAGCAGCACGACTTCAACTGAACCCCCCTAGACCAGACACATACGCCAAACCTATCTTGCCTAGCAACCTGGGTGAGGTTCACGCACCTGATCTGGAGCGCTCTTGTCCCCAACACCCTAGCTTTCTCGTACTTGGTCATGTAGCGTGTCGTGATGCGTTGCTGCTGGCCGTGGGCTGCCTCGTGCCCCTCCACATTGTCAAGCACGTCAATGTTCTCCTCCTCCGCTCCCTCTACAAACTCTTCTGCCACCGGCTGCGCAAATGTCAATGGCACAGCGTCGTCACTACACAGCCTGGGCGGCCCACACTGTAAGGATGACTGTGGGCCTCCCCGGGTAAGTGAGCGCCCCTACCTCCTCAGCCATGTCCATCGGCTCCTCCATACCACCACTGCAGTGTTGAAGAACAGCCCATTAGCGATGAACTGCTTTAGTGCACGCCCGCCTCTCCCGCCGACTGCTCTTGCCAAACTCACGCGTCATCGTACTCATCCGCCATCGTACTTTATGTTGTATATATGTGATACAAGCGGTTTGAACAAGTGCAGGGTGCTGTGGAAGCTAGTGCGGCGAGTCCATGACCCTTAAATGCCACAAGGCAAGGTGCTGTATGGTAAGAGCTAGTAGCTCCGGTATTCAAGTAAGTGAATGTTACTGCGCTAATACAAGATCGGGTGACGAGACGCGACCGCATGGGCTGCATGGGGCTGTCGAAAACGCGAACATGGCTGTCGGTACCACAAGACAGGTACTAACGACGCTTACACTCATTGAGATCAGTCAACAGTTTTTTCCTTCTGTTGCCAGGAAGAGCGTCCCGGCCAATATTGGAACGTTGAAGTGGTAGCAACCATGGTCGCCGGCTGCAGCCCTTCTCCTCTACGCACAAACTCTGCCCTTACCTCTGGAGGGATCAGCAAGCATGCGGGAGCGGTAAGTGCCTGGCCGAATGGCACCCCCTGTCGGTTCAGCGTAACAACATTGACATCTTGCCATCTTCCTTGCCGCACAGCCGAAGGCTCAGCGCGCGCTTTGTGCAGCGTTTGAAGATAAGATAGCAGGTAGTCCTGCTTTCTACAGTGTCGGTCGCCGGGGACCCGCTCCCCCGAACGCTGCGCGTGGCTCGCCAAGGGCGCCGCTGCCCTCGCCGGAGCCTCCGCGGCGTCGCCTGAGTGGTGGCACAGCTCACCCGGCCATCCACCGCCTGCGCAGCCAGGACGTGCAGGTGGGGCACCCGCATGCCATACACGGTGCACGGGCAGAGTATGTGTCCATGCGAAAGCCCTCATCTTGGACTTGGTCCTGGTTTCACCGAATTCACCCCAACACCAACCTGAGAACTCGCGTATCCACCTACCCCCTCCATCCGTTCACTACAGGACCACCCGCAACTGCGTTCGGACCGCGGCTACCACCTGACCCCCATCAAGGACGACGGCCAGCTGTACACACGCACCTCCGTGGGGCAGCCGCGCCCCGCCAGCGAGCTGGACGGCCTGGTGGGGGAGCTGGAGAGCGCATGCAGGCTGCTGTCGCACAGGAAGAGCAAGCAGGAGCAGGACGTGTTCGACATGCTGCCGCCCGCACCGTGCCTGCCGTCGCCCCGCCACGCGGCGCAGTTCCAGGAGCAGCGCCAGCAGCTGCCGCGCCTGTCCCCCGCATCCGCGGCCAGGTTCAGCTCCTGCGGCGGCAGGCTCCCGGCCATGCTCATGGAGAACTGAGTTGCCAGCCTAGGCGCAGTGCTTCGGGGGCGTGAGTGGTAGAGGCAGGGATACTCGGGCGCACTACAGTCAAGCCGTGATGCTTCGTGTGCGGAGAGAGTGTAGGCTTATTTGATGAGGACATATTCCCTGCATATCACTACATGTGTCGAGTTGTCTGAGGTACCGGAGCTGCATGAGTGCCTGGTCTTTTGTGATCATGGAGTACCCTCCGTGTGTAGAGGCCGCTATGCGAGTGGTAGTAGGGTGCTAGAAGTAAGCCACAAGTGCACATAAGCGCCGTCCATGGGATTGAACTTCGTTATGACGTAGCCGTATGCTTCTTTGTACTCGTTAGTTGTGCACTCCTGTACTCACGTCGACCGTGTGAACCCGTCGAAGGGCCAGGTGCAACAAGAAGTAGGTCTAGAGAAGTTGCAGTACTACATTTGCACTCTATTGCGGCTGCTGAGTGTGTGTAAAGGTGTTCAAGAGCCTTGCGAACACTGTCCCCTGAAGGGGGCTGTACCTACACTTGATGACGCTTCTTATAGTATGCAGCGTTGATATGCAGTACTCTCCCTGTTAATAGATGAACAGGACCTCATTGCCCCCTTGGAAGCCCAAGCGGCAAACCGCAGCATGCAGGCGCACGGTACACAGACTCGACACAGACTCGAAGCACGCGACTGGTACGTTTGGAGCATGGATTGGCCGTCAGCAACACCTAACCCAAAACTCTAGCCCACTAAAGCTCTGACTAGGAGGATTACCATAACACCGAGCGGCCCGACAAGCCACGAAAGCGCAGCCTGGCGCAAGGCTCACAAATTACGCGGACGAGGCACGGTGCTTGCCGCTGCTGCCGCTGGTGGTTGTGGCCTGCGGCATGCTGCTGTCGTGCGACACCTTGACGCTGCACGCGTCGCTGTAGCGCTGTGCCGACAGCACGAAGGGGCCCACCACCTCACGCTCGAACGTTTGCAGCGAGGGGTGGAAGCCTGCGGGCACCATGATAGGTTGCAATTGAGGAATGCACATCCTTAAGGGTACGGCTGGCAGTGGCGCAGTGATGATAACTATAGGGCTCAGGGCGTATCGTATCAGGCCGCCTCGGGGTCGTGCTGACGAGGTGATACGGTACGGTACATCCAACGTTCCAACCTCCCTTGCACCCGGGGTACCGTACGGTACTCGTCCTCACCTGGTGGGCTGTGCGGCAGTGGCAGCTCCTGCCTGTTGTACAGCACGCGGACCAGGAAGCGCGAGCCGCCGCCCGCCGCGGCCTGACCCTGCCCCTGCCTGCGCGGCAGCTCCCACAGCTCGAACACCAGGTTGGAGATGTAGGGCGGCCACGTGGTCACGTCCACGCCCAGGGCTGCAGCATGGGGCGTGGGACCAGCACAGCACACCGTCAGAAAGACAGGAGAGACTGACCGCAGGCACCGGCACTTACCATCCTCGATGCCCACTGCGAATGCTGTAACGGTAATGGACACCAAAGAGAGCTGACAAACACCTCGAAGCTATGTAGGGGTGGGACCAGGCTGTGGTAGGTAGAACTGAAGGCCCGCTCGTCGTGGCCTATACTTTGACGGAGCTGGTTGCTCCTTTTCGTACAGCGAGAGGGGTGGGAAACCCCGTGTCCTTGATTGCCGGGACCAGCTCTGTTTCCCGAGCGGGACAAGGCTGGGCTCTGGAAGGGGACCAAAATTGTAAATCCATACATAACTCTTGGGTTGCGCACCCACCCGCCAGCAGGGGCATGACGGTGGAGTCGTGGCCGCTGTACAGGTACATGAGCGGCCGTGTGCGGGCCCCAGCCCCAGCCCCGCCAGCATTGGCCGCCGCCGCCTCCGCCGCCGCCTCCGCCGCCGCTCCCTGCATGTTGAGTATGAGGGTGTGCAGCAGGCGGCCCATGGACAGGCGCAGCACCGTGCGGCCGCGCGCGTCCCGGATGGAGGGGGCCACCTCCGCCGCGAACTCCTTGGTGGCCTGGGGTGCAGGGCCGCCGGCAGGCCGCAGCGAGAAAAGGTTAGCGCACGCATGTGGCACCATAGGCTCTCGGCCCCATGAAATGTGTGCCTAAGAACACTGGTACAGGCAGCTGAGGACAAGGCCCACGCGCCCACTCCGAGCCCTTCGCCCCCCGGCCCCCTGCCCCACCAGCCTGTTGATGACCGCCAGCAGCTCCGGCCGCTCGTCGAAGCCCGGCGGCAGCGGCTTGCCGTGCGCCGCCAGGGAGGTCAGCACGTCGTTCAGCTCTGTCCACATCCACTGTAGGGAAGGGGGGGAGGGGGGTAGGCCGGTGATCGCAGAGCGGCGAAGGGGGGACGGGGTGGGAGGGGCGAGGAGGAAGCAGCAGGACTGTCAGGTTGCGAAGAGGTGGGCGAGCTGCAGCGCGTAGGTCAACAGTGAGGCCAAGCACGGCGGAGTAGGCGAAGCGCGTTCGGCTATTGGACATTGTCAGTATGGGCGGCAATGGCGGGTGTCGGTGTGGAGCATGGGCGCTGGCATCCTGCTATCATACGCCTGAGCCAACTGCCACTGTCACTCCTGTTCCCACCCCACCCACCCGCTCCGCGTCAAACTGCGCCGGCTCCATGGCCAGCAGCCGCAGCAGCTCCTCACGCGCCCAGCCGTAGTCGGGGTCGGAGCGCACGGCGGCTGCGAGGGAGAGGCGCAGGGCTTGCTGTGGAGGCGACCGTCACATGAAAGTTGACGTACAATGGCGCTTCCTATGGCCCATGTGCGTAACCAAAAAGCAACTGCATTGTGTGTTGATTTCGTACCTTCCCCTGCTCCCCTCGCCAATGAGCGGAACGACGCCAGGTGGGGGCAGGCGCGCGTGTCTGCAAACAGGATCTCGTCCAGGTCGCCTGGACGCAGGGGGGCCATAGGCAGTGTGAGAAATGCGAAGTACAGAGCCCAGGAAAATAAGACCTGCTCCCCGTGCCAAGACAGCCGCAGCACAGGGTGCCTTGATACAGGACCCCAGGCGCACCCGAGGTGGTCACGCGGAAGGGCTCCGTTTGCCCCTGACCCTGACCCTGCGGCTGCGGCGGCTCCACCGCTCCCGCCGGCATGTGCGGCCCTGTGGGCGCCGCCGGGTACAGCCCCGACAGCACGCCCCGCAGCGTGGCGATGGTACGGGCGATGTTGGTGCTGCGCGCCTCCAGCAGCGGGCCCTGGCCGGAGGCGGGGGCCGGGGAGGAGATGCTAAGCAGCATGTACCTGGCATGCATGCTCCGGAAGCAGAGCGTCAGTCGTCCCGCTGCAAAGCGCTGTGCAGCCCGGCAGGCCCACGCCCCGTGGTACAGGGCTGGAGCCGTTGCATGTTGCGGGGCCCAGCCACCCTTCAGCTGCCTTGCGGGCGCCTAGCCCACAACGCCACTGTCGAGGGCACAGCAGCGCCCCTTCGCACACCCTCCTCCCCTCACCGGGTGGTCAGGCGGCAGGAATCCGTAGTAGGAGGTGTACCTGCCCCGCAGCCACGCGCCCAGGTCGCGCGCCTGCTGCTGCCCCAGCCGTGTCAGCTCGCCCTTGCGGCAGCCCCCGTCGTATACCACGTGGGCCTGGTGGAGGGCAGTCGGGCGGGAAGAAAGGTTCAGCACGGCAAGAGTACAACAATGTGGCCAACTGGGCGCATGGCAAGGGTCATGCCATGGCGAGGGGTCCTTGGCAGCTAGGGTTGTGTGCAACTGGGTGCAGGCCCACGGCCCCGGCCGACCCCTCACCTGCCTCAGGTCCACGCGCGAGACGGGGCCCTCCACCCCAGAAGTGGAGAAGACGCGCACTGCGGCCGCCTGCAGGGAGGGCAGGGGTGCCAAGGGGGCGATACACGAGGCTGGGTCCTTCACGGGGCCTGTGGCGTAAGCGAGGGGGCCAAGAAGTCATGCACCCGGGACAACTAAAGGAGTGAGGCATTGCAATGCCTGCCTCACAACGGGGTCATGCGCGAGCAGGGTAACCCCAGTGGGCCACACCTTGTACGCCTCCCCGCACACGTCCCACTGCACGCCTCGCCACAGCTCAGCGCGCTCCGTGAGTGGCGTCCTGGCGCCGTGCCTGGGGGCCAGCGGGCGAGAACGGGGCGTGCAGTCGCCATGCCGCTGTCAACAGAAATGTGATGCCCCAACGGCGCCGTTGGGCACAGTGGCCAAACGCCATGCGCTGTTCTCCCTGGACAGGCGAGAATGGATTGCACAGCGAGGCCATGGACAGCAGCAGAACGCCGGCCAGCCCACACTCGTGCATGCTCAACCTGGCCAGTGATGATACCTGCTGCCTGCATGCCCATCTCCCTCTCCTGCTCGGCACCCACCTGAACACCACCTGCACCAGCCGCAGCTTGGCCCTGTTGCGGTCCAGGCGGTGGAACACCCCTGTGATGGTGTCGGGGTCGTCCTCTGCCTCGCCGCCAGGCGCAGCAGGCACGGGGCCGGAGGCAGCGGCAGCGGCAGCGGCAGCCCCCAGGGAGGGCGCAGCAGCCCCGCGTCCCTTCATGGCGTCGTAGCCGCTGCCATCTGCATGGCTGACGGTCAGCAGCGGCAGCGGCAGCGACACGGCGGCCGCCACCGCGCGGCGCAGCCAGCCGCTCGTGCTGCCTGCGGCATCGGTGCTGGAGCCTCCAGCTGCCGCGACCCCTGTGCCGGGAACCTGACAGGACGCTGTGTGCCCGGGTTGCTCGGTCGACCACTGAAGCACAAGCGGTTGAGCGGGTGATGACGCGCGAATGCCAGGCACTCCATCTGCGACCGTTGCTTGTGACGTTGCTGGGGTGCCAGGGGGTGGGGCTGTGTCCCACGAGCTCAGCACTGTTGCTCCAGCAACTGCCGCTGCTGCTACTGCTGCTATGGACCCAGTATCTCTGGCATGCACTATCAATCGCGTTCTGCTGGAGTGCATGGTTGCTGGCTCGGGTGGTGTAACCTGGAGGACGCTAGCGTGCAGGCTGATGACACGCCCCAGGTACCCAATGTTCAACTTAGTAGGCAGCACCTCAGTCTAGGCGGGTTGCTGCGTGGAGCCGAATGGGTCGCGTAGCCTGCGGTGTCATGCGTCGCAGTGCAGTAGGTCAACTGCTTTACGCAAAATTACCAGGTACTTGTACAGCGCTAGAGCATACATATAGCGGGCATAGCCTGCCAGTGCTCAGCAGTTGTCCTCATTCCTCGAAAAAGCCCCAACCGCAACGGTCGCCCGTGCATGTCTTGCCTCTGGGACTTGGCACATCAGCACATAGACGCTTTACCCTACTGTTCAGTGCCCCAAATTACAATTGCTACTAACATATACCTGTCGAGAGACACAGCTAAGCTCAGCGCGTGTAGGTCGCTCGGCCGTTGTATATTGCAGCCCCTTTTACTCCAGCGCTTGCAACCATGGCGCTGGAGGCAGGGGTGATGGCAGTCACCATCGAATATGCCAAGGGTAGGGCTTGCGGCCGGAGGTGGCGTCGGCTCAGGTGGCATTTGGCAACGGCGCTAGGCCCAGGAAGTCGACACTTACGCCACCCCTGCCTCGTGCAGATCTCAAGGACAAGGATTTGTAAGTGATCTCGAATATCCTGGTGCTGCCCATGGATGCGCTACCGCTTCGAGGCGATAGCGCACAGTGGTTAACGTCCCGTCGTTTCGTTCCCTTGCTCTGGGCTGGTGCGATGACTTGGTGCACCAAGATTTGGAAAGCAGGTGGGGTGGGACGCTGTGCCCGGTTTGCCATATCATATCGTTGCAGGAAGCGAGCGAGGACACGACTACTGATGCCTAGTACCGCCCAGCACACTTTGTCCTCGTGCACCACCTTGCATACTAATCGGCTTCGCAGTCTCTTGCGCGATAATATAGATGGGCATCTGCCGCTTCCGTGCGTGCGTGCCAGGGATGTCCGTTGGGCCCAAGGCCAGCTGCGGTGCAAAATTTGTGAAAGACCTGACGCCATGCTTTGACTGAGCTTTAGCGTCAGGCTATGCTAGCTGCCGCAGGGGCCGTGGGGTGTGTGCACAGCGCGTGTGTGGCAGTCTCCCTGTCTCCCTGTCTGTCTGTGTGGTCAGGGCTGGAGCTTGCCGTGTTCCACACCCTTTCTGAGACGCCTTGCGCGCTGCAATGCATGGCTCAGCTGCCTGTCCACCCCTGGAATCGCCTTGCAGGACCCCTACTGCATCATGAAAGTTGGGGCCCAGACTTTCCGGACCAAGACCCACACGGATGGCGGCAAGAACCCCGTATGGTAAGACACACAGGAGGTATCTTCTGTGGCAGTGCGAAGATTGGCAGCACATGGAAAGCGAGCCGTTGCCTCCGCAAGACTTCAGGCCGCGGCGCCGGCAAAGTGTCTGTCGGCCGCCCAGTGCCCCCGTGTGCCGCCGTGGAGCATGGCCACGTGGCACACGTGGCCATGCGCACCTGCTGCAACCCCCCTCCCACACGCCCCGCGCATGCAGGAACCAGACGTTCAACGTCAATGTTATTAACGAGAACACCGCCGACCTGACCATCTACGACAGCGACGTTGGCAAGGTGCGGTGCGGCGCTCCGGGCTTGGGGGCGCGGGGTGTGGGATGTGGGGCCCTGGGCGGGGGTGTCGGGCCATGGCCAAGGGTGTGCTGTGCGGTCGAGCTGTAGGGGCGGTCGGCCTCCTGGCGCCTGGACAACGTATAAAGGCTAAAGGCCTAGCGGTCGCATACCCGCGGCAGTCCAGTCGTGTTGCTGTGCACGCGCACCGACCATCCCTCCCCTTGCCGCCCACCTGTCCGCGCCCTCCCTCCCGCTCCCCTCCGGCCGCAGGACGACGTGATCGGCACGTGCGTGGTGCCGCTGGCCAAGGCGCGCGAGATGGGCAGCGACTACGTGCAGTGCCCCGTGCACACCAAGAGCGGGAAGCAGGTGCGGGCGGCGGGGCGGGTCTGGTCGACGTTGGGCTGCTGGCCGCAGGAGAGCTGTGGGGCAGCGGCTGTGTTGGCGGCAGCTGAGCTGCGCTGTGCTTGTATTAGGCAGTAGCAAGTGTGGCTTGAGCATACTAAGGTGCTGACCTGCGTGCTGCAGCTTGCTGTCTGACTGGAGCTGGCCACGCTCTCACCCTGCGTCTGCAGAAAGGCTTCGTGGCGGTGAAGCTGCAGTTCACTAAGAACAGCGCGCTGAGGGCGCACCAGCCGCCGCAAGGAGCGCGTGAGTGGGGGTTTGGGTGGTCGTGTAATCTCAGTAGCTGCCCAGCTCCGGAAAGCAGCAGACCGGCCAAGCGAACGGTGCACGGCAAGTAACGTCCCGTCACTTTCCCCTTGTTGCAGCGGTGGGGTACGGCGCCCCACCGCCGGGTGCTTACCCGCCCTACGGCGCACCCCCGGCGGGCTACCCAGGTGAGGAGGATTTGGTTGCGGGGCAGGAGGGCGGCAACGACGAGAGATCACACAACTCAAGGACCACGGAGGAAATCGTGTGCATGGGGCCCCAGACATGGCTTGCCAACGCGGCAGACCTCGACATGACCATGACGCCACGTTGTCATGTAGTCAGGCAGCGGCAGGCTTGACCCTTTACGCCAATTCACGGCTTGACATGCACGGTGCCGTCCTACCGCAGGTGGCCCGCCGCCGCCAGGAGCTTACCCGCCCCCTGCCGGCCCCCAGCCCGGACACGGCCCGCCGCCGCCAGGAGCTTACCCGCCCCCTGCCGGCCCCCAGCCCGGACATGCGCCTCCGCCGCCGCACGGTGAGGTCGAGGCCAACGGGGCCGCGCGTCCCTCTGCACGCGTGCGAGCTAGATAGACACGATGCCCGCTGGCGTGCATGCCAAGCGGTCCCATGGTCGTGCTGTATAGGCAGCAACCTTGCGAACAGGTTGCGCTGAGGCTTGTGCACCTCGTTCGCCACACCCCCGCAGGCTACCCGCCCCAGGCTCCGCCGGCAGGTGCGTACAGCGCCCGACAGGGGCCTGCAGCTGCCCGTTTGACATGGGGCCGGCTGGCCGTAGGCCGTGACGGGTTTTGGTGCTGTTGCTTGGCACGCATTTATGGACACAGGCTCGCTGGTCTAGTAAGAGCTCCTCGTGTGCAAGGGTCCCCGGCGGGGACTTCCCGTGCCCATCGCACAGCCACACACACCGACAGGCCCTTGACCGATTACCTTGCGACTGCCGCCCGCACCCTCAACGTAGGCTACCCGCCGGCGCCCGCTCCTCACGGGTACCCTCCACAGGGTAAGCACTTGCACGTGTTATGCGGTACGGTGTGGCATATTTTGTGTTGTGGTGCATGACCGCCTGAAGGGCGTGGTACGTTGAGCTGCGGTGCTCACTTCAGGGAGAGACGCATGTGACGCATGGACGGCCGCCTTGTTGGCTCTTTAATCAAGGTGCAAAGCCAGGACAGCGGGTTCCCAAACCAATTTGCTCAACCTCCCAAGTCAGTTGCTGTGGATTCCACCTCTTGCGGTTGGTTTAATGCTGTTCCTGCACCCCATGTGCTCTGCCTCTCTCCGCAGCCGGCTACCCTCCCGCGCCCGCTGGCTATCCTCCCGCGCCCGCTGGCTACCCACCAGCGCCCGCCGGCTACCCACCAGCAGGTGCGCAACTTGGCAGCTGCGTGCAAAGCGATGGTATTTAGTGGCTAATGTGCTGTTGCACGTCTTGGTAATGGGCTGTTGCACGTCTTGGTTGAAAACGCTATCAAAAGCACCGTGTACAGCATTCCTGTGCCTGGAGGTCGTTTCCGGCCCCCTGGCTTGTGTGCGCCTTGAGTGGCCGCACCTCGCATGCGTGCAGGCTACCCCCCGGCGCACCCGCCCGCCGGCTACCCCCCGGCGCACCCGCCCGGCGGCTACCCCGCGCCCTACGGTAAGCTGGCCTTGGCTCTTGCTGCGCCACTGCGACATGGCACTGTTGAACCCTATGAGGCACGTCCTCTGCTTACTCTTGGTTGTGCGTATGTTGCTACTTTCAGCGTGCACGACATATGTGCTGCGTAGCACATCAGTGAGACGGTAGTTTAGCCTAAGCTGACGAGTCCCATCACCCCACCCCCTGCCTTTGCCGGTCTCCCCAGGCCACGCGCCTCCCCCTCACCACGGGCACGGGCACGGCGCTGTGGGGCTGTCCATCGGCGGCCTGGGCGTCACCATCTCCGGCGTGCCGCCCATGTACGTCAACTACGGGCACGGCAAGCACAAGAAGCACAAGTACAAGAAGTACAAGGTGGGCCCCGGGTTGGGGCGAGTCGCGCTAGCGGGAGATACGGCCGAGGCGCCCCGCTGCTGCGCCAAGTCTGGCTTTCTGCGTATAGCGCCTGAAGCACATGGCACGAAAACGCCCTAGTACCTCTGTGTTTTAACATTTCCCGCGCCGCTGGCGCCATGCGCCTCCCACCCGCCGTACAGGGCAAGAAGAAGAAGGGCTTCTTCAAGTGGTGACGGGCCGTGTGCAGAGGGGATGCGGCTCGGCGGGCGCGCGGCGCAGCGGGCGCAGTGCCCCGGGCCTGATGCCTCCCCTGGGGTGCACTGTGGGTGCGACACCGTGGTGCGAACAACTTATCTAGCGCATTCGTGGGAGAGGGGGACGCTCGGTGCAAATTGCCACGCAACGGTTGAATCAGCTTGGTGTTGTCTGGGGCGGGGAGAATAAGCGGATATCGTCAGGGGACTGGGTGCATGGGACAGCGTGGGATGTGTTGCCTTCATTTATTTTTGCTCGTGGGCGGGGGGCAATGGCTCCTCACCAGGGCTGGTTTCTTCCGCCAAGGCATTTTATCAATTCTGATAAAATCCAACGCCCAAAAGTCCCAGTATTTTATGAAAGGGTCTATGCCATGCAGTGTAGCA
>VFQN01006282.1_pt1 | contig 13704 bp, 21 predicted proteins | sample 3512371 | NCBI WGS metagenome assembly VFQN01 (sample SAMN10412370, study PRJNA504923) | tailings metagenome | isolation source: Replicate 2 from Balatoc abandoned mine | place: Philippines: Itogon, Benguet | collected 2017-08-28
GCCTTTACCTGTACAAGGCTTCTCTGCCTACATCACGCACCGCATCCGCTACACATGGGCCGAAGCAGGCTGCTGGAGACGCCAAGGGTACGGCGGTAGACACGTGCGCTTCCAACGCCACTTGCGACGAGCAGATGGGTGTGCGAAGCAATATGTTACAACGCCTAGTGTTGAGCGTCAGGCGTTACTAAGTGCAGCGTAAAGGGCTAACGGCAGGAATTCGCAATTTGGAATTTGCAATGATCCCAACCACTTTTACCGCATCAGTAAGACCTCTGGGCAAGCTCCTGCTCCATGCAACTGGAGCTTACAAAGAGAGCTTTACGCTTTCCATATTATACTGCAGCCTCAGGGGGCACTGTTCGTGTTACAGGGTTGCGGGTACATGGTCATCTGGGTCATTAGCCGATTAGCCAAAGGCAGTGCCGACTCAGCGACGCGTCGCACAACACAATGCATGGGCCTCGGCATATATAGGTCTTCTATGTTGCTTTACCTTTCAGTGGCCTGACCCGTCGGCACTGTCCTTAACAAAGACCTTCTCTAGTAGACGGCCCTGACGGTAACAAAGCAGGCGGATAAGAATGCAGCGCCTAGAGGTTCTTGCACGTCAATTGACAGCGGGTAAGCTGGCTGGCGAGCATGTGGCAGCAGCAAAACAGCGCTTGAAGGTTCATAAGGGCGGTCTGCAGCTCTGTGCCGCCGCGATACTTGGAGAAAATGCATCATGTGATGGATTGCCATGGCCACTGGGCTTAGCGTTAAAACCCTGTTAAGGGCTCTTTTTCCGACACTCTCCTAACAGCCTTCCTGCAGCACACTAGCGGGCACGCCCCTTACCATGCATAAACACTATGGCAACAAAAGTTACTTCTCACTTGCAGCTTCCGCGTCAGAAGACCGGACGCCGCTGCTGGCAAGCCAAGCCCAGTATGACGCGATGTACAAGCGCTCCATCGAGGACCCCGAGGGCTTCTGGGGCGAGCAGGCGCAGGGATACTACTGGCATGAACAAGTGAGCCTCACGCATCTGTGATGGTGCTTGTGGGCCTGCGAGGGCGGCGTGCGCAGCGGCACCAGCAGAAGGGTGTTGCACGCGGCATGCCCGTCTTCTGCCTCTCATGGAACCCACTGGCCCCACCGACCACTGCAAAGGGAAGGCTCTGAGGGCGAAGCTGCGCGACGGAGCGCAGCGCCCAGCTCCACTCCCCCTCACAGCCCCGATTAAACCTCTCCCCACGCAACCCCCATCCACATGCTCAACACCCGCGCCCAAACCCAACCCCCTAACTACCCCCTTCCCCTCCCCTCCCCTCCGCCCAGTTCCCCGCCCGGGGCCACCTGTCGTACAACACCGACGTGCGCCGCGGCCCCGTCAACATCCAGTTCTTCCGCGGCGGCACCACCAACATGTCGTACAACTGCCTGGACCGCTGGGTGGCGGCCGGGCGCGGCGAGGAGCCGTGCGTGCTGTGGGAGGGCAACGAGGAGTCGGAGCGCCGCACGCTCACCTACCGCCAGATGCTGGAAGAGGTCTGCCGCCTGGTGAGTCAATTAAAGAGTTCGACATTTCAGGCCTTACCTCAAAGCTGCGCGCCTGGCTGCAGCTGCTGTATCAGTTTCTTCCCAGCACCCCACATCCCTGCCCCTGCATTGAGCTGGGCCCGATTGGCTGCTGCTGGGGGCGTATCGCTCCCACCCCCCTGCCTTCTTGCCCCTCTCCAACCCTTTTTGCCCCGTAAGCCCTTGGTTCCTCCCCCCTTCTCCCCCCATCCAGTCCAACTGGCTGCTGTCCGTGGGCGTCAAGCGCGGCGACGCCGTCAGCATCTACCTGCCCATGGTGCCGGAGCTGCCCGCAGCCATGGTGGGTTAACACACATGCACCCCCCCCCCACACACACACACGCACACACACATGGAGAGCATGCTCCGCTGGTACCCGCCCATGTCTGTGATACATGGTGTTTTTGGAGATATGCGCAGTAAGGTCCAGTCTGAACTAAGGCCGTGCCGTTGTTGGACGGAACTTGGTCTTGGTCTTGCGGGCGTGGTTCACGTCGCACGTCCACACCTGCACACGGAGCAGCGGCACCAGGGGAGGGGGGTCACTGACACTGTAGCTGCTGCGGTCGCAGCCGCCTGCTGCTGCCTCGCGAAACCCAACAGCTGGTCTGCGCATTGTGAAGCTCTGCTGCTCCTTTTTAAGCACGGATGGGCGCACACACAGTGTTCCCCTGCTGCCCCCTCCTTATTTTCCCGCAGCTGGCCTGCGCACGCATTGGCGCGGTGCACAGTGTGGTGTTCGCTGGCTTCAGTGCGGACTCGCTGGCGCAGCGCATTGTGGACAGCAGGTGGGGGGCACGGCGGTAGGGGACTGAGGGTAGGGGACTGAGGGTAGGGGGCAGGGGAAAAGGGGTGAAGGCGCAGACTCTGTGGCGCAGCGCATCGTGGGCTGCAAGTGGGGCGGGGTTGAGGGTGGGGGCGGGGGCGGGGGCAATGAGGATGACAGCGGAGCGGCAGTGTTGGTTGTGGTGGGGATGGGCCGGGATGGGTGATAGGGGCAGATCGCCGGCGCAGAGGATCGTAGACTGCAGGTTTGGGGAGTAGGAGAGGGAAGGGATCGCGGTGGAGGGGTACGAGGAGAGGAGGGGATGGGGCGGGGGGACAGCAGGCTGGGGTGAGGGAAGGTGAAGGCAGGCAGGGGGACAGTGCGGCGCCTAGCCACGGCTGCAAGGGTGCAACATCTCTGTAGAATGTATGCGAGGGTAGTGAGCGTGGCGTTTTCTGTCCTAAAGTGCTTGACGCTCCGGCGATACTGCTACTGCTGCCAACTGTGTGACCTTGCTGAGGTGCTGACCCTCCCCCCTCCCGCGCACCCATGCCCCCACGTGCAGCGGCAAGGTGGTGCTGACCGCCACGGGCGTGATGCGCGGCACCAAGCCCGTGCTGCTCAAGCAAATCGTGGACGACGCGTGCGGCCTGGTGGCGAGGCAGGGCGGCGGTCACACCGTGTCCAAGGTGGGGGTGCTGAGTGGGGCGGGGCCACGCCTGTGCAGCTTCCTTTCGCCTGTGGTCGCGCATCGACCGTCGCGGACGTCCGGAACCTGCACGGAGAGAGCTCCTGCCGGTGCTGCGGCAAGGGAGCCGGCACGCCCCCGCTGTACCTCCCTGTTCCCTCACCCCACCCCTTTGACCCTAGCTCTTACCTAATTCACACCTTGCAGGTGCTGGTGCTGGAGCAGCCGCTGGCGGTGCCCGCGGAGCGCGCCCCCTGGACCCCCGGCCGCGACGTGTGGTGGGGCGACGTGGTGCCCATGATGGTGAGCAGCGGGGGCTTGCGGCGACTTTGTTTTGGTGCACGCATGGGTCTAAGCTCCATGGGCTTATGGGCTCTGCAAAGAGTAGCTTTTGCCACGTGCTCATGATGGTGAGCGAACGAGCAGCGGGGGGTGTATCAGGGACTTTTCTTCGCCCGAGAGTGCCTTGCGGGGCCCCACTCCACAGCGCCGCTAGCTTGCAAAGTGCGCACCATGCCCCTGGCTACACGCACGCCCTTTTCCTCTCCCGCCATTTGTAGTCTCTAAAAACGCACGCCCTTTTCCTCTCCCGCCATTTGTAGTCTCTTGACTCCGTCTCTGCCCCCTCTGTCATCCACGCTCACGCCTAGCCCTTGCCCTGTGAACCCGCACAGCACACTTCTGTCGACAAGTATTGCATTACCGGTATGCTCATCCTGTTCATCATGTTTACCCCGCAGCCCGCCAGCTGCCCTCCCGCGCGGCTGGGTCCCACGGAGCGCTCCTTCCTGCCGTACAGCCTGTAATCAACAAAATATATGGCGCTAATGATAATACTGCAATCCACCCCCGCAGCCCTCCAGCTGCCCTCCCGCGTGGCTGGGGGCGGAGGAGCGGTCCTTCCTGCTGTACACCAGCGGCAGCACCGGCAAGCCCAAGGGCGTGGTGCACTGCGTGGGGGGGTACATGGTGGGCGTGGGAGTCAGCGCCAGGTGAGGAGGGTCGCCACAAGGATGCGAGCTTTCACATCATATCACAACTACTGGGCGTCAGGTGCAGGGGAGGGTCCGCACAACACACGGTGTGGGTGTGGGTTAAGAGACAGAAGGGAAGAGACAAAACAGCATCAAGAGTCTGCTATGTTACTGCACTTCGGCATCGTGTAACCGTGAAGTACAGATGAGCGCTAGCTATGTTGAAGGATGGGTTGGGCTGCGGGTGTAGTACAGAGCTCAGATGCGGGTGGTTGACCCGCCCCATTCGCATGCTGGCCTGCCCTGCAGGTACCTGTACGACATGCGGCCGGGGGACGTCGTATTCACAACCGCCGACTGGTGAGCTGCACCGCCCGCATGTGCGCGAACCCCTGAGTGTGCTGCTGGGTTGCGCGTTTGGGGTCAGTGCACAGCCTCGGCGGCCTGGGCCAGTCCTCGTTAATACACCCGAGTCCACCGTGCAAGTGCTTGTCCCTGCCACGTGCCGACCTGTACGCACAGGTAAAGGGCGAAGCGAACACTCCCCCCATGTGCACGGTGCACAACGCCCTTGCCCACAGCAGACGACGTATTACCGCTATTACCGTCACTGCAACTCGTGCGCCCGGCCCCTCCCCCGCCTTTGTCCGTCCCCCGCCAGCGGTTGGATCACGGGCCACTCCTACCTGGCGTACGGCCCCCTGCTGTGCGGCTGTGCCATCGTGCTGATGGGCGGCGTGCCCACGCACCCGGACGGGGGGCGCTGCTGGCGCATGGTGGAGAGGTACAAGGTAGGAGACTTGTGCCGCCATCCGAATGGGCAGATGACGGTGTCATTGCGCTGTTGCTACCGCCGTGCTACTGCCGTGGCTCTGCGGCTACATGCGTTGCTGCCCTGCCCAGCTTGTCAGCCCCCACCGGCCTCGCCAGGCCTACCCGCCTTTGCACGCGCTCGCGGCAGCACACCTCGTCCCGCCCATACGCACCAAGATGCCTTGAAGTTCTTGATTTGCCTTGGCCCTTGGCCGCCCGTTGCAGGTCCGCCAACTCTACACAGCCCCCACGATGCAGTGCTCCCACGATGCTGCACCTTGTGTAATTCGCATTTATATACCGGTACTGGGCATGTTACATAGTGTACATGCCTTCCACCTTCCTCGCCCGCAGGTGCGGCAGTTCTACACGGCGCCCACGCTGCTGCGCTCGCTGCTGCAGCTGGGCGACGCCTTCCCCCGCCAGGCCAACCTGGCCAGCCTGCGGGTGCTGGCCTCGGCGGGAGAGCCCATGAACGAGCACGCCTGGCACTGGTTCCACGAGGTGGGCGGGAGGGACGTTGGTACTGATGGTGGTTGTGGGATGTGCGTGGGGACCCGGAAAGCGGCAAGGGTGACAGGTTTATGCATCTTGCGCCCTTGCGCTTGCCTTCTGACCTGCGCCAACATTTCCCTTGCCCACCCAAGTGTAACCCGCCCTAGTTGTCCACCCCTCGGCCCTGCAGGTTGTCGGCAGCTCCCGCTGCCCTGTGGTTGACACGTGGTGGCAGACGGAGACGGGCCACGGAGCGCTGGGGGCCATCTGCGCGCCATGGTTCCAGGTGGGGCCGCAGGGGACAGTCCAGTAGCTCCTGCGTGCGTTGTGTAAGTGGCTCGCTGGTGCCGGCACCGCGCGCCCTGGTGTTCCCAGGTGGACACAGTGGGCCAGCCCCATGCAGTCCCACATCTGCCTTGCCCGCTTCTTGGCTAACGTTGATTCGCACCGGATCATGTCCCATAGCCCGTAGCTGCGCGGTACCTGGCACGGGCCTCCACTCAACCTATGCTGTCCCTCCCCTTTCGCGCACGCCCTCCCCCCTCCAGGCCAAGGCGGGCAGCGCGGGACTGCCCTTCTTCGGCATCAAGCCCGTGGTGCTGGACCCAACCACGGGGCAGGAGGTCAAGGCAATGCCGGGAGGTGAGCAGCTGAAAAGCGACTCGTGCGCGTGCCTGCGTGCACCTACCTTGTGCGCCCTGCGACTCCGCGTCCGTATGCATCCTTCTGCACAGTACACTCCCTCGAATCGTCTTCCAGCCCGCCCAGCGGCTAGCCTCACCGCCACAACCGTCATCCTGCTGCCTGACCGGGGTTCCCCATAACCGCCCTGTCATTCCCACTTCCCACCCGCAGCCGGCTCGGAGGGCGTGCTTGCGCTGCAGGGCGTGTGGCCAGGCATGTTCCGCACACTGCATGGCGACCACGACCGCTACGAGCAGGTCTACTTCGCGCCGTACAAGGTGGGCGGGGCAGACACGCAAGCAGTTACAGTTACAGTTACAGGCCCAGTAGGGCGCGTCCGGAAAGCCAGGGGGCCATAAGGACGAATAATGAAGTGGTTCACGGTTTGACGGTACAGTGCAAGTGAGTCTGTGGCCCGAGAGCTCGCGCTTCGCCCTAACTGTCACGGCCTCGCTGCGGCTCCCACCCTGGCAAAGACTTGCCCCACGCGCCTGTACTACCCCCACCATCCCACTGCATAGCCGCCAATCGTACCCGTCCCCACCCCTACCCCTACCCCACCTCCCGCAGGGCTACTACTTCACGGGCGACGGCTGCCGGCGCGACGCCGACGGGCACTACTGGATCACGGGGCGGGTGGACGACGTGATCAACGTGAGCGGCCACCGCATCGGCACGGCGGAGGTGGAGAGCGCGCTGACGGAGCACGCAGAGTGCGCGGAGGCGGCAGTCATCGGGTGGGTGTGGTTGGGTGGTTGGGGGTGGGGGTGGGGGTGGAGGTGAAGGTGGGATGTGCCGGGACGGGGCTGGGGAGGAAATGGCGGTGGGTGGACTAGGAGGCGGCAGTCATCGGGAGGGTGGGCGGGGCGGAAGAGCGGGTCGTGAAGGGATAGGTTAGGAGAAGGGAGTCGTGGTGGATGGACTGGGATGTCGGGGGGTGGGCAGGGCTGATTGTTCGTATCTTGTGGCGTGACAGGATGGGTCACACGAGAATGGGTCATCCCAGCCCGCCAGACTGTACGGCATTGCAGCACACAGCTTCCGTACTTCTTAGGCCTTCTTAATCCCCGCCATGTTCGCCTCCTCGCCCCCTAGGGTTGACCACCCGCTCCAGCGCCAGACCATGCCCATACATCATACAAACAGAAGTGTCGCAATCCTAATCATAATACCTTCGTTTAGTAATACCTCACCCTGTCTTTCCTCCCCCTAGGGTTGACCACCCGCTCAAGGGCCAGGCCATCTACGCCTTCGTGACCATGCGCGGTCACGGGCAGCAGACCAACGCCATGCGCAAGGTGCTCATGGACCACGTGCGCAAGTGAGTGTACGACACGTCGGGGGGGTCTGTACGGCACGGTGCAGGATCTGATTGAAAGCAGCGCACGCCACGCTGCGTAACACTGCCCCTCGTGTTCCCTGGATGCCCTGTGGCTGGCATATGTGTCCTGCTTTGACAGTAGGGTCGCAAGGCACCTGTCACGCTCTTGCCATCCAGTGCCCTGACCGCCCCTCCTGCCCCATGCCTGCCCTCTCCCGCAGGGTGATCGGCCCCTTTGCAGTGCCCTGTACTATTCTGTACCACTCTCCCACCCCACGCATTCTTATGCGAATCTCCCCTTGCAAAACCCCCTTGGCCCCCTTCTGCGCGCCGCACTCTTCACGCATCGTCCCTATCTAGCGCCCTTACCTCTCCTGCCCCCTGCCTGCCCTCCCCCCCTCCAGGGTTATCGGGCCCTTCGCTGTGCCCGACACCATCCACTGGGCGCCCGGGCTCCCCAAGACGCGCTCGGGCAAGATCATGCGTCGCGTGCTGCGCAAGATCGCCAGCGGCGAGGAGAAGGAGCTGGGGGACATATCCACCCTGGCGGAGCCGGGCGTGGTGCAGCAGCTGCTGGAGCTGCGGGGCAAATAAAGCGGTTGGGGTGCGGTTGGCGTTGCATGTGTTGAGGTGTGGGTTGGGGACTTGTGGGGGGGAAGGAGGGTTGGGGGCAGGGGGAATGGAGGGTATTGCTACTGCCGGGAGATGGTGGCCTGAGAGGGTGGTGTTGGGGGCAGGATCGGGACCCGGAGGGAGGGGGACGGAATGGGTTTCGGACGATGGAAAGAGTGGTATGCAAGCCGGGGGTTGCGCGCTTGCGCAGCAGCCGCCCACAATACCAGGCTCGGTGCAAGCCTGCGGGCGAAGAGGGGGGGGGGTCATGGGGGGCCGTGCGAAGCGGGCTACGCCTCCTTGATGCTGTGTTGTTTGGCGGCTGATGGTTGTCGCTGTATGTACTCTATGGTTGAGGCGTGCTTGGGGTCTACAGGGGCCTCGTCGTTACGAGCTGTTCGCAAGGGTTCTATGACCTCGCTGCACTAGCTAGGAAAGGCGTTCGCGCAGGACGGAGATGACACCGTAAAATGGAGGGCATGAAACTAATGCAGCTTGCGGATTTTGGCTGCTGTGCGTGCGGCACAGCTCAGTGCACTTGACGCTATCCCCAATGACGCAGTTCGAGGGCAACAGGTACCTGTTGTTGGAAGGGTTTTACACTGCGTGTTGCCGTGATGTCCTTGCGTTGTGGTGCTATCTTGTGGCGGGTAGCCGCTTGCCTGGCAAACACAGTGACATACATAGTTGCTAAGGCAAGGATGGCTAGCTGGCAAAATGTTACGGGTGGGAGCAGTGGCACTTGCGTAGATACGTGTTGTGCGCCTGTGCCAACGGATTATAATGGCTGAGGCTCATTGCTTTCAGGCACGTGTGGGCGTGCCGCTATAGGCTCGTGGGCTACATGCAACTCGATTTGTCAGGGTTGTAGTACTGAGCTGGTTCCTGGTTGCCAACTTTCGGATTGGCAACGTAGCGAGGAAGTGTTCCCATATGCAAATGCCGGTAGGTGGTGTTTGCTAGTAAGCTCTGCATCACAATTACCATGCCGGGAGGCTACGGTTAGGGGTGCTACGGTTGTTTGTGTTAGCAACCGGACGCTGTAACGCAATCGGCACATCGTAGCGCAACCTGGTCTATTCCTGCTTTCCTGGTCCTTAAACCGCTCAACACGGTGCCTTTCCTCTGTCATACTTTCTAAGACACATGCTCCACACACAACCCGATCCTGTCTTCCAGATCAGTACATCAGTTCACCGGACAAAGGGCCGTACCGGTACGTCCGCACCTTGTGCTGTGCCGTACTGGTAGTCCGTACCTTGTGCTGTACTGCACTCGTCGTTCGCACCTTGTGCTGTACCTGGCTGTACCGCACTGATACAGCGCAGCAAATATGCTATGTGTGACACCAATACCATGTGTGACACCAAAACTGTAAATCCTTAAAAAAAATACCATGGCAACTGAGTGCCACGTGCCAGGTGTCACCCTTCGACGTCCAGTACGCGAGCGAACCTGGCTGGCCAGGGTGGGCTCATGATGCCCGCACGGTGTCCAACTGTCCATACACTTTTCCCGGCGCTATGCGGTACCTACCTGTCGCCGCCGGCACAACCTGTTGAGCACACGAGGCAGTCAGTGGAGCCACGCCGAGGAGAGATAGACACTGGATAGCTGCGCACGATGTGTGCAGGCAGGTGCAGGTTGCGTGCGCGGGGCAACCGTCCAGCCAGGATGCTGAACGGCTGTTGTTGTTTGATAGCCGCTGCCGGCCCAGCTACAGTGCTGCCTGGTGCTGCCAAGCACACACAGCGAGAGGGGTGGGAAACCCCGTGTCCTTGATTGCCGGGACCAGCTCTGTTTCCCGAGCGGGACAGGGCTGGGCTCTGGAAGGGGACCAAAACTGTACATCCATACATACACCGCAACCAACAATGTCACGGCTCAGGTCTTAGACTGGTACATACACCGCAACGAAGCACACCGCACCCCGACCTTCCCGAGACCGTTGATGGGTACTGCATAGCCAGCACCTGCTGCCCCCCCCGAGGGTCCGCCCCCAACGCCATAGCCACGCCACACTCCCGCGTCAGGGAGCGGGAGACAGGCCCTATTGCAGCCTAACCGGGATTAACCCCGTAGGATAACCTCCCAAGGAGTAAACCACACCTTGACCCTTTCAGGGCAGCCCTTATAAGGATTGCAGCGCCCTAGGCGCACCAACAGCCCACCCCCCGCCAGCTGCGCCACATCCAGCTCCACCCGTTGACCTCTCTAGGCCAGGACCCTAATGCGCGCAACCTTGGTCCCACAATCTCCTAATCTATCGTCTTTTGTGTCATACCCTAAGTGGCGTTGCTCTGTTGTAAGCCAGCGCTGCTCACGGCCAGACTAGACGGTCGCACGGGCCCCGCACGACACCATACACACGCGTTGCCTGCCACTCCATTGTGCAATCCTGCTTGTGCCTTTGGGCCCCCCTCGCCACTGCCACTCCATGGCCACCCAAAGCAGCCCACTACAGCCCCATTTGCAGGCCTGGGGCGCTGGTGTGCGTGCCCTTGAGCGCCTCATGCGTGCGCAGTGGCGAATGGGCCGGGGCTGAGGCCCTCAGCACTCAGAAGTCGGCACTCGGCAGAGCGCTCGCGCCCCTCCACGACGTCCTGACTCAGTTGCTTGCTTGCGCTTTTGATAGCGTCGTCTGCATTTATACCATTCCCAGCTGATGCTCTTGGCTGGCGGTCGCATCGCAATTACGGTCCTTTGCTAATGCGCGATAGCGTATGTTGAAGTGGAACTGTGCAGCTTCACATCGTTAAAGCATTTAGCCTGCTGACATGGCCGGGCGAAACGCAGACGGCATGTACGGCTTGCACGGCCGAGGCGGAACTCATAATCGTAGTATGAATGGGCCCATGGCCCAATGGGCCCAATGCGGTTCCATGACTCCAATCGCACCGCAGTCTTCGGCAAGGCAGCGCAAGCACAGACCTGATCGCTCCAAAAAAACTGCTAACTACCCCGAAGCTTGTTTAACTGCCGCAAGATGCGGAGTGCTGTGGCAGCTGTCGCGCTGCTGCTGGCGGTGCTCTTCCTGCAACGAGGAGAAGCTGTAAGTGCACAGGCATAGTTGTGGATGTTTATGCTGCTGGTTGGTTGACCCAACCGCCCCTGAGTCGGGCTGCCTCTGGTGCTGCCGCGTGCCGATGCCTGCGGTCCCCAACCGCACTAGCATTCAGGGCCCAGCGGCTTATGAGCAAGGCTATGATGCAACGGTGTTCGCATCAAGCAGGTTGCGCACGCGGCAGGTGCAACACCTCTACCCACACGCCCTACGCCAACCGCTGCCCTGCCCTGCCCTGGCCCTGCCGCTGCGGTATATATCCCAGCAGCAGGACCAGTGTCCCGACGGAGCAGTCGCACTCCTGTACAACAACGGCACCGGATACGCAGTGCAATGCTACCTGTACCTTCAAGGTGGGCCGTCTGGTAACTTAGGTGTAGGCGGGGAGCCAGGAGGCATCCAGGCCATGCATGCCATGCTCGTGCCCTCGAGGTGTACATCAATGGGCACACACATGTGGGGCATTAGAAGCTTGGGCAAGTGCCAGGGTGGGATCCGGTGCCTCACCGTCGTGCATCGTCCTTGTCGTGCAAGCCTGTACCGTGTACCGCCCTTTGTTATCACACAGCAGACAGCACGTCCAACATGCATTGATCGCTGTACACTGCCCCCTTACTTGCGCAGGTCGTTACAGCTACGCGGAGCGGCAAGAGCGTTCAGAAACCAGCAGGACAGACTTTGGCAATTACTACTATGAGTGGAAGCAGCGCCAGCCAACGGTGCGCACCGTGGACAGTGGAGCCACCGTGAACTGCTCCGGTAGCGTGTACGACGAATATAACTACCAGTACTGCAACGCGGGGGGTTGTTACGGCGACACGCTGACGGGCAGGCAGGACAAGAGCAGTGGCTGCACCACGTACCGTTTCTACGCCTTCCCAGGAAACGTCTTTGCGTGGTAAGCGGGTGGTAGGGTGGAGGTGGGCGTGTGCCTTGATGATACCGGTACCGGTAACCATGCTAGCTTCGAGGGCGGACCCCTGCGTGTGATCAAGGGGGTACGGTGTTCGTGTTGCCACTGCGCGCCTACCACACGTGGGCGGGTGCTGTAGGTAGGCCGGCTGTACATCCTACATAGCCATTGGTGAAGTGCAGCTTGCCTGAAGGCCCGCCAGCCAAGTTCATCACATACAGGATCGCCGCAGATTCACTATCACCCAAACCATAGGACACCCATGCCTTGGTGCCATGCGAGTGACCACACCTGACACGGCCGTGGCAACCCAGCACACCGCCGCCGTAGGTGGCACCCCTACCCTCATCCACCCCCCTCATCCATCCCCCTCACCCATCTCCCACGTGATAGGACCCCAACACCCCATGCCTTGTTGCCATGCACTCGACCACACCCGTCGTGCCTCAGTCCATGCTCTCGCTCCCTTGTCAAAGTTGCTTTGTTTCTTGCGTTTTACACCCCTGCACCACATCCTACTACTAAAACCGCCCTGCTTCAATGACGACTTGCCATTCCTCCGCCCTTGTCTTCATCACACTGCCCTTAGGACCTTTGGCAACGTGTCCAACCTCCAGAGCTTCAGGCAGTTAGTACGGAGCACCAACGACAGCAATGAAATTACCCTCAACTGGAACACCTTCACCTCCTTTGATCGCACATTCGACTCAACTGACACCATCCTCATCCAGGACATTACGCGGCTGGTGAGTGTATGTGGTACATGCACCTGTGCCGTACGTGCATGAGTGGGAGCGGGTGCCTGTGGGTACCTGCTGTATGTGTGCGGTCAGGTGGGAGAGAAGGGAGGCAAGGCAACCACGGTAGCTGGTGGGATGCTGGGTACTTGAGCCTGCACGCATGCCTGTATGTCTGGCAGTGAAGGAATTGGGGAGGATAGGTGGACATGAAGTGTCCACGCATACCGCTGGTTACATGGGGGTAACACGGAAGTCAAGTGCGCGCTGGCAGTGAGTGCCTGTGCCAGTTAGGGGTCAGACGTGACCGGTGAGCGTGGCCATGGGGCAGGTAGGGCCCACGAGTGCATGGACGGCAGGCGCCCGCCCTACCCCAGCAGCGTGGGTGACACTGGGGCTAGGGCCATTCGCGTGTGCACGTACGTGCGCTGGTCCATCCGTTGTACGAGGTAGCTGAATGCTTGTGGGACAACCACTCCTACGCTGACTTTCACAGCACGCGGTGTGAAAGCATGTGCATGTGCATGCATGCAGGGGGACACCCCATCAACGTCACCACCACCGGTGTTGCCACTGCCGGTGTCAAGCCCGCCACCCCTCACGCCGCCGCAGCCGCTGAGCGGGCCTCCGCCACCGCTTCCAGACAGGTCCCAGCCTCCTCCGCAGCCCCTGGCCCAGCCGCCACCGCCTGCACAGCTCCCACCACCTCTGGACCGACCCATGGACCAGTCCCCCAACCCCCCCAACAACTCCCTCCTGCCACCCGACTCTCCCGCGCCTTCACAGCCTCCACGTAAGGGGGCATGCGTGCCGTGCGTAGGTCGTAGATAGGCTGATGAGTTCTGCGCTTGCCCTGCTGCAATGACTTATAGGAAGGAGTGCAGTGTAGGTCCGGATCGGTTTTACCTCGTAGCGTAGGACGTACCGCATGCAAACACAGAGATCTGTGTTCCGCCGCCTTACACCCCCCCCCCCCCCCCCCCCCCCCCCCCCCCCCCCCCCCCCCCCCCCCCCCCCCCACCCCACCCCCCCCCCCCCCCCCCCCCCCCCCCCCCCCCCCCCCCCCCCCCCCCC
>VFQN01006283.1_pt1 | contig 13699 bp, 22 predicted proteins | sample 3512371 | NCBI WGS metagenome assembly VFQN01 (sample SAMN10412370, study PRJNA504923) | tailings metagenome | isolation source: Replicate 2 from Balatoc abandoned mine | place: Philippines: Itogon, Benguet | collected 2017-08-28
GGCGCCCTCCCCCTTCCCCGCGGCCCAGGCCCCCACCCAGGACATTCCCGGTTCCGCCGCCCTCTGCCCGCCGCCCTCCGCCACCCCGTCCTCGCCGCTCCCCGCCCCCACTGCCACCCCCACCACGCCGCTCGCGTCGACCTCCCCCGCGCCCACCACGCCGCCCTCCGCCGCCCCCACCACGCCGCTCACCCCCACCGCCACTTCCAACCCCGTCCCGCCGGTCTACGCCCCCGCCCCCTCCACGCCGCTTCCCGCCACCTCCGCCACCCTTCATGCGGGCCTCCTCGCCTGACATGGGCAGCAGCAAGGGAGCCCCTCTGGGCAGCAAGGTGGCCCCGCGGCCGGACCCGCAGGACGCCCGCTCGGGGCGAGGCGGCGACAGAGGGCGTGAGTCGGGCCAAGCCATCACAGGCGAGTACGGCGCCCCATGCACTGGAATAGCAGCAGCAGTAGCTCGCACGCTGCCACATGGCACGCAGCGCTGCCGGGATGCCTTCCAACTCACGCTGGACCTGCAGCCGACCGGTAGCGGTCCTCCACGAAATCGTACTGTCCATATAACACGGTCAGCTGCAAGGCTGCAAGGTCGTCCCCCGCACGGGACATGCTTACAGATGGAATTTCTTATGCAATAACAAGCAAAGAATCAACTTTGAGTACTTGCAGTACCTCTCTCCCCAGGGGACCCTCCCCTATCTCTCCCTAACCCTTGGGCCAGAACTCCTGCCCCTGCCTACCCTTGCCGTGCCGCGCAGACGGCGGCTGCCCCGACGCCCGCGCCGTGCTGGACGCACATAACGCCCGCCGCCAGGAGCATGGGGCGCCTCCCCTGACGTGGGACGAGCAGCTGGCACGTGCCGCGGAGGCCTACGCGTCGCAGCTGGCGGCGGGCGGCTGCTACCTGCGGCACGACGAGGCGGGCGGCGCGTTCCGCGACTGGGGCGAGAACCTGTACGGCGTGGGGGGCTTCCCGCCGCCCGACAGCCAGTGCGCGGCAGCCATGGGGCCGTGGTACTCGGTGGGTACGGGTGTGGGTGCGGTGCAGGAGCGGTGCCGTGGGGAGCTCATCGGCACCGGGAGGTGGTGGGGCACAGGGCCCGCGCCCCTGCTGGTGTCGGCGTTGGCAACGACCAGCTTGTGCGGCAGGAGCTATTGCATGAAAGAGCACAAGACTGGTTTCGATTTGGGGAGCCTTACCTTCCACGCCTGGCTTATTGCGTTGCGTTGAGGAGTCAGTCGTAGAGCCTGGCTCACGCTTGTGACTCAGTCCCTGCCTTCCTGTACCCGTACTCTCTTCAACATCACGACAACACTTTACATAAGAACTGCGGTACGCTGCGCAGGAGGTGCAGCTATACAACTTCCGCACAACAACGCCGTACCATGAGATCCTGCGCGACGGAGTGGACGTGGGCCACTTCACGGTAGGTGTAGTCCTGTGGCCTGGGCTCACACGTGCCCGGGCTCCTCATCACCCGCCGGCCTGCGGCCAGGACCATCAGCTAGTCACCCGCGCCGTGCTACCCGTCTCAACGTTTAAGGCGACACCTCCCATCCAAATCCATCCTGTGCTTTTGCGCGCGCTTCGCGCGGCCTCTCTCATTGCCCTCTCGGGCTTCCCATCATCTTTGGCACATACTCGGTTTGTCCAGATCCACGACACGCACCCTCGTCTGTAGCGTGTACCCACCCTTGTGTTCCCGTCGGGCATCCAGGGCCCATGCACCATCCATTCAACGTAGACGCAGTATCCTCAACCCTTGACATGAGCGCACAGCCGTTTTGAGCCCCGACCCCGGCCCGTCCCCGTCACCCCAGGCCATGGTGTGGCGCGGCACCACCCGCGTGGGCTGCGGCCTGGGCTACAACAGCCGCATGCCCGTAAAGGTGCTGCCCGGGACCATGGGCGGGTGCAAGGTGGTGGTGTGCAGGTGAGGGGGCGCCGGGCCGCATCGTGGCCGACACTGAACATGGCTCCAGCTTTACCCAGATCCTGGTGGCCTGAGAGTAGCAGAGGATGGGTCGCGCTGTGCCCACAAGTAGCATGCGCGCTTTGCCACTGGCATGCGGGTTTCGCCACTTCGCTGACCTGCGTGGGCGCGCGACACGTGTCCGTGCAGGTACTGGCCGCCGGGCAACCAGGCCAGCGACGCGGCCTTCCTCGACAACGGTGCGTCCGTACTGTCCTGTCGTATAGGCATGTGGTGCTTGCTGACCGCGTGTATGCATCGGAGCAAGTGGTGCCACCTAACCTCGACTGGCGCACGCTTATCCCAGCACCGTGGCATCGTTCATTTCCTGGCTGCATGGCCGTTGTTCTGTGGGCCTGCTGCTACGGGAGAGAAGTGAGCGCCCTGCCGTGGCAGCGATGTGCAACCTACAGCAATATGGACTTCCTGGTTGACAAGCCTTGCCACTTCCTCTCTCGCCCTGCAGTGATGCCCCCCCGTGGCTAGGCGGCGCAGACGAGCGAAGCAAAGCCCGGGCCTGGCAGGCAGCTCCGCCACAAATATATGCAGTGTTAACAATGCCGTGCCGCGCCAAACGGTTTCGAGGAAGCTGCAGGAGCTTGGACCGCCGGTGCACCTCTTGCCGGTGCCGGTGTCCCTATTCCAGGCGCCAGCTGCGGTGCCTTTCGCGACAAGGGAAAAGGAGACAATCAGATTAGCGCAACTTATCCAACGATGTGGGTTTCTCTGTTGCGCGGCTGCTCGCAGCTGGCAGGCCAGGGCGGTGGGTGCTGGGGCCACGGGGCATTAGGGTGCATGGGTGCGAGCTAGGCGGGACAGTAACAGGGGGGAACAGCGGTGTGCCCAGGGCATTCCTCCGAGGGCATAAGCACGGCGCTTATAGTTGCGCACCAGACGCATGGGCCCCTTTGGGAGGCGTCCAGGTGCAGCAGTGATTGCGTGGGAGCCCGAATGTCTGCTGGAACTTATCGTCAGGGATGGTTGTGGCACACGCGGCGGTGCACACACGTGCCGGGAACGGGGAGTGACAGCATCTGCACACCTAGGCATCGCAGCGCGTTGCATGGTACTGTACGCATGGGCATGGGCGCGGCCACTGCCGTACCTCCGGGTTGTCGTGCACACCCCCTTAGCTCTGCTCCCCTGCCGAATACCCATGGGGGTTGTTTGAACGTCAATCGCTGCTTAACTGCTTTGTACTGATCGGCTGCTACTGCACGCATACTCGTATACATTTCAATGGATAGCATGACACCGATGCTTGATACCTATGACTTGGTACGGTACATATGATGACTGAGGGTCTTATTGGCGAAGCCATGACATGCGGTGGCTTAGTCCCCTGTCATCATCAGCCGTTGGCTGGAAAGCAATGTTGCCTTGGCCGAGAGCATGTGAAGACAGAGAGCCCAAGAGTACATGCATTCGGAGCTGTGCGTGCCGCTGGACGTGCTGTGGGCCAGGGCGCACTGCATCAGCATGCCCCTAGAGTGCGTGTGGACGCATCCGCAGTGTACTAGAAGAGTGGGAGGGTCCTTGGCTGTCGCACGACATGCACTCGAACTGTTGTGGTGGAGAGCGCGCCTGCCAGACCTGCCGGCTGGGCTGACTTGCCATTGTTACCTGAATAAAGGTGGTTTGTCTTGAACGGTCGCTTGAGGTTGCGTTGGTCAGCGTGTTGTGTCTAAACGGGGTGTTGGGATTTAGGTCGGCCAACACCAACATACTGCTGTGTTTGGGCCGTTAGCTCAGAGATGATGGTGGGGGAAGCATGCGGGCATGTCACGCCTTCACTGACTAGGTTGCCAACGTGACATGTGCCACAACCAGGCGCTCGCTGGTGCTGTGATATGATATCCCATGTCAAGCCGCCAGTGTCAGGAGCTCTGTGGGCACGGTACTGCAGGCGAGCGTGCCACCTGTGCCTATAGGCGGCACGGCCTCCCTGTAACATGTAACCTGCCTAAGGCGGCACGTCGGCACTCGGAGGGTCCTGACACCGCACGTGACCGCTACATGGGTCGTGCTGCCCCTTGCACTGCTGGCAGTGTTGTGCTAGGGGCACGTTGGTGCACATTTCAACCCGTCTAGGCCGTGCCGTTGTCGAACGGAACTTGAGCTTGGCGCACAGCACAGTCGAAGTACACTTACACCTCTGGTTACAAGTTCGTCCATCCCTTGCACGGTGCCCGAACGCCAGGCGGCCCCGAGGCGCGTCAGCTGGCGTCAGCCGCTGTCCGAAGCTGACAATAAGGGGTCCCCCGGCTTACAGTCAGTCAGTCAGTGTTACACGGCGAGGGTTCCCCCCTCCGCAAGTGTAACGACCCGTGTACGAGCCGGGGGCTCAAGGGTCTCCCGGCTTACGACCCTGCACTTCAGCCCTTGCCATGCATCATGCGGTGCCGGGCTGTGTGGCCACCGCATGTGCGGCATATTTGAGCAACGACGAAGGAACCTACCGTAGTGCAGCACTAGGACACTACGTACCTATCAGCTACCACCATGGGAGCTCCCCTGCAATCAGCCTGCCAAACCAGGTAATGCATGCCGTACACGTACTACGTCCGTGTTGAGTACTAACTGCACCTGCGCATATGCACGCCGTCTTCCGTCCCCGCAATGCAATGCAGCGATCCGATCAACCCATGGCGCTCAGCACCACGACACATTCACAAGTGACAGCGACCTGCCCCCTGCAAGCAGCCTGCTAGGCACCAGCAACGTCCCAGACGCCGCACAGCGCTTGGAGCGGCGTCTGCAAGCAGCCGGCAAGCGAGAAGTTGGAACCTTTCCAGCGGCAAGCCCCGGAGCACCTCAGGTGCCGTACAGGTTTCAGGCGTGACTTGCCATACATGCACAGCCATGGTTCCAGCAAGCAAGCAAGCAGCGCCCCCAGGCTCATGCCGGCCGGACAATCCATGCACGTATGCCGAAAGTGACGGATGGGCTAGCACCAAACGGTACACTCAGCGCCCGAAAGCACACGGCATCACGTATTAAATCCTGCCCTAAGTGCCCGGGGCTTGCTGCCGATGCCCTGCCGTACGTGCGACCAAGCAAGAGGTCCTCCACCACCGTACCATCCACACGAGCTCGCGTCGTCCTGGGCACGCATCCTAGCAGGTGCAGGTGCAGCCGCTGTGCGCCTGCTGGGCGAAGCTACTAAACCTCGTGTATCGAGCGGTACAACACACACGTCGCACGAGTTTCGAGCGGTACAACATACGTGTCGCCTGGGCCTGTTCGCCTCGCCCATGCTTTCACAGTGGCTCCCTCACACCACCTCGCGTCAATCCACTGACAAACAGACCAACCGCGTCGCCCACCGCTGCTGCAGCTGCTGCTGCTACCGGTCTGCCCCCTCCCCCCGCAGCAGCGTCTTAACGCTCTCGTAGGTGCCCCAGCACACGGCGGCGGCCGGCACGTGGAACATGACACGCGGCTTGACGCCCTGCCACAGCGCCTGCACGCCCTCCTCCGCCACGATCTGGCGGAGCGTGGGGATCTGCAAGGGGGGCACCCGGGCAGCGTGGAGAGCGCAGTGAGGGCAGTGGTTCCCGTCTGGAGCATGCACTGCAGTCTCGCGCTCGCCATTGTCATTTCCTGATCCGTTCATACAAGAAACTTCGACTGGTACATGTACAAGAAACTTGCAGTGCTGCGCAGCGCCATCTTGCGCGGGCGGTAGCACCTACAACAACACAGGAGGTGTGGCAACGCTGCGTAACATCCACAGAAGCCAGCCGCGGAGGCACCACCCGCGCGCCCACTCCTCCCCTCCCACTTCTTCCCCCTCCGGTCCTTCCGTGCCCTCCCGTTCGCACGGCGCCACTCACCACGGCCCCGCTGCCGTACTTGGTTGGGTCCGACAGCCCCGCCGTCTGCAGCCGCGTCTTGACCACGTCCAGCGGGTTGGTCACAGCAGCCGCCGCGCCGCCCGCCAGCCCGCCCGCCAGCAGCTGCACACGCAGCGTCTCCTCCTCCTTGTCTGCAGGGGGCACACAGGGCGTACGGCGGACAACCACGTCAGGCACAGGTCGTGTGACTCGAACCTGGAAAATTGCCTCATAACCGGCAGCGTTTCCTATGCCATGTCTACAGGTGGCGGAGGGTGTACCGTGCCCCCCGCCCTGCCCACTCCACCCACCCCCGTGGCACGGCCCCTTTCTTTGAAGTCATGTCTGGACTCTGTGTCCCCTCCTTACCGTCGTGGCATATGATCTTCTTTGCGGTTTCGTACACTGAGAAGTGCATGGCGGTGAAGGGCACGTTCATGACCAGGGTGGTGCGGTAGGAGCGGAAGAAGGAACCAGGGCCCTCCGCTTGCAGCATCTGCCGAGCCGCGTCCAGCACGCCCCGCCCCTCAAGCTGCACATGTGCGAAAAAGGGAGGGCAGGTGAGATGCCGCGTTAGGCATCGCTGGTCGCAATGTATCAATGTCCTAGGGTTGTGGTTACTCAGCGCAGCTGTTCCGACTCCGCCAGCCGTCGCCGCGGCCTCGAGCGACGCAGACAGCGACAGGCCGGATCCAGGTCTGCGGCGCCCTGCCCCGCCTCCCATCCATCCGCACCCATCCGCACATCCAGCAACCTGCAACACCCACAAGCCAACCGCAATGTACCCTACAAGCCACCCCTCCGCGCCGCCGGGGCTGCCCGCCCGGCCGCCGCCGCCCCCACGACGCACAGGAAGTCCTGGGCCAACGCTCCGGGCCCCCCCCGCCCCCCGCCCCCGCCTCCCGCCGCGCCAGCGCCCACCCCCCTGTCCCTTGTACGGGTGATGGCGGCACATGCCCCGGGCCAGGCCCTGGTCACGCCGTCCCCAGTCCCGGCGTGCCGCACAGCACACCCTGGACCGGGCGTGCTGAACCGTTCGCATGTGGTGCACCGCCCAGACCCCGCCACAGTGCTTATGTACAAGCTCCCAGCCCCACCTGGCACCGCTGCTTGACGCTGTCCACGGGCGTCATGAGCGCGTCGTTGACCACGGTGGCCACGCAGCCCGCAGCCGCCGTCTCCAGCGGGTGCAGCCCCGCGCGGTTGGCACCCAGCCGCTCCTTGGCCAGCTCGTACACGGCAAAGTGAAGCGCGTGCGCGGGGCTGTGGCGTGGGGTGACGGGCGTGACAGGGGGCGGACAGGTGGGCGGGTGACGATGCAATGGTGGTAGGTGTAGAACGAGAGCAGTCGGGCGTGCAAGGGTGGAGGGTGCCAGGGGTTGGGCGGCGAGCCCTTGCAGAGCCGTCGTGTGTCGGGCCCACAGCACGCGTGGGCTGGGGTGGTACATGCCAAGTCAGTGTCCCTCGCCCCTGCCACGCAGTAGCTCCCACCACCGCCAAGTGAGCCCGCGCTACGGCCGTACTGAACTTCCGCCAGCTGAGTATGCTCACCCACCCCTCGCCCCAGCGGCTAAGGGCTCCCTCTGTCCTGCATGCTTGCCCTTTCCGCGAGCCCCGAAAACCCTTTGCCCCACTTGCCCCTGGCGCCACGGACCTTGTGCGCCCCAGTCGACCAAGCACGCCCCTACTCTCTATCCCCTGCAACCTAGCCACCAGGGTCTGCGATGCGCTATCTGCTACCCCAAATCACGCCTCCCCCACTCGCCCCTCCCTCTCCCGCCCTCCTCCGCCCCCGCAACCTAGCCACCAGGGTCTACGATGCGCTATCTGCTACCCCAACCCACGCCTCCCCCACTCGCCCCTCCCTCTCCCGCCCTCCTCCGCCCCCGCTCACCCCGCCCCTGCCGCCACGGCGCCCACCCCCCGGTACAGCCCCGCGATGCCGTCCTGCTGCAGCACAGCGCGCGCCACCTGCCGCACGGAGCTCCGACTCAACTGCGGGGGGTGCCAGGAGGGCGCAGGGAGCGGACAGCGTTGGTAGCGTTGCCAACTCGTGGTGCTATTTGCCAAGGGGGACCCACGGGGCAACAAAGGGTGCAGGGTGACCAAGCGGATTTGCGGGGAACACGTGCGCCATGAATGGGCAAGCACTCTGGTGGCCCGCCCTGTCGCCCAACAAGCATGCTGGTACAGTGATGCTGCGGGCCCGGGTGCGGTCTGACAACTGGGGCGCTCCGTCACCCCTACCCATAGCCCCACCCCACCTGCTGTAGGGCCCCACGGTCCTGCTTGCTTATACTTCACAGCATCTTGTTTGTTTCCCATGACTCACCGCTGACCCTGCGTGCCCTGGGTGGTACAGCGCCTGCATCCTCGTCTTGATGGTGTCCACAGGGTGCATCGCGGTGTGTTCCACCGTCCCCGCTATCGACCCAGCTATCATGTGCTGCGCGTGCACAGCGTGTACAGGGTTTATGAGAGGGGCATCGCGCGTTGGCCTTGCGGGTCGCTGCTGCAACCGACTGCGGTAGTCATGCAGGGTCTCGGCAGGTGTGGAGGGACACTCCCCTTACCCCCCGTGCCCGCGGCGCGGCTACACCAGGAAGGATGTAAGACAGCATAGTGTGTTACATACAATACACGGTGGTATCCCACGTCACGGACTCATCCCGACGGTATCAACAGAGACGCATGACGGTGCCGGCGTTTGACGTGAGCGGTGTTGACGCTAACAATGAGCAACGGTCGCGACAGGACATGCTATGTCAGCTTGTGTATATCTTACCGATACAAAGCTTAACCCGTCGTAACTTTCAACGTCGCCATGATGCCCGCCGCTGGTCGTTGCGACGGGCGGGGGCTCTTCGGAGACCGTGGGATTATGCATCAATGTGGAAGCAGCTGCCACAGCAGCAGCTACTGTTGCCGCCGCAGCTGCAACTACCGTCCTGGAAGGCTGTGTCGCAGAAGCCGATGAGGTAGCCTCTCCAGCAGCCGGCGTTGCAGTGTGTGCTGCCCGCTGCAGCAGCCTACTCCCGTGTTCTACTGTCTGACGACCAATTTCACGGGGAGCTGCACACATGGGGACAGCGCCACGCTAGGAGGGCGGGGATTCGGCTGTTGTAGTCCCCAAGGCGGCTTGGGGCCGCAGCTTAAGCGCTGCTGGTGTAAACGCGTATTTTATATGAAGAAATGTGGGCCACCAAGAGCGATCAGGCGTCGCCTAACAGACCAAGGCTTACGCAAGACAGTAGAGCGTATGCGCCTTAATATGTCGCGTCTAGGTAATATGTATATGTAAGCAGTAACTCTGTCTGATATGGTATTGCAGCGTAATGCTTCGCGCCTGCACCAATTGTCACATGGCTTCCCATGCAGGAGCCAGTCATGTGGACTAAGCCACGGGAGCTACAACGCGCAAACCAATTGGCCATGATTATTATACAGTTATGAGCCATTGGCAGCAGACTGTGCTTGCACGTGCAGCTGCTCTCGCAGGCTGCAGCCGTTACACATTCGCACTGCACACAAGGGAGATAACTGCTCCGCCTTCCCTTACCTGGCAAACTTCAGTACAAAGAAACTGCCGTTAATGCACTGCTCCGCTAGCGGGTCCCTGCACGCTGGCCCTGCCCGGGCTGGCACTGCCGGAGCCCTGGTTGTCCTGCAACGGAGACCAGTCTGCAGCACAGCAACAAACTGCTCCAAAACCACCAAAAAACATGTTACTGCTAGAGGAGAAGGCCCGCCAGCGCCCGCGGCCAGCGCCCGCCCTGCCTCGTCCCACGATGGCCCCCCGCCACCCGCCAGCAGCTCCGCTGCCGTACCCGCCAGCATGCAGGCGCGGTACGAGCAGGCGTACAGCATGAGTCAGCTGTACGCCAAGGAGCGGCCGCCGCCCATTCCACTGGAGGAGCACGAGCGCAGGCGCCGGGTCAAGGACGTGCAGGAGGTGGTCGATGTGAGTGGGCCGCGGTGCACGGGGCGTACCGTAGCGTGTGGGCGGGTGTGCTTGGGTGTCCCTCATCGGTGCAGGGGTGCAGCCACCAGCGCACTGTCCTCAGCAGCCTGGCTCTGCAGGTACTCCTTTGGCCTACAGGCACGCGCGGGCTGTCGTTGCGTGTGCACTAGCTTGCGGGCACAGCACACCGCCAGGGGGTTTGCAAACCGAATCGCCCGGTGTACCGTGAGCACGGGAAGCCGCAAGCACAGGCACAGCTCAGGTGGTGATGTTGCAGCGCCTCCTCTTGGCTGCTGGGCCAGTGGCCTGCCGGTAGCGTGTGGACCGACGGCACACGGTAATGCCGTACGGCGGGTGGGGTGCCTATGCTGCCTCGGGCGGACTTGATGCTGGGTTGTAAGGGAAACGCACCCTGCCGTACGCGTTGCCGCGTTCATCGCACTGCTTGCTCATGCTCTGCTTGTGCAAGTCATCGGTGGATAAGCCTCGTAACGCCGCTGTGTGACAATGTTGACGCGGGTTGTTTGACCCCGCTGGCATCCCACGTGACGGGTCACTCTGACGCCACCCTCGCTCGCCCGAACCGTGCACACATGTGGCTGCGCTCACCACACCTGCAACACCTCGTAGACCCCTCCATGTGCCGCCCCCCTTCCTTTCCGGCCCTCAGGCCGGCCGGCGTCGCGGCGTCAAGGAGGAGGTGGTGGTGCAGGGGCTGCAGCAGCTGGACGCGCTGCTGCCCAACGTGCTCAGCCTGCACCGCATGAAGCCGTCGGACTGGGTGGGCGCGGGCGGGGGCGGGGGAGGGGCGATGGGAGATTTGGCAGAGGTAATTTCTGCTTTGCGCGTAAGCAAATTGCTCCAGCACAGTCGCCAAGGAGGGTGCCACAGGCCATGCTGGCCAGACCCCAAGGAGGCAAGGGGGCTGGCACCCCAGTTCTGGGCCTTCGAATGCGGTGTGTGCAGGTGCAGGGTCGTACGGCAGGCTGGCTAGGTGGCTGGGTGGGTGGGCAAACCTGGATGTTCGCCGCAGGGCGGGCTGGTGTCAAGGTTGGTTTTGACTTCAGGGTGCGACGGCACAACCTGTAGCGTGCATGTTAGCCCTAGGTGTTCGCAGGTCCCCGTGCGGTTGCCGCGGCTCGGTGCCTGTCCTTGCAGGCCCGATGGCCTACGGCTACTGGCTGGGCCGTTAACGCCTGAGTCCCTCTGACGCCCGCCTTTCCCGCGCTCCTCTTTGCCGTCCAGGCGATAGTGGCATCCGACATCAACTCCGTCGCAGAGAAAGTCATCCTGTGGGTGCGGGAAGGGCGCTGCACCTAAGGTGTACCCGTACTGCTGGGTTGCCGATGGGGCATGAACGGGTTGGACGACACTGGACAAGCAAACCGGCCCCTTTGCGTCCGGGTTTCAAAGAGCCGCTGGCACATCACACCACGCGACACGCAATCGGTACCACTTCCAGAATCCACTTCCCAAGTGCCCAGCGTAACCTTCTAGACCGTGCCCACGTTATTCACCACGTTTCCGCTGCATGCCCTGCGCCCACCGCCCGCAGCCTCAAGTCGCTGTACCCCTCCGCCGACATCTTCCGCATCATCTTCCGCCGCCCCAAGCTGCTGCTGCTCACGCCAGACCGCATCCGCTCGGACGCACAGCAGGTGGGCCCGGGGCAGGCTTACCACAGGGGGCTCATGGCGTGTACGTAGCCCATGGGCGTTTGCCCGGAGCCCGTGGGCGTGCCCTCTCGGGGCTCGGCCCCCTTCTTCCCCCGCCCATCCTTTCTTGCCCACCATAGTTTCACGCCGCCCACCTCCGAGTTTCGGCCTGGGTTGGGTCGTGCTCCTGTTTTCATGTTTACGCACACTACCGCCGCCTAACTCAGTACGACCGGCTTGCTATGCCTGTCTACCTCCGGTCCCGTCCACCCGCCCCCAGGTGCTGCGCCTGCTGTCCCGCGCCCCCAACCCCTGCGCCATCCTGGAGGCGCAGCCCGACCTGGTGGACCCCGTGTCGCTGTCGCGCTGCCTGGCGGCGCTGGCGCAGGTGGGGCGTGGCGGTGTTGGAGTGTGGATACGGTACATGGAAGTGTGGGTGTTGCCAGTGCCCGGGTGCCTGGCGTCGCAGGCGCAGGTGGGCGTGTGGTGTTTATTTGTGCAGGGCTCTAGGGTTAAGCAAGTGGGAAACACGGGAACTAGGTGATGCGTGCATATCAGCAAGGGTGGATGCTAGTGCGGTATCGATCAGGTATGCGCCGGCCAGGTGTCGAGGCTTTGCCGTCAGGGGATGCTAGGCGCACGGGTGGGCCCTGGTCGACACGAGGGCGCGTGGTGCAAGGTGCCTGGCCCGGGTATGTGTACGTTTTGGAGGGTGCATCACTAAGGGACAGGACGCAACTGCGTGCGGTCACGTATGGTTACAGGCAGTTCCTTCACAGTGTGTTTAACGTGCTGACCGTGTAACTGCGTGTGTGTTGTGTGTGCGCAGGCGTTCCCCTCCTCTCAGCCCGTGGACCTGCTGCAGCGGCAGCCCAACCTGCTGTCGGAGATGGGCAGCGAGGCCATGGTGGAGCTGACGGCAGACTACGGCGAGCTAAGCACAAAGGACTGAACGAAGAGGAAATTGGCGGCCGCGGCAGGATGGTATGGGAAGCTATGGTTCCCCGTGGGGTGACAAGCTGATGTTGTGGGTGGGAATGGCGGATGGCAGAGCAGCCCAGCAGGTGGCAGCAGGCGGTCAGGTGCTGCTGTTCCACGTGGGGGGACTGCGCAAAGCAGCACAGAAGTGGGTGGTTGGCGCTGAGTTCAGCCGTACCGTGCCGTGCTGGACCTGCCTGGACCTGCCGTTCCTGCCCACCGCATGCAGAGCATGGGTGGGGCCCGCTTGGTAGCGAGCGCGCTGCACTTGAGGTGCATGCCTGCGCATAACTCGGGTTGAGTCTGCAGCTGTCGGATTGCACAAGCATGCATGCCTATGTATCATTGTATACTATGTATTATTATGAGCATATTATCGCGGTGGATGGGAACGGTGAGCAACTTCGTGCTCGTGTGTCTGGTGGCGGGAGGCATGAACCATGCAGCACACCACATTTCGATGTTGGTCAATCGATGTGTGGCACCGTGAACTCTTGGACTTCACGTGACTTTAGTATAGGAGCTGAGCTGCTGGGAACTGAGAGCTACTTGCTGGTACCACGCACATAAATGAGGCTTGCCACTTGCCCTTCCCCAGCCTCCCTGATGTGTACCGGTCAGTTGAACACAAAGCCGTGCCGTTGCTGGACGGAGCTACATATGTATGAAGGAGTTGTGGACACGTCCGTCCTCCCTGATGTGTGTACGATGCAGGAGACGGTACGGTATGCCTTGCTTCCTGCAGTGCACCTGTTTTGCCTCACCACACCCAGAACACGTGGCGCCAGAAGTGCGGGTGCCGTATGACCCTTCACAACTTGATGTGCGCAACGCAGATGACTTTCAGCTCTAGGCCACTTCCTCCTGTGGAGTGTGGACCCCAGACGTTTTTTATGCCCACCTGAGGATACCCTGTGTGCCAGACTTTACGGCAAAAGCGTCAACTGAGCCTGTTAGGGCGAGCGAAGGTTGTTGAGTGCCACGGCATAGCCCGAAGGGTGGCACTGAAGGCTGCAGCAGAGAGCCCCCTGGTCGAGTGCCTGGTCGTACAACACACCGACCGCGCTGATGGTCATTTGGTGCTGGGTGTCCCCCTGGTTGCCCAGGCGCAGGGGAACGGATACCCCAGTCAGCCTCACACGAGCCTGCACGAACGCAAAAGCGCATGCCCGCGTGGTTGGCCCGCCCATTTGCCTTACCCGATGCGGTACAGCTCTTGTAACATTTTTCTGGTTTTTTTCCCCTGGTCCCTGGGTTTCTTTTCGCCTGTTCCCTTTCTCCTGTTCTGTGGTGTTT
>VFQN01006284.1_pt1 | contig 13699 bp, 15 predicted proteins | sample 3512371 | NCBI WGS metagenome assembly VFQN01 (sample SAMN10412370, study PRJNA504923) | tailings metagenome | isolation source: Replicate 2 from Balatoc abandoned mine | place: Philippines: Itogon, Benguet | collected 2017-08-28
CAATACTCCAAGATTTATCAATATTTATAATGGATTATTAAAAAAAGCAGTTAACCTCGTTATAAAAAAGTAGTTATTCTTCTAGGTATCTTATGCAGCGTTGATTCTTACCTTCAGCGGGCTCTGAACAACCGTGTCATACGTATTGTTCTTGTTCATAAAAGCGAGTTTTGCAAAAATCGAAATTTTGTTTGATCTTTTCAATATATTGCTTGTATTGCTAAAAAACTAGAGTAATACCAATATATTGCCGTATATGCATACCAGACAGTTTTTTTAACAATGGAAACAATAGAAGAACAACCTCTTGTGATTATTAAGAAGAAGCGTAATCGCAATACTGCTTTTGATTATGAATATGATGGTAAGAGTCAACGTTGTTGTCTCAGAGATTTAGAAGCAGCTTTTATCACAAGAATTGATGAAGTAAATGTTCTTTGTAAAAGAGAAGGTTGTAATTTTCCAAACTATAAACAACATATTGATAAAGGTTTAAGTAATATCAAGAGTCATTTAAAAGTTTATCAGATGAAAAAGAAGTCAAGAAGATCATAGATGAACATCCTTCCTTAATAAATGAGGTAATCCTATCCTACCTATCTTAATATATCAAGATATCAATAACAAAAATAACTCCTATTATCTTTTATCATTAGGTTTTGGATGGTTATGGTAATACAGTATTATTATTAGCTTCAGCTTATAATCAGATAAACATCATAAAATTATTATTATTATCCTATGAGAATCTAGATATTAATCAACAAACCAAGGTATTTAATGTAGTATCTCTCTATTATGATCTAATAAGGATCTAATATGATGTAATTAATATGATGTGTTGATAGAATGGTTGGACTGCTCTCCATATTTCATCTTATCATGGTTATAAAGAGATTGTTGAATCATTATTATCTCATAATAATATTAATATTAATAAACAGAACAATGTAAGAGATCTCATACGATTTTCTTTATTATTACTATTCATGATGGAAATATATATTGAATAGGATGGGAGGACTGCTCTTCATTCTGCATCTGAAAACGGTCGTAAAGAAATTGTAGAAATATTATTATCTCATAATGATATAGATATTAATAAACAATGCAATGTAAGCGATTGAGATATTACTATTCTATTATAATATGATATAATATGATGGTCCATAGGATGGGAGAACTGCTCTTCACTATGCATCGAGTAAAGATCGCAAAGATATCATTAAATTACTATTATTATCGGATCATCATATAGATGTGAATAAGCAAGACAAGGTAAGGGATATCTATATATTAATGTATAGTTTCATATATTTATATTCATATTCAATATATATTATTCTTATAGAATGGGAATTTAGCTAGTGAAATCTGTTGTCATGGTGTGGAAAATAAATCAAACATCCCCATTATATTAGAATTGTTTAAAGTGAGTTATTATATTTTGTTTATATGCTATTCTTCTTCTTCTTATTATTATTATTCTTCTTCTTCTTACATTCTGTTTAGAATCATAGTTTTGGATTATTATTAGCAAAAGAGAAGGAAAGTCTCAACCAACAGATTGAAGGTCTTGAAGAGAAGATGAAAGAAATAACAAATAATCATATGAAAGAGATGGAGAACCTTATAAAGGAGAAGAATACCCAAGGAAAGAAGGAATATGTGGAATTAAGAGATCAAATCATAAGAATGGAAAATAGATTTGAAGCATGGATAAAGCAGATGGAGAATCGTTCCGATAAGACCATAGAGATGAGATCAGAGGAGAAGAAGAGATCATCAGTATTGAAACCAGAAGAAGTTTCTTTGGACAATAATCTCCTTGAAACCTCCTCCACACTGTCTTCAGTCAACAAGTTGAGCGAATTCAGTGATAGAAAGGAGGATAGTGGAAAAAATCGAAAAGATTCTGTCTCAATGCAGTGGTATGAGAGGTTTGGGTAAGTATATGATGTGAGTTGTTAGGTGTTGTATGATATTGATTGTAATGGTTTTGATTGATTAGATTCAATGAGAGGATTGTATTAGCTTGTCATGAGATAGGTGTTGATTCAGAGGAGGATCTGCATGCAGTGTTTGGAGACGATGAGTTGTATGAACAACTTCGACGTATGTTACGACCATTAGATCAAAAGAAAGTGGAAGTAGTACGACAGAAACTATCATCGTAATGAATGAATTATTTTTTAATAATAGAATATTAAAAGCATTGACAACACCTCAAAGTTTATTGGAAGGCATTCATTGACGAGATTTATGAATAATAATGTGTTAAAGTCTTTTTTCTTTGTTTTGTTTCACTTGAATTGATTAAATTGAAGTAAAATGAAATTCAATGATCTTATTTGACTTTGACATTATCAAGATTGTTCGATCATCTCTTTGTCAGGTAATCAAAATACAATAGCTTTCTTTCATTGATTGCTTGAGAACATTATTACTGACAGTCTACTGTGCCTTTACTTTGATCAATCATTATTTACAGTAATGAAAGAAAATTCTCTTATCTTATTAAGATAATATATAAATAAGAAGTACGAATAGTTTCTGTTGTAATTTAAATTATGATGTCACAGGAAATAATCTTCGTTGTTAGAGAGGTTGTAAGATGTTATTTGAATATGGTCATGAAGAGGGTGGAAGAGATAATATAGATATTAATAGTAGGTGTTGCTAGATGTCTTCCAAATCTTCATTGATGAACTCGTCATCTCGAAACCTTTGATCATCATATAGTTTCTGTTCTCTGTGAGAGTCTTACTAGTCATATTAGAAAAGACAGTAATAATGAATGAATAATGAATATAGATAGATGATTAGCAATGAAGCAAATTCCATACCTATCAAAGGTACAAATATAGCAGTGAATATTAAAATATTTACATTCAATGAAAAAACTATTTATCATGACAATGAAAAGGAACGAAATAAGAGATAAATGAATCAAAAAGAATCTTTTCTCTTGTTTATTTTAAGTTTTTCGATTTCTTCTTAATCGTGTATCTCTTCTTCGACGTTCATTAACTTTCTCTCGTCTTTGTTGTATTTGACGATGAAGTTTTCTATCCTTCCCTACTTTACCACGACTTTCTCCTAAACCTGTACCACGTCGAGTATGTTTACCTTGTTTAAGTAAATGCATTTTTACAGGATTTCCTTTTGTTTTCTTTACTTCTAATCGTAAAGGAATACCTGCTAATGCAAATTCTGATTGTAATCGTGTTTTAAAGAATTTTTCAACAAAAGGAGGTAAATTAACAACATTAGCGAAGAGAAGAAAACTTGGTGGTCGTACTTTCACTTGAGTGATATATTTAATACGAACAGCTTTTGTTCCAAGTCTTGCTGTAGGTGCTGTAACCATTAATTCTTTCATCCAACGATTCAAAATCCATGTAGGAATACGTTTTGAATAAGTATCATGAAGATCAATAACAGTTGTTAATATTCTATCTATACCAATTTTATTAGTAGCAGAACATGCAATAATTGGTACTTTCCCTAAATCTCGTATTGCTTCACTTACATGTTGTTCTACTTGATTTTCATAAAGATTTAATGAAATACCACGTGATAAAACTAAATCAGCTTTGTTCGCGACAATCATTACACATCTTCCTTCTTCAAGACATTTTTGTGCTAATTGTAAATCTAATTTTAAAAATTTCCCTTGTAATGATTCAACTACTAAGATGACGACTTGTGCGAATCTTAGAGCATGGAATGCGCTCATTAGTGCATATTCGGAGATTTGTTCAGAGAATTGACTTGGTACATCATCGATATGTTCGATCATTTCTTTACCAGGTAATCGAACACGAGCTTCTTTCACTGATTGCTTGAGAACATTGCTGACGCTTTGATGTGCTTTCACTTTGATATCGGAGAGGAGTTGTTTGTTTGTATGAATACGGGTAAGACCAGCAGTATCGACAAGTCGGAATTGTCGATCTTGATAAGTCCATTCTACCTCAATTGAATCACGTGTTAATCCTGGTAGAGGTCCTGCAATCACTCGATTTTCTCCAATAATTGCATTAAGAAGTGTACTTTTCCCAACATTAGGTCTTCCCATAATTGCAACTTGTATTGTCTTATTCTTCAATTCATCAAAATTATTATTTGCAGAAACTTCTTTCTCAATCTCTGCAATCTCATAAGAACCTATATCTTCCTCATCATCATCTTCTTCTGCTTCTGTAACTTCTGCATCAGTACCTTCATTATCTAAATTTTCATCAGCATCATCTATCGATTGATCACTTTCTTCGTCAACCTGAGGTGAAGGTAAGGAGGAGATTGTCGGGGTGCGGTTCTGTTTTGCCTTCGCTTTTGAAGAGATTGCTTTGGATGACTTCTTCTTATCGTCATCTGGATCTTCTTCTAAAAGACCTCTTTCTCTAATAATTTCTACAAGACTGGAGGCCAGCTCAGCAATGCCGTCACCATGTGCTCCTGACAGTAATAATGGTTCCCCAAATCCTAATCGGGTTGATTCCGCCACAACATCGAGGACAAAGTCATTGAGTCGCGCACCTTCAGTTTTGTTAATTGCGAGGAGTATTTTCGGTGGCTTGTAGTCAGGTGAGGAGAGAGTTCGATAGATCTTGTTTCTGAGCCACCTGGCGTAGTTTTGGTCAGTGGCATTGATTCCTTCGCGACCATCGATCATAAAGATAATCGCATCACAAGAGAGAATTGCTCTCTCAACTTGGTGTTGTATCAGCTGATTGAGCTCTCCTCCACCGTCTTCTAAGCCTCCTGTATCAATTACTGTGAAAGGAATGCCTGCAAGGGAACCTCTCGATTCTTTCCTGTCTCTCGTTGTTCCTGGAATATTGCTGACAATAGCCTTGCTGGACTTTGTTAATCGATTGAAGAGAGTTGATTTTCCAACATTAGGACGTCCAACCAGAGCTACCTTGAGCATTCGGTCTCTGTTGGTTTTGTACTCCACCTGACTCACAAACCCAGGACTGGCTTGACTACTGAAAAGGGCTCGATTGTAGGGAAGTGATAGATTTCTCAGAGCTTTCGCTGTATAAGACTTTAACAACCTCCTAGTTTGAATCATATTGACAAATGACTGAAGGGACAAATGATTGATCGGTGAAAATTGTGAGAATTGTGGCCCGTGCAATGTGCACGGACACGAAGCGCACAAAAGCATAGCGCACAAAAAGCTTTTAAAATTAAAATTTAGCACATGAAAATGAATCTACAACCTTACTTCTTTTTGCAATCTTCAATGTCCACAACACCGTAAGGAGTAGTTTTAGTACTAGTCTTTGGAAACTTAGATTTTAAATAATTTACTCCTCCTTGGGGATGAGTATATTGTGAAAGATCTTCACGTTGTTGACGCTTTTCGTAACTGTCGATCTCCATGGTCTGATCTCTGTGGATAAACATTTCTGCTTTCGCTTGATTATCGTGATTGAAAGACCATGCTAATATTGCTTCGCCTTTCGGTAAAGTATCCAAAAAAGGCTTCTCACCTTCCCAGCATTTAGCTCTCCAGGTATGAAAGGTCTTTCCATAGCTATTAATCTTCTTCTTAAGTAACTCCTTCTCGGCCATATCCGGTAATCCAGGTGCGCAAAGCATGCCAGAGAGAATTTCGTAGTTATGAGGGTGCCAATAGACACGTTCTTCCAAAGGTAACTGGTCGTAAAGTCTCTCGGATATAATGTATTCCAACCCGATGAGATTCGCGTTATTCGTGTTGCTATCGTAAAGTACACATTGCGCAAAGTCTTCATTCAATTGCTTACAGTAATGGTGAGCTTCCATCTGATGTTCTGGGTGATGTTTCATGGGATGAAATCCGACAAGATAAATTGTTGTATCTTGAAGAGGAGCGTTTGATTGGAAAAGCTTTGAACCAAATTCGAGAAATTTTGTCGTTATGTCTTTTGAACGACCTTCAGGACGAATGTCTGGATCTACTTGACAACTCTTTCGTCGCTGCTGGTAAATATATCCTCCAGTAATTACAGATGCGGCGACCACACCTGCAATTACAGCGACTCTCTTACCATCATTCCAGAACTTGATCATTCCTTCAAAAGTCGTCAATTCTTTTGATTGTTTCCTTGTTTTAATCTCGTTGAAGTTAATTAATGTTTAGGCAAATTCAATGACGCCTTTTTTAATCCCTTGAGTCGACTCATCTGAGCCTGAGAGTCGACTCTTTTAAAGAAAAAGAGTCGCTTCTTTTCCAAAGTGTAAGGGAGTTGTAATGTCGAGTCGAAGATTTCAGAATGTCCTTCCTTTAGAGGTCTTTATTCGAAGGGGTCAAGTCAAAAGTGCATATCGACAACTATTTCGTGCAACAAGAACATGTGCTGATCTTGATTTGCAACGAGAGATTCAGCAACATATCAGAGATGGCTTTCGAAGGAACCTGCATGTTTCTGAGAGTCATTTGATCAAACCACTGATAAAGGAGGCACTTACTCATATCCAAATGGTGAAAGATTTGTGTGGGGCTTCTGTCAAGCAGCATGTTGAAGTGTCTGATCGAGAGAGTTGGTTGGAGGAGAAAGATGAGGTTGATACTCGTGGAAGGGTTGGAGAAGGGTGGCCTTGGGAGAGTTCGATTTCATCGAATGATTCAAGGAGGAGTTCATGACAATAAAGAAGACTAAAACCTGAGAAATAGAAAGTATAGGACCCTAGTTATTTGTACATTTACATGCCGTTACAGAGAAAAGATTTCTGCCGTTTATTTAACATTGATCAATTCAACATCAAACTTCAATGTAGCACCTGGTGGGATGGTTGGAGGAGCACCACGATCACCATAAGCTAAGCTTGATGGCACAACTAAGGTGGCCTTTCCTCCGACCTTCATCTTCGCGACACCCTCTTGCCAGCCGGCGATGACGTTCTTAAGAGGGAACTCAATAGGCTCTCCTCGGTTAACTGAGCTATCGAAGACGTTTCCATCGATAAAGGTTCCGTGGTAGTGAACCAAGACAGTGGAATCAGCAGTCGCCTGAATAAATTGAGAGTAAGGGGAAGAAATGATGCTTGTCCTGCAATGCATACCTGTTGTCCAAGACCTGGGACAGTCTCATGGTAGACTAAACCAGAGGCTAACTTCTTAGCAGATGAATTCTCCTTTAAGTATTTCTCAAGATAGTCGCTACCCTTAGCTTTCTCTGTGTCAAGGGTTGCTGACATACGCTTATTCAAGATCTCGTTGAGCCTTCGGCCGTGAGTAGCTAAAATCTCATTCTCATTGGTAACAGTTTCGAGAAGTGATGCCTTGAAGCCTGCGATCACATGTTCTAATTCGTCTTTGGTCAAAACATTCTTTAACTCTCCGCCAACTTGTTGTGCAACATTGATACCAAGAGCATAGAAAGCTTTTCCATCTTCAGTTGCAGGTAAATCACTAGCGCCACCTAAATTAAGGAGTTAAATGAGGAAGAATGACGGAGGGGTCGGATCCATAAATCTTACCTTTCACAGACAATAGACGAGCAAACGCATTAGATTTACTGAGTTTATTGAACACAGATCGTTGTCCAACAACTAATCCACGAATATTATTCATTGTAATAAGAAGGGTTATGAAAATCACTACAACCGATTGCATCTGATTAGTACACATTAGCGAAAAAAAGGAGAGACACGATGCAAAAATAACCACAAAGCATATCACAAAACAGACAATCAAATCACACAAGAGATTCCTTAGATCCTACTACTTACCTTGATAGATTGATTGATAGATTGCAACAAATAAAGCTGTTGAAGTGCGATAGTTGTTGGATGGAAGAAATAAGATAAACGCAAACTTCTCGGAAAAAAGCGCTTTCATTGAGATTTTTGGGTATTATTACGTCGCATGAATTGATGATATATACAAAATTTTCCTTTTGTTAATAATCATTATTATATCTCAAGGAATGAGTCCAAATACTTTGCTAAGAATACCTATATTAATGCTAGAAAACATGAAATTAAAAATGAAAAAAGTATACAACAAAAATGGTATAGATTTGCAATGAAAGATCCTTTCTTCTCATCAATGATCAAAATTTTTTGAAACGAACTTGTCATATAGATGGTACACAGTACTTACACCAAGTCTTCGCGTCCTTTCCACCAGTCCAAGAACTCATTATAGGAAATCTTTCCATCACTATTGCTATCTAACAATAGAATAGCCGATTCCAACTCGTGAATGGTAAGATTGGTACCAAGACTTTGGCATAAGGCAGCAAGTTCCTTGCTTTCAAGGTATCCGGTGTTGTCTTTGTCAAACTCTTTGAACTTCTGAGCGAGATCTTGGTCGTTGTGAAGTGAACCTTTCAACTGGTCAAGACGCTTAATAGCATCACGAGAAGCAACATAAACGAAAACTCCAACAGCAGTGACATATCCTCCGATGAGCAGACCAAGGAGTCCACCAGTCGCGAGAATCAAAACACCAACAAAGACGTAGAACAGAGCTCTACCATAAGGACGATAGAGAAATAAAGCTTCACGCTTCAAAATTTCTAATCCACGTTTGGTGAAAGTTTGGTCTTTGAATTCCAAAAGAACAGCAGAAAGACCAAAGATAAACAAATAAATATCAATCACTGCAGTAGCTGGAGATAATCCAGTTAAATGAGCAAGAAAGGACATCGCTGCATATAACATAATTGCAATACCAGCAAATAATCCAGCAACTCGCCAAGACCAATTTCCATCATCAGCATATTTCTTTAACTCTAAAAACTTTTGTTTACTATAACCAAGCAATTGATTACCTCTCTTGGTAACAAATTCTTGAAGTTCTTCATTTGTTACACTTCCATAACCTCCTTTGTCACCCATCTTTACTGTATTGTTGACCGTAAGAAGCAATGTTTGAGGAGTAATAAGGTATCAATCGAATTGAAGTGGAAAAGGTGTTTTCGCAATCAATTCACCGATAACAAATTAATAACGTTCGGCCTTGGATACGGCCTTCGCTCAGATCATATCGAGGATTCTATTATTGAAAGGAATTGAAGATGTCAAGACCAGTAGAAAATCACTTGAAAACTGTAAGTGGGGTTTCCTTTTTAGAGTGCTTAATGATTGAATTTTGACTTTGATCCGGGGAAAAAAGGGAGGAGAAAATTTAGAATTTGCGAATAAGATTGAGGTCACAAATCAGATTAATCCTCAATGTCTTGAAGTCTTTGAACAATTAAAACTTCGAAGAAAGCATCGATTTCTTATCTTTAAGCTTGGTGCAGAAGAAATTGAAGGTTTGTTATTTACCATTTATCTGAAACATTCCCCTAATGCCTTTGTATAGTGGATGTTGTCGGAGCAAGAAATCAGGTAAGATATCCGCACTCTCAAGGGATCCACTTCTTTAGACTTTGATTCACATCATTTAGACATATGAGCAGTTTAAGAGTCAGCTACCTTATTCTGACTGTCGCTATTGCATCTACGATCAGGATTATAAGACAGCAGATGGTCGACCAGCTTCCAAGCTCTGGTTCATCAGCTGGTTCCCTAAGAGTAGTACAGTACATGTAAAGATGGCTTATACTTCCGCAAAAGGAAAATTTCGTGAAGCAATATTAGGAGTATTTGATACACAAGTATCATCATTAGAGGAGTTAGATGCTAATCTTGGTCTAGGTAGTGCAGAGGATGATGAAGATGATAAAGACTTTGACTTCTAATCAAGAAGAAGAAGAAGAAGAAGAAGAATACTTTCACTAAACATCAAATGGAGAAGCTTCTAAGTTAACTGTTAACAAGAACGGATCTATATATTTAATATGAATGCCTTTTTTTTTTCTTCTTCCTAACAAACCAATCTCAATGTGAACGACTGCGAAAGAGAATGAATGAATATACACTACATGAATGAATGAAAGGAAGGAAGGAAAAGGGAAAAATGAACGAAAGGATAAATGATGTCGATGACTATATTCATCTAAAATATTAAAAAATCAATTGAAACAAGAAACAAAAAGCAACAACAACAACAAGTAACAAGTAGGAAAAGATAATATTAATAACCTTCCACCTTGTGAAACTGTTCAGAGAGATGATGTTGAAAGAAAGCAGAGGGGAAGTAAAGAATATCTTTTTCATTGTTGATATGATCCTTTTCAAATACTTTCTTCTTGTCATGAGCTTCCGAAAGAACGAAAGAATAATACCTCGAGTATATAATATATAAAAACACGTCACGTCATGCAAATTAAGTGAAAGGTATTCCCCATCTTCTGAAAGAATTGCCAATAGATGATGGGGATATACCACGATGATACTAATAATGAAGTACAAAGCTGTCAGTCAGTAAAGTATGTATTATGAATCATAATAATATGTGTGAATTTTTCAGGTGCTATTATATCATATAGAACACAGTTATAACGAATTCCAATGCCACTAAGAGCAAAGCTTCTTTCTTCCCTTTGACTATAATCATAATAGCACACTGAGAAATCAAAATGAAGCGAAAGCATGAAAGTATGGAGCATAAAATATAAGAGAGGGGGGATTGGAGGAGCATTATTGAGAATATCGAAGAATCATTCAGATATTGTTTATTTCATAACATCAACTCCTCGACGTTTCTCTCACTCCATCAAACGGCATGGCATAAGTTTGAAAAAAAGCATGAATTCACTGTCAACAACCACTCATTTGATGTGTATATAAATGGACAAATGAAAAACAAATAATTGGTAACATCATATTTCAAAGAAGGGGTGAGGAAAATGAAAGAAAAGAGAGAATGAAGAGAAAATAAATGATCTCTAAATTTTCGTTTCTCTGTTTTTCTTCCTTTTCTTCATTCCAAAGAAATAAATTAATATAAATAAATAAATCGCATTATCATAAAAAAATAATCTCAAGAATTGTATGTGATCTTTCGACCACAACAACGATAAAGTAGACAACAAGGCGCTGATAATAGTACTGCAACAAACCAACTACTATATAACAACCACATACACTACACGGCACAAACTTTGTATGGTATCACATGCTCTTGCATCATATCTAATGGATATGAGAAGGAAGGAAAAGGGGAACTACTACTGCCATCTAGAAAGAAAAGAGATTTTTAATCATAATAATAACAGGAAAGGATGTTTATATAAGCAATCAGTGTTGTTTTTTCTGGTTTTAATAATATTTTTCTTGAATCTAATCATTTTATTGTAGTATTTTTGTTTTTCATAACGTCTAAAAGGATATGATCGTTTGAAGTGAATGCGTAGTGTGAATCCAATGAGAAATAAAAGCATCACGAAAGAGAATGAGAATGAAGAAAGGATAAAGCGTGAGTGCTCTAATGTCGAGGGAGAAGAAGCAGGAGAGAAAGCAGAAGAGAAAAGGCAAACAGATCCTTCTCATGTTCTATCTTCTTCTCTTTCCTCTTCTCCAGAGATATCCTCCCTCCCATCAAGCCATCAGGGAGAGGTAGGAAGGAAGTGAGTGAGAGATAAGCGACATCAGAGCATAGAGAGGGAAAAAGCAAATGAATGGAAAAGAAAGAAAATGGAAAGACAATAGAAACAAAAAACAAAACAAGGAAGGGAGAGAAAAAATGGACATAGAGCAATTGCAGTAGAATGAATGAAGAAAACAAAGAATAGAATAGAATAGAAAGGAAATGATCATGGCTAATTTATTTTGTTCACTGATGTTATTTGTATTAATATTGATATGAGTCGAGGGAACCTGTGTTTTTTGTTGATTTTGAATAATTTGGATCTTTGCGGAGAGAAATGAATAATGTGTATGATAATAATCTTTGTTTTTCATTATCGTCGCCATTGTTTCATGACGTATCTTCGAGTAAATCGATCCACATGAAGATCAAATAACCGTTTCATCTATAATGTGAACATAGTATTAGCCGAGAATAATAGGAAGAAGATTGTTGTCTTACCTGTTCATCATCAGATTTATGCACTTTCTCGACTGGAGACCACGAGGCGATCTTAGTTTCAACCTTATAAAGCTCTTGACCGATAAATACTGTCATGTTATCATCAGCCTCCTCAAAAGTAGATGGAGTGTCAGGAACTGGAGAGGATGATGGAACAAAGGCTTGCTCACGGACGTTCGAGTCTTCATCTTGGTCAGTAGAGCTGTCATCAACGTCAGTGGGGATTAATTGTGATGATTGACTTGGAGGAGCAACGAGGGAAAGACAATTAATCTCTTCTTGGACACTATGAAACGCTGCCTCAGGATAATAGATTAAGAGATGCTGAACGAGGAAATGATAGAAGTAGTGTTGTCGAGGGGTCGTGGGACTCAAGGACAGTGTGAGGTGCAGCGGGTATTTGTTATGCAACGTAGAGAGACTAATACAAACAATCAGTTAATAAAGTCAGAAAAAAAAGAATTACTTTTACCTAGCAGCAACAGGGCATTGCGAAACCATGAAAAGAACCATCTCGAAGTTGATCTCTGTTCTCATAAGCTTCAGGTGAAGTGGCGTCGCATGAAGATCTCCAATAAATCCATAGACTGAAACACTTGTGGGGTATTCATTGACTAAATACCGCAAGATCTGATGACTTGGATATTCCATGATGCAGAGGTAATGGATGAGGAGGAGATCGTCTTCTTCGTCTTTCATGCGAATAAGACTAGGGCATGTCGTAAGAAGGGTCATTACAACATATTCATCCTCATAGGGCATCTTTAATTCTCGCGGGCAGTTAGTAATGAGTTCTTTCACCGCTTCAAATAGAATTCTTTCGGTCGGTCTGCGATGGTCCTCTGACTGCAACAATGCAGCGATTTGGTCGTACTTGATGAAGTCGGAAAGGTCATTGCCACTGGAATACATACTAAATGATGAAATATCATCGTTATTCACAGGGTTCACGGACAAAGGAAGATTAAAAATTCTCTTGCGCAGAATTCTTTTTTTCTCTTCTTCGAATCTTCCAGCAGAAGGGAATTGCAATGAACTCATACAAGTTGGTTCTGGTACCAAGGTTTTACCGCTACAAACGATATTTCTATTCTCCACTAACTCTAGGGAGGTAATATCACAATTACTCGATGACATAGCTCGTTGCTATTTTAAAAGTAAAATAAAAAATCTCAAACTTTGAGCCCTGACTCACACAGAGCAAACAAGTACGACCTGATAATTGAAGATCAAGCACGAGAAGTTACTCCTCTTTTTTCGTAAATGTGCTGGGAAGCTCTACAAGACTCAGCGCGCGCTTCGTTGATTGAGGCAGTTGTTCCAACAAAACTTTCGTTAATCGAATTTGTGGGAACCTGGCTTATCAAGAGCTTCTCTAACTCGAACTCAAAAACTCAAAATCTCAAAACCTCAAAAACTTCAAACACTTTTTATAATTTACCTTGCTACTTTTTTTGTGTTTCGGTTCTTCATGATTTACATCATTATTTTTAATTTATGGAATGTATGAGAGATTGATGCATAATAGTCATACGATCATCAATCTTATCATACATTTCTAGCTGATAAATTAAAAATAGTGATGGAAAGTTGGAGGTAATTAACGAAGCAATGCCTTCCTCCATCATGGACTTCTTATATGAATATCTATAACAGTCATTTCCGTGTAAGTCTGATAGACCAGTCGTGAGTGCAGCTATTGAAGAGATTATCATCGAATGACAAATGACCTCCACTACTGAAATAATCATAGTTTTGTCCATTCAATACAAATATTTA
>VFQN01006285.1_pt1 | contig 13698 bp, 11 predicted proteins | sample 3512371 | NCBI WGS metagenome assembly VFQN01 (sample SAMN10412370, study PRJNA504923) | tailings metagenome | isolation source: Replicate 2 from Balatoc abandoned mine | place: Philippines: Itogon, Benguet | collected 2017-08-28
AAGGGTGTGGGTTAAGGGTGGAGGGGGCATGGTGGACGTGAGGGACGTGGCGGCGGCGCACTGCCTGGCTATGCTGCAGCCGGGGGCCAAGGGCAGGTGGGGAAGGGGTGTGGGTAAAGGGCGTGGGTTAAGGGTGGAGGGGGCATGGTGGACGTGAGGGACGTGGCGGCGGCGCACTGCCTGGCTATGCTGCAGCCGGGGGCCAAGGGCAGGTGGGGAAGGGGTGTGGGTAAAGGGCGTGGGTTAAGGGTGGAGGGGGCATGGTGGACGTGAGGGACGTGGCGGCGGCGCACTGCCTGGCTATGCTGCAGCCGGGGGCCAAGGGCAGGTGGGGAAGGGGTGTGGGTAAAGGGCGTGGGTTAAGGGTGGAGGGGGCATGGTGGACGTGAGGGACGTGGCGGCGGCGCACTGCCTGGCCATGCTGCAGCCGGGGGCGCAGGGAAGGTGGGTGTGACTTCAGGTGTGGGTTAAGGGCGGAGGGGGCTGGGAAGACATGCGGGACGATGCGACGGCACACCGACCGCAAAAACCATGCTGCACCCGATGGGGTAACCGCACGGCAACGAATTGGGGGTGTCTGGGGGGTCCCTGTGGCAACGGGAGCATGGGAGCGCGCTCAGGGGGAGGGGCGTTGGCGGGCGGAGTGGCAGCCGGGGGCAATCAGCAGGCGGAGCTGGGCTGTGTGGTCTGGGTTGAGGAGATATTAGGTTCATTCCGCAGGCCATCTGAATGAAGGCCCTTTATTTTGCACCTCCAGCACTCGGCTATGGCGGCAGAAACCTTGCAAGCATTGCAAGCGTTGGTGTTTCCTCACACGCCCCTCCCCACCGCCCTCAGGTACATCCTGGTGGGCTCCAACACCATGACCCACAAGCTGGCGGAGGAGGTGGCGGGGCTGTACCCCGGGGGGAGGGTGCGGCGGCCGCTCTTCTTCGCGCCCAAGTGGCTGGTGTGGCTTCTGGGGCCCGCTGTGGGCATACCGAGGGACGCAGTCACGGTGGGTGCATGGTTGGGTGTACGGCTTGGTGACTCAGGAAGTGTGGGGTGGCTCATGCATCGGCTAATCCAGGGTAGGGTGGCTACGGGCGTTCTCAGTAGGCTCGTGGGAGCCACAGTCACGGCGGGTGGGAGGCCGGCTAGACGGTAGTCAAGCCGTTGTACTGCGGGACTCGTACCGACGTACACGAACCCACCGTACCCCAGAGTCCATGGTCATATGCTCAGCCCCGTGCATTGCTCACCGGTATTGCAGAAGCGCCGCCGCTCCTAGTTTGCTCGATGCATTCAGCCCAACCAAGATTGCTGTGCGATCCACCGACATCTCGGCGGTGGTACATGTGGAGTGCAGGCCCCGAAAGGGGCGGTCTAAGGACGTTGCAACTCGCACCTGTTCAGTACTGCCTGGGGCAAGCCGCCGCACTGCTAGACCCCTGCCGTTCTCCTGTCCCCTGCAGTACGCCCTGGGCTACACCCCCGTGTTCGACAGCTCCAAGGTGCAGCGGGAGCTGGGGTTGCGCTTCACGCCCCTGGCCGTCAGCCTGCGGGACATGGTGGAGGACATGGCGGCAAAGGCCATAGCGCAGCACCCGCTGCCGGGGGCGGCGGCGGCGCCCACAGCAACGGCGGGGGCGGCGGGGACGGGCGAAGGCGTGGCCACGTGAGCCGCAGGAGGGGGGGCAAGACGGCGGGGATGAGCAGGGGGACAACGGCGGGGGCGGCGGCGGCGACGGGGACGGGGCCAGCGGCGATGGAGCGGAAGGCGGCAGGGGCGGTCAGAGTGCGCAACCGCGTGAGCAGCAGGATGGGTTGGGGTGAAAGCGCAAGAGCGGTGAGTGAGTGGCAAAGTGAGTGAGATTGGAGGGAGTGTGCCCGTGGATTGGGGATTATTAACAAGCATTGTCACACCTGTTTATTGTCTTAATGTTCGTTGTGCCCAATGCGGTGCGCTCTGCCTCGCAATCGGGCATGGCTGAAGCGGGGGTGTTTGGGGGGAATGACTAAGGGCGTTTGGGGGAAAGGAGTGGAGGGCGGCCACATTGCCGCGCATGGCGGCAGCTGGTGCTGTTGATGTCCTTGTTGGGTGGGACCGCATGTCCTTGCAGCCTCGGCATGCAGGTGGCTGCAGGTTGCTGTGCAAAGGCAGACCACCAGAGCACGAGGCCCGCCCATCGACGTGCAGGCCGGAACAACGGGTGTCGGCGGGGCAGTGGTGGGCGGACACACGTCAGGCTTGACCTGCATTGGCATGTGTTGGGACCTTTTTGTGCCACTGATCCGGATGGGCTCCTAACACCGTGAGAGATGCATGACCTGTTGGCCATACGGCCTTTGCTGGGGTGTGGCTTCATCCAGGGGGGGCAATGTCAGCAATGGGAAAATGCATGACGGATCGGGCCGCGATGCTGGTTTTGGTCTGGATGGCAAGTTCTGTGGCACGTACGGGCGGCACGACCTGCTGCATCATGAACCCCTGCACTTGGGTGAGCAACCGACTGCCTGTGACCTGAAAGTGAAGACAATTCCGTGGACTGAATTGCACGTTCACGCCCACGAGTCTTACAAACGTAATTCAATGCCTTTACGGAATTGTGACACCCGTGCTTGGAGGGACATGGAGACGCGGATGCCAAGGCGCATCCGCGGCATCCCATTGGTGATACCAACACCTAGTGGACATCTGCTGCATCAAACGCCCATCGGCACTTGCTCCCGGCTCGTAAGGGCCTTAATAGGCCAGTAGGAAGAAAGCAGTTGACTCGGACGTCAAGTGTAACAATCTAAAAGGTCTATACCGAACTGATGCAGTTCCTGCACCCTGCCGCAAAACCACTCTGCTCTGTCAGCAATTGCCATATGCACGCATTGTAGAACCCTGCACCGCCTCATACAACACACTCTACTCTGCATCGCTACACTCTACTCTGTTTTGGCCACGGACAGTGCTCAGCTCGGCGGCCCTCAGCGCAAAGCACGAGGCCTCCGGCCCCAAGCCTCCCCCACTCCAGGCCGCTGCACCGTACATTACCCTATCCTGCCCAGCCTAACCCTGTTTTCAAACAATGTATATTGAGATTGAAAGACCACTCTGCTTGTTGGCTTGGTTGCCACTGAGGATGCAGCCAACATTCTACGTGTCACATCGCCTCCCTTGCATCTGGGGCCGATCGCGACTGCTGCAATAGCAAGCAACTGTGTGTACCGGTCGGTGCTGTGCAGCAGTCTGCCTACATGCTACATCTTGCATGCATGGCTATCATGCAGGCTCATCATGCACACCTGCCACCCTGCACAACACGAACGCACTTTCCTGCCACTAAAGCACTTTACCCAACATCACCAGGTCAGCACCGCCACGCGGCGACCCCAATAAAATTAACGCCGACAGCCATTGGTCCACCGAACACAAAGTGCCCTGATGCACCGTGCCCCCGCGGCAAACTATCCCGATCGGCCGCTGGCGCACGCCTGCTGTCCAGCGCACTCGCACGCCATCCCTACCGCCCATTCCACCTTAGGTCGCCTCGTCCCCCTCCTCTCCCTGCCCTTCGCCGTCCGCAGACGCCCTACACTCGGCCCCGTCAATCTGCCTCCTGAGCGCCGGCTGGCACCTGGGGCACGGGCACCACACGTCTGGGCCCTCTCCCACACCGCCCCTCCCCCGTCCCGCCTCTCCCCCGCCACCGTGACCCAGCACATGGCCATCCACCGCCGCCCCCCACTCCACCTCGGCCGTCTCCTCCCCTCCCAGCAGCCACGCCCGCCCCGCCAACCGCAACCGCTCCTCCGGCACCTTCTCACGCCACCCCTTCGCCTGGAGCTGCAGGCCGCCCTCGCTGCCGCTGCAGTGCCCCTTAACCCATGCACGGTACTCCTCGGCACGCTGCACCGTGGCGACATCCCCTGCTGCCCGGGCCACCTCCGCAGCGGCCTGGACGGGCTCGAGCATGATTATGGGCACGTAGCTCCCCCGCTCCTTTTTCCGGGCCCGCACCAGCGCCGCGTTGCACCAAGCCAGGTCCACGACCATTCCGGCCGACCGCTGCCGCTGCTCCGGGGGCAGGTACGCCGCGCTGTGTTGCCAGGCGGTCAAGACCAAGTTAGCCTCCCACGTCACGCTGTTGATGTCCAGCCTTGGCATCACGAAGCCAAGCATCATGGCCATCAGCAAGTCAGGCGGCCCCGAGCTTTCGTCGTCGCCACCGTCACCGCCCCTGCTCGCGCTCCCGCACGCGCTCTCGTGACTGCAACCGTCATCCCCGCCCTCGCCGCCGCCTCCTGCGCCCGCTTCCTGCGTGTGCCTGTGCAGTGCAGTGCGGGCTGACACCCACAGGACGCACAGCAGTGGCGCCACAGCGCGCCCCAGCTGCTCCTTGATCGCCCGCTGGTCCTCCCTCCCGAGCCCGTGGACCCCGTCCTGCAGCGCCTGGCTCACCATGTACACCATTCGGCACAGCACACGCCGCATCTCCCGCACAGCCTGGCACACCACCTGCTGCAATTGCCTCACGCGCTGCCGCGCCCGCCGCTGCTCCTGCTGGCCCTGCCCCTGCTGTACCCGCTGCTGCTGGCCCTGCTCCTGCTGCCCTTGAGCGTGCTCATCCTCCTCATCAGCCCCTGCCACCGCCATGCTGTCGCACACCTCCACGCCGTGTCCCAGCAGGACACACACACTTGCGATGAGCTGCACAGCGCCTCTCAGCCGCTGCGCCTCCGCCGGCCCATGGGTCAGTCCCGTCTCCAGGCGCTCGCACATCGGGGAACCGAGCCCGTCCAGCGCCTTGGCCAGGCTGCTGACCAACGCCCCCGCCTGGTCCCTGTCCCCGTAGGCCAGCAGCCACAGCAGGTCGTGGCACCCCTCATGCCCCCGCTCCTGCCCGTGCCCATGGTTGCGATCACTGCTCTCCCCGCCGGGCCCGCCCGCCGGGCCCCCCAGCAGCTGATCAAGTAGCCGCATGTCTGTCAGGGTCGGGGTCCGTCCGCACCGCCGCACGTGGCGCTCCAGGGCGGGCAGGTAGCCGGCAGCCAGCGCAGCAGCCAGCCGCGGAGGCGGGTCGGTGGGCAGCGAGCCTGCGGGGAGGCAACGACGCAGGACGTGTGATAAGATTCCGCTAGGAAACAAGCGGTGATTCCCCGGAATGAAGGGCGTCTTGCAGGGCACTGCGGGAGTGGCAGGTACAATGTAACTGTAAAATACACAGCTAGGCAGCTGCGGGGCAAGTCCAAGTCACGAGCAGGGGCTGGGAGCGGACAGTGCGTTGGAACCCAAGGTCTCTCCACCTCGCTAAGTAAGCTGCTCACGCTGGACAATGTGCAACCTATCCCATTCACAGGCACGAGTAACAGACTGGACAGCCTATGACGAACCCGCGTCTGCCAGCCGCATGCCTGCTGCGCCGCCGCCGGGCCAACTGGCCTCGCAGGCTAGGGCAACAGTTACGCGGCGTGTCATGCAACCGTCAGCACAACGCAGCGCGCGACACGTGGCAGCACGCACGCCGTGCCTCACCATCGTCCGGCAGCGGCGGCAGGCCGAGGACCAGTGACCCTGGGAGCTCATCCAGGTCCACCTTGCTTCCTGCATACGGCGCCACGTACTGCAGCACCTGCAGCCCCAGCTGACATAACTCCGTATGCAGCCGCGCGGTCGCGTCCCGCCCATGCGCCTCCCGCTCCCCCGCCCCTGCCCATGCCCCCCCCTCCTCTGCAGCACCCTCAGCGCCTGCCCCTGCACCCGCTGCCTCACACTTGGCCTCACACGCCCGAACGCTGATGCCGTACACCGCAAGGCCCCGGAGGGCCAGTGAAACGGTATCCTGCTTGCTGAGGGCCACCGGAGGCAGGGCGTCACCCTGCTCATCAGCCACGGTCCATGCGCCTCCGCTGCCTGCGTCTCCGCCGCCATCGCCCCCCACGGCTGCCTCCGACCTGCTCGGCTGCGTCCCTCCTGCGTCCTGCGCCCCACGTCCGCCCATACCCCGCTCCTGCTCCCGCTGCCACGCCTGCGCCGACGCCACCGCCGCCCGCACCATCCTGGCCGCCAGCAGCCGCACCACGGGGCCCCGCCGCAGCCTCCAGTGGAAGATGTGGCTTTGCGAGTGGGGGCCTCGCACAGCTGCGACCCCGCGTGCCGTCGCGTCAACCTCAGCAGCTGTGGTAGGTCTGACGGCTGGCTCCCGCCCGCCCACCTGGCCACTAGCCGTCAGGTCGACCGCCACACCACCGGCTTGCCCCACAGCTGCAAACTCCGATGCCGCCGTGCTCACCTGCCCTGCACCTGCACCCATCTTTCCATCAGCAGCTTGCCTTGCATACAAGTGGAGCAATGTTGCCAACCGCAATACAGGTTGGTATGCCAGGATTCGCGGTCCGGTGCTGCTGCCGCTGCTCGCCGCTGCACCAGCGCTTGTTCCTGCTGCCCCTGCTCTGCTGGTGGAAGCGGCTGCCTGCGGCCCCCCGGCGGCTCCTTGCGCCGGCGGCTCCCATGCGGGCGGCAGTCCCCGCACCATGTCCGGGTGCAAGCCGCAGTGGCCCCCGCCGTCCAGCGCGTGCAGGTGGTGCAGCCCCCACGCCAGCAGCAGGTGCTGGGACCAGGGGCCGCACACCGTCAGGTCCACGTGGGCCGCAGGGGGCGGCCACTTGTGGGGCTGGTGCAGCTGCTGATGCAGCTGAGAGTCCGGCTCCCAGCGGATGATTCCGGCAGCATCAAAGAAGTTGCTGTAGTCAGGCCTGGACCCGCCGGAAACCTGCACTGCGGTCCCTCCTCCTCCTGCCCCGCCCTGCTCCCGTGCCGCCACCTCCGCCCCCCTGCGCATCGCCAGCATCGCCATGGCCCTCGCCAGGTGCTCCAGGACGCGGCTGCCGCGCACAGCTTCCACCAGCTGCACACGCAGCGGCTGGGAACCGGGGTGGCGGGGCGCGCCCAAACCCTGCATGGCAGCGCCGTCCGCGTATGCGGCACCGCAAATATTCCAAATCAGCCTCAGCGCCCCTCCCACATGCTGGCCGAGCTGATGTGGGCCGCCCTGCAAGCCAGCGGTCAGGGCGCTAGTACCCTGCTCCGCGGCAGCATCAGGACCGCATGCGTCAGCCCGGGGGCGCAAGCCCCTGAGCATGTCCTCGGTCTCTTTCCATAGCCGTTGGCTGACGGACTGCAGGACGTCGCTGCGTAGGAGAGCCCCTGCCCACACTGTGGTGCGGATGTGGGGTGGCAGCAGCTGGTTGGTCGGCGACCATGTGAGCAGCTTGACCTTTTTTCGCAGCTGTTCAAAGAGCTTCCACACGGCCGTGTATGCTGCAGCCTCGGTCGCAGAGGATGGCGAAGGCCACCGCACGATGGCGGATAGCCAGGTCACCAAAGCACAGCACAGCCTCGTCAGCTCGTCCCCGCCTTCCGTCCGCAACGCACCGACGTCTATCCTGCTGAGCACGTCATCAATTGCCTTGATCTCTGCTTGCGTTGGTAAGGTCCCATTGCGTCCTATCGTCGCCAGAAGCCGCTCTGACGCCACGGACAAACGCGAAACGGGGCTGACCTTCGCGGCCAGAGCCTGCCGATGGTCAGGCCGCTTTCCCTTGCTTCCTGCCGGCATCTTGCCATGCTATAGTGAAATTGCCTGGAGTCCTGCGTTGGGACCAAAGAAGATTATGCAGAAAGGTGCATTGAATTTGCAACGATGTTGCAAACTGAAGAAGAGCGACGCCCTCCAGTGCAAGTGCCACTTAGGAGCCAACACACGGGAGTTGTGTACAGGATTGCGTTCCCGGCAAACGAGGAACTCTGGCGTTGAGCACCGTCATCAAGGTATGCAAGCCGGGCAACACGCACCTGTAACTAATAGTTTAGCTTGGACTTTTTTCAACTACCAGATTTATTAGACCTGCAGTGGCGGCCACAAGTATCACTTGCACGTCGCGCCACCCCTGTACACCGGTCAAATGCGCAACAGCCCATCCCGCATCCGGGCCCCTCCACATCCCTGTTTAAGCGGAAACGTAGGGGACTGCTTTATACCGTGACTCACGTTCTCATACACGGGCTACAAGATGTGTAGCGATGCAGCCAGCCACTGACGTCCCCTGGTTGGGGCAAACGGGGCAGGATGGGGCGCTCCAGTGACGTGGCTGTCAGCTGGCTGGCCATACAAGAGCAGGCTCCTGCACCGTGGCGCCGGTGGGACGGTACGGCTGCATCTCCTCTGGATTGCATGTCTACCGCAGTGCGCAGGAGTTGCATCCAGGGCTCCACTGGATGCAACGCTTCATTGCTACCGTCCAGAGGGGAGATGCCTCCCCTGCCGTACGCGTCCAGCCATACCCAATGTACCAGCGCACTCCCTGCACTCCCGGGGCAGCGAAAGGCCTGATAGGTGGTTACCTGGCTTAATTACCTAGCGGCCCATGGCCCATGGCCCTGCTGAGTGCAGCTTCCTGCACCTCCCTCATGTGCGCCACATCTAAAGTGCTTTGCACAGCTTTGCATATGTGCTGCGCATCGTGCAGTCCTACCACGACAACACGATATAATCGGCGCCGGTAGCGGGATGCGATACAGCTTACCGCAAAGCCTAGCGAAACCTTTGGATGGCCCAAGTTGGGCCCCTGCGTGGCTGTCCCGCGCGTCCATGGCCAGCCGCCCGACGCCCCTGGCCAGGCGCTTGCTTCAGCACCGGCGCAGCTAAACCTAGCGCTACCAACAGCTTTACTGTCCAACACCAGCGCAGTCAAACACAGCGCTATCAACAGCTCCACTGTCAACACCAGCGCATTTGAATACAGCTCTATAAGCAGCTCCACTATCCAACACAGGCGCAACCAAACACAACGCTACCAACCGCTCCACGGCCCAGCACTAGCGCAGCCCAACACAACGCTACCGTACCAAGATGCGCCACCAACAGCCTTATGCTTGTACACCGTACTGTCAGCAGTGCCAAGAGTGTCCACTTTTGGCTGTCGACCACACTCGCGCACGCGCAGGCAGCTGGCAAGTGATCGACCTGAGGCTACCCCGTGCCGCCTTCTCCGCCGCCCCGGGCCTGAGCAACAAGACGCCGCCGTCCCTCCCTCCCGCCACCTGCCCCCATCGTGCATACGTCATGTCAACACATTACCGGTATGCGGGTAAGACCCTCACAGCTGCCCTGCCGCTGTACCAAAGGGCGAGGCGTGTACGCAATCCTCGGCACCAGCACCTGGCTGCCGTCCGATAGAAACTTGTTACCGGTAACCAAGGTACCGACTACAGAACTCTTAACTCCAACTCCCCGCTTTGTTCCCTACCCGGCCAGCCACGCGCAACACATCCTTCTGCGAATACATGTAGTCCGCCGCGTCCACATCACCCCATGCCTACCCGCCCTTTTCTGCCACGCCAGCTGCAGCCTTCCTGCACTCCTCCTTGTGCCCGCCCTTGGACCAGTGCTCCTGCTGGCACTCCCGGCAGCAGTACCACGCCCCCCTGCACCTCCCGCACACCGCCAGCCCCGCCCCCGCCTCGCTGTCCCCTTCCAGCCGCCTGCACCCCCGGTTCCAGCACGCCCGCGGCAGCCGCCGCCGCGCCTCCTCCCTGTCCAGCAGCCACGGCCCCACCTCCACGCTCACGCACTCCACCGGCACCTCAGAAGGCGTGCATAACGACACCTGCACGGCCCCATTGAGTATGCAGAGGCGCCTCGGCACACACTCCGTGTAGGCCTCCGCAAGCTGTGCCGTTGCGGCGTCCCCCGCGGCCTGCGCCGCCTGCTGGGCCGCAGCGACAAAGTCCTTGAGCACCAGCGGCACCTGCCTAGCGTTCTCCTCCGCCCCCTCCTGCACCAACGCCAGGACGCACCAGGCCAGGTCCACGACCGCCCTGGCGCAAGGCGCCCGCGACGGCAGCGGCTGGAACAGCAAGCTCTGCTGCCACGCGGTAATGGTGGTGAAGTAGGTGTACAGATCACCGCTGAGGTCAAGGTCTACGTAAGAGCTGTACGCGCCAGGCTGCACCGGGCCGCCGTCCCCGCCCACATCCCCGCCCCTGGTGCTGCCAGCACCCGCAGCCTGCCCACCCGCGGCCTCGTGCCTGTGCCTGTGCCTGTGCAGCTTGGTGCGGGCCACACACCCCAGGACGCACAGCAGGGCGGGCACGGCGCGTGCCAACTGCTCGCCTCTACTGCCAAAAGTGGGCCCGTCGTACAGTCCTATGCTTTCCTTGTATGCCCACGGATACAGCACGTGCCGCAGCGCATGCACAGCGAGCGACACCACCTCCCGCAGCTGCTGCGGCTGTTCCTGCCGCCCCTCCGGCCCGCCGCCCGCGCCCGCCGCCGCCATTTGCTCGCACACCTCCACGCCCCGCCCCAACAGGACAGCCGCTGACGCGAGCACCTGCGAAATGCTCTGCGCCTGCGATGCCTCGGACGACCCATGGGTCAGGACCGCTCCGTAACACATGAACGGCATATGGCACAGCGCGTCCAGCGCCTTGGCCAGGCTGCTGACCAACGCCCCCGCCTGGTCCCTGTCCCCGTAGGCCAGCAGCCACAGCAGGTCGTGGCACCCCTCGTGCCCCTGCCCCTGCCCCTGCCGTTGGCCGTGCCCCTGCCCATCCCCAACACTGCCCTCCCCGCCCGGCCCGCCTCCTGGCCCACCAAGCAGCAGGTCAAGCAGCCGCATGTCGCAATAGACTGCTCCCCGCCCCCACCGCCGGATGTAATGCTCCAGGGCGGGCAGGTAGCCGGCAGCCAGCGCAGCGGCCAGTCGCGGGGGCGGGTCGGGGGGAAGCGAGCCTGCGGGGAAAGCAACGGCGCGTGGCGTAGTGACACGGAAGAAAAGGGATGGAGGCGTGCTTCAAAATGTCTTGGTAAGGCGTTTGTAGCATGGTTAGCAGCAACGGCACGGTAGTTGAGAATGCATTAGCCGAAATTGTACTGCGCAAGGGTTTTGTCGGCGAGGCTGCAGGCCGCTGACGAGCGTGAGGTGCCGCGCAGCCAGCAGCCCGCAGGCAAGCCGGTAGCATGAGCCGCACAAGCCGCACGCCTGCAGAGCTTGGCTTTTCAACTACAGCACGTGCTACAGCTTGCAACGCGACGTAACCACGGCAGACGGTGGACACGTTCTGCACAACGCGCCACCCGTCTCACCGTCGTTGGGCAGCGGTGGCAGGCCCAGTCTGAGCTCCTGTGTCAGGCCATTGAACTCCTCCTCTGCCATGCGCGGCTCCACGTGCTGCAGCACCTGCAGCCCCAGCCGGTACATCTCCGTCCGCAGCCGCACGCCCGTGCCCCGCCTGCGCCCCTCCCGTGGCCCCGCGCCCGCCTCCCCTGCACCCGCACCCGCGGCGTCCCGGCGCTCCTCCCACGCCCGCACGCTGATGCCGTACACCGAAAGCGCCCTCAGCGCCAGTGGAACGATGTCCGTTTCGCTTAGGGCCAACGAAGGTGCAGCTTCGACCGCCTCAGCCGTCGCGCAGCCTGCCCGCTGGCCGCCGCTGCCATCCCCGGCTGCCTGAAACTCTGCACCCGCCCCGCCTCCGCCCTTGCCCCGCTCCTTCTCCCGCTGCCACGCCTGCGCCGACGCCACCGCCGCCCGCACCACCCTGGCCGCCAGCAGCCGCACCACGGGGTCCCGGACTGGCCACGGACTGTGGGCGGGCCAAGGCGCCTCAGGGCGCTTTCCCCCATCGCCAAGAGCGCTGCCTCCACCTCCATCCCGACCACCGCTGTCTCCACTGCTGCCTCCCGTCGCAGCATGCATGCGTGCAGCCACCTCCACCTCTGCAGCTACCCGTTCCGCCCAGTGGCCCCTCATCTGCTGGAGTCTTGCAACCACGGATGCCGCCCCCCGCCGCGCTTCCGCTGCTTTCGGCAAGCTGAGCAGGTGCACCTTGGCCACTGCATCGCTCCGCGTAGCGTACTGCTGCAGCAGGGCTATGAGCCGCCACAATGCTCGTGATGGCAGCACCCGCAGCTCACTGCTGCTGCTGCCGCTGCTGCGCGCGTCTGCCCCTGCCCCTGCTCTGCTGGTGGAAGCGGCTGCCTGCGGCCCCCCGGCGGCTCCTTGCGCCGGCGGCTCCCATGCGGGCGGCAGTCCCCGCACCATGTCCGGGTGCAAGCCGCAGTGGCCCCCGCCGTCCAGCGCGTGCAGGTGGTGCAGCCCCCACGCCAGCAGCAGGTGCTGGGACCAGGGGCCGCACACCGTCAGGTCCACGTGGGCCGCAGGGGGCGGCCACTGCCACTGCCGCTGCCGCGGGGAGTCTGCCTCCCACGGGGAGATGCCCGTCACGTCCAGGAACCTGTGGTTGTAAAAGTCCCTGCTGAGGGCACTGCACGTCTGCACGGCACTCCCTCCTGCCCCTCCCCCGCCCTGCTCCCGTGCCGCCACCTCCGCGCCCCTGCGCATGGCCAGCACCGCCATGCCCCTCGCCAGGTGATCCAGGACGTGGCTGCGGCGCACAATTTCTACCAGCTGCACACGCAGCGGCTGGGGACCGCTCGCAACAGGGCGCCCACAGCTTTGTGCGTACGCAGCGGCGCTAATACTCGATAGCAGCCTCACCGAAGAAATGATGGGCACGCTGAGTTGTTGTGGGTTGCTTTGCGCGTAAGCGGTTGAGGCGCTGCTACCCCCTGCCCGGGCCCCCTGCTGTCCGCATGCTGCAGCCGAGGACTCCAAGCCTCCAATCACAGCCTGCGCTTCTTTGCTTATGGCACGGCTGATCGCTTGCAGTGCATCACTGTCTAGAAGCGCGCCAACCCAATCCGTCGAGCGAAGTTGGGGTGGCAGCAGCTGCTCAGTCGCCGACCACGTGAACAGCTTGAATCGTATCCGCAGCTGCTCGATGAGTCTCCATGCGCCCGTGTGTGCTGCAGACTCTGTCGTGGAAGATGGCGAAGGCCACCGCACGATAGCGCTGAGCCAGGTCACCAGGGCCCCGCACAGCCTCGTCAGCTCGTCCCCGCCTTCGGTCCGCAACGCACCGACGTCTATCCTGCTGAGCACGTCATCAATTGCTTTTATATCTGCTTGCGTTGGTAGGGTTCCACTGCGCGCTATCGTTGCCAAAAGACGCTCCGCGGTGACGTTGAGACGCGACACAGGGCTGACCTTGGCTGCAAGTGCCTTCCGGTGGTCAGGCCGCTTCGGCCGCAACATTATACCATTCCATGTAGTAATTAAGGAAGCCGATTTGCTGTGCCTGCAGCGGGAATACGTCAGAGTTAGCAGGTACTCTCCCCATTTCCCGCTCTCCCAAGAGAGATCCGTGCGTTGATCCCCTACACCTGCAACGTGTGCACATTTTCATGGCGCTGTACGTTGGGTCTTACCCTTGGGGCGCTTGCCAACGCTTATGCAACCTCGGACCTGCCTATGCACTTATGCAATGCAGCCAACGCAAACAGTTAAACAATCTTACAATAACAGCAAATATCGCATGTATGGAGTGTGATTGAGTACCTGTACACTTGGTCTACTTTGGCTTCTCCTAGTTCGCGCCAGCATGCTGCCCATGCTGCCCATGCTACCCGCGCTGCTGCCCACCAATCTGCCATCCTCAACCTCCAGCTCGTCCACATCCTCCTAGGCTGCCGTAAGCTCCATGCAACTGGATCGGTAGTTCGGTACACGTAACGTCGTTCTTCGGTCGCCCTGGTGCAGCACACCGTAGCACGTATTCAAGGTTTATTACTATTCTTTAGTTTCATTTTAATTGCTCAAATT
>VFQN01006286.1_pt1 | contig 13695 bp, 10 predicted proteins | sample 3512371 | NCBI WGS metagenome assembly VFQN01 (sample SAMN10412370, study PRJNA504923) | tailings metagenome | isolation source: Replicate 2 from Balatoc abandoned mine | place: Philippines: Itogon, Benguet | collected 2017-08-28
CTTCTACCGCTTCGCCCGGGCGGCGGACGACGTGGCGGACCACCCCACGGCCGAGCCGGGGGACAAGCTCGCCCAGCTCGCCCGGATGGAGGCGGGCCTGCGCGGCCAGCCCGGCGCCAGCGTCGAAGGGGAAGCGCTGCACGCGATCCTGCAGGCGCATGGCGTCACCGACCAGCATGCGCTGGACCTGCTGGAAGCCTTCCGGCGCGACGTCACGAAGCAGCGCTATGCGGACTGGTCGGACCTCATGGACTATTGCCGCTATTCCGCGGCACCGGTCGGGCGCTTCGTGCTCGACCTGCATGGCGAGCCACGCACGAGCTGGCCGGCGAACGACGCGCTCTGCGCCGCCCTGCAGGTGATCAACCACCTGCAGGACTGCGCGAAGGACTACCGGGCCCTGGATCGCGTCTATCTTCCGCAGGACAGCCTCGCCGCTCGCGGCATCGGCGTCGAGGCCCTCGATGCCGCCCGCGCCTCGCCGGCCCTGCTGGAGGTGATCGGCGAGCTGGCCGGGCATACCCGCGTCCTGCTGGATCGGTCCCGGCCGTTCGCCGCGCAGATCGCAGACGTGCGGCGGGCCCTGCAGGTAGGCGTCATCCAGGCGCTGGCGGAGAGCTTGGCAAACCGGCTGGCGCGTCGCGATCCGCTGTCGCAGCGTGTCCATCATCGCCCGGTCGAGGCGGTCGGCCTGGCGCTGCAAGGCGGGCTCCGGGTTGCCGCCGGCCGGCTCGGGCGCATGATCCGCCGGCGGGGGCCAAGGATCGAAGGCAGCCGGGGATGAGTGCCGAACTGCAAGCCGCGAACGACCTGACGGCGCTCCAGGCGCGGGTTTCCGGCAGCTCCTTCTATGCCGCCATGCGGCTGATGCCGAAGGCGGAACGGTCGGCAATGTTCGCCATCTACGCCTTCTGCCGGCTGGTGGACGACATTGCCGACGACGAAACGCGCCTGCCCGCGGCCCGGGCCGCGGAGCTGGCCGCCTGGCGCGCCGACATCGGCGCCCTTTATGCGGGCAGGCCCGCAGGGCGCGCCGCCTTCTTGGCGGAGCCGGTGCAGGCGTTCGGCCTGCGGAAGACGGATTTTTTGGCGGTGATCCAGGGCATGGAGATGGATGTCGCCGCCGACATCCGCGCCCCAGACCTCGGGACGCTGGACCTCTACTGCGATCGGGTGGCCAGTGCCGTCGGGCGCCTGTCGACCCGCGTCTTCGGCATGGATGAGGCGCCCGGCCTGGAGCTGGCCCACCGGCTGGGCCGCGCCCTGCAGCTGACCAACATCCTGCGCGACCTGGACGAGGACGCCGCGATCGGGCGCCTCTACCTGCCGCGCGAGCTGCTGGCGGATGCCGGCATCCTCACTGCCGACCCGGGCGCAGCCATCGCCGACCCGCGCGTCGACCAAGCCTGCCGCGCCCTGGCGGCGCAGGCGGACGGGCATTTCGCCGCCGCCCACCGGCTGCTGCGGTCCCGCCCGCGTGGCCGCATGTTCGCGCCGCGCCTGATGGGCGCCGTCTACCAGGCGATGCTGCGCGACCTGCTGGCAAAAGGCTGGGTCCCGCCACGCCGGCGCGTGCGGATCGGCAAGCCGCGGCTGTTATGGATCATCCTGCGATGCGGCCTGTCCAGGTGACCCGACCGGAGGCGGCAGCGCGGGTACATGTCATCGGCGCGGGATTGGCAGGGCTTTCGGCGGCGGTCGCCCTGGCCGGCCAGGGCATTCCCGTCATCCTCTCCGAGGCCGCACGGCAGGCTGGCGGACGCTGCCGGTCCTACCATGACGGCCTGCTCGACATGGTGATCGACAACGGCAACCACCTGGTGCTGTCCGGCAACCCGGCGGTCGGCCGCTACCTGCGCGCGACCGGCGCGGAGGACCGGCTGGCCGGGCCACCCCGGGCGGACTTCCCGTTCTTCGACCTGCGCAGCGGGGAAGGCTGGACCCTGCGCCCCAATGACGGGCGCCTTCCCTGGTGGGTGCTGGCCCGGAGCCGCCGGGTGCCGGGCACACGGCCGCAAGACTACCTGGCGCTGGCGAAGCTGATGCGGCGCCATCCCGGCCGGCGCATCGACCAGGTCCTGCCCTGCCGCGGGCCGCTCTGGGACCGGCTGCTGCGGCCCATGCTCGTCTCCATCCTCAACACCCCGCCGGAGGAGGCTGCCGCCGATCTCGCCGGTGCGGTGGTGCGGGAAACCCTGGCCAAGGGCGGTCGTGCCACCCGCCCCCGCATCGCCAGCCCGACGCTCGCGGCCGCCTTCGTCGAGCCCGCCCTGCACCATCTGCGGCAGGCAGGTGCTGAGATCCGGCTGGGCCGCCGGCTGCGCGGCCTCCATCTGGAAGGCGACCGGGTAGCGGCCCTGGCCTTTGCCGAGGGCGAGGACAGGCTGGGCCCGCAGGACCGCGTGATCCTGGCCGTGCCGCCCTGGGTGGCGGGCGAAATGCTGCCGGGGCTGGTCACGCCGAACGCGTTCGGGGCCATCGTCAACGCCCATTTCCGGATCGTGCCGCCGGCGGATGCTCCGGCCATGGTCGGGCTGGTCGGCGGCACGGCGGAATGGGTCTTCGCCTTTTCCGACCGCATCTCCGTCACGGTCAGCGCCGCCGACCATCTCCTGAAGATAGACACGCAGGCCTTGGCGGAACGGCTGTGGCGCGACGTCGCCACGGTCCACCGGCTGTCCGGCCCGCCGCCCCCCTGCCGCATCGTCAAGGAAAAGCGCGCCACCTTCACCGCCACGCCGGAACAGGAAGCACGCCGTCCCCCGGCTTCCACCCGCCTGACCAACCTGTTCCTGGCCGGCGATTGGACCGGTACGGGACTGCCCGCCACGATCGAGGGCGCGCTTCGCTCGGGCGAGGCGGCAGCGCGGCTTGCCCGTCCCGGCTCATCCGTCGCAGAGACCAGCTCCTCATGAACGATGCTCCCGGCCTGTTCTCCGCCGCGCGCGGCCCGGCGCCCCTCGGCGGGATCGACGACGGCATCCGCCGTGCTGCGGAAGCGCTGAAGCGTTGCCAGCGGGAAGACGGGCACTGGGTGTTCGAGCTGGAAGCGGACGCCACGATCCCGGCCGAATACGTCCTGCTGCGCCATTATCTGGCCGAGCCGGACGATCCGGAGCTGGAGCGCAGGATCGGCGCCTATCTGCGCCGCATCCAGGGCGCGCATGGCGGCTGGCCCCTGTTCCATGGCGGCGCCTTCGACATCAGCGCCTCGGTGAAGGCCTATTTCTGCCTGAAGATGATCGGCGACAGCCCGGATGCGCCGCACATGGCGCGGGCCCGGGAAGCGATCCTGGCCTATGGCGGCGCCGGCCGCAGCAATGTCTTCACGCGCATCCTGCTGGCGCTGTTCGGGGAACTTTCCTGGCGGCACGTGCCGACCATCCCGGTGGAAATGGTGCTGCTGCCGCGCTGGTTTCCGGTCCACATCTCCAGGATGTCCTATTGGGCGCGCACGGTGCTGGTGCCGCTCCTGGTGCTGCAGGCGATGCGGGTGCAGGCGCGCAATCCCCGCGGCGTGCTCATCCAGGAACTGTTCGCCCGCACCCGGCGCCGCTGGCCGAAGACGCCGACCCACAAGCATCGCGGCTGGGCCATGTTCTTCAACGGCCTGGACGTCGTGCTGAAGGTGGTGGAGCCGTTCTGGCCGAAATCCCTGCGCCGCCGCGCGATCGAGCACTGCGCCCGCTTCGTCACCGAGCGGCTGAACGGCCTGGACGGGCTCGGCGCCATCTATCCCGCCATGGCCAATGCGGTGATGATGTACGACGCGCTGGGCCATCCGCCGGACTATCCCGACCGCGCCACCGCCAGGGCCGCCATCGAGAAGCTCCTGGTGATCCGGGATGACGAGGCCTACTGCCAGCCTTGCGTTTCGCCGGTCTGGGACACCGTCCTGGCCAGCCATGCCATGATGGAGGCTGGCGATCCGGATGCTGCCGCTGCCGCCGAGCGCGGCCTTGCCTGGCTGAAGCCGCTGCAGGAACTGGAGGTGAAGGGCGACTGGGCGGAGCAGCGCCCGGATGTCCGCCCGGGCGGCTGGGCGTTCCAGTACCGCAACGCCCATTATCCGGACCTGGACGACACCGCGGCCGTGGTCATGGCCATGGACCGTGCGCGGAGCCAGTTCGGCGCCGCGGGCTATGACGAGGCCATCGCGCGCGGCGCCGAATGGGTGGCCGGGCTGCAGAGCCGCAATGGCGGCTGGGGCGCCTTCGACGCGGACAACGTCCACCACTACCTCAACAATATCCCCTTTGCCGACCACGGCGCCCTGCTCGACCCGCCGACCGCGGATGTCAGCGCACGCTGCGTCGGCATGCTGGCGCAGCTGGGGGAGCCGCCGGACAGCCCGCGCATGCGGGCCGCCCTGGACTATCTGGAGCGCGAGCAGGAGGCGGACGGCAGCTGGTTCGGCCGCTGGGGCGTGAACTACATCTACGGGACCTGGTCGGCCCTGTGCGCGCTGAACGCCGCCGACCTGGACGCGACCCGGCCGAGCATGCGCCGTGCGGCGGACTGGCTCCTGTCCATCCAGAACCAGGACGGCGGCTGGGGCGAGGACTGCAGCAGCTACAAGCTGGACTATCGCGGTTACGAGCCGGCCGAATCCACGGCCTCGCAGACTGCCTGGGCGCTGCTCGGGCTGATGGCGGCGGGCCTGGTGGATCACCCCGCCGTGGCGCGTGGCATCGCCTACCTGCAGCGGACCCAGGACGAGACCGGGCTATGGCGGCAGGACGCCTATACCGGCGGCGGCTTTCCGCGCGTCTTCTACCTGCGCTACCATGGCTATTCCAAGTTCTTCCCGCTCTGGGCGCTGGCGCGCTACCGCAACCTGCAGCGCGGCAATGGACGCAGCGTGATGCACGGCCTGTGAAGATCCTGGTCGCGACCGGGCTGCAGCGGGAGCGGCGCATCCTTGCCGGTCCGGCCGTCGAGGTCGTGGCCGGCGGTGGCGATCAGGCCCGGCTCGAGGCGGCGCTGGAGCGGCTGGCCGTGGCAGGGTCGGCCGGCATAATCAGCATCGGCATCGCCGGCGCGCTGGCTCCTGGCCTGCGGCCGGGAGACTGGCTGGTGGCCACCGCCGTGACCGATGGCGGCGACGAGTTGGCCACCGATCCGGCGTGGAGCGCGCGGCTGGCCGGCGGCCTGCCCGGCTCGAGCCGGGGGCTGCTGCTGGGCAGGGACGTCATGGTGGCGGACGCGATGCAGAAGGCCGCGCTGCACCAGGCGACCGGTGCTGTTGCGGTGGACATGGAATCGCATGTCGCCGCACGGGTGGCAGGGCGGCACCGCCTGCCCTTCACCGCCGCCCGGGTCGTGTCGGATGCCGCGGACCGGACGCTGCCACCGGCCGCCCGGGTCGGGATGCGGCCGGATGGCGGGGTCGACCTGCCCAGCGTCCTCCGCTCCCTCCTGGCCGAGCCACGCCAGCTGGGCGCGCTGGTCCGGACGGCCCTGGAAGCGGAGCAGGCCTTCCGGGCGCTATTGCGCGGCCACCGCCTCCTTGGCGCCGGGCTTGCCGGCCCCCGGCCTGGCGCGGATCTCCGCCAGCTTCCGCTGGACATGGCCTGAGAACACGAACTCGGCCGGCCGCTGGCCGTCCAGCGGAATGTCCTTGGCCATCGGCCCTGTCGTCCGCACGCCGCGCATCGAGACCGTCAGGGCCTTGAGCGGATGGCGCATCATGTCCTTGACCGCCGAGGCCTCGAAGCCCGAATGCACCATGCAGTTGGCGCACTTCTCGTAATTGCCGACGCCGTACTTGTCCCACTCGGTGTCGTCCATGAGCTCCTTGAAGGTCTTCGCATAGCCTTCGCCCAGGAGGTAGCAGGGCTTCTGCCAGCCGAAGACGGTGCGCGTCGGGTTGCCCCAGGGCGTGCAGCGATAGGTCTCGTTCCCGGCCAGGAAGTTCAGGAACATGACCGACTGGCTGAAGGGCCATTTCCGTCCGCCGTTCCCGCGCGCCAGGATGCCGCGGAACAGTTCCTTGGTCTTGGTGCGGCTCAGGAAGTGCTGCTGGTCCGGGGCGCGCTCATAGGCATAGCCGGGCGAAACGGTGATGCCGTCCAGCCCCAGTTCCTTCATGTCGTCGAAGAAGGCCGCCGCCTGGGCGGGATCGGCGTCGTTGAACAGCGTGCAGTTGATGCTGACCCGGAACCCCTTGGACTTGGCGAGCCGGATCGCCTCCACCGCCTTGTCATAGACGCCCTGCCGGCAGACCGAGCGGTCGTGCATGGCCTTGTTGCCGTCCAGGTGGATCGACCAGGTGAAGGCAGGGTGCGGCTCGAAGTCGTCGATCTTCTTCGCCAGCAGGAGCGCGTTCGTGCACAGGATCACGAACTTCTTCCGGGCGAGGTAGCCCTTCACGATTTGCGGCATTTCCCGGTGCAGCAACGGCTCGCCGCCGGCAATCGAGACGACCGGCGCGCCGCATTCGTCGATCGCCTGCATGCACTCGTCGAACGAGAGGCGCTGGTTCAGGATCTCGTTCGGATAGTCGATCTTCCCGCAGCCGGCGCAGGCCAAGTTGCAGCGGAACAGCGGTTCCAGCATCAGCACGAGCGGGTAGCGCTTGCGTCCGGCCAGGTGCTGGCGGAACAGGTAGGTTCCGATCCGGGCCGCCTGCCGCAAAGGAATTCCCAAGGTCTCGCTCCTTTACTGGGCCGACTGCACGGCCGTCCCGGCGGACGGCGTCCTGAGCTCACGGGGCAGTCGAAACTCGATGTTCTCGCGAATGCCGGCCATGTGCGCCACCTCGACGTCCCCGTGCCGGCGCAGGACCTCGATCACGTCGAAAACCAGTTCTTCAGGCGCAGAGGCGCCGGCGGTCAAGCCGACCGTCTGCACACCAGCCAGCCATTTTGGATCGACCTCGCTGCCATCGGCGATCAGGTAGCTCGGCAGGCCCTGCTCCACGCCGATCTCGCGCAGCCGGTTGGAGTTCGAGCTGTTGCGGCCGCCCACCACCAGCAGCAGGTCGACCATCCCGCACAGCTCGCGCACGGCGGACTGCCGGTGTTGGGTGGCGTAGCAGATGTCGGAAACGTCCGGCCCCTCGATGTCGCGGAACCGCTCCTCCAGCGCGGCGATGACGTCGCGCGTGTCGTCGACGCTCAGCGTGGTCTGCGTGACATAGGCAATCGGGGCGTCGTCCGGCAGGTCGAGCCGTGCGACATCCTCGACGGTTGCCACGAGGTGGACCGGCGCATCGATCTGCCCGATGGTGCCCTCCACCTCCGGATGGCCGGCATGGCCGATCAGGACCAGGGTCCGCCCCCGAGTCGCATAGCGCTTGCCCTGCATGTGCACCTTCGACACCAGCGGGCAGGTGGCGTCCAGCACCGGCAGGCCGCGCGCCTTCGCCTCGTTGATCACCGACTGGGCGACGCCGTGGGCGCTGAAGATCGTCACCGCGCCGTCGGGGATCTCATCCAGCGTCTCGACGAAAACAGCCCCCCGGCGCTTCAGCTTCTCGACCACATGGCGGTTGTGCACGATTTCATGACGAACATAGACTGGGGCGCCGAACTTCTCGAGGGAGCGTTCGACGATCTCGATCGCCCGAACGACCCCCGCGCAAAAGCCCCGGGGCTGAGCCAGAAGAACCCGCATGCAGATCAGTCCTCCATCAGGGGCAAGCAGCCGGGCGCCCGAGCGATGTCGATTACCTCATCAGAAGCAAAATGGCGAACAAGCCCGCACGACATGCCTTCGCCTATAGCCGGCGAGCGGCCAGGCCAAGCCGGACCCTGCCTGCAAGACCCGACCCGCCTATGCCGCATGATCTAACGGGCACCCCCACCCCCGACACAAGCTCCAATATGGCGGTCGGTGGAAGTGGCGGCGTTCGCGTGCGGCCGGATCGCCCATGGCGGCGGCTGCGCCACGATCGTACTGGAGTGCATGCCGGGTTGGCCATCGGCAATCCTCATCCGAATCGCCCACCGCTCCGAGCGGGCGCGACTTCCTGCCACGGAGCATGGACATGAGCAGCAACACGGTCATCCACCGCATCGTGCGCCCCTTCGTGCGCGCCGTCGCCTCGACGCCCATCACACCGAACCACATCACCACGGTGCGGCTGGCGACGGGCATTGCTGCCGCCCTGGCCTTCGCCCAGGGGGACACGTCCTGGCTCGCGATTGGCGGTGCCATCTTCGTGCTGTCCATGCTGCTGGACCGGGCCGACGGCGAGCTGGCACGGCAAACCGGCCAGTCCAGCGCCGCCGGCCATCGCTACGACCTGATCAGCGACTGCTTCTCGAACATCATCGCCTTCATCGGGATTGGCGTCGGGCAGGTCACCCAGCTGGGCTTGCTGGGCCCGGCCCTCGGCGTCCTTGCCGGCCTCGCGGTCGGAACGCTGTTCTGGCAGCTCCACATCCTGCGGATCGGGGAACTGCGCGGTTACGAGCTGGCACCCGGCATCGTCATCGACCCGGACGACCTGCTGATCTTCGTACCGGTGCTGATCTGGATCGGCGCAACCGTGCCCATGCTCATAGCAGCCGCGGTGGTCACGCCGGTAGCGGCGCTGTGGCTCGCCTTTGCGGGCGCGCGGCAGCCGCGGCCCGAGGAACGTTCCTGATCCGTCCGGCCCTCGCGCCTGCCTGCGCGCATCAGCCGGACGAAGGCTGGGGCGCGCGCGTGGCGACGCTCCACCGCCAGGCGATGATGCCGGGGATGCCCAGCACGATCTCGCGCAGGCGCCGAACCAGGACCAGGGCGATCGCCTGGTCCGCCGGAATGCCGAACAGGGCGCAGATCAGCACATAGCCACCCTCCTGCACCTCCAGCGCGCCGGGGATGACGAAGCCGGCGCTGCGCACCGCCTGTCCCAGGCTCTCGATCACCAGGGCCTCCGCCAGGCCGCCATCCACGCCCACCGCCTGCATCGCCGCCCAGGTCTCCAGCACGCCCAGCAGCCAGGAGGCGAGATGCCAGGCGCCGCTTCGCCAAAGACGGCGCGGCTCTCGGTAGAGGCGCACCACCGCCTCGTGCAGGCCGCCAAGGTCGCCAAAGGAGGTCCAGCCGACGCGCACGGCCAGCGTCGGCATCATGCGCTCGACCAGCTGGAACAGCCCCCACCGGTGTCCCGCCATGAACACGGCCGTGACGCCAGCGCCCAGGATCGTGCCGATGATGGCCCAGTGGGTGGCCGCGCCGCTGCCGTCGTGCGGGATCAGCAGCAGCACGGCCAGGCCCAGCAGGGAGAACAGGATCTGCGAGGCCATCTCCGTGCCGAGATCGGTGGCGATGCTCGCGATCACGCGCACCCTGGCCACACCCTGCCGCGCCAGCAGTTGCGCGCGCGCCAGCTCGCCGGCGGCCTGCACCACGGGCAGCAGGGCGTTCGCCGCGCCGCGGATCCAGCGCATCGCGGCCAGGCCGGCCGTGCCGGGGCGGTGCGGGTCGTCGATCAGCGGCGCCCAGCCAAGCGCCGAGGCGAAGATCTGCGTGCCGTGCAGGGCCACCACGACCGGCATCCACCAGCCCGTGTCCAGCAGGAGGCCGAAGATGGCGCCCGCATCGTTGCTGACGATCAGGGCGACGGCCAGCGCCAGCCCGATGAGCAGGGTGAGAGCGGTGCTCCAGATCACGCCGCCAGGCTCTCCGCGGTCACGACCCGCCCGTCGCCCAAAAGGCGGCAAGCGACAACGGGGCTTGGCTTGGCCAATCTTTGCTCGTCATACTGGCTTCACGCGATGGGAAGATCATTGGAATGCCCGATTTGACTGCTGCCTGCGCGATCATCCTGGCCGCGGGGGTGGGTCGGCGCCTAGGCGCGCTGGACGAGCGTCCCAAGATCCTGCTGGAATTCGACGGGTCCACCTTGCTGGCGCGGCATCTCGCGGCGCTGGATCGCCACGGCATCGACGAGATCAGCATCACCGTCGGCTACGAGGATGCGCTGATCGCGGCGGAGGTCAAGCGGCTGGGCTGGACCGACCGGGTGCGCTTCGTGCGCAATGAGCGCTATACGGAGGGCAGCATGGTCTCTCTCTCGGTCCAGGACAGCCTGCTGCGCGCCGGCCGGCCGCTGCTGCTGATGGACGGCGACGTGCTCTACGACCATCGCATGATCGCGTCCCTGATCCATGCGCCCGGCGAGAACGTCCTGCTGCTGGACCGCGAGATCGAGCCGGGCGAGGAACCGGTGAAGATCTGCCTGCGCGACGGCAGGATCGTCGACTTCCGGAAGAAGCCCGCCCATGCGCATGACTGGCATGGCGAGTCGGTAGGATTCTTTCGTTTCTCGCCGGACATGGCCGGAGCCCTGGCGGATCGCTGTGCTGCCCATGTCGAGGCGGGCCGGACGAACCTGGAATACGAGGAAGCCATCCGCGACCTCATCCTGGCCGAGCCCGACCGTTTCGCGGTCGCCGACATCACGGCGCTGCCCTGGGTCGAGATCGATTTTCCCGACGACGTCGCGCGCGCCAAGGACGAGATCCTGCCCCGGCTGGCGTCGGACTGACCCACCGGCCGCAAAGGCACGGCCGTGCGAAGCGCTTGACGCAGGCCGCGGCTGGCCCGAACGAGGCGACGTCGCCCGACCAGCACGGCCAGGAGACAGCATGGCCGGGGCAGTTCCGCCGACCGCTGGGTCCGCATTGTTGCTCCCTTCACCGGAAGTCACGACCGAGGCGCTCGCTTGCTCACCAGGATCCCGCTGATCGGCCGTGTGGTCGCGGCCAGCGTCCGCCATGCGCTGGCGGTGCTGCTGCTCGCCATCCTGCTGGCCGTGGCGGCGTCGGCCTACACCGCGCGCCATTTCGCCATGACCACGGACACGGCCGAGCTCATCTCGACGGAGTTGGACTGGCGGCAGCGGGAACTGGCCTTCCAGGCAGCCTTCCCGCAGTTCCAGGACGTGATCGTGGTCGTGGTCGACGGCGCGACGCCCGAGATGGCCGAAGCCGCGGCCAGCCGCCTGACCACGGCGCTGCAGGCGCGGCCGGAACTGTTCCGCACGGCGCGACGGCCGGACGGCGGGCCCTTCTTCGACCGCAACGGCCTGCTGCTGCTGTCCACGGAGGAAGTGGCGTCCACCACGCAGCAGCTCATCCAGGCCCAGCCCTTCCTCGGGCCGCTCGCGGCCGACCCAAGCCTGCGCGGCGTGCTGACCAGCATCTCGACCGCCCTTGAAGGCGTACGGCGCGGCGACGCCACGCTTGGCGCCATTGAGCCGGCGATGACGGCACTCGCCGACACGTTCGAGAGCATCCTGGCTGGCCGGCCGGCCTTCTTCTCCTGGCGCGCGCTCATTGCCGGCGCACCTGCCGGGCCGCGCGAAACACGCCGAATCGTGCTGGTCCAGCCGGTGATGGACTATGCGGCGCTGCAGCCGGGCGCCATGGCGAGCGAGGCCATCCGCGATAGGGCGCGGGAGCTCGGCCTGGATCCGGCGCATGGCGTGACCATCCGCCTGACCGGCCCGGTGCCGCTGGCGGACGAGGAGTTCGCGACCCTGGCCGAGGACGCGCACCTGGTCACCGGGGTGATGGCCCTGGCCCTGCTGGGGATCTTGTGGCTGGCGGTCCGCTCCGTCCGCATCGTGATCGCGATCCTCGCCACCACACTGCTGGGCCTGGTCATGACGGCGGGGCTGGGCCTCCTGGCCACCGGCCGCTTCAACCTCATCTCCGTCGCCTTCATCCCGCTCTTCGTCGGCCTGGGCATCGATTTCAGCATCCAGCTGAGCGTCCGCTACCGCGCCGAGCGGCTTTCCCGGCCGGAGCTGAAGGCAGCACTGATCGCCGCCGGCAGCGGCGTCGGCCGGTCGCTGGCGCTGTCGGCGCTGGCGATGAGCCTGGGCTTCTTCGCCTTCCTGCCCACCAGCTATGTCGGCGTGGCGGAATTGGGCGCCATTGCCGGCCTCGGCATGATCGTCGCCCTGGTCCTGAGCGTCACCTTGCTGCCGGCCCTGCTCGTCCTGCTGCGCCCGCCGGCGGGCGGCATGGCCGAGGTCGGCTATGCCGCCCTGGCCCCGGTCGAAGCCTTTCTCGGCCAGCGCAGGCGCGCGGTCCTGGCGGTGGCGGCACTGGCCGCGATCATCTCGGTGGCGCTGCTGCCGCTGGTGCGCTTCGACTTCAACCCGCTTCATCTCCGCAGCGCCCAGGCCGAATCGATGCGGACGCTCCAGGACCTGATGTCCGATCCGGACCGGACGCCCAACACGATCAGCGTCCTCACCCCGTCGCTGGCCGAGGCGGAGGCCCTGGCGCGCCGCCTCGACACCCTGCCGGAAGTGTCCCGGACCGCGACGCTCAGCAGCTTCGTTCCCGCCGGGCAGGAAGAGAAGCTCGCCTATGTCAGCGATGCCGCGATGTTCCTGGCGCCCACGCTCGAAGGCGTGGCGCCGATGGAGGCCCCCTCCGATGCGGCACTGGTGGACAGCCTGGGCTCCACCGGTGCGGCGCTGCGGCAGGCCACCAAGGATGTGGGCGCAGGTCCCGCCGCTAGCGCAGCCGACCGGCTGGCCGGCACGCTGGAGCGCCTGCAGGCGGCCACGCCCGCGATCAGGGCGGCGGCGGCGGCGGCCGTGGTTGCACCGCTCGGCGTCATGCTCGACCAAGTCCGCGCCCTGCTGCAAGCCAGCCCGGTGACGATCGACAGCCTGCCGCCCGATCTGGTCGCGGACTGGGTCACCCAGGACGGCCGGGTCCGGGTGGAGGCCTTCCCGCAAGCGGGCCAGGACGACAACGAGTCCCTGCGGCGCTTCTCGCAGGCGATCCGGGCGGTCGCCCCCGATGCGACCGGCACGCCAATCTCCATCCAGGAGGCGGGCGACAGCGTCGTGGAGGCCTTCCTGCAGGCCGGCGCCTTCTCGGCGCTGACCATCGTCCTTCTTCTGGCCGTGGTGCTGCGCCGTGTCCGCGACGTGGTGCTGACCATGCTGCCGGTGCTGCTGAGCGGAATCCTGACCCTCGCCACCTGTGCGGCCCTCGACCTGCCGCTGAACTTCGCCAATATCATCGCGCTGCCGCTGCTGCTCGGGATCGGCGTCGCCTTCAACATCTACTTCGTCATGGCCTGGCGGGCCGGGGAGACGCACCTGCTGCAATCGAGCCTGACCCGTGCCGTCGTCTTCAGCGCGCTGACCACGGCCACGGCGTTCGGCGCCCTGTGGCTGTCGAGCCATCCGGGCACCGCCAGCATGGGCCGGCTGCTCATGATCTCGCTGGGCTGGGAAATCCTGGTCACGCTCCTGTTCCGGCCAGCCCTGCTGGCGCGACCGGTGCAGGCATGACCGAGCGTCATCGCGGGCTCATGCCGGCGGCGCCTGCAGGCTTTCCTGGCAGAAGCCTTCGCTGGCCGCGCCTTTTCTGCGTTCTCGCCCTGGTGCTAAGCCTCGGGGCCTGCGCCACGCAGGATGCCGGGTCCGGCATCCGCACACCCGGCGACCCGATCGAGCCGTTCAATCGCGACATGCTCGACTTCAACATGGCCGTCGACGACGCAGCGATCAAACCGGTGGCCCTGGGCTACCGCAAGGTCGTTCCCGAATATGGCCGGGACCGCATCCGCGCCTTCCTGGGCAACCTGCAGGAACCGCGTATCCTCGCCAACAACCTGCTGCAGTTCCGCCTGCTCGACGCCGGCACGACGCTCGCGCGCTTCCTGGTGAATTCCACGATCGGACTTGCCGGCCTTTACGATGTCGCCGCGATCTGGGGCATGGACCGG
>VFQN01006287.1_pt1 | contig 13692 bp, 26 predicted proteins | sample 3512371 | NCBI WGS metagenome assembly VFQN01 (sample SAMN10412370, study PRJNA504923) | tailings metagenome | isolation source: Replicate 2 from Balatoc abandoned mine | place: Philippines: Itogon, Benguet | collected 2017-08-28
TCGGGGTGGTGGGTGTGGTACGACACCCCGACCGGAAGGGGTCCCCTGTAAAAAACCAAACCAAACCAAAGGACAGCAAAATAAAAAAAAGAGCCACCATGTACATAGAGCCGGGGACTCAAGAGCCAACGGTCTTGATGATGCAATAAGCTTGTTTGGCATGGATCGAAAATGAAACGTCAATGATCCTCCTGCCGCCTTCCGCACAACCCCCTGGTATAAGTTTGTACACCTGCCGAATGGTCATACAGTATGGGGTACAAGCTACAACAACCTAGGTAGGGTTATGGTGAGCTGACGGCCAGCATGTCATGCAAAGTTGGGCCGAGCCGGTAGCGGGTACGATGCATGCATGGCCCCACCGAGTCGCAACCGAGCAGCTGTGCACCGTAGGCCTGTAAGCACGGATCACTGGAAGTGCGGAAGCATGCTCCAGGTCAGACAGGCACGCGGGTATGCGGGTGAAGCGCGCAGCTATGACCAAGGACAGGCAGGGTGCGGGGTGGCTGGGGGACAGAAAGGGGCAAGGCATGTGGGGAAGGGAGTTGTGGCTCATTACAGGGCCACACAGCCCCGGCGCGCCGAACACATGAAGCGGCAAGGTCTGCAGCAAGATGGTGCATGCAGCGGACTTAAGAGTGGTTACCTGTATGCTGGAACTGTAGTAATAGGCCATACAGGCTTACATCGTCACCAAGCTGATGGCGCAGCCGTAGGGTGGGCCGGACAGGCACAGCGCACCGGAGCCGTGGATAGGCACGTGCGTAGGGCCCACCCGAAGGTGAGTCAGCCGCCAGGATCGCCGCCAGGGCCGTGTGATCACACCACCGGACTACCTGGGTGTACACAAGATGCCATACGCCATATCAGGCGCGCGTCGCGCGCCGCGCTTCCCTTATGCCGGCCGCCGAGAGCGATGCGAGGGGAGGTGGTGGGCCTGCAGCACCAACAGGTGCAAACTCTGGCCTGCTGTGGCTCGTGCGCTGTCCAAAGCAACACGGGCGTACTGATGCACCAGTATGCAACTGCGTAGTATGTGTGGTGTGGTATCGCTCGCGTGAGTGTGTGTGAGTTAACGAAGGTCAGGGGCCTCGGTAGGTTCACCGGTTGTGGGCCACAACGACCAAAGGCAAAAATGTTCTGCCCACAAGGTCTTAAACGTGGAGCCCAGGACTTACTTTAATGCCATGTATAAAATGTACCGGTATGGTGCAGTGGCACCAACCAACATCAACCGCTGCATGTTGCTGTTCTGCCGCACAGGGATTGGCACGGTAACCCTGCTGGCTTCTCTGGTACGGTAACAAGGATTACGGTATGCGCGTCGGTGTTGCAAACCTGCTGCACCATGGCCGTGCAAAAGCCTACGTACCATAGTCATCTTACAATACGTCATGGGCAGGCGCCTCAGTCCCGCATGCTAGTGTACAGCACGACATGCACTGAGCCTCACTCTTGCATCGTAATGAGCCATTGCCACTCTACTAGGTCAGTCACGCAGAATGAGCACCTCGTGCCGCGAACACAATACGTACCAGACCGGATGCGACGTAGGGATTTCCTACAGTTCCTGACGTTACTAGCCATAACAACAAAGCTTTCCTAACCTGCCGCCGCTGTCAGTGCTACCACCAGCCTGCAAGTCTCACTTGACGGATACTAATGACCTTGCAACTCTGTCCCGCCTGCCGTTGGACAGAAGCGCGCCAGGTGCCTAAGGACTGCTTCCCCTTCCCCCGGCCGCTCACACAACTGTGTAGGTTCAACAGATAACCGCACCGCGCATTCGTAGTCGCTTCCAGCCATCACAACATGCAGCGCCATGTCGCTCCCTTTACCCCTGCCGCTCAGACGGCTCAGTCGTCGCCCTCACATCCCCCGAGTCTCCGCCGCTACCAGCCAGCAGCATGTCCAGTGCCGAAAGGCTGCGGTGCGCCTTGGCCAGCTTCCTCCCCCCTGCCCCCATCACCGTCGCCCCGAAACCGCCCGCCACCTCCCCATCTCCTTCACCGCCCGCCCCCGCCCCGTCCATGCTCACGCTCCGCCCCCCGCTGCTGAACAGGGACAGGCACGACACTGACGGCTGCGGCGCGGGCAGCAGCGGTGGGTGCCCAGCAGATGGCACCAGCTTTGGCGACAACGACCGCCCCAGCGCGCCCCCCGCCGCCCCAGCCACCGCCGCCACGCCCGCTGCCCCCAACGCGTCGCCCCCGCCCCACCGCAGCAGCTTCGGCCGCCTGCAGCAACCGCCCCTGCTGTCCGCACCCCTTCGCATTGCCATGCTGCTGCTGTTGCTGCTGCTGCTGCAGCTGCTGCCTGCCCAGATGCTCAGCTCCAACCCACCCTCGGCTGCAGACAAGTTGGGTTGCAGCACCTCTTGAGGCGCCCGAGTCCGCCTCCGGGGTACGAACCCATCCGCAGCAGCTGACGCAACCCCCACCCCTGCCCCCTTGCCAGCCCCATCCAGCTTCGACACGTTCTGCGTGTAGCGCCAGCCCCAGCGCGGCCCGACGGCGCTACCACCAAAACCTTGAACATCCCGCCTCCACCCCCAGGCTCCCCAGGCCGCCCATTCGCCCCCTGCCCTGCATCCGCCGCCGCCACGCCTAACCAGGCCCCCGCCGCAACCGCCAGCACTGCCATAAGCCCGTCAACGCCCCGCAGTGTCACTTGCATGGCGTCACAGTGCAATTTTGGCGCCCCTGTACAGCACCACCCGCCCACTGTCCCCCGCCCGCGGTTCTGCTGCCAGCCGTGCCGCCACGCCGCCGCCGTACAGCGCCTGTACGACATCCCCTGCGTCCGATCGGCAGCAGCCCCAGCCCCGCCACCGCCCCACCACCACCACCCCGTCCCTTGCGCGCAGGCACGCACTGCTTCACACTTTAGCGTCTGTCGTCAGGTCTGGCACAAATTCGTATCGCACACCGGCGTCCTTGCAGATGCACGCCATGACCTTTTGCTGCTCCTGGTCCAGTGGAGGGCCAATGCGCAGCGTGCTGCCCGCCCTGCAGTCACATGGTGCAGCCAACTGTAGGTGAGCCTTGCCCGACATCAGGGAATAGCACAAGCGCAGTCCCAGCATGCACGCTGCATGCCTCTGGAGCCAGCCAGCCGGCAGCTCTTGCAGGTGGTGGGCATGCCCATGAATACCATGCATAGACACCTACTGAGCCTGTCAGACATGCGCTAGTGCATAGAAGGAACGTCCAACATAGCAACTTACGTCTGCCGCTCGGCCGGGGACTCCGACAGCGTGCGGTACATCGTTGACAGCAACACCCCAGCTTCCTCCACGTTGACACTGCAGGGGAGTAGAAAACAAGACCTTAGTCCACCTTATTGCTAGCGCAAATTTGGACGGTGTGCCATGCCTGTGTGCCGTTCCTGAGCAGTTGGACACTTGGTTGCAGTGTTTCCTGGCGTTCTCTGCGCAAGCCCCTGGCTCGTACATGGGTCATTCTGTGCTGGGTTCCGAATCTGATCGTGTGAGAAACAAACAAACACATTCCAGCGTTGAGCAGTATGAAGAACACGTGCGTACTTGCAGCTCTGCGTTTCAATGGCTCCGGCGCCGGTTGCCTCACTTACTTGTGCTTCACCAGGCACTCCTTCAGGGCAGGCCGCTCGGCAATGTACTCGTCCCAGCAGGCCACAGGGTCCGCGTCGTCCCACGCCACGCGGGCGATTATGTACATGCTCTGCTGGGTGTGCTCTGCAGGTCAACAAGTACCAACGGCACCGACAGGTCATGCGGGAGAAGCTGTGGGAGCGCTGACACGCTGGACACCCGTGCCAGATTGGGTCATTCCACCCCTCTTTCTCACCCAAGAGGCCGCGCAGGTTGAACCGCCCAAGCGCGTGGAGGTTCACCGCAGTTATCTGCTGTAGCCGATCGCTCGTAATGGCCAGCTTCTTCTTGAGGCTGGCGATCTCCAGGTCGTCCTCCACCATGAGGCTGAGCATCCACGTCTCTAGGTACTCCAAAAGAGCATCGTCCTCGTTGTTCTCAGCCATACGCCTGATCTCGTTCATCTGCATGTAATACGGATGGCCTTAGGACGAAGCGTGCAGACCGACCATGGCGACGGGGTGAACATTTCGGCCGACCAGCAGCACCTCTCAACTAGCACATTACCATTTCGTCGTCGTAGTTCGAAAATGAAGGCAGCTGCACGCGCTGAACCCCTCCAGAAGCTCCAGCGACTCCCGGGCCTCCAGAGAGCGCCACGTTGCAGCTTACACGCCTGCGGCTCGCACGCCTTGCAGCCTGCGAGCCGCAGACAACCCCTTGAGCCACATGGGGGGCTCTATGGGAGAGGCCTGCGCCGGAGCGGCTACAGGATGCTCGCAGGAGGGTCATAACGGTTGTTTGGGATGACCAATAGTGCAACTTAGTTTGGACGTTGCAGCGTGCTTTCAAGCGTTCTTCTTACTGTTCGGGGCCATGTCACTGTTAGATTAGCTAGTTAGACTGTTGTTAGAATCTGCCGACGGTTAGGCCGACGGTTGTTAGCGTTTACGACCGTTCACAAATCACAATGGTTGCCAAGCCTGCACGAAGCATATAATTATTCAGTATAATGAGGTGTAAACCTATGGCAACATGGGAACTAATGGCGACGGCAACGCTCTAAGCGAGCTGCAATCGGAGCTGCAGCAGCTCGTAGTAAACCTCCTCGGGAACGACGCGAACGACGCGGAGGTGTCTTATAACGGCGATAGGACCGTTCGTCGCGCGGAAACCTACAGGCTGCCAATCTCCGCAGCACTCGGTGACGTCGTGCTGCGAGTACTTGGCCCAGCACATTGGGAGCGGTGGTGGGGGGCAACGGGCAGAGCAGGTGAAGCTGCGGTCCTCCCTGCACTTCCCCGGGAGCTCTTCCACGGCGGGAGCTTTACCCCCCGCTCTGCCAGAGAGCGGTACATCACCACCAGCACCGGAGCATCTGTTGCAACCCCCTACTGAGCAGCAGCAGGAGCAAGAGCGGAGGGCCTTTGAGCCTGACAGCCCCTCAGGAAGCGTACCGCACACCCTCTCCTCACCTGGCGGCGCGACCCTTACACAGATGTTTCACTCGCTTACGCCGAACAATGCTCCCATGGCCTTCACGGACTCAATGGAGCAGCTCGGCCATGATGACGTGCTGGAAGCAGGTGGCGGCGCAGCAGTTGCTGCACGTGTTCTGGGCTTAGACGGCGGTGGCAGCAGCTGTGGTGGTGGCGGCGGCATGACTCAGCCTTTGCAGCTCCCAGTGCAGCAGCAAGGGGGTCATACCGCAGCGCCGGGGGCTGACGGGGCTGCTGCCGCTGCAGGGGATCGGGCGGCCACCATCGGCGTCGGAGGCACGGGTGGCGGTGGCGGTGGCATGCCTCAGCCTTTGCAGCTCCCAGTGCAGCAGCAAGGGGGTCATATCGCAGCGCCGGGGGCTGACGGGGCTGCTGCCGCTGCAGGGGAGCGGGCGGCCACCGTCGGCGTCGGAGGCACAGGTGGAGGTGGCGGCGGCATGCCTCAGCCTTTGCAGCTCCCGGTGCAGCAGCAAGGGGTCCATACCGCAGCGCCGGGGGCTGACGGGGCTGCAGCCGCTGCAGGGGAGCGGGCGGCCACCATCGGCGTCGGAGGCACGGGTGGCGGTGGCGGCGGCATGCCTCAGCCTTTGCAGCTCCCGGTGCAGCAGGAGGGGCCCCTGCTCAACGGCAGGGGGCTGGGGGCCAACGGTCCTGCTGCAGCTGCTGGAGGGCAGCATACGGTGCACGAGCGGCGGGGCCTGCTGAGCGGCCGGGTGATGGTGGTCGGCGGTGGTGCTGCTGCCGCTGCTGCCGTTGCCACGGGAGCAGCGACCACGACCAACTTGGGGGAACAGTCGAAAAAGAAAACGAAGTACCTGCTCGGTGCTGCTCGCGCCAAGCAGGATTTGGCGTCTGGAGATAAGATGGGTCTGGGCAAGTCGCTGATGGCGAAGCTTCTAGTTGCCCAGTCCGAAGGCAACACGCACCAGCTGTCGGAGTTGGAGCAGCACCACCTTCGCAACTTCCACGTGGACGACTATTCTCGGGAGAAGGGCGTGATACACGATAGGGTTTGCAACATCGCCACGTACCACCCAGACTCCGAACGTGGCCTTCTGCCGGTCCGGTAGGGCTGGGCCAACCGGCGGCTGGGACCTGTTCATGCACGGCCAGATATCGGACCAGATGACCGTGGGACAGCGCAGCGGCTTCCTGGGCGTGCTGACGGAGTACTATGAGGAGCCCGGCAGCCGCGTGGCCCTTGGCGCCCTTGGGTAAGGGGCGAGTGCTTGGCGACTGTGTACTAAGTTTGCAGGTGCAGTCCATACCGCGCCCATGCATTGTCACTAAGAAACACGCGGGGGTACTACACCTGGCCGCGCCCTGAGCTCTTCATGTAGTACGGCGGGCGTGTTACATGCGTGCCTTTGTTGCGGTCCCAACCTGACTGTGCGTGCCTTATTCCTCAGGGCTGGACGATCCGAGGTACTGCAGGCAGCAACGGCGGCGGAGCTCGACCAGGCCGAAACCACTCTACTAAGCGCTGTCGCAGCTGTGCGGCGCGCAAAGGAACGCCTGGCAGCTGCTGACCGCGCGGCAATCACCCAGCGAGCTGCCGTGCACGCTGCAGGCCTGTTGGGGGCGGCTGCTGAGCAGCACATCCAGGGCGCTGCTGGGGCTCATGGGCCGCCGCAGCCCACCGCCTGGGTGCCCACCGCCAGGGTGCACGGCGGGGGCATGTTGGATGCAGGGGCTGACCAGCACAACCTGGGCACCACTGAGGCCGGTGGGCCGCTGCAGGTCGCCGCCAGGATGCACGGCGCGGGCATGTTGGAAACGGCGGCTGACCAGCACAACCTGGGCACCACTGAGGCTGGTGGGCCGCTGCAGGTCGCCCCCAGGGCGCATGGCGCGGGCGTGTTGGGAACGGCGGCTTGGCAGGACAACCCGGCCACCACTGAGGATGGGCCGCTGCAGCCCGCCGCCAGGGTGCACGGCGCGGGCGTGTTGGACGCAGCGGCTGAGCAGCGCAATCCGGTTACCGCCAGGGCTGGTGGGCCACCGGTGCTTGCCCTCCTAGAAGGTGAGGTGCTGGTGGACGACGGCGTGGCCATGCCTTGGGCGGCTTCCGGTGGCGATGCTCTTGCCCACCAGGGGCTTCGGCTGCATCTCGGCGCTGCTGCTGCAGCTGCCGCAGGTGCTGTGCAGCTGGGAAGCCTTACGGGGCATGCACCCGGCATGCCGCCTGTCAATGGCGGCCGGGGCGTAGGGCAGTGGGGTGAGGTGCTGACGGATGGGGAAGGCGGCGGGCGCGTTGCTGGGGGCCGAATGCAGCCTTCACGCGGCGAGGAGGTAGGCCTTGAGGACCACGGCAACGAAGACACAGGCGGGGACGAACTGGGTGGCCCTGAGTGGGTGTCGTCCGAGTCCAGGTGGCCCAGAAACGGGGTAAGTCCCAACCTTTGGTAACAGCACTGATGCATAGCAGCTTTCGATGCCTTTCCTCGTGTACCCTGTTCATAGTCTTGAATCACAAACTTTCGTATGGTTATATGCTCGTGTGTTGACCCAACCACGCAGAAGAAGAGGTGCCAAGCGGAGTCGGAGGCCCTAGTCCGTGCATCCAAGGTGCGCATTGTCGACCAGGACGACGAGGCCTACGGTGTTGAGTTGATGGATAATTGGATTCAGCAGCAAACGCAGGTGCCGGGCCGTGATAAGGTTCGGGCGGTGTGGCAGCAGGTGGTCAGGTCGGTTAGGAGGGCTTCTCGAGGGCTGCAGGGGAGGGTGGGAGCTGACGCGCCCGGAGGCACGGCCGAGGGGGGCATGGACAGCGATGTGGGCGATGGGCACGGGTTTGCGTCAACCGGCGGAGGCGGAGCGTGGCGGGGCCGAGGCCGGGGGCGGGGGAGGGGGCACAGTACGGGCAGGCAACCCGAGCCGGGCCCTGGCCTCGGCCGGGCCCCCGTCGGCAGCGGCGCGGGAGGCATGCACGGGACGTCAGCGCTTGGATCGGCTCAGGGGATGGTGTTCTGGGAGCTTGGCCTGGGGTGGATGCAGGGGCTGCTTGACAAACAGCCTGTTCCGGCTGACCAGGTCAGGGCGGCCATGGCGTCCCTGGCAAGTGCCTATGCCATTGAGGGGGTGAGGGGGCAGCCGTCAGTGGATGAGAAATGGAAGGAAATAAACGAGCGCGTCGGCCTGCTACTAGGTGGCTGATGCGACGCTCGAGGGGATGGGGTCGCTACCCTACCTGTGTACAGATGCGGGCCAGGCAGCTAATGACAATGGCGGTGCCGTGATTGGAAGGGCTTGGCGTACGGCAAGAGTGCGTGCGGCATTCGCACTTTGCACCATAGCATGCATGCACGCACACATGCCTCGAGGTGTACCTGGACATGCACAACCACTGCGCCACACGAACGGTCCCTGTGATGCACGCCTGAACCCACGCACCCTTCATCCACACACCCAACGCAGGCTACGTGGAGCAGCTGAACGTGCACAACCCCTACGCCACAGTGGAGGAGGCGCTGCTGTTCTCCGCCCGCCTGCGCGTGGAGAGCTCGCAGCTGGCCAGCCCCGCCGCCGTGCGCGCCTTCGTTCGCGACATGATGGAGGTGGTGGAGCTGGGGCCGCTGGCGCTGCGGCCGGTGGGCTTCGAACCCGCGTCGGGAGGGCTAAGCACGGAGGCGCGAAAGCGGCTGACCATCGCCGTGGAGCTGGTGTCCAACCCCTCCGTCGTGTTCATGGACGAGCCCACCAGCGGTGAGGGGGAGGCGGCACGTGGCATGTGTGTTGGGGAACCGGACGTGGGTTGAGGCTGCCCTGGTGCAGGCCTCTGGACTCATGCTGTGCTGGGTGGAGCTGGTGACCCACCAGATGATGATGTCCTGAGCTAACCCACACGCGGTGGAGAGCGCATGAGCGTGGTAGCGGGGACACTAGCGTTGCATGGTTTGTTGTTATACGACCAGTTGTCCATTGGTATGACGCATGCCTTCAGCAGCCTAAAGACATAATCTGTCTCCCGCCCCTCTCCCCTGTGTCCGCGCAGGCCTGGACGCCCGCGCCGCCGGCATGGTGATGCGCGCCGTGCGCAACACCCTGGCCACCGGCCGCACCGTGGTGTGCACCATCCACCAGCCCAACAGGGAGGTCATGGACGGATTCAAGTGAGTGTGCCTGTGTGTAGCGATGCAGTGTGTCTGTGTGTGTGGTGCGTAGCCAACAGCTTGACAGACACTCCAGCCATGAACCATGGCCGGGACTCCGCGCTGGTGCTCGCCCCGCACTGCCGTTGGCCAGCGAAGACACCGGCTTCGACGAGCGGGTGCCGGCCTCGGGCAGTGGCCAACAGGCAAAGTACACCCTAGTATGCTGCAGCGCGTTGGGCAGCGTTCCCGCCTTGCCCTTCCGGCGTCCTACCCAGACACGAGGAGGCCGTCTTGCGCTCCCTGGAGCTCTCCAGTGGTCGTTTTCCAGCCGTTCTAACGGCCGTGTCCTCCTCACTCGTGCACCCCCCCTCAGGCTGCTGCTGCTCAAGCCCGGCGGTCGCACCATCTTCTACGGCAAGCTGGGCGCACGGCAGGGCGCGCTGGTGGCATACCTGAGCAGCTGCGTGCCGGGGGTACCCAGGTGGGGTGGGCTTGGACGTGGGCTTGGACGTGGGTTGGAACTTGTGCTGGGGTGTGATTTCCTGGGCAGTCCTGTACACAAGCAGCAACCCCCTCTTGCACTTCTTGGTTTGCTCGCTGAACGGGTTAGCACTTCGTGCGTAGGTACCTGGGAGGTGCTTGCCTTGCAGGTGAGCACCGATGGGTCTTGGCTTGGGGGAGTGGGTGCGTCTACACGTGCGCATGCGTGCGCGCACACGTGCTAAACCGCTTCTTCGACATCCGCATCACGATCCTGCTGCTGATCGGCTGCTGCTGGTGTTGATGCTGTACCAGGTACGAGCCGCACCTGAACCCCGCCAACTGGATGCTTGAGGTGACCAGCCCCGCGGCGGAGAAGGAGATGGGGGTGGACTTCGCCGAGGTGTGGGCGGCCAGCGAGCCAGCCAGGTGGGCTAATTCACACAGTAGGGTGTTACGTAGGGCATGCCTGCTTTGCCGCTGCAAGCGCCGCTTAAGCATGCATCAGTGTCCGCAGACTTTTTAGCAAATCCTTTTTTGGCTTACTGGCATTGTGGGTGCCATCGAGGTCGGTCGTGGTGTTGCAGGGAGGCCCAGCAGCTCATCGATGAGCACACCGCCGCAGCCGCGCTAGCCCTTGATCTGGGCAACGCCAAGGGCCGCAAACGCGGGGGGCGGCGGACCAACCGCTCCAACGGTAACGGCAACGGTGCCAACGGCAGCGCCGCCAACAGCCGCAACGCCAGCAACACGGACCTGGTGGGCATGGTCGAGGCGGCGGCGGCAGCGGAGGCGGAGGCGGGGCCAGCTGCTGCGGACGTGGAGGCGGGGGCGGCTGGCGGTCTGCAGCGGACGGACACGCAGCAGGAGGAGGAGGAGGAGCGGCCGCAGAAGCGGCAGCGGCAGCAGGAGGAGGAGGAGGAGGCACGGGCGGCGCTGTCGCGGTTCGCGCAGCCCACGTGGGTGCAGCTGCGGCTGCTGCTGCAGCGGGCGCTGGTGTCGCAGATGCGCAACCAGAACTACAACTTTGCGCGGATTGTCATCTCGATCTGCGTGGCGCTGGCGCTGGGGTCGATGTTCTGGGACAAGGGCAGGCAGAGGTGAGGCCTGGGGCCTGCGACGCATATGCCGGGTGTGCGTGGGATGTGGAACAGTTGGGACGGCAAGCGGTGCAATGCCTGGGTGTCATGTGTGCCTGACTCGCTTGCGTCCGGTGCGCAATGCATGCCCCACCTTGGAGTCGGTCGCATCTTGTTTCTATTGTGTTCACAGCCCTGGCTGTGTCCCCGCCCAAACCCTGCCTGGCCCTGCCTCGGCCCTACCGGCCTGCCCCCCCGCAGCGACACCCCCCTGGGCGTGATGAACATCATGGGCATCATGTACTGCAGCAGCATATTCATCTCGGTGGTCAACAAGCTCATGGTGAGGGACAGCTACCAGGGCGGTTGCTTGACCTCCGAAACACCCTACTGCCGGCCCTGCCCCTTTTACCCCTCCTTCCGTTCTGACCAAACCATACTGCAAGTCATCCTGGGCTGCTCTGACGCTGTGTTCACCTGGATAGTGGCTGCCTGCAGGCCATGATGCCATGAATGCTGTTCGTCCGTGCTCCAGCATCGTCTCTGAATGACGGGCACTGAGGCCCTTTGTACGGCATCCAATGACACGTGTGCAGGTGATGCCGGTGGTGGCCGCGGACCGCGCCGTCTTCTACCGCGAGCGCTCGTCCGGCATGTACCGCGGCGCGCTGATGGCTGTCGTACAGGGCGCCTCGGAGCTGCCGTTCGTGTTCGTACAGTCCGTCATCTACTTCGCCATCGTGTACTGCATGGTGCAGTTCGAGTGGGACGGCCCCAAGATGTGCTGGTACTGGTGAGTCGGGCAGGGTGTACGGAATTGTGGGATACCCGAACCTCAACACGAGTTGCAGCTCGCCAGCAAACCATCGTCCATTAGTGCACCCGCTAGTCCTGGGGGCCTGAACATATCTCCTGGTTATACTATATGCACTTCCTTCAGGCCGATAGCGTAGCGTAAGTCCCTCTCGCTTCCCCCGGTGTTTACCCCACACCCCTACCCCACAGGCTGTTCGTGTGGCTGCAGCTCAACACCTTCACCTTCCTGGGCATCGCCTGCCTCAACCTCACGCCCGACGTGCCCATCGCCTCCGCCGCCTCCAGCTTCTGCATGATCATGTGGAACCTGCTGTGCGGCTTCATGGTGTACCGCAAGGTACGCTACGGCGCACAGTCACCGCATGTACGGCATCGACCGCCTGGCGTTGACCCGGCACGGCGCGATTCCACTGTCCAGAAGAAGCGTTCTGGGTGCTGCTGCTGCTGCCCTGCGCCGCCCTGACAGCGTTGCATCCACATCGCACTGTAACTACAAGCTAACATGGCGTACTCCTCTCATCTGTGCTCCTGTATGTCTTCCCCCGCAGGACATCCCGGGCTGGTGGGTTGGCGGTTACTACGTCAACCCCATCCAGTGGACCATCCAGGGCCTGTTGTCCTCGCAGCTGGGCGACCGGGACGACCAGCTCATCGCCGTGGGGGACACCACCATGACGGTGGCGCAGTACGTGCGGAAGCAGTTCTCGTACAGGTGAGTCATGGGTGATAGGGTGACCCGCGGGCCGGTACCGGTACGGCTGTACGGCATGAGGCTCTGGGGCCACAGGGGCACGAGGGGTTGCGGCGAGGCGAGGCCGCTTGGCCGCTTTGCATCCGAGCTGCAATGTCTGTGGAGACAATGCTGACTGGTGCAGCTCGCAGCTGCTTGAACCGTATGCGATGTTGATGGTCCCTTTGTACGACTGTGTTTGCAGGTACGAATGGCGCGGCTGGGTGGTGCTGGTGATGCTGGCGCTCATCGTCTTCTTCCGTACGGCGGGCAACATCGGCCTCCTGTTCATCAACTTTGAGCGGCGGTAGGCCTTGAGGGAAGCAACATTTGACACCTTCAAGTTGGAAAATATTGCGGATGCTAGGGGTAGCAAGTGGGCCGGTTCCGTGGGCTGGTGTGCGCTTGGTTCACGGCACGCAACGCAGTAGTTGTATAGAAGATGGGCGTGGCGCAGTAGGGTGCTCGTCGCCGTTGGCTTTGTTCTACGTGTAGGTGCCTGCTCATTTATGTGTGATGTCTGTCAGGCATGGGCCAATGGGGGTCACGCCTTGGGTGCTGCGGCATGCAAAGTGATGCGATGTGTGTCCAGGGATGGCATGTGGCTACCCAGGCGGACTGCTCTGAACAGCACCACCTAAGTGACTGCGTGTAGCACTTCCTTACGTTGTAATGGTCGGGGCAGCTGCTGGTGATGATACTTAGGGGAAGCCAGCGCTTGTGCCGACTGATTGACGTGCGCCCATACGGTACGGCATACGCATGAGTACGGCGGGACACGGTGGATTCAGAACGTATGGAAGTCAGTCACACTACAACAGCAAGTGATGCACGCCATTTTTAACCCCGGCTTTTAGGCGAGCAGCGCGTACACACAGGAACACTTGACGGACCACGGCAGCAATCAGGGGAGAATCCCAAATCATTAAGCTTGTCGCCACAACAATACCGGTAACACACGTTTTCATACAGACAGATAACGGCAGTATACAGGATTGCAAACGTAGCCACAGGGTCTAGAAGCCAGTATACAGGCGGGTATGCAAAAAGAAAGGTTTTTTACCAGAGCCCCTAAAATGCACAGCGTGCAGGAGTGATAAACCCTGTACGGTATCTCCAGGAGCAGGTAAAATGCATGCCCAGCGGAACACAAAAGCGTGAGTGCGCAGGGACCCGTAAACGTCAGTGTGCAGGGACCTGTAAGCGTGAGTGCGCAGGGACCCGTAAACGTCAGTGCGCGGGGGGGGGGGCGGCCTTCCAAGCCTCCACCCTCGCGTCAAGGCGGCCAGCTGTAGCTCTGCGGGTCATGGGGTCATGGGGGCGGGGGGGGGGGGGGGCGCGGGCGAGGAGGAACATACCAAAAGGGGTCAAAGGCAACTTGTGCCTGTGCGACAGGGGGATCATTGGGGGTCACAGCCCC
>VFQN01006288.1_pt1 | contig 13688 bp, 20 predicted proteins | sample 3512371 | NCBI WGS metagenome assembly VFQN01 (sample SAMN10412370, study PRJNA504923) | tailings metagenome | isolation source: Replicate 2 from Balatoc abandoned mine | place: Philippines: Itogon, Benguet | collected 2017-08-28
AGCTCTGTCTCCCGAGTGGGACGGGGCTGGGCCCTGGAAGGGGACCAAAACTGTAGATCCATACATACAAATTGACGTAGTATGACACCGAGACACTATTACGGCCTCAGCTCGACCAGGCCCGACAGAGCAACTGGTGGGTGGTATTTGATGTGCGGCACATTGAGTACGCCACAAGATGCGCAGACGAGTGCAACCAAGCAGGGATGACTTTTGACCAGTAGCAACGAACACCATCCCCCAGCAACTGTTCACTAGGCCACGCGAGAAGCTCCATTCAGTGGCGCACCCATCCGACGGCGCCGTGGAACCACCGATCCTGCAGCTCCCAATGCGCGTTCGCGCGTTGCTCAAAAAAGCTCGTGTCACCAGCTGTCACACAAATCTTATTGCCCACAGGAACACACGCTCTGCCTGCGTCAATCCACCCGCTACTGCCCGCTGTTTGCAACAGCGCCACCCTACTCAACCGAAGGCATGCATGTACGGTACTCCAAAACACACATGGTACGAGTACACACCCAGCACCCTGGTGAAACCCTTGTTACTACGTACCCTACGACCCTTGCCCCCACCGCCGCACCCTCCACCCCACCTCCTTGGCCTCCTGCTCCCTTCGAAACCTGGCGTGCGCCGTACGGCACTCCCCGCTGCAGTACAACGAGCCGCCGCCGCCGCCGCTCTCCCCGCCTTCCTCGCCCCCGTCTCCACCCGTGCCCAGCTGCACCCCCGCCTCGCTGTCCCCCGCCAGGTTGGTGCACAGCGGGTAGCAGCAGGAGGGCCATAGCAGCTCCGCGTCGCACGGGAGGGGCAGCAGGTGATATGGCAGATTACATTCGTCAACCGCCTGCCGTGTTTCACACTGCGGCTGGATCTGCTCCTCACCCCGTTCCTGTTCCTGCTGCGCCTGCCCCGTTCCCTGCCGCTCCTGCCTTTGCCCCTGCGCCTGGCCCTGCTCAAGCAACTCAATGAAGTGCTCCTGCGGTTGCTCCTTCCCCAGTCGGTGCTGTTCCGGCTGCTCAGTCTCAACCTCCTCCTGTCCTGTTCCCCGCTGCTGCAGACCAGCATTGTGGCCGCGTCTGCGCCGAACGCGTTTTGCCACGCGTTCTGCAGCAGCTCCATCGCGCTGACACTGCGTGGCACCCGCTTCCGCCTCCGCGCCACGCTCTTGCTCCCGCTGCTCCCGCTGCCCCTGTGACTTCCATTCCTGCTGCTGCCGCTGCTGCTGCTCCTGCTGCCCGGCAGACCCCACCGCCTGCCCCGGGCTCCACGCCCTGTCGCACCACCGCGTCTCCAGCCCAGCCATATCCGCATCCCGCTCGTCCACCCACCTGTACGACACCATGTCGTACAGCAGCTGCCGCCAGCTTCCCAGCGCCCGCGCGTTCCCCGCCTCGTGCGCGGCAGTGCAGGCGTCCAGGACCAGTGTAACGGCTCCTCGAAGGGCTGTCAACACACTCCGCCGCAGAGTACCCTGCGTTTGCTGCCCCTGCCCCTGCTGCTGCTGCTCACCCTGCTCCTCCTCCTGCCCTTGGCCGCACAAGTCCGCAAGGTGCGCACACAGCGGCAGCCACCGCGGCAGGGCAAAGCTCACCAGCTGCAGGGTCGGATCGCCGCATTCGCCGTCGCCAGCGTCGTTGCCCCCACACCCCTCACCCCCGCTATCCGAAGCTGCCGCCTCACAGCCCCGGCTCCCAGGCACTGCGTTACAGCTTGCAGAAGGACACATGTCGCTGGCGCTGGTGCTGGTGCTGCTGCCGTCGCCGCTGCTGCTGGTGCAGCCCTTGCTGCTGCTGGCCTCCGACAGGCGACCGAGCGCAGCGGTGGCGCCATTGATCAAGGCAGCCAGACACAGTGCCGCGTGGCCCGCGACCCTGATGGCGCTGCTGGCGGTGGTGATGCTGCTGCCGCTCCTGCCTCTGCTGGTGGCGGTGCTGCTGCTGGTTCGGCCGCTCGCTCCGCTCCAGCCGGCGCCGCCAGCCGCTGCTGCTGTTGCCGCCTTGGGGCTCCCCGCCGCCGCCTTCTGCTCGGCCGCTCCCTGCACACCTCCACACCGGGCAAGCACCTTGCCCAGGGTGGAGAGGAGCGCAGCCGCCTGGCGGGCGTGGCTGCTGGGGGTGTGCAGCAGCCGCCACACCAGCAGCAGGCCGGCGGTGCTGGAGGGCCCCAACGCGGCGCTGAGGTCGGCCACGGAGGCTCCGTGCCTGCCGTACATGTGACGTACGACGGCCTCCATGCAGGGGATATACCCCGCGTCCAGGGCGGCGGTGGGGGGCACGGGGGGAGGAGCACCGCCGTCCCACGGGTCCCTTCCTGCAACCGGGTAGTGCAATGTGTCCAGCCTCAGGAGAGTGCACATGTTTGGTAAGTCTGACAAGAACACGTGGCGGGGCGCGTATGTGGGGCAGGAATGTCAGGTGCTGTACGTTGTCACCCTACTCACCCATGTGTCGATGCCTTAGCCTTCCGGATGAAACACAAGGTACGGCGTACAGTGCATGGTGTACGGCACGGTATTGTCCGGCACTATCACCACAAAGGGGCGCTGCAGGCAGGGCGAAGCGGTGGTCCTTGCAGCGGCCATGCCGTTCGTGCTGTTGAAACGTGACCCGGCCTAAGACACTGCCCATAGTACACGGTACGCACCTGCTGCCCCCGCATCCCCCACCATGTCCACGCCCGCCTGTAGCAGCTGTACACACTCCTTAGTGGCTAGCAGCCGCACGCATGCCTGCAGCTGCTGCTGCTCCTGCTTCTGATCCAGATCGCACAGTTTGGCCCGCACGGTGCCCGCCACCAGGCGCCACCATTCGGCCGCAAAGGCCGGGTCGCGCAGCAGGTCCAGGGGAGGGCCTCCAGCACCGCCGCCGGCGCCTCGGCTGCGGACCCCTGACGCACCGCCGCTGGCAGCGGCGGCAAGAGCAGCAGCAGGGCTGCCCCCTGCGTTGCTGCTGCCGCTCACGTCCCCGGCAGGGTCCGAGGCGGCCCCAGCAGGACCCGTGTTCCCGCAACCAGGCCCCCGGCGCTGCCCACCGCTGTTGGTGCCGCTGGTGTTGCTGTTGGTGTTGCTGCTGGCGCGGCTGCTGGTCGTGCTGGTGTCGCGCAGCATCTTCGTTGCGAGCATCATAGCACTCAGCGCCAATTGCGCGCACTCGCGCGTGTCCAGAACCTGCCGCAGCCCCCCGCGCCCACCACCGTACACCCATGCCAGGCCTGGCCTTCTTTGCCCTGTTCCCGCGACAGCAGCTCCTCCACCTGACCCGCTCCCGCCGTCCTGCTGCTGCTCCTGCCCCTGCCGCTGTTGCTGCTGCTCCCGCTTCTTGCCTCGCACCTCCAGCGTCGTCTCGCCGTGCTGCTGCTGCTGCTGCTGTTGCTCATGTTCCTTGGGGTTCAACGCTGCGGCGGCCGCCCCCCCTCCCAGTGACCCCAGTGCCTTCCTGCCTGCCCGTGCAGCTGCCGCTGCTGTCGCTCCACCCGACCCGTCGCTTCCTAGCTGCCCCAGCGACCCCAGTGCCACCCTGGCGGTCCGCAGGCACAGCGCCAGCACGTGCCGGGGGCGCAGGTGGTGCAACGGCACGGGAGGGTCGTACGCTATGCACGCGCCCCAGAAGCTGACGGCGCAGGAGAGCGGGGCGAAGGACAGCGGCCTGCGCAGCTGTCCGGTCCTCACGTTGGACAGTACGGCAGCCAGCAGGGCGTCGTACGGCAGGCCGTACAGCGGGCCGCCGTCCGCGGCGTGCAGCTGCGACACGGCCTGTACGGCCCTGCAGTACTGCAGGCAGGGCCCGGAGAGCAGCTGCCGTATGGTGGCTGTGGCGGCTGCGTCGGAACTGTGACGCCCAATGTCCCTGATCTGTAGGAATACCACTTCCAGGAGCCACAATCTCAGGTGCTCTTGCCCGTTCGCGTCGGATGCTGCTGCCGCCGATGTCGGGCGCCGGAGGGTGTGCGCCGCCCACTGCTCGAACACGTGGCTGCGGGAGAGGCCGCCGAGCGCCGCCATGCGCAGGGCAGACTCCTGGCCGCCTTCCCTGCACAACGCGACAACTGCGCTCCTGCAAATCTGGAGTACCATTTCGTTTATCGCGCTGTCGTGCGTGTCCATTAGCAGCTTTGCCCCGGCATCACGTGTGTGCTCCACCGCCATAAGGCGGCTGAGGCCCGCCAGGGCGTCGCCGCGCAGGAGTGCCAACACCGTTGTGGTGGACTCCTGGACTAGGGCGAACTCGTTGCCGAACGCGTCCCTCTGCTTGGTGGCAGCTGCATCCAAGTACTCTGTCAGCAGGTGCGCGGTGGCAGTGAGGATGCCGCGGAAGCGCTGCGGCGAGGGACCCGTGGGTCGGGCCGAGGCGGGTGGGGAGGGGACCGAGGAGAAGACCTTGGCAGAGCTGCCGCCAGGCCTGGCTGACGGGAGCTCTTTTGGTTCCACTGTACTGCTTTTGCTGCAGCCCTGGTTGCATGTCGGTGCGGCTCCGGCTGCCGCGGAGGTGCCATCTAACGCAACCAGGCGCAGGGCCGAAGAGAAGAGCTGCACCACCGCTGCGCGGGCAGACGGAGAGGCCTCCAACGCAGCTAGAGTCTCTCGCGTGATGCTGACTTGATTCCGGCTGGCAGACAGGAGGGAACCGTCACGCTGCAGTGTCAGCAAGCCTAAGCATCGCTCCAGCTCCAGCAACTGTCGGCTTGTCGAAGCCGCGAGGTCGCAGATGCCCCGCGAAGGGTCGAGAGCTAATACAGCTCGTACAAGGTCTGCAAGTAGCTGCTGTGGCGTTCGGGTGTCCTTTGTCCGGCCCTTCAGCGGTAGCATCGCGCTGCTTTACCGGGGCACAGTGTGCGCAAATGGTCAAAGCCCATGTAATATCGTGCGTAAAGTATATGCGCTAGCGCCATGTACCCTGCGTAAGCGTTGGTTGCGCTGTGCCGACGGAACAGAATTATTTGGATGTCGGGTGCGTGAAAGCGGTCAGCCCGATGAGCCGCAACGCCCGATGAGCTGGCGTACTACGAAACCGTACCAATCGCTATACTAGGATAGGGGCAGATAAGTCTGCGCTGAAGACCGTGGGGCCCCTGTCTTCGCCGGGCCTGGCCGGGCTCATGCCGCCGAACACGTGCTTCCATGTGTAGGCCCTGACACCCTGCCTGGCCCTGACATCCTGCCTGAATGCGGGAGCCCAGCCCAAGGCCGTGTTTGCGCCACACCGTACCGCAACGCACCCATCGCGAGTGGTGCGCACCTGCAATGTGTGACCTAGTGTGACCTAATGGGACCCGAAAGCGACACCAGCGGCACGCTTGTCGCACGGACCGCACAGCATCGTTCATCATGCTGCCCAAAAACACTTTAATCCCCTGTCCATGCGGCGATGCGGGACCACACCACCGGTCCGACCAATGTGACACTTCCACATTGCGGTGTGCGCGCACGTGGGCCAGGCGAGCCCTAAAACACCCAGTCCACCGTCACCGCTGCTGCAACTGCTGTTCCTGCCCCTTCACCTCCTGCCATGCCTGGCAAGGTGCCCTCGCATGCTCAGTACGTCAGTAGAGTGGCCCTTCGGCCCTCCCCACAATTTCCCAAACGGTATTGTGCCGCGTACCGGTACCACATGCAACACAAGAGGTCATCGTTCGTTTGCTTGCCACAATGCGCCTCCTGGCCACGCAACAAGCGCACCCCTCAACCTGCTACCTGCTGCAACCTGCTACTGGGCATGCATGCTTGGACCTGCATGCAGGGCGCTTCCCTCATACGGTAGTTGGAGCGCCCAGTGCCTTTACGCGCTACTACCACACGTCACGCAACGGACACGCCCACAACAGCTATCCTACTTTGCCAACCCTGCCGCGCTGCAGCCTGCCGCCAATCAAACACGGGCCACCGCGTGACGCCCCTACCGCCAGCAGGTGCCAACCGGCATGCACGCACAGCCCCTACACCTTGCTCTCCCCCCCCCCCCCACATCCCGTGCACTGCAGCAGCTACCCATTGCTCGTGCGGCCCAGCCGCTCCACTGCTCCCTCAGCACGCAGCACCCACCACGGGCGCACCCTGCCGCTTCACCTGCTCCGTTCGTTGCCAAGGGTGCGCGTTCGCTTGCTCGGTGGGCGTGCAGCATGCTGACCTCCAGCGGCATGCGCCCGGCGGTGTGACCAGCACACAGGCTGGACTCCCACTGAGCATGATGACGACGTGTTCTGGTAGTACGATCGCCCTCCACATGCAGTGCGCCTGCTGCCGCACGATGTGGCCACGCACGGTGTACAGCCGTGGTGCACGGGGTACATAACCCTCAGCTTCCAGGGCCAGTTCCAGCTGGAATTAAATTACCAATAATAATATTTTCTTTTAGACCCTTTAAAAAATCGTGGGCCCGCGCGCGGCGCTGCGTTGCATCACCATCATCACCATCCCTTCTGTCCCACAGCAGGTCGCACCACGCGTGCGCGCGGTGTGCCCCCACGTGCATTGCAGCAGGTGTTCCTGCTGACCGTGACGCACGCGGTGTGCAAATGCACGTGTACGCTCCCCCAGGTGCTACCGCGCGTGCGCCCGGTGCGCTGCCGCCGTTGCTGCCGCGGGGCCGGCCGCCGTGAGCCTCCTGTACATCTTCATGGGCAGGTCGTGCTTGGACTCCAGGGGGCAGGGCTCGATGGACACAATGGAGTCGTCGGCGCGGGGGGCGGAGAAGTCGTAGTGGAGGGTGACGGTGGGGAGGACGGTGTCGGGGCCGCCTGCGGGGGGTGAAGGCAGAAGCCGAGTGGGAAGTGTGGTGATGGGATGGTGGGATGGTGAGGGTGTGGTGGTGGTGGCGGTACGTTGTATGGTGGAGCAGCCCGTTGTGCCCTCCATGTGGGGGAGGGCGGGGAGCAGGAGCGCCGGAGTACGAGGTTTGGCGGGGTTTGAGACTGAAAGGGATGGCAGGCGCAGGGGTAGGGTAGGCGAGTGGCTGGAGACTTGCAGTGCAGGTTACCGTAGCAGTGTCGGCGCAGTGCACTGCAGTGTACTCCAGGGACAGGTTTGCTTAGGTTGGCTTGGGCGCGGCTTTGGAGCGCAGCGCAACACGAGGAGGGCTTGGGTTCCACGGCTCGTCATAGTCGGCATTGCGCTGCTACCCCGCCTCGCACTCACCCATGACCACCTAGAACCTGCTTGCTAAAATGCTAAAGTCCACGCAACTGCATCGCTACTCACCCATGACCACCCCCGCTACGCCCAGCTCCTTGAGCGAGGTGCCGTCCGTGGCGTGGCTTAGCGAGTTGTCAGGGTGCACCTGAGGGGCACGGGATACACGGCAGTTTGTTTCGCTCCACCAGCCATGGGTGCGTGCTGCATCACAAGGACACCCGCCGTGCCCCAATGCAACCGGACCGGACGGTGAAGGGTTTCCGTGACTACAGCCTACCACTGCGGGCGCGGGCGCAGGCGCGGGCGCGGGGAGGCGCGGCGGTCCGTGAGCATGTAAGAACCTTGCCATCCACATGTGCCTTCTGCGCTGGGCTGAACAAATCACCGTTTAGACCTGAACAGGAGCTGAACCTGTTCCCCGACAGGGGGTGCCGACACAAATAGCGACACAAATACCGACACAAATACTAGGAGCGACACAAATACTACAAATACCACAAATACTTCCAAAGGTGTAGGATGGGGAGGGTGTAACCCAAGGTGTAACCTGCCCTCCCACCGTCCCCATCCCTCTTGAGTCCTGATACCCTGTATGCTCCGACGGGCATCCCGGTCCCAATACTTCTCCCTACCACGTTTTTGTAGAGGGTCAGCTGGGGAAGTGCCCCGCCATGTCGCTTCGCCACGGCCTCCTTGATTGCTCCAATTGTGAGCTCTGTAGGTACTGCTGCCCATTCAAAGTTCAAATGCGGCAGGGCTGTGCAGCAAATCCTGCGCGATGGGTCCCCGAAGGAACGACGACTTGAGCGTGCAGCGCCATGCAGGGTGCAGCGCCATGCCCAAACAGCCCAGCTGTCCCGCAGCGCTTACTTGCACTTCACAAACTCGCTAGGCTTAGCTCCTAGTTCAAGAATAGTAGGCGGTGTGTAATCAAAGGGAGGCAGAGGGATTTTGGGTTTAACCTTTTTCACTTTCTTCGCGTCGTTTGGAGGCATAGTAAATCAATGCTATTATTGCGGGTACATTTAAGCCTCTCTGGCAATAAATTGGCCGCGCCTGCGAAAGCTATGGACTTCGGCCCCCGAACCTCCCGGCCTCCCCTGCTTCCCCCTCCGTACACCCCGCTGTCAGTTCATCGCCTGGAACCGGGAAACCTGTGCTCACGCCATTGTAGTCATGTCACCATGTCATCATGCAACACGCACTTGAAGTGTCATTGGCACCCGATGGGCATGGACCAGCCCCACTGGGCGGGGGGAGGGGGTACGGAAAGGGCGAGGTGCAGGGCTAGGTGGTTGGAAGGGTGGTGGATCGGTGCGAGTGGATAGTTGTATTGGGTGCTCGGGTGGGTTGCGTGCGTGGACGGGTGGATACGTCCCATGGAGCTGCATGGGGCGGCCAGGGGCTTCACATGTGCAAGGGCCACGGTTTGCGCCCATCCTCCCAGGGCAGGGGGCTCCCCTGGCCCCTGCTGCTACTTTACATGTCAAGCGTTCAAGGCGAGTCGTCTTCAAAGAACACAATAACCTTGCCGTTACTCTTCACTTCGCAACTCAAGAGCTGTGCTACTGCTCAAGCCCTGGACCCTTGCTTTACGTGACTTCTCACTAAGCGCCGCGACAGCCCTCACCAAGGCCAGGCAGCATATCTAGCAAAGCTCCTGATGCAGCAACTTGCCTGAAATGTAGTTGGCTTTACCTCTTCGTCGCGAAAGCCCAGCAGTTCAGGCACTGGGCGCGACGATGGCACTCTCGCCCGGCAAAAGCAGCGTGCTGTTCGTCACATTCAATCAAGATTCAACATGTATAGCTCTCGGATGCGTTGAGGGACTGCTGGTTTACAATGTGGAGACGCACAAGCTCTGTTTCAGGCACGCAATTGGTGCCCTGAGGTAGGGTTTGCCCCTTCAGTCGCTCATGGCGCTCCCGGAAGGCCATATCTGTCTGCGCCGAAACTCCGCGTCCTCGTGAAAAGCACACCCGCCGTGCAACCGGTTGGCTGCATTTCCTTAGCCACTCCACGTCACGCATGCACAGGGGAGGTCTGCACGACCCTCGTGCCTCATGCCCCAGGCCTCAATCCTGGCTGCCCATACAACCCGTTCCTGCCTGCCACCTTTGTCTGATTCACTCCCACCACGTAACTGCTGCCCCAGCCTGGTGGAGATGCTGTTCTGCACCAGCCTTGTGGGCTACGTGGGAGCAGGTGGGTCCGACGAGGAAAGGGGGGGCACATGCACAGGCGATGGACCGCTTCGCTCTTGCACCATCTTGCACCGCTCAGCACGGCAAGTCACCCTTCGCGTTGCTCAGGAGCACCGCTTGCTGTCTGGAGCCTGGATGACGTCTGCCTCTTTGGTGGCTTGCACTGGTCGCACAACAAGCGGGACGACGCCCCGACACCCTGTCCATCCCCCCAACTGATGAACCCCAGCAATTGCCATCCCCTTCACCGGCCATTGCAATTGTCACCTCTGATGAACCAACCGGGGCTCTAACCCACTGGCGCTGGGGTGCGGCTCTGCCCTCAGGCGAGCAGCCCGCGCTGACGCCCCGCAAGCTGACGGTGTACAACACAACCGCCAACCGCGTCATCAGCGAGCTGTCGTACCCTACGTCCGTACTGGCCGTACGCATGAACAGGCAACGGTACGTTGGCCGTTGGCGCTGCGCCATATGTAACAGTAGCATAGCCTTACCTGCCAGGGCTCCTACCCGTCCGAGCGTGGAGCCGGTTCCTGCACCACTGTAACCTGAGGCATGAACCCCTGATGGCACGTGCTAGCCTACACTCCTGCTCCACGCACACACACGCACACGCCGTGAGCCCTTCCCAGGCTGCTGGGGGTGACTACGCGGCGGGCCATGCACTCTGTGATGCGCCCTGTAATGCAAGGTCCGATAGCACACGGCAACCTGCTCTCCCATTGCCAATACACACCCACGCGCACACCTGGCTCATCTCCCTCCCCAGGCTGGTGGTGGTGACGCAGCGCAGTGTCAGTACACTCTCAGCTATGCAAGGCCTCATGACACGCAGCACCCTGCTCCCCCACGGCTAATACGCAAGCCCACGGGCACACCTGCCTGTCCCCTACCTCCAGGCTGGTGGTGGTGGCCCAGCGGCGGGTGCACGTGTACAGCATGGCCAACCTGGCGTGCCTGCGGACCATCGACACGGAGGACAACCCCAAGGTGCGCAGCAACGCGGTAGTGCAAAGGTAGTCTATCATCACACCTTGCACCGACACAAGGCTTGATGTGGCTGCTTTTGCATCGGCACGGACGCGCATGCGGGGTGTACTCCTAGCCTGCTGTTGCACTGTTGTTGTCGGTCCGTGCCGTACAGTACAGTGCGCTCCCCGCGCACTCCCATGGCTGCTGTCCGTTGACTCCGCACCGTCTGAGGCGCACTGGCACCCCAACCACTGCACGGCACGCCGTGCCGCTGCCGTACGGTTGCCGCGGCCGTACGGTCAAGCTGCTGACGCCCTACTGCACGTTTGACAACAGCGTGTGCCTTACACCTCTCAGGGCTGCTGCGCGGTGACTGCCGGCACGGAGCCCAACCTGCTGGCGCTGCCCTCCTCCGCCACAGCGGTGCGTACCGGTATCACCTCGGGACGGAGCACCCATCACAGGCACCTGCCAACGGCCGCGGCGCGCCCTGCCGTATTGCCGTGCCCTGCCCTGCTTTGCAGCACTGCGTTGTAGCGGAGTACTATATGTGGCTGTACAGAATAACTCAGAAACCAACACTTTTGAACCCTGGCGGTTGCAAAACCGGAAATGCGCAGGGCACGGTGCGCATCTACGACCTGTCGCAGGACGGCGGCAACGTGCTGAGCGAGGCACAGGCTCACCAGGCGCCCGTGGTGGGTGCCGTACACTGCCGTGCAAAGCACTGAGTCCCGTACCCTACCTGTTCGCCGTGTGAGGCTCCCCTGGTGTACAGGCCACCCAGGCGCCTATGGTGGGCGCCGTACACACAGCGCTATCTTGGCAGGCAGTACTGCTGATTAACACCACGCACAAGCTCCCGTCCGTGCACGTATCACCAAGCCACTCTGCCACTCCCACAGCACTCCACAAAACCACAATGCGACCAAGCCATTCATGCGTCCTTTACCATGTCTCCCATGATTTGCCCTACCCCACAGACCATCATGGCCTGGAACCACGACGGCACGCTGCTCGCCACCGCCTCCGCCAAGGGCACAGTCATACGGGTGCACAGGCCCCTGCCCGCAACAGCCACCGGCGGCGGCGGTGGCAGCGGCGGGGCCGCGGCGGCGGCGGCGCCCCGGCCTCAGAGCTTCCGCCGCGGCGCCGCCTCCGCCGCCGTGCAGTCGCTGGCCTTCTCTCCGGCCGGGCTGCCGGGCGGCGTGCAGCTGCTGTGTGCTAGCAGCAGCAGGGGCACCGTGCACGTGTACCGCGTGGCGGTAAGCTGGTGGGCAGGGACACAGGGATCGAGTTGGCTACGCTAACGTATCTTAGTGACGTGATGTTTGTGATACACTCTTGCGTGCATCAGCAGCACGTCCTTAGTGACAGGCGGTCTACGGGGATATCGTGTGGGACCGTCAGGGGCAGTCCTGCATGGGAGGCCACAGGCCAGGACTGTCCTCCCAGGCAGCACTGGCCTCTGTCTTGGGCTCCTGGCCCAGGAGCCCAGGGGTGAGGCAAACGATCACTGCAGTTTGTAGTCGTACGGGTTGCCCGCAACTCGTGAGTCCGCACTATCAGTGAGTCCCACGGGCCCTGGCGGGCCGTGTACCGTGCGTCAGTGGGTGTGGCAGGCGCATAGGAATCGAGCTGACCACGTGGCCACGCTGAACAAGCACGCTAGTTTACGGCAGGCGGGTTATGGAGGTATCGTGCGGGTGCGTGGGGGACAGTGCTGCCTGTGAGGCCAACCCCCAGAGGAGGGATGCGGGCGCAACGGTGAACGCGATGCCCGGGAGCGGGGGCTCTGTTCGTTCAGTTGTACATATTACAGCCCCACGGGGTGACACGCCCTTGTTTAGCATTGAGGCGCACGGACAGGCCCTGACGGGCACCGACGAGCACACACGGGCATGAGTAAAGTCTGCCCTTGTTCTTTGTACATGATGCCCACTGCAGATATGGACCTCAAGGGCTGTGCTTCGCTTGAGGATGACAACGTCAACCAGCTGAAGGGCATCTTTCCGGGCCTGAAGTTCGCACGCTGCGATGCGGACGTTTAGGCCCGGAAGGACGCCCTTCAGCAGGTTGACTTTGTTGTCCTCAAGCGAAGCACAGCCCTGGGAGTCCATATCTGCAGTGGGCACAATGTTCAAAAACAAGGGCAGACTTTGGGAGCACTAATGCATGGGCGCAAACGGTGTGCCGGATGCCATCCCGCTTCCCCAGGACCACTGCCTTATCACCGACCGCGTCCATCCACAGCCAGTGTCTGTGTCCATACCTGCGCACCGCCACACCCCAGGACCCCGACCAGCTGGTCCCCGGCTCGCGCCCGCCCGCCCCGCTGGGCCTGGGGGCGCTGGGCAGCAGCCCCGCGGGGGCGGCCGTGGGGGGCTTCCTGGCGGCCGTGGTGCGGCACACGGTGGCGGACATGGTGAGCGGGCGGGTCCCGGCGGGCAACGGCGGGCTTGCTGCTGTCGTGCACAGTGTCAGTGATGGAACAGGACGACTGTTGTTGCCGCTCGCACAGTGTGCGTGTGTGCGGCACCCAGAGGCGGGCATAGTGAGCGGGCGGGTCCCGGCGGGCACCGGTGGGCGTGCTGCTATAGCGCGTGTGTTCGCGACGGCGCAGCAAGACGGGTGTTGCAGCCAGGAGAAGGTGCGTGTGTGCGGCACACGGTGGCGGACATGGTGGGGGCCGGGGGCCTGGGTGCGGCTATTCCACTGTTGCAATGTGTTACCTGGCACGTGCAAAAGTGCGCGTAGGGCGCAGTGGCAGTAAGAGCCCAGCGTGTGCTGTCATAGGTGGCCTCGTGCGTCCGCTCCTGCTCATGTCGGCCTCCGCCCCTGGACCAAAATGCGCAGTGGGGACGCGGAGGCGGTGCTCAGCTCCGTTTGACCTTAAGCGCGCTGGCACGCAACACCGGTCCATTGTGAGCCGTGTAACCGCCCCTTTGTCTCCCGTCCTCCCCCCGCCCCCAGCTGGAGCCCGCGCGCGACATCGCCACCATCCGCCTGCCACACGCCGTGGGCATCACCTGCTGCGCCTTCCGGCAGACCCAACCGTCGCAACCACCTACAACCGCCAGCAGCAGCGCACAGCCGGGCGGCTCGCCAGCCCCTGGACGCGGCAGCTCAGCGGACGGCGGGGGCTTGGCACCGGGGGGCGGCGGTGCTTCAATGGCGGATTCTCAGTCGGAGCCGGATTGGGGGGCGGCTGGAGGGACTGGCGATGTTGCAGGAGAGTCCCGGGGGCCCAGGGACTGGGGGGCGGGGTTCGGGGGAGCAGCGGGGCGGGAAGGGGAAGGGGGCAGGGAGGGGGCGGAGGGGAGAGGTACGGAGGAAGCACGGGCTGTGGTGCTTGTGGCGACGCAGGAGGGGCTGCTGTATGA
>VFQN01006289.1_pt1 | contig 13688 bp, 9 predicted proteins | sample 3512371 | NCBI WGS metagenome assembly VFQN01 (sample SAMN10412370, study PRJNA504923) | tailings metagenome | isolation source: Replicate 2 from Balatoc abandoned mine | place: Philippines: Itogon, Benguet | collected 2017-08-28
TATCTTATATGTGTTAAACAAGATTTTTTTCTAAGAGTTATTCTATTAATTTTCGCACAAAGTATTTCAAATCTACGTGTTTTAGTTGATGTAATCTAAACATTTCATCACATTTTATCAGAAATGAAAACATATGACAATTTATGCATATGCATATATGCATATGCACCAGGAATTCCTTTGCCGTGACGGTGAATACCGGTAACGTTGATTAGGAATATTAAGACGATATACGACGAGCAAGAGACTGTGAGATCTTTACCTTCTGCAGATTAAGAGGGAAGGAAAGAACTAACTGACACGTCTTTATTCTGTAGATCTCTATTCTTTTTTGTTGTCGACTTTCGAAACCCATTCTTAATTGAGGGAATGAGTCAAATAGTTACAGGCTTATGGAAACTCCAACTGAAAATTGTTAATTGTCTCAATGTCCCGATTGCAGATCCTAATGGGAAAAGTGATCCTTTCGTTCAAGTTTACATGGAAAATCAGTTTGTTGGGATGACTCAAGTAAAGAGGGAAGATCTTAATCCAGTCTTTAACTTTCAATTTCCACCGATCGCGCTAGCAACTCTTGACACAACTCTGCGATTTGAAATTTATGATGAAGATATTGGCAAAGACAATGATTTGCTTGGAATAGTAATACTTAGATTAGATAAAATTGTTGACGGAACTCAAACACTGCATGTCGAAGCGGTAGAACTGAAGCAAGGTCAATTACAGTCTCTGGTGCAAATGGGTCACACAGTCATACGAGGAGCAAGAGGACCGTTTACCATGACTATCGATGCCCATATTTTGGAAAACATTTCCCTCTCTGAAGGCTTTCTCTCCCTTCCGAAGGTAGAGTCACTTGTCGCAAGCCCTCCCTCGAGGATTTCCTTCGTGGCAGAAGAAGATTGGGAAACCTTATCCGTACTACAGCAAGAAGAGATAGTCAACTGTGTAGAATCATTAAAACAATTAGGATACTCAGAAGAGCAAGTGAAGGAAGATGTCTTCAGATTTCTCTCTGATCTTCATCACTTGCGAAGACCTTCGAATGAGAGTATGAACTTCCCTCCCTCAAGAGCCATTTATCGTGAAGATCCTGCCATTAAAAACTCCACCAAATTTATGATACTAAATGATGGACATTTTCTTCCCTCTCTCCATACTCCAATCTATCCTGAATACAGTCTTCAGTTCAATTTGAGTGAAGATGAAAGAGCCTTTCGCCTCATTAGCTTCCGCAGTAGATATGTTCTGCTCTCTTGGTTTGAATGGATTCAAGCTGCATTTGTGTATTGGAAAGGTGGCATGAATAGAGATCAATTTCATCTTCAAAATTTAATGGAAGATCTTTGTGAGGTGAGGTCGAACATTGATACCACCGACACACCCGGGAGAAGAGTGGAAGTGAAATTAGACTTGGACAATTCTTTCAATATTAAAATTGGCAACAAGATTATTTCCTTAGATCAACTGTCCTCAATCGTAATTTCAGTTGACTCTGTCCGTTCTACGAGTATTGTGGCTGAAGTTCAAGTGACAGGGAATGAGGGGACAAGGTACGATAGTTATCAGCTGTCCGATGGGTTTCGTCGCTTCAACATTGATTTACAAAATGCTGAGAAAGTGGGTCCATTTGACTTTCATCTTGAAGAAGGAAAAGAAGAAGGTGATGAGGGTATACGTCAGATGAATAGGGTAGTAATTGAAGGGAAGAATCAGAATAAAGTCGTTGATTCACAAGTCTTACACCTTCACAAAGTATTCACTCAAGCACTTGCAGCTGGTATGATTCAAGATTTTAGCCGCGGAATTAGAGTGCCCAGTCGGGTTCTTATGAGCGAAATAAGAGGTAACGACACCAGTCACGTTTATTCCGCTACTCTGACGATTCTCTCCTAGAATATCGCATTCATGATCTGACCATTGTGATGATGGTTCCAATCTATGCAAACCTTTCGATTCAAGCTTCATTAAGGGATGAAAACGATCTGCCTATTGGACCTGTACAAACGATTTCTCTTGCTCGAGATAATCGAACTCCTACTATCATCCGTGCCACTCTTGAGGAGGTGATCTTTCAAGCTTCTCTTCTTTCTACTGTTCCAAAAACTCTTAAAATGGAGGTTTATGCTCCCAAGACCTTTGGAATGAAGAACCCTCCTCTTGGATCTTGTAAGCTCGTTTGCGAGCAAATGACGGAAAAAAATGATCGAAAGGTTGTGGATATTGAATCAAACGCGAAGTTACATTTTACATGCAATCCCACGACTCATCGACATGAAGTGGAAACAATGGTAACCTTTCGAGCTTCTAATCTGAGGAATAACTTATGGTATGGTGAATGTGGGAATCTCAATAGCGAGGCAGTTAAATTACTTGTATTCCCCAACCATCATCAGCTTCAATTATTTTCGAAATGTGGTGATGGAATTGATAAAGTCAAGTTGTTACAGGGAATACCGTGGTCTAGAATCCGTCACGTGAGACCTCTTACGCCATCAATTTTGTCGGTGCATTATCATCATGGTCCGATTCCTCAGTGTTTATACTTGTTCAACTGTCCGTCGGATGACTTAGCCTCTCTTTTCGTTGAACGAATCGAGGTTGCGAAGGCGAGAGATCTCGTTAGACAGATTCTCTCGAATGGTGATGAAACTTGTCAAATACCTCAGATTCTTCGTCTATTTAACACTGTTGTCGAGGCAATTTCTCTCGCCTCTGCGAGCATCGCTAAACCTTCTGAACAGAGCAGAGTTGTGAAGAGGAGTTGTATTAAGAAGTTGTATATGTTAGAGGTTATACACACAAAAGATTGGAATGATTCTGGTGCAACTCGATTACATGAAGAAGTACTACAACGGTGCCGTAGGATAGAAGATAGCTTCCCTGTATCATCAACTTCTTTTCATTCAAATGATTTTCGAAACATGGTACAACGGTTAGATGCATTATTCTCTGAGTTGGAAGAACTCTTCTGCATTGCCATCATGAAAGCTGTGAAAGAAATAGACACATGTCGAGTTAATTCTGTGAAAGCTTTGTTATCTGCAACATCAGTATTACAAGAGTTTACTCGAAGAATATTCTATGTGATTGGACCTTGTTTCTCTCATAACTTCTATTACTCCTTCCTCCAACTGTCACCATATGCAGCTACCTTGTATTCGGTAAGTGCATGATACAGTATCTATCTCTGGTTGATCGTTGTTTGTTATATCTATCTTAACTCTTTGAAAATAGTCTCAAAATGCGTGGCGAAGGATAATGCTTCTTCATCAACAAATAAAAAAGAAGTTTGAGCATCTTCAATACATCTATGAGAAAGTCTTTGGATTAAAGTTTCAAAGAAGAATCCCATTAGATGATCATCTTCCTTTTTCCTATCTTCAAGATTCTTTTATTACTTCTTTCATTATAGACCTGAAGAAAACGATTGATAATCACTTGAAAAGTGCAATTCAAGAGAGTAGTTCCACGGATGGGTTCATTGCTGTACAAGACTTTGTCATTGCACAGCGTCGTGCATTAAATCATGGTCAACAGATATTGATAGACTTTCATCAGAAGGATTGTGATCTGATGTTAAATGGTATTGATTTAACAGCGATTAAACATGAAATCTTCTCTTTGGAGGATGTGAATAGACGAGCCGGGTTTATCGTATTAGATGCATTGCTCTCAATGGTGCGAAGAGTTGAAGAAGAAGTCCTTCCAATGAGTGAGAATGAATGGAATCTGCTGGTTTTTGAGCCTGGGAGTACTAATACAACGGCTACATCAGACCTGATGGTGCAAGAGAGCTGGAGACGATGTGTTGATTATTCGATACAGGTTATGGCTTTCGCATCAGGTCTACAAGCTGGTGAAATGAGCATTTGGAAGAATTTAACGGAAGAAGAGGAGCTCCGAATCATTCCAGAGAAGATTAACTGTGTGCAGTTACTTCATTATCATTGCAATGAAAGAATGATTGGTCACGTTTTAGATCATCTTTCAAGTGGATTATGTCAATATTTATATTATTTGAAATTATTATCTGATCAAATGCCTTCTGATCCATCTTCTTTTGTGAAGAATTTGACGGATCTACTCTCTTCTATTGAGCGTTACCTAGTAGTGGAAAGGAAAGAACATCATTTTTGGGAAAAAATTGCAACTAATCTGAGAGATCGAGTATTATCAAAGTGTTTCATTCATTTATTTGGTGTTCTGGCGAATGAAACCTCCTCATTCTCGTTGAATGAGCAAACAGTTCGTCAACTTGGTTATAGTATTCATACGTTATATGGTTTCATTAAACTCTATTTAATCAATCAACATCATGTCGATAGTGAGGTAGGCTGGTTGTGTTTATTACAAACTCATTACCCTTTAGCAGGATTCTCTTTACTTGTATTATCTCTTCTACACAGTTTTATTTCAGTCAAACCGAATGAACTGTCACAAGTTGTAGCTTTATTGGTTCAGTATTACAAAGATTGTATGATGAATCACAAGTCTCTCGATTCCTCTGCCGATAACATTATGAAGACAGCAATCTCTCATTATCTACAAATGTGCTTCCATCTGAGATTACGTTACTACAGCGATGAAGATATTACTCGATTAGACTCATTGGTGCAGGAATGTGAGGAAGCATTATCACTCATTCATCTTGAATCGACGATCAGCACAGAGAATCTATCCCATTTGATTCCTTTGAATCCTATTACAGTAGTGTTTGGAAAGAGGCGCGGATATTTTCTCCCAAGCAAACCTGAAGGGAGTAAAACGCCTTTTGCTCGCAATGTTATCGCTTGGGATGTGAGGCCACTTGATGATCTTTTAAGAACTTACGTCCTTCGACGACCAGTAACAAAACAATCCTCTCCTACGGTGGATGGCAGCATTAAAGCTCGTCGATCTTCTTGGTTGTCCTTTCCTCTCAGTCCTACTCAACCTTCTGTTGATCGTAGTAAATGTGATGATGACTATTCTTTACTCTCCAAGATGCATTTGTTATATTCGAGGAGTGAGATTGACGAAGTTTCATCAAAAATCAAGAATCTTCATCGATTCGATCAGACCATCCCCCGATATCATCAAAATCGAATGAATTCACAACAGTTATCATCCTCAGCATCAGCATCAGTTGGGTCATCCTCCTTTAGACCACCTGATCGTATCGTGATATTCACAGAAATTCAACTATTGAATATGTTTTATTTACCAAATAATAATCTTTTGAGGAGTTTTACTAATTCATCATTCTTTCTTTATACGATCATTCAGATTGGTGATCAATGGATATATGCAACAGAAAAAGTTGTTGGTAAAGTATTTAACGCGAATCTACTAACAGAGCCGATTAAAATCCCGATTTATCACCCGCTGACATCCTTCAATAGTTCTTCCTTACCAATGAATGAAAATGTTGTGAAGAGTCAATACCTATCAGAAGATATTGTTATTTATGTTGTTTATTCGACCAACGACAGTAATACGGAAGTAAATCTATTAAATGATCGTGTCATTGGTCTTTGTCAGACAACACTCTATCATTACCATCCATTGAATCAACATTGTACAACAGGAAGGTTCTTGATTAATACAAAGGATGAATATGTGGAAAGAGCACAAACTGCAGCATTAAATGAAGGAAGGAAGTTACCCTCTCTCACTTTCTCTTATATTCTTTGAAGTCTATATTATATTATAGTCTTTATCCTTCATGCATTTCATCACAATAAATCCATTGAGAAAAAGAATTTTCATCTAAAAGTTATCCATAGAATCTAATTGATAAAATGAGATCGAACGACAGACATTCTTCCATTCTATACGAATCAATAACAGTCATTGACACTTCAAAAGCCATGTATTGATTCCACTTCTCTTTGATTCATTACAATCCCTTAGATATTAGAACAAGAGGAATAGAGGAATAGAGGAATAGTTCAGCTCTCAAGTTTATCTTTCCCTTGCTATAGGCAGAGAAGTTTATAATCAAAAATTATCATAATATTGTAAACGGAATTAGTTATCCTTGTTGTTGTTGTTGTTGTTGTTGTTGTTGTTGTTGTTGTTGTTGTTGTTGTTGTTGGATACCAAGGAGAGAAGGAGAATTGTTAGGTCTTATATCTGATGAAGCAGATATTGAATCAAAACACCTCATCATAAGAGATCTACAGAAATAAAATGAAACTCAAGCAGGTTGTGAGGATTTGAAGGAAGATGATTGAAAACATCTCAATGTTCATCAAAGAGAGAAAAAAAACTTACAAAGCAAGAGAGAATGAGCGAGGAGATGAGGATGATGATGAGGATAGAAAGATGAAACACAAATAGAATACACAGAGGTATATTAAACATCAATCACTCATAGAAATACTTTATAAAAGAGGAAGGGACTATTGAGAGATGAACTCTTGATATCTTTCCATACAACCTTGATGCGTCGCATAGACTCGAGTGAAATTAAATTTCGTCGAATGAAGAGGATTTCTGGAATTATTTCTGCCCCATTCAAACCAATCACCATAATTACTTCGGAAGTAACGGTGCATCCGAAAACCACCTTCTTGGAAGTTCGCCTTGTTCTTCTTCTTCGCTCGAATCGTATGGAGGTTGAGGTGATGGATAGCATGACCTTTCAGGATAATGGCACAAGAGATGTATGTCTTCGGATTATAGCCGAGAACTTTCGAAGCAAAGGTCTTTGCAGCACCACACCAGATGTTGTCAGGACCCCATGAGCTCTCTGTCTGTCGTGCGAGAGGAAAAGAAGGAGGGAGAACATACTGTATCAACCATTGAAAGAAGAGAGAGTTGAAGTAAGGGACTTGTTGCTCGATAAAAGGCGATTGCACTGCTACGATGCCTTTGTGTTTGATTTGATTCTTCCAGGAGTTATAGTTCAAATAGTTGAAGTCCTGAGTGCTTTCAGCGATTAACGGCTGTGAGACAAGTGGTGGTGGTGAAGGAGAGAAGGCACAGTCGTGGTAAGTCATGTAGGCGGAGAGGTTGAAGTCTCTGAAGGAGATGTCTTCGTCCAGCACGAAGACGTATTTATAGCTCTTTAGAATCGGAAGAACATCACCATACATCAAAGGTTTAGGAATACCTTTCATCTTATCTCGTTTTATCTTCGCTGATTTGCAGTAGATGGCTCCCTTCTCGACGAGAGGAGCGCAGAGACGAGCTGTCGCAGTCTGAGTGTAGTCGATGAGCGCCCAGTCACCTCGACCCTCGACACGCTGCATATTTCTCAGCAGGTTATTAATCGAAATATTATTATTAATATTAATAAAGGAAAGAATCAATAAAGGTTTACGATCGTTCCATTTTTCTACTTCTTCATTATAAAGTTTTTTTCCATTTTCAATCATTTTCTTAACACTTTGACCTGCTAATGACACCATCGCACAAGAAATCAAGAGCAGAATCAACAGAAACCATATCTTAGAGTCCATTACTGCCTGTCTATCGTGGTGTTTGTCGTTCTATTGCAAGTAATTTGAATTGTAAGATGAGATGTCTTCCACACGGAACGTTTCACGAGGTGTGAGTTATCCGAAACTTTGATTATGGAAAAGTCGAGTTTTATTGGTGTATGCGTTTCAAATTAAATTGATTTCTTTTTGATTTGTCTGTAGTCTGTATAGTGTGTGTTGTGAGAGAATTGCGAGCGCTACACTGGTCAAAGTAAGAATGTCTGGATCGAAGTCTAAATTTCCTGGGAGCTCGATGAATGTTGGGAATACTCCTGGTGCTCAAAGTACGAAGGGAGGAGCGAAATCATCTGTTTCAGGTAAGAAATCGTGATTCAACTGAGCGTTGAATTTACCTCACCATCTTCTCTTAGCCTCGAAGAAGGGTGGTGGAGCAGCAACTACTGCTGCACCTCTGGCAAGTGGAATCGCTGGAAATGTGAAGAGTGGACCAGTGCAAGTTTTCTTGAATGGAAAGATCGTTACACCTCAGAGTCTTATTCCTCGTAAAAGCGGTCACGGCCATCATGGAAAGAAGCCGAGAACAAACATTACAAAACCACAAACTATTGATGAAAATAGTTCTGATAATGCAGAGAAGCCAATCCATGGATTTCCTTCAAAAATCAATTTGAAAAGGTATTTTATACATCATCTTCCCTCGACTCATTCGCCGCCTTCATACTGTTGTTTCTCTCTTATTTCCACAGGAATGAAGGAACGGAGCCTCGTAGTAGCAATAATGTGACCGCTGGAGTGAGTAAGCTGAATGTTCTGGGTAAAAACAAGCCTGTGGTGGAGGAGTCCGTCACAGTCATCCTCACTGAGACACATACACAGATGCTCCTCGCCATCCCTTCTTTCATCGTTGCCAGTGACACCCGTGATGTCATTCATACTGATGAGCGAAATGCTCGTTACGATGCTTGTGTCAAGGCACACAAGAACGTGGACAGCTTCTCTGCCAGAACGACGCAGACGAAGAACAACCAGCTGAAGAATCAGAATGAGATGGCCGCACCCAACGCCTTCAGAGAGTTTGGTTCGCAAGCTATCTCGTATGAAATCAAGGACGAAATTGCTCAAGCAACTGCGACGAACACAGAGAATGACATGGCAGCAGGTTTAGCTGTGGGCACTGACACAGCGGATGACATCAGTGGACTGAACTCACATGTGCGCAAATTCGTTAATGACACTGTTGGTGTTGCCTTAGTCACTCCTGGTTGTCTCCTCGACACCACCAATGCTATCAAGCCTCCAGTGCCAGGAGAACATGCTCAGACGATGCCGAAGAAAGTCGAGAAGAACAAGAACAAGTCGATGGTCTCTCGCTCGATGGCCAACACCAGCGAGGTTCAGAGTGAGGACGAGGGAAACTTTGGCTTTTCTGTTGGAAATGCGAATAAAGGAGGGAAAGGAAAGAAGGATGACGTGTCCTCTGCTTCGTCCGGCAATAACTCGAATCCTGACAATGTTCCTCCGTCGGGTAGTAGAGCGAACATCAGTCAGAGCAATGCTGGCGACTCTGCCGTTGACAGTGAGGATGGATTAGGTGGTGGAGGATCTCGTACCTATGGTGGGAATGCCACGTTTACTGAGGAAGATTCTCAACAGATCTTACGAGAGAATGAGATTAAGAACATTTTAAACTCTCCAATGCTATTAAAACGATTACATATGATTGAACGAGCTATCCAACAGAATGCGAATTATCGCAATCAGTTGGATTATCGCGATCTGCCTGACATCCCTCTATTACAATTACTATCCGCAGATCGTGCGAAACACGTGGAGAATGCTGATCAACTCTTTGGTGCCTCTACATTAGGTGGGAAGTCATCGATGGGGATGAAGAGAACCTTCACTGATCGCTCTAAGTCGTTGTCTCATGGAATGTTGAATCATGAAGGATCCTTCAATGACGCAGCTTCTACCGTCTCTTCAGAAGGCGATCGAGGGAGTTTAGGAGGTGATGGACCGGGTTCAGTGAGATTAAAGGCAGAGAATCTCTTCCATCTCGATGCGTCGAACAAGACGAAGAAACTCTTCTGCTACTCGAATCCTGACCTCATTCAAGGTCGTTCAGTGACGAGTATGGCGTGGAATGCTCTGTCCACTGATCTATTAGCGGTGGGTTATGGACGATCGTTGGATTTGAAGAAGTTCCAACAACCACCATCGTCAGCACAGCCGCCTTCCTCCTCAGGCGCTGCACAGCCAGCTGCTCACACGACATCGACAGGGAATCTGAGTCATAACAAAGGCATGGCAGAGACGAAGGAGAGCACTACGAATCACAACAACACAATGAATCAAGGCAACGTACCCATGAATATGATTCCTAATAACAACAATGACATCCCCTCTGACGAGGCGCAGGAGGGATTAGTCTTGTTCTGGTCGTTACGTAACCCCGACTACCCCGAGAAGATTCTCCGCACCCCTCACTCCGTCACTGCAGTAGAGTTCTCGAAACAGAATCCGATGATCCTCGCAGTGGGACTGTCTAACGGCGACGTGAACATCTATGACGTGAAGAGAGAAGGGGTGAGCTGGGGAGTGCCCATCGAGTCCTCTGCGGGCATGGAGGGCAGTCACATGGATCCTGTCTGGCAGTTGAAGTGGATCGTCAAGGGAGCTGAGCGCCTAGAGACTCTTGTGAGTATATCGACGGATGGGCGCATCTTAGAGTGGAACCTGAAGAAAGGTCTCGTCATGTCTAAGTTAATGCAGTTGAAGAAGAGTGGAGCGGTGAGTGACGTCATCTGATGATCATCATTGTCGATTATCATAATGGTTGTTATGATTGTTCTTGTTGTTATGGTAGGGTGAGGGTTGGATCTCTAACAGTTCAGCTGGTCTCTGCTTTGATTTTAGTCCTGCGGATGCCTCAACCTACGTCACCGGCACAGAGGATGGCAATCTCTTCCGATGCTCCGTGTCTTATAACGAGCAATACCTCGAGACCTATCAGAACCACGAGGGACCTGTCTATCGTGTGCGCTTCTCTAACCGCTGGGCTAACGTCTTTCTGTCGTGCTCTGCTGACTGGTCGATGAATCTCTATCACTTGTCATTGAAGGACTCGCTGCTCTCGATCAGAGCCACGGCAGAGAACTTCCCGATCAATGACATCTGCTGGTGTCCTGACAATGCTACGGTAAGAATAATACTCATCCTCTCCCTATGATGATGATGACGTTGTTCGTTGTGTTGTGTTGTGTGGTTTGTAGGTCTTTGCTTGCGTCACAGTTGATGCGAAGCTTCAGATCTGGGATTTAAGTGTCTCGAGTATTGATCCTGTGGTCATCCTAGACATCGGATCAGAGGACCTGCAGAACGACAGTAACAACAATGCGAACAATGAGAGCTCTGACCTCCCTCGATCGCCCTCTGACCTGCACTCCCTGCCTAACTCCCCTGCTCTCGGCGCTTCTCGCTATGGCGACCGCTACGATCCAAACAACGCGAATACTAACATCAGTGCGAACGTCACTCCAGTCGCGAGACTATTGAAGAATCTCGCCGTAGAGCCAAAGAAACGCATTCTGACGACAGTGTTGTTCGGAGAGAATAACCCTGTCTTAGCTGTTGGGGATAATCGTGGTAATGTGTCGGTCTATCGTGTCTTTGAACCGATTACTATCACGAATCTTGGACCATTGCAACAGTTCCTTAAGCTAAAGGAAGCTGTCATACGTCAGACGGATCCAGTGAATGTGAATACATTGGAGGCGGATCATGGAGGATATGTGACGAATAATAATCTCAGTGGGAATAATCTATTAGCTGGTCTGAATCCTGCGATGCTTAATGTCAATCCGAGTGCATCCTTCTCAGTGCCTCTGGAGTCTGTTAGCTTGCATAGTATTGACACTATGAACTAATAATCAGGGAAGATAGATATGTTTGTTTGTCTGTAACATGAATTCATTATTTGATTATCGAATCCTATCAGAGAATGATCGATCAGAAGAGGATCGATCCTCTTTCGATGAAGGAGAAGGAAGTTGGAGCTCCAACAGTCACGATATCATGAGATTTAAATTAAAGAATAAGAAAAAGAAAAGATTTTTTTCACTTTCTCTCTTTTTTTTATGAATGGTGTTGATAATTATCATTATTATTATTAATGGTTCGCTCGATTCGCCACTGCAGCATTCACGACGTGCATGGTGTCCATATAGCGATCCATACAGTTAACAACACAGGTAGTCTCGCTAGAATCTAAACTATTTCCTTTCTTACCAGCGCAAATCTAAAATTCACAAGAGACAAGCATCATATGAAGAAGAAAGGAAGGAAAGAGGAAAGAGAATTATAAATTACCTTGAAGCATTTCTCTCCCATCTTATTCATAATTTCTTGAATAGTCTGAGCTTGAATCTGTTGTCTAAGATTTTGAAGGTATTGTTCTTGCTGTTGTTGAGACATCCTAACTACCAAATGGCTATGAAATGAGCAGCGATGAAAGCGATGAAGTTGACAAGAAGTATTTGTTGGAATTGTGGTGAAAACGGAAAGAAATCGATCGTACTTTACCGTCCACTCAGTTGATCGGATTGGAACGATCGTACCTGGACGGTTTTACATTTCTCTTTTTTTACGTCATAGTCTCTCTGGAGAAGCGCCGAATAAAAGAAAGCCTTTATGTCGACGATTGAGAAGAATGATGAAGCTATCTCTTCAAGCGAGAACAGTAGCAGCAAAGCAATTCATCGAACAACATGAGCAAGACATTCGTTCTTTAGTCGATGAGAATGTTGATGCTGTAGTCCGGATGGGGGCACTTCAACATTTTCGAAGAATTTTATCAGCAGGTAACCCGCTTTCATTCCTTTGACTTCTTCCTTTGACTGGCTTTTCATTCTCAAGCCGATGAGCCTCCGTATCAAGAGTTTATAGATGGAGGTCTTGTACCTATCTTTATTCCATTTCTCAGATCCCCCATCGTTCAGGAACAGTTCGAAGGAGCTTGGATTATCACGAATCTTCTCTCCGGGACATCTGAACAGACAGTAGCAGTCGTTGGTTATGGAGTTGAAGATATTCTGCTTGAATTAACACAAAGCCAAGAGGTGAATGTAATCGAGCAGTCTCTCTGGGGGTTGGGGAATATTGCAGGGGATTGTAAAAAACTTCGCGATACTGTAGTGGCAAAAGGCATTATCCCTCGCTTAATTGAGGTTATCGAGCAGTATTATTTGACTCATCCAGATAAAAATATTAAAAGTCTCTTCAGGACTGTAGCATGGGTTCTGACATCAGTTTTCCGTCCGATTAATCAGAGTTCTTTAGAAGAGACAAAACTCGCTCTTCCTTCCTTCGCTAAACTCCTCGGATATGCCGACGATTCCGTGATTAATGATACGTGCTGGTCGATGGTTTATCTGTGTGAAACATCGGCGGATCATGTGAGGCTCATCCTTGACGACACTGAACTGTCCATCCTTCAAACACTTCTCACTTTCCTCAAACAACCTTATCCGCGACAGAAACCCATCCTTCGAGTCTTATCAGCTATCATTACCTTTTTAGGCGTTAATAACTCTCACTATGAAGCTGCGAAAGATATTTTCGAGGCAGTGAAGTTCTGTTGTTATCGTAACAATCATCGTCATACAATCCGTGTGATGCTCTTCCCACCACTTCTCACTGCCTATTATCATCGTGATAACAGTTCTCTCGCTTTTAAGGAGCAAATTAAGAACTTGTTGCTTGTAATGTTTGGCAATATCCCCGATAACTACCAGCTGCTTCCTCCTAACAGGTTTGAAGACGCCGATGGACGATTAAAGGAAGCGACGCTTTTACCAGATTATACCATCTCATATGATTATTATGAGGCATCGAACCAGCGTCAAGAGTATTGGAAGATGTTTCTTCTTTCAACGGTAGCAGAGCTTTCAGAGGAGAGTTCCTTCCCTAGGAATAAATGTCTAGCGATCTTAACCAATAATCGAATATTGTAATAAGAAACGGAATATGTGAGATAATGTTGTATGAGTTGAGAGATATCTTTAAACCTATTGTTGTGAAACATGTAAATAAATCATACTCTTTTCTCCTTTCACACCCTCGTCGAGTTTACTCAGTGATCTCTGTCTTAACCGTGTGTGATGTTAAGGTGGAAATGAGAAAGGACATTCAAACTTACCACATGATATTCAGGGAATATCAATGTATCCATGTCAATACATTCAATGATCCTTGTCTATC
>VFQN01006290.1_pt1 | contig 13687 bp, 13 predicted proteins | sample 3512371 | NCBI WGS metagenome assembly VFQN01 (sample SAMN10412370, study PRJNA504923) | tailings metagenome | isolation source: Replicate 2 from Balatoc abandoned mine | place: Philippines: Itogon, Benguet | collected 2017-08-28
CGCCGGCTGGGCTCGGAAAAGCAGGAGGTCCTTGAACTCGGGGCCGCCGTCACTAAACTTTCAGTAGAGGCCCGGCCGCCTTTCTAGGCGGCCCAGTCTCGATGTCCCGCCCCGACTTCCAAGGTGGAAGGGGGCTTCAACGAAGGAGAATGAGGCCATAGCACGACCTGCTCAACAGACTGCTCCGACCCGCGAGGGTCCGCGCGTCAACGGCGAGATCAGAGCGCCGCAAGTCCGACTGATCGACGAGAACGGCGACATGGTCGGCGTCCTCAACACCCGCGAAGCGATTGAAATGGCCGAAGAAGCCAGCCTCGACCTGATCGAGATTTCGCCCAACGCGGTGCCCCCGGTCGCCAAGATCTCTGACTACGGCAAGTACAAGTACGAGGCCCAGAAGAAGGCCCACGAAGCGCGCAAGCATCAGAAGGTCATCGAGGTCAAAGAGATCAAGATGCGCCCGAACATCGACGACCACGATTACGAAGTGAAGATGCGCGCGATGAAGCGGTTCATCGAAGAAGGCGACAAGGTGAAGGTCACCCTGCGCTTCCGTGGCCGCGAGATGGTGCATTCCGAACTCGGCTTGCAGGTCCTGAACCGCGTGCGTGGTGAGATGGATCCGCTGACCAAGATCGAATCGATGCCGCGCATGGAAGGCCGGCAGATGATCATGGTGCTGGCGCCGAAGTGATCGGCCCAGCGGGATCGACGCGGCCTCGCTGCCACGGCTTTGATCGGTTGGGCGGGATCGACGCGACGTCGGCCCGCTTCAGCCGCTTTCCCTCAGGATAAGCTCGAAGCCGAGATCAATTCGGCGTGGCTTGGCGGGATCGAGCGCCAGTTCGGCGGCCGCCCGGCCAATCGCGGCACCGTCGATACGTATGGTACTGACCGTCGGCGAGAAGAGCCGGCCCATTTCGAGATCACCCAGGCCGACCACGGCGACCTCCGGAACCGCCGCAGGCTCGGGGCCAAGCCGGTTGGTGCGACGAAGAGCCGACAGCAACCCGATGGCATAGGCGTCGTTTGCCGCAAACACAGCATCCGCATCGGGTGTACTGGCGAGAACCGCTGCGCCTGCGCCCGCACCGGACTGCCACTCGATCAGCACACGTCGCGGCTCGTCGAGCCCGGCCTTGCGCGCGGCCTCGATAAAACCATGCCACCGCTGCGTCGCCCGGCGATCATCGCCGCCGACGAAGACCAGTCGACGCCGGCCTGTCTTGGCGAAATGTCGTCCGACAACGACACCGGCATCGTGATTGTCGAAACCTACAGCAGCATCGACGGGCGCTTCCGGCAGTTCCCAGGTCTCGACAACGGGAATGCCGGCCCGCTTCAGCATCTCGGTGCCCTCGGCCGTGACCGGCGCACCGATCATGATGATCGCCTCCGGCCGGCGAGACAGGAGCGCGGCCAGCGTCCGGGCCTCGCGCTGGTCGTCGTAGCCCGACTGCGCCAGGATGACGGAGAAACCCAGCGGCTCGAGCACGTCCGACAGGCCCTGCACCGTATCGGCGAAGATCGAATTGGCGATGGTCGGGACGAGCACGCCGACCGACTTAGTGCGGGCACTGGCCAGCGAACCGGCCACCATGTTCGGAACATAACCGAGCTTGCGGATGGCATCTTCGACGCGCAGACGCGTCGCGCTGGACACGATGTCCGGCCGACGCACGACCCGGCTGACCGTGATGGGCGAAACCCCGGCCATCCTGGCGACTGCCATCAGCGTCGGCACCGGCGACTTCAAAGGGTCCGACGACCTGCTTTCCATGTCATCGGCATATCTCCTAGCGCAGGTGGTCTGCAAGAAAGGGATAGCTTCCCCGAAAATGGTAGCGCTATCATTTCCAGAATCGATGAAGAGACCAGGAGGGAAACGGAATGATCGGTGAGCGGGAAGTCCAAGCCTATAAGCAGGACGGCGTCATCGTCGTGCCCGATGTCCTCGACAGCCGCACCCTGGCTCGCATGCGCCAGGTCGTGGCCGAGCTGGTGGCCGGAGCCGCCGGTACGACCGAGCATACGGACGTCTACGACCTCGAACCCGGCCACACCCCGGCCGATCCGCGCGTGCGGCGCATCAAGGCGCCCCACAAGGTGCATGCGGTGTTCGACGAAGTCGTGCGCAGCCCGGAGGTGATCGCCATCCTGAAGGCGCTGCTCGGACCGGGCCTGCGCCTGCATGGGTCGAAGCTCAACATGAAGTCGGCGCACTACGGATCGCCCGTCGAGTGGCACCAGGACTGGGCGTTCTATCCGCACACCAACGACGACGTACTGGCGATCGGTGTTCTGCTCGACGACACCGACCTTTCCAACGGCCCCATGCTGGTGTCGCCTGGCACGCACACCGGCCCGGTGTGGAACCACCATGGCGCCGACGGCCGCTTCGCCGGCCTGATCGATCCCGACGAGATTCGGACCGAGATCGATCGCGCCATCCCCTGCATGGGCCGCGCCGGCAGCATGTCGTTCCATCATGTGCGCGCGCTTCACGGATCGGCGCTCAACACATCGGACCGTCCGCGCAACCTGCTGCTCTACGAAGTCGCGGCAAGCGATGCCTGGCCGCTGATGGGCGTGAAGGACTTCGACGAGTTCGACAGCCGTCTGCTGGCCGGCGGCTCGGTCGTCGAGCCACGCCTGGCGGCCGCGCCGGTACGCATGCCCTTGCCGCCGCCGCTGCGCAGCGGGTCGATCTACGAGACGCAGTCCATCGCAACGAAATCCTACTTCAATCGCGCCGCCTAGCTGGCGAGCAAGACCGGCGAGGAATGCCGGCCGCTTCAAGAAGAACAAGCCCGTGAGGAAACGCCATGACAACGACGACCAAGGACCCCAACAAGAAGATGCCGGTGCGCGTGATCATTGCCGCCAGCGTCGGCTCGGCGCTCGAATGGTATGATTTCTTTCTCTACGGCACGGCCGCGGCGCTGGTGTTCGGCGAGCTCTTCTTTCCCAAGAGCGACCCGCTGGTCGGCACGCTGCTGGCCTTCCTGACCTTCGGCGTCGGCTTCGTGGTACGGCCGCTGGGCGGCATCATCTTCGGCATCATGGGCGACCGATACGGCCGCAAGCCCGTGCTGGTGATCACCCTGCTGATGATCGGCGTCGGCACCACACTCATTGGCCTTCTGCCGACCTATGCGCAGATCGGCTACTGGGCGCCGATCCTGCTGGTGGCGCTGCGCGTCGTGCAGGGGCTGGGCGCCGGCGCCGAGTATGGCGGCGCGGTGATCTACCTCGTGGAAAATGCGCCGCCGAAACATCGCGGTTTCTGGGGCGGCTTCGCCCCGCTCGGGGTTTCGGTCGGCAACCTGATGGCTGCCGGCGCCTTCGCGCTCGTGACCATGCTGCCGCGCGAGGAACTGATGGCGTGGGGCTGGCGCGTGCCGTTCCTCGCGAGCGTCCTGCTGATCGCGGTCGGTATCTATGTCCGCCTGCGGGTCAGCGAGACCCCGGTGTACACCGAGGCCGTGGTCGCTCGGAAAAAGGTCGAAAGCAACCCGGCGATGGCGGCGCTGCGCAAGCATCCGCGCAACTTCATGGTCGTGCTGGGCGCCCGCCTCGCAGAGAACGGCTTGGGCTATCTCTTCCCGGTGTGGGGATTGAGCTACGTCATCAGCCTGGGCGTTCCCCGCGCCGATGCGTTGAGTGCCCTCATGGTCGCCTTCATCGTCGAGCTGTTCACGATCCTGGGCTTCGCGGCCCTCTCGGACCGGGTCGGACGCCGCCCTGTCTACATGTTCGGCGCCCTGGCCGGCGTGGCGCTCGCCTTCCCGTTCTTCTGGCTGGTCGAGACCAAGGAGTGGATCTACATCACGCTCGCCTTCGTCCTGGCGCGCGCCGTGGTGACGGCGGCGATGTTCGGGCCGCAGGCCTCGTACTTCGCCGAACTCTTCCCGCCGCAGCGACGTTTCGCGGGCTTCGCCTTCGCCCGCGAGCTGGGATCGCTGCTGGCCGGCGGGCCGGCGCCGTTCCTCGCGACGGCGCTCGTGGCATGGGCCAGCGGCTCCTGGTGGCCGGTGTCGATCTACGTGATCGTGCTCTCGCTGCTCACGACCTGGGCCATCTGGGCCGGGCCTGAGACATACGAAGAGAACATCGCCGCTGACACCTCGCAGCCCCCGTCGGCACAGACGGCCCGAGCAACACAGCCGGCGCGAGCCTGATCGGTGGCGCAGCAGCTTCGCGTTCTGCAGTCACTCTGGGCCATGGAGCGGCGTCGCGCAGACGCCGACGAATGGCCGCTGCAGACGCAGCTCGAAATGATCCGCGATGCCGGCTTCGACGGGGCCGGCGTCCGCTTCATCGATCCGGACTTCGCCACCGAAGTCACCGGCTTCCTGCGCGCGCACGACATGATCTGGCAGGCGCAGTGCTATCCGACCAGCGTCGACGACCTCAAACCCGTCCTCGACCTGGTGGCACGATTGGGCGCCGATCACGTCAACCTGCAGCCGAATGTGCGGCCACGGCGACTGGAGGATTGCATCCCGCTGCTGGAAGGCTGGCGGCGTCTCAGCGAACGGTCGGGCGTAGCGGTCCATGTCGAGACCCATCGCGACCGCATGACGACCGATCTGTTCTTCATGCTGCAGCTTCTCGACTGCTTTCCCGATCTGCGGCTGACGGCTGACATCTCGCACTATCTGGTCGGGCGCGAATTCGCCTGGCCGGTCGACGACGAAAATCACCGCATGATGCACCGCGTGCTCGACAACGCCTGGGGCATCCATGGCCGCATCGCCAGCCGCGAACAGGTGCAGATCTCGTTGGGCTTCCCGCAGCATCAGGGCTGGGTCGAGCTGTTCATGGGATGGTGGGAATACGCTATCCGCTCCTGGCGCAAGCGCGCCGGCCCCGATGCCGTGCTGACGTTCCTGTGCGAACTCGGGCCACCGCCCTATGCCATCACCGGGCCCGACGGCGCCGAACTCTCGGATCGCTGGCAGGACGCACTCGCGCTGAAGGCCATGGTCAAGACATTGTGGCAGCGCATCGAAGCCGAAGGCGCGTAGAGGCGGCAGCCTATTTCTTTTGCGGCGTTCGTTCGCGCAAAGTCACCGTTCCCGTCGTGCGTTGCTCGTCGGGATTGAAACGTCCGCCCCCCACCGTGCCGTCCAGCCAGCGCACGCTATAGACGGTTTCCTCGGCAAACGACATCGGTCCGTCCGGCCGCGCCGGCAGCCAGTAGTCGCAGCGAGCCGTGTCGTCGGCGTCGAGCTGCTGGGTCTGGCAAATCTGGCGCAGCACGTAGGGAATGAACCGCACGTCGCCGCCCGCCGGCGCCGTCGAGAAGTTGAGGCCGAGCGACGTAGCCTGCTGGTCGCAACGATAGTGCGCGTGGATCACCGCCGCCCCCGGCGCCTGTCGCCGTAGCCCGTCGAGCTCGGCCCGCAACGCATCGAGCGCGCGCACACGCGCCGCGTTCGCGAACTTCGCCTCGACCAGCGCCGCCTCGTAGCGCCCGATCGCCTCGGCTGTCGGCTTTTCCGGGTAGCCCGCGCGAACGAGATCGCGCGACCAGGCGAGTGTTTCCAGGGAACGCACGACCATCTCGCCCGTCAGGCCGGCACGATCGCTCCAGTCCCCCAGCACGTTGTGGGGCGTCCAGCAGTATTGCAGCAAATTGTAGCCATCCGCTGCGACGGGCAGGGCACGTGCCTTGAGTATGCCCAGCGATTGGCCAGTCACGGTCTTCACCAGCACATATTGCGCGGCGGGATTGTCCTGGACTTTTTGCGAGCTTGTCTGAGCCCCGGCGCTGGCAGTCACGAGGCAGGCGAGGACGGCGATTGCTGCGGCCTTCGGCATAACGCCTCGACAACGCACAAGGCAGTTTGTCGTTCCCTAGACGTCGTTCGAATTGATCAATCGACGAAGCAACAGCGCCACGTCGGGGGCGGTCCAGTTGGGGTCTTGCCTAACTGATGCGACCCACGGGGGACCGCCCCGGCGCGCCATTCGTGTGTATGTCCGCTATGCTGATGCCCGAAAGATTGCACCAGCAATCATTGCGGAACGTTGACCCGGTGGAAGCATCTAAACCTCCGTGTCTGACGTCGATGGAGAGACTCAGACACGCGCCGAGATCACTGTCAACGCCGAATGAAATGATCACGATTAGGACATGTACGACCCACCGTTCACATGCAGCACCTGGCCGGTCGTCGCGCTCGACTCTTCCGACGCGAGAAAGACGGCCGTGCGCGCAATCTGGTCCGGCGTGAGAAGACGACCGCCCAAAGGAATGGTGGCGCGCGCGATCTCGGTCAGCTCGGCGTCGGTGTTGCCGTAACGCGGCTGCGCCGTGTCGGTGAGGCCGGGCGCGATGGCATTCACGCGGATGCCGTGCGGCGCCAGTTCCAGCGCCAGCGCTCGTGTCATCGAGACCACGCCGCCCTTGCTGGCACTGTAGTGCACGCCGCGCACGGCGCCGCGGATTGCCGAGGAGGACAGGTTGATCACGGCGCCACTCCTCCGGCCCGCTGCGATCAAGGCCTTGGCGACGGCGATGGTCGCGAAACAGCCGGCCTTGAGGTTGATGTCGAGGACATGATCCCAGTCGCTCTCGCGCATCTCGAGGAGCGGCACGCGAGGATAGACGCCGGCATTGTTCACCAGGATGTCCGGCGTGCCCAGGATCCGGACCGTCTCCGCGACCATGGCCTCGATCTCGGCCAGCCGCGCGACGTCGGCCCTGATGAGGTGGGCCCGGCGGCCGGCCTTGCGAATGTCGGCCGCCACTGATTCGGCACCGGCCTGGTCGTCGAGCCAGGTGATCGCCACGTCGGCGCCCTCGTCCGCTAACGCACGGGCGATCGCCGCCCCGATCCCCTGCTGGGCGCCTGTCACCAGGGCCACCTTTCCTGCCAGTTTCATGCGAAAATCCCCCGTCAGATCGCCATTCTGCCCGATCCCGCCGTGCTTGCACGGGCCCGGTCGCATCGCTATAAGCCCCGTTCCTTCGAGTGGCTTGGCCAATAAGGGCATTGCCTCGGCTGCTTCGTAAGGACTTTCCGGGCTCCGGTCCGGGCCGGCGCGAAAGCGCTAACCCTTTGAAAAGGAACAAAAATGCCCAAGATGAAGACCAAGAGCGGAGCCAAGAAGCGTTTTCGCTTCACGGCCTCCGGAAAAGTGAAGCATGGGGTCGTGGGCAAGCGCCACGGCATGAGCAAGCGGGGCAACCGCTTCCTCCGTCAGGCAACCGGCATGGCCATCGTGTCTGAGCCGGATACCCGGATCATCAAGCGCAACTTCTTCCCGTACGAGAGGTAGACCATGGCACGCGTCAAGCGGGGCGTGGCTGCACACGCTCGTCACAAGAAGGTTCTGAAGCTCGCCAAGGGCTATCGCGGCCGCGCCAAGGCGGCGTTCCGCGTCGGCATCGAGAAGGTCGAGAAGGGCCTTCAGTACGCCTACCGCGACCGTCGCAACAAGAAGCGCGCGTTCCGTGGCCTTTGGATCCAGCGCATCAACGCCGCTGTCCGCGAGCATGGCATGACCTACTCGCAGTTCATGAACGGCATCCTGAAGTCCGGGATCGAGGTCGACCGCAAGGTCATGGCCGATCTCGCGGCGCGGGAGCCGGCGGCGTTCAAGGCCCTGGTCGATCAGGCACAAGCGGCTCTCAAGTAGGGCCCGCCCTCAAGTAACGTCCGCTCCCGCCGCACCAGGCGCAACGGATAGCAATCGCAAAGAGGGAGCCTGGACCACAGGCTCCCTTTTTTCGTGTTCGGTTTCGAGAGTGGGAAAGATGGACGATCTTTCGACGATACGCAGCGAAGCGCTCGACGCGGTGCAGGCCGCCGCCGATCTCGGCGCGCTCGATGCAGCGCGCGTTGCCGCGCTGGGCAAGAAGGGCAGCGTCACCGGCCTGATGAAGACGCTGGGCGGCTTGGCGCCCGAGCAGCGCAAGGAATTCGGCGCGCGCGTCAATCAGCTCAAGGGCGAGATCGAAGCCGCTCTCGACGCCCGCAAGGGTGCGTTGAGCGCCTCCGCGCTCGAAGCCAAGCTTGCCGCCGAAAGGATCGACGTCAGCCTGCCGACCCGGCCCGAGAGCCAGGGCACGCTGCATCCCATCGGCCAAGTGATGGACGAACTCGGCGCCATCTTCGGCGAAATGGGCTTCACCTGGGCCGACGGTCCCGACATCGAGGACGACTGGCACAACTTCACCGCCCTCAACATCCCGCCCGACCATCCGGCGCGGCAGATGCAGGACACGTTCTATCTGCCTTCGCGTGCCGACGGCATGCCGATGGTCTTGCGCACGCACACGTCGCCCGGCCAGGCGCGCACCATGCTCGACAAGAACGTGCAGAAGATGCTGGCCGACGGCGGCTCGCTGCGTATCATCGTGCCGGGCCGCACCTTCCGCATCGACAGCGACGCCACCCATACGCCGATGTTCCATCAGGTCGAGGGCCTGGTGATCGACCGCACGACGCACATGGGCCACCTCAAGGGCTGCCTGGTCGATTTCTGCCGCGCCTTCTTCGAGATCGACGACCTGCCGCTGCGCTTCCGCCCGTCCTACTTTCCCTTCACGGAACCATCGGCCGAGGTCGATATCGGCTGCTCGTGGAAGGACGGCGAACTCAAGATCGGCGCCGGCGATTCGTGGCTGGAGATCCTGGGCTCCGGCATGGTCCATCCCAACGTGATCCGGAACTGCGGGCTCGATCCCGCTGTCTACCAAGGCTTCGCCTTCGGCATGGGCATCGATCGCATCGCCATGCTGAAATACGGCATCCCCGATCTGCGCGCCTTCTTCGACGCCGACCTGCGCTGGCTGCGCCACTACGGCTTCTCGGCGCTCGAGATGCCCTCGCTGACCGGAGGGCTCGCGCGATGAAGTTCACGCTTTCCTGGCTGAAGGAACATCTCGACACTACCGCGACGCTCGCCGAGGTGCGCGACGCGCTGACCATGCTCGGCCTCGAAGTCGAGGGCATCAGCAATCCCGCCGAGGCCCTGAAGGGCTTCGTCGTCGGCTATGTCGTCGAGGCGGTGCAGCATCCCAACGCCGACCGCCTGCGCGTCTGCAAGGTCGATACCGGCGCCGGCGTGGTCCAGGTCGTGTGCGGGGCGCCCAATGCGCGGACCGGCATGAAGGGCATCTTCGCGCCGCCGGGCAGCTACATTCCCGGCACCGATCTTCACCTGAAGGTCGGCAAGATCCGCGGCGAGGAGAGCAACGGCATGCTCTGCTCCTCGCGCGAGCTGCAGCTCGGCGACGACCATAGCGGCATCATCGACCTGCCGGCCGATGCCCTCACCGGCGCTCCAGCCGCCGAGGCGCTGGGCCTCGACGATGCGGTGATCGAGATCAAGGTGACGCCCAACCGCGGCGATTGCCTGGGCGTGCATGGCATTGCCCGCGACCTGGCTGCCTCCGGCCTCGGCACGTTGAAGCCGATGAAGGTCGACAAGGTTGCCGGCAGCTACAAAAGCCCGATCAAGTGGACGCATGGCTACGAAGCCAAGCCCGACAGCCCCTGCCCCATCGTGGTCGGCCGCCACTTCCGCGGCGTCAAGAACGGCCCCTCGCCCGACTGGCTGCAGCGCCGCCTCAAGGCGATCGGGCTGCGCCCGATCTCGGCGCTGGTCGACATCACCAATCTCGTCACCTTCGACCTCAACCGGCCGCTGCACGTATTCGATGCGAAGAAGCTCGCCGGCGATCTGGTGATGCGTCAGGCACGCGAGGGCGAGCAGGTCCTGGCGCTCGACGGCAAGACCTACACGCTCGATCCCACGATTGCGGTGATCGCCGATGCCAACGGCGTGCACGGCATCGGCGGCATCATGGGCGGTGAGGATACCGGCGTGCAGGAAGACACCGCCGAAGTCTTCCTCGAAGTCGCCTACTTCGATCCCATCCGCACTGCAGCCTCCGGCCGCAAGCTCGGCGTCCAGTCCGACGCGCGCTATCGCTTCGAGCGCGGCATCGATCCGGAATCCGTACATTGGGGCGCCGAGGTCGCGACCCGCCTGATCCTCGACCTGTGCGGCGGCGAGGCAAGCGAACTCGTCGCGAGCGGCGTGATGCCCGCCTGGCAGCGCAGCTACGACCTGCGGGCGGACCGCGTGAAGGGTCTGACCGGCATCGACGTGCCGGCGGCGGAAACGGCGGCCATTCTCGGCAAGCTGGGTTTCGCGGTGAGCGGCAGCGGCCCGTGGACGGCCGCGGTGCCGTCCTGGCGCTCCGACATCGTAGGCGAAGCCGACCTCGTCGAGGAGGTCACGCGCGTCTACGGCTTCGACAATATCCCGACCACGTCGCTGCCGCGGCTGTCGGCAATGTCGAAGCCGGTGCGCAATCCGATGCAGCGGCGCGTGCCGCAGGCACGCCGGGCGCTGGGTGCGCGCGGCATGAACGAGGCCGTCACCTGGTCGTTCCTGCCGCGCAAGAAGGCCGAGCGTTTCGGCGGCGGCCAGCCCGACCTGTGCCTGCTGAATTCCATCGACGCCACGCTCGACACCATGCGGCCTTCGATCCTGCCCAACCTGATCGATGCAGCGGCGCGCAACGAAGCGCGCGGCCTCGTCGATCCGGCGCTGTTCGAGGTGGGTCCGCAGTACAAGGATGCGACGCCGCAAGGCCAGCGCACCGTGGCCGCCGGCCTCCGCCACAACATGGCAGTCCCGCGCAACTGGGCCGGTCCCGCACGCACCGTCGATGCTTTCGACGCCAAGGCCGATGCACTGGCCGTGCTGGCCGCCATCGGCGCACCCGACAATCTCTCGACCCAGGCCGGCGCGCCGGACTGGTATCACCCCGGCCGCTCGGGCGCGATCAAGCTCGGCGACCGCGTGATGGCCTATTTCGGCGAACTGCATCCCGAGATCGCGGCTGCCGCCGACCTCAAGGGTCCGGTCGCGGCCTTCGAAGTGTTTCTCGATGCGCCGCCGCTGCCCAAGGCCAAGGCGAGCAAGGCGCGGTCCAAGCTGGTGGTGTCGGCCTTCCAGCCCGTCGAACGCGACTTCGCCTTCCTGGTCGATGCCTCAGTCGAGGCCGAGAAGCTGGTGCGCGCCGCCCGGAATGCCGACAAGGTGCTGATCACCGCAGCCCGCGTATTCGACGTCTATGCCGGCAAGGGTGTACCGGAAGGCAAGAAGTCTCTTGCCATTGCCGTCACCCTGCAGCCGGTCGAACGTACCTTGACCGATGCGGAGATCGAGGCGGTTTCCGCCAAGATCGTCGCGGCGGTAGCCAAAGCGACGGGCGCCGCCCTGCGTGGTTAAATTCATTGGAGTGCGCCGCCCGCTGGCGCTTCCCGAAGTAGAGTGACATGACCGACCTGTCGTTGATCCGCAATTTCTCGATCATTGCTCATATCGACCACGGCAAGAGCACGTTGGCCGATCGGCTGCTGCTGCGTTGCGGGGCGGTGACGGAGCGTGAATTCCACGACCAGATGCTCGACTCCATGGATATCGAGCGCGAGCGCGGCATCACCATCAAGGCGCAGACCGTTCGGCTGGAGTATCCGGCGCAGGACGGCAAGACCTACATCCTGAACCTGATGGACACGCCCGGCCACGTCGACTTCGCCTACGAGGTGAGCCGCTCGCTCGCCGCTTGCGAAGGCTCGCTGCTGGTGGTCGATGCCAGCCAGGGCGTCGAAGCGCAGACGCTCGCCAACGCCTATCACGCGATCGACGCCAACCACGAGATCATCCCGGTCCTGAACAAGATTGACCTGCCCTCGGCCGAGCCGGAGCGGGTGTGTCGCGAGATCGAGGACGTGATCGGCATCGACACGTCGGAGTCGATCAAGGTCTCGGCCAAGACCGGCCTCGGCATCGACGACCTGCTGGAAGCGATGGTGAAACGCCTGCCGCCGCCCAAGGGCGAGCGCAACGCGCCGCTGAAGGCCCTGCTGGTCGACAGCTGGTACGACCCGTACCTCGGCGTCGTGACACTGGTGCGCGTGCAGGACGGCGTGCTGAAGAAGGGCATGCGCATCCGCATGATGGCGACCGGCGCCTCCTACGACCTGGACAAGGTCGGCGTGTTCAAGCCCAAGGCCACCGATGTGGCCGAGCTTGGTCCCGGCGAAATCGGCTTCATCATCGCCGGCATCAAGGCCATCGCCGACTGCAAGGTCGGCGACACCATCACCGACGACCGCAAGCCCGCGACCGAGATGCTGGCGGGCTTCAAGCCCTCCGTGCCGGTGGTGTTCTGCGGTCTGTTCCCGGCCGACGCCGCGGAGTTCGAGACGCTGCGCGAATCGCTCGCCAAGCTGCGCCTGAACGATTCCTCGTTCCATTTCGAGCCCGAGTCGAGCGCCGCGCTGGGCTTCGGTTTCCGCTGCGGCTTCCTGGGTCTCCTGCATCTCGAGATCGTGCAGGAGCGGCTGGAGCGCGAATTCAACCTCGACCTCGTCACCACCGCGCCCTCGGTCGTCTACAAGCTCAAGATGACCGACGGTACGGCGCTCGAGCTGCACAACCCGGCCGACTATCCCGACCCCGTGCACATCGAGAGCATGGAAGAGCCCTGGATCAAGGCCACAATCATGACACCGGACGAGCATCTCGGCTCGGTGCTGACGCTCTGCCAGGAGCGCCGCGGCCAGCAGATCGAGCTCACCTATGCCGGCGCGCGCGCCATGGCGGTCTATCGCTTGCCGCTGAACGAAGTGGTGTTCGACTTCTACGACCGGCTGAAGTCGGTGACGCGCGGCTATGCCAGCTTCGACTACGAAATGGTGGGCTACGAGGAAGGCGAGCTGGTGAAGGTCTCGATCCTGGTCAACGCCGAACCAGTCGATGCGCTTTCCATCATCGTGCACAAGAGCCAGGCCGAGCATCGCGGCCGGGCGCTCTGCGAGCGGTTGAAGGACCTGATCCCGCGCCAGCTCTTCAAGATCGCCATCCAGGCGGCGATCGGCGGCCGCATCATCGCTCGCGAGACGATCAGCGCGCTGCGCAAGGACGTGCTGGCCAAGTGCTATGGCGGCGACATCAGCCGCAAGAAGAAACTGCTGGAGAAGCAGAAGAAGGGCAAGAAGCGCATGCGCCAGGTGGGCGACGTGGAAATTCCGCAGTCCGCCTTCATCGCCGCGCTGAAGATGGACAGCCGCTAGCTGGTCAGGCGAGCGGGCTCAGGAAAGCCCGCGGCTGCGGCGCTTGCGCGAGGGGCGCGAGCCGCCGAGGAAGCTGGGATCCGGCCGGTCGCCGTCGCGGTTGCCCAGCCACAGCAGGAAGAAGCCCAGAACCAGGAACGCCGGCAGGGCCGGCAAGGCCAGGAACGGCCGGACCGTCCAATTCCACAGGGAGCCGGGAAGATGCCGCCGCGCCGAGGTCTGGGCGCTGCCGAGCGAACCGGGATCGAGGTGCGCCCAAAGGCTCCCCAGGGTTGAAAAATGATAGCTGCCCTCCGACCACCATGTAAGGAGGTCATGCACGACCACTGCGACTGCCAGCGCCAGCAGTAGCCACCCCAGGGCACGAAACGCCACCATTACTCCCCCAAATACCGGGCGGCACCCTAGCCAAGGAGCCGCGTCGGGGAAAGGCCGTTGCCGAAGCCATCCACCGCGCTATAAGAGCGGCCGACCGCGCTTCCCGGACAGGTGGCCGAGCGGTTTAAGGCACACGCTTGGAAAGCGTGCGTGGTGTAACAGCCACCGCGGGTTCGAATCCCGCCCTGTCCGCCATT
>VFQN01006291.1_pt1 | contig 13685 bp, 12 predicted proteins | sample 3512371 | NCBI WGS metagenome assembly VFQN01 (sample SAMN10412370, study PRJNA504923) | tailings metagenome | isolation source: Replicate 2 from Balatoc abandoned mine | place: Philippines: Itogon, Benguet | collected 2017-08-28
CGACACGCAGGATGGCGTCCTGCGTCGCGTCCGACAGCAGCCCGACGGGCTGGTCCGAATGCGCATCGCGCAGCCCGGCCGCCACCTGCGCCGGCGTGATCGCGTAGGCGCGCAGGCGGTCGGCATCGAGCTCGATGCGCACCTCGCGGCGCGACAGGCCGTTGACCTCGACCGTGGCCACGCCCTCGACGCGCTGCAGCCGCCTTGCCACCGTCTGCTCGGCCAGGATCGAGAGTTCGCGCGGGCTGCGCGAGGCCGACAGCAGCGCCGCCACCACCACCGGGCTGCTGTTGTCGTTGTTGAAGCGCGCCACCGTGGGTGGCTTCGCATCCCTGGGGAAGACGCCCTGCACGACGGCGATGCGGTCGCGCACGTCCTGCATCGCACGGGCCATGTCGGCGTCGAGCGTGAACTCCACGCTGGTCTGGCTGCGGCCCTCGAAGCTGCGCGAGGTGATCTGCTTGACGCCGGCGATGCTGTTCAGCCCCTCCTCCACCGGCTTGGTGACCTCGCGCTCGACCGCCTCGGGCGAGGCGCCGGGGTAGGCCACGTCGATGAAGGCCACCGGCGGCTGCACGTCGGGCAACTGCTCGACGCCCAGGCGCGCGTAGGAGAACAGGCCGAGCACGCACAGCGCCACCATCACCATCGTCGCGAACACCGGGTTCGCGATCGAGACGCGGGTCATCCACATGGCCGGCTCCTCATCGCACGGTCACGGGTGCGGCGGAGGCGGACGACGCGATCGCCGCCGCCCGCTCGACCACCGTGGCCTGGCGCCCTTCGCGCAGGCTGTCGAACCGCGCGGCGAGCACCTGGGCATCGGGCGCCAGGCCGGAGACGATCTCGACGCGGCCCTGCGCCTCGTCACGGCGGCCCAGCGTGACCGCGCGACGCGCGAGCATGCCGCCCTCGATCACCCACACCTGCGCCTGCCCGGCGGGGCCGGCCACGGCCGCCTGCGGCAGCGTCAGCCGCTGCGTCTCGTCGGGCACGACGAGGCTGGCGATGGCGTACTGGCCGGCGCGCAGGCGCTCCTGCGGGTTGGGCACCACGACCGTGACGCCGATGGCCCGCGTGCCCGGCTCGGCGGCCGGCGCGATGCGGTCGATGCGGCCCGTGACCGGGGCATCCAGCCCCTCGACACGCAAGGCCACGGCCTGGCCGGGCGCCAGCAGCGGCACCTCGTGCGTGCCGACGCTGCCGGCGAGTTCCAGCACGGACAGGTCGACCAGCGTGAGCACGGGCTGCTCGACGGCGACCTTCTCGCCGGGCAGCGCCTGGCGCTTGGCGACCAGGCCGCCGATCGGCGCCACCAGCGCGCCGTCGCGCAGCGCCAGCCGCGTGGTCGCCAGTTGCGCCTGTGCGGCCTCCATGCCGGCGCGCGCCGCATCCAGCGCGGCCCGCGAGGCGTCGAGCGCATTGGGGGAGATGAACTGCTGATCGGCCAGGCGCTGGTTGCTGGCGTGCACGCGCTCGGCCTGCAGGAACTGGGCGCGCGCCGATTCCACCGTGGCGGCGCGTTCGGCCACGCGGCTGCCGACGTCCGACAGGTCGATGCGGCCGAGCACCTGGCCGGCGCGAACGCGGCTGCCCTCGCTCACCGACAGCTCCAGCAGCGTGCCGGCCGTCTTGGCGCGCAGCACCGCGGTGCGCGGCGCCACCAGCGCCCCGGAGAACTCCAGCCGCAGAGGCATGCCGGCCTTCAGCGGGCGCACCACCTCGCGCGGCGTGAACTCGAGCGCCGGCTCGGGCGCCTTGCCCGGCCCCCCCGAGCCGCCCCCGACCACCTTGGCGACGCCCAGACCGGCCGCCACCACCAGAACCGCCACCGCACCGCCCAGCCACCACGCTCGTCGCATCGCCCGTCCTCCCGGTTCGCTCTCGTGAAGCGGGCGCCAGTGTAGGCATGCCCGGGAGAATCACCATCCCCCGTGCGACAGGCTGCAGGTCGCGGGCGACGAACTGCGCCGCCGCGCGACGAAGCGGGCGGTCGGGGCGACGCTCAGGCCGGCAAGCGGAAGCGCGAGACTTCCTCGGCCAGCCTGATCGCCTGCTCCTTCAGCGAGGCCGCGGCTGCGGCGGTCTGCTCGACCAGCGCGGCGTTCTGCTGCGTCATGCCGTCCAGGTCCTGCACGGCCTGCGTCGTCTGGCCGACGCCGGTGGCCTGTTCGTTGGCGCCGTTGGCGATGTCCGCCAGCAGCTTGTTGACCTCGTGCGCGCTGTGCACGATCTGGCCGATGGTGTCCCCCGCGCTGCGGACGATCTTCGCGCCGTGGTCCACCTGCTCGACGCTGGTGGTGATGAGGCCCTTGATCTCGCGCGCGGCCGCGGCCGAGCGCTGCGCCAGCGCCCGCACTTCCGAAGCCACCACGGCGAATCCGCGGCCCGCCTCGCCGGCGCGTGCCGCCTCGACGGCGGCGTTCAGCGCCAGGATGTTGGTTTGGAAGGCGATGCCGTCGATCACGCCGATGATGTCGCCGATCTTGCTCGACGAGGCGTGGATGCCCTGCATGGTCTCGACCATCGTGCCGATGATGTCGCCGCCGCGCTCGGCCTGCTGGGCGTTGCCGCGCGCGATGCCGGCGGCCTGCTGCGCCTGGTCGGAAGTGGCCTTGACGGTCGAGGAGATCTGGTCCATCGCGGCGGCCGACTGCTGCAGGCTGGCTGCGGCCTCTTCGGTGCGCGCCGACAGGTCCATCGCGCCGTCGGAGATCTCGGCAGTGGAGTGCACGATGTTGTCCGAGGCGCCGCGCACCTTGTTGACGATGCTGCGCAGCGACTGCTGCATGTCGGCCAGCGAGCCCATCAGGCGGGCCGCCTCGTCCTGGCCCCAGGGGCGCGGACTGGTGGTGAGGTCGCCGGCGGTCATCGCCTCCAGGTGCTTCTGCACCTCCCGCAGGCCGCCGTGGGTCACGAGGTAGAAGGAGTAGAAGAGGTAGACGGCCGTCAGCAGCGACACCACCACGACCACGCTGACCCAGGCGCGCTGCGTCTGCATGGCGTCGCGCCGCGCCTCGAGCAGGAGGTCGAGCTTGTCGAGCGACTTCAGCTGCACCTCGCGCAAGCCGTCGAGCACCACGGCAGCGGCCGCGAGCTTGCCGTCGTCGGCGCCCAGGCTGGTGGCGAGCTCGTGAAAGGCGTGCAGCTGGTGGCGCACGGGTTCGTCGCGCAGTTCGGCCTTGAACTCGGGCCGCAGCGAGTAGACCTTGGGCATGGCCGCCGCCCAGCGCACGTCGCCATAGTCGCCCAGCGCCTCGGCACGCGTCATCTCGTGGGCAATCGCTTCGGACACCGGCAGCCCGCGGGCCACCGCGCGCGCCATGTCGTTGAGCTTCGCCGTCGCCTCGATCACCGCCGGCAGCGTCGCCGTCACGCTCTCCATCAGGTAGTAGGAGTCGAGGTCCGGGTCGAGCGTCAGGTTCGAGCCGTCGGCCGACTGGGTCAGCAGCGCCACGGCAGCGTCGACACGCGCCGAATAGGCCTCGTAGGTCTTGTGCCAGTCGCCGGCGGTCGCCGCCGGCGTGGCGGCCTTGAGGGCAGCCAGCGCCTTGTCGGTGCCCAGTTCGGCACCGAGACGGGCGTCGAGCTGCTCGACCTTGCGCAGTTGCGCGTCGAAGGCGTCGTTGGCGGCCTGCAGGCCGGAGGCATCGGCCCCCTTGATCTGCGCCAGCGCCGCCAGCTCGCGCTGCCGCTGTGCCAGCGCGATCAGCGGCATCACCTCGCGGGCGTATTCGGTGCCGTGCAGCTCCTTGGCGGTGAACTCGATCGCCGCGGCCTTGTCGCCGTAGTAGTTCCAGCCGAGCACCAGCAGCGGCAGCACCAGAACGGCCAGGATGATGGCGGCCTTGGCCCGGAACTGGATGCGCCGGAACAGCTTCACGCCGGGCGCCCAGGCGCCGTGATGACGGAAGAACTCGATCAGGCCGTTGGATCCGCCGGCCGCAGCCCGCTGCGGGACAGACGAAGTCATGCTCATGGGTGCCTCGAATGAGATGGCGCCCACGACATCACTGAGAATGCAACAAGATCACTTCTTCGCGGGCTGAACCATTTTCGGCACCCGGCGGTCGCCGCTTGAGCGGATTTGCGCGGGCTTTGCCGGCCAGTTCTCCGGCCGGCCTCACCGTTCGTGACGGATCAGACGTTCCGGCCCGGGATCGGCGCCAGCGCGGCGCGCACATCGCCGCACTGGGCGCGGTGGCGCAGGGCATGGTCCATCAGCACCAGCGCCAGCATCGCCTCGGCGATCGGCGTGGCGCGGATGCCCACGCAGGGGTCGTGGCGGCCAAAAGTCTCCACCGTCGCCGGCTGGCCGTTCAGGTCGATCGAGCGCTTCGGGCTGCGGATCGAACTGGTCGGCTTGATGGCGATGCTGACGGTGATGTCCTGGCCGGTGGAGATGCCGCCGAGCACCCCGCCGGCGTTGTTGCTCGCGAAGCCCTGCGGCGTGAGTTCGTCGCCGTGCACGGTGCCGCGCTGCGCGACGCTGGCGAAGCCCGCGCCAATCTCCACGCCCTTGACCGCGTTGATGCCCATCATCGCGTAAGCGATGTCGGCATCGAGCTTGTCGAACAGCGGCTCGCCCAGGCCCACCGGCACGTTGCGTGCGGACACCGCGATGCGCGCGCCGCAGCTGTCGCCGGCCTTGCGCAGCTCGTCCATGTAGGCCTCGAGGCGCGCGATGTCGCTGGCATTGGCCGCGAAGAACGGGTTGTTCGGGATGTGCGCTTCGCCTTCGAAGGGGATGTCGATCTCGCCGAGCTGCGTCATGTGGCCGATGAAGCTCGTGCCGTACTTCTCCTTCAGCCACTTGCGCGCCACCGCACCGGCGCCGACCATCGGTGCGGTCAGCCGCGCCGACGAGCGCCCGCCGCCGCGCGGGTCGCGCAGGCCGTACTTCTGGAAGTAGGTGTAGTCGGCGTGGCCCGGACGGAAGGTCTGGACGATGTTGCCGTAGTCCTTGCTGCGCTGGTCGGTGTTGCGGATCAGCAGGCAGATTGGCGTTCCGGTGGTCTTCCCTTCGTAGACGCCGGACAGGATCTCCACCGCGTCGGGCTCGTTGCGCTGGGTCACGTAGCGGCTGGTGCCAGGCCGGCGGCGGTCCAGCTCGGGCTGGATGTCGGCTTCCGACAGCGCCATGCCGGGCGGGCAGCCGTCGATCACGCAGCCGATGGCCGGCCCGTGGGATTCGCCGAAGTTGGTGACGCGGAAGAGTTCGCCGAAGGTGCTGCCAGCCATCCGGCGATTCTAGGTGGCCCGCCGCGTCGGGCTCAGTTCGGCGCAGGCTGCGCGGGCGCCTCGTCGACCGGCCAGTCGCGGATGTAGGCCTTGAGCATGCGGTTCTCGAAATCCTGGCTCTCGACCACCGCCTTGGCCACGTCGTAGAAGGAAATCACGCCCATCAGCGTGCGCTGGTCCATCACAGGCATGTAGCGCGCGTGGCGCTCGAGCATCATGCGGCGCACTTCGTCGATCTCGGTCTCGGGCGTGCAGGTCAGCGGGTGGTCGTCCATCACGCTGCGCACGGTGGTGTTGCCCACGCTGCCGCCGTTGCGCACCACCGACAGGATCACTTCGCGGAAGGTCAGCATGCCCGCCAGTTCGCCGTGGTCCATCACCACCAGCGAGCCGATGTCGTTGTCGGCCATGGTCTTCAGGCCCACCGCGAGGGCCTCCGACGGGCTGACGGTGAACAGGGTTCCCCCCTTGACGCGCAGGATGTCGCTGACCTTCATGGATCGTCTCCTCGTCGCTAGTCGCGGCCCAATATAGCCCACAATCCGGCGCCACGACACCCCAGAGCACCCCGGAGGAGACCCCATGCCCGGCGCCTCGGATCCAGGCTTCGACACCCTCGCGCTGCACGCCGGCGCCGCCCCCGACCCGGCCACCGGCGCGCGCGCGGTGCCCATCCACCTGACCACCTCGTTCGTGTTCGAGTCGAGCGAGCAGGCCGCCTCGCTGTTCAACCTGGAGCGCTCGGGCCACGTCTACAGCCGCATCTCCAACCCGACGAACGCGGTGCTCGAGGAGCGCGTGGCAGCGCTCGAAGGCGGCGTCGGCGCCATCGCCACCGCCAGCGGGCAGGCGGCACTGCACCTGGCCATCGCGACGCTGGCCGGAGCCGGCTCGCACATCGTCGCCTCGAGCGCGTTGTACGGCGGCTCGCACAACCTGTTGCACTACACGCTCTCGCGCTTCGGCATCGAGACGACCTTCGTCAAGCCGGGCGACATCGACGGCTGGCGTGCGGCCATCCGGCCGAACACGAAGCTGCTGTTCGGCGAGACGCTGGGCAACCCGGGCCTGGACGTGCTGGACATCCCCACCGTCTCGGCCATCGCGCACGACAGCGGCCTGCCTCTGCTGGTGGATTCCACCTTCACCACGCCGTGGCTGATGAAGCCCTTCGATCACGGCGCCGACCTGGTCTTCCACTCGGCCACCAAGTTTCTCTCCGGCCACGGCACGGTGATCGGCGGCGTGCTGGTCGACTCGGGCATGTTCGACTGGGATGCCTCGGGGCGCTTCCCCGAACTCACGAAACCGTACGACGGCTTCCACGGCATGGTGTTCAGCGAGGAGAGCTCCATCGGCGCCTTCCTGCTGCGCGCACGCCGCGAGGGGCTGCGCGACTTCGGCGCCTGCATGAGCCCGCACACCGCCTGGCTGATCCTGCAGGGCATCGAGACGCTGCCGCTGCGCATGGCGCGGCACGTGGAGAACACGCGCAAGGTGGTGGCCTTCCTGGCCGCGCACCCGATGGTTGCATCGGTGGGCTATCCGGAACTGGAGGGCCACCCCAGCCACGCCCTGGCGAAGAAACTGCTGCCGCGCGGCTGCGGCTCGGTGTTCAGCTTCGACCTGAAGGGCAGCCGCGGGCAGGGCCAGGCCTTCATCGAGTCGCTGAAGATCTTCTCGCACCTGGCCAACGTGGGCGACTGCCGCTCGCTGGTGATCCACCCGGCCTCGACGACGCACTTCCGCATGGACGACGCCGCGCTGGCGCGGGCCGGCATCGGGCCGGGCACGATCCGCCTGTCCATCGGCCTGGAAGAGGCCGACGATCTGATCGACGACCTGAAGCGCGCGCTGAAGGCCGCCGAGAAGGCGGGGGCGTGATGGAACTGACCGTGCACGGCCGCAAGGCCTACGCCTACACCGGCGGCAAGCCCTTCGATGCCGCCCTGCCCTGCGTGGTGTTCGTCCACGGCGCGCTGAACGACCACAGCGTGTGGAACCTGCTGGCGCGCTGGTTCGCCCACCACGGCCATGCGGTGCTGGCGGTCGACCAGCCGGGCCATGGCCGCAGCGAGGGGCCGCCGGCGGTCTCCGTCGAAGCGCTGGCCGACTGGGCGCTGGCGCTGCTCGATGCCGCCGGCGTGCAGCGCGCCGCGGTGGTCGGGCACAGCATGGGCACGCTGGTCGGGCTGGAGATGGCCGCGCGAGCGCCTGAGCGCATCACGCAGCTGGCGATGATCGCGACGGCCTACCCGATGAAGGTGTCCGACGCACTGCTGACCACCGGGCGCGACCAGCCGCTGCGCGCCATCGACCTGGTCAACAACCTCTCGCACGCCAGCATCGCCACCAAGCCGTCGTTTCCCGGCCCGGGGATGTGGGTGCACGGCGGCGCCCGCGCGCTGATGCGCCGTGTGTTCGCAGGGGGCAACGGCCTGGATGGGCGCAATCTGTTCGAGCACGACTTCCGGCTGTGCGACGCCTATGCCAACGGGCTGCAGGCCGCGGCGAAGGTGCGCTGCCCGGTGACCTTCGTCCTCGGCACGCGCGATCAGATGACGTCACCGAAAGCCACGCGCGAACTGGCTGCGGCCCTGCGCGCCCAAATTCTCACGCTGCCCGCCGGGCATTCCCTGATGACCGAGGCGCCGGACGGCGTGTTGAATGCCGTGCGCCAGGCCCTCGCCCGAGCCCAGGAGCCCGCATGACCTCCGCCCCCGTTGATCCCAAGGCGATGAAGTCCTTCGCCGAGTTCTACCCCTTCTACCTCAGCGAGCACAGCAACCGCACCTGCCGCCGGCTGCATTTCGTGGGCTCGACGCTGGCGCTGGTGTGCCTGGCCATGCTGCTGGCCACCGGCCGGCCGCAGTACCTGCTGTACGGCCTGCTGTGCGGCTACGGCTTCGCGTGGATCGGCCACTTCGGCTTCGAGAAGAACAGGCCGGCCTCCTTCAAGCGGCCGCTGTTCAGCTTCATGGGCGACTGGGTGATGTACAAGGACATCTGGATCGGCCGCATCCCGTTCTGACCATGACCGAACCGCCGCGCGACGATCCTTCGGCCAGCACGATCGAACGGCTGGTCAACGTCGTCGCCCTGCCCATCGGCCGCTGGGATCGCGACGCCCGGCTGGTGTTCTGCAACCCGCCCTACCTGCTGTGGTCGGGCCGTGCCCGCGACGAGCTGCTCGGCCGCACGCTGGCCGATCTCTACGGCGACGAAGCCTGGGAGCGCGCCCGCCCCGCCTTCGAGCGCGCCTTCCGCGGCGCCACCACGAACTACGAGCGGTTGCTGCGCCACGGTACCCTGGCTGGCCGCTGGGCCCGGGTGCAGGTGTTCCCGGATGCCGACGCCGCCGGCGAGGTGCACTCGGTGTTCACCATCGCCACCGACATCCACGAGGACGTCACCGCGCGCGAGGCTCTCATCGCCGCGCGCGTGCGTCTCGACCGCTTCACCGAGAACATCCCCTACCCGCTGACCTACGTCGACGCCGAGTTCGTGCTGCGCTTCGTCAACAAGGCCTACTGCGAGATGGCCGGCAAGCCGGCCGATCAGCTGCTCGGCCACCACATCGGCGCGGTGCGCGGCCAGAAGCGCTGGGCCGAGCACGAGCCGCACTTCCGCCGCGCGCTGGAAGGCAAGACGGTGCAGTACACCCGCCTGGTCGATGGCCTGGCCAACAACCCCGGCGGGCCGCGCTGGCTGCGCACCAGCTACGTGCCCGACTTCGACGAGAGCGGCCAGGTGGTCGGCCTGTACACGGTGACGATCGACGTGCACGACCTCACCGTCGCGCAGGAGCAGCTGCGCCGCAGCGTCGAGCGCGACATGCTCACCGACGTGCTCAGCCGGCGCACGATGATGGACCGCATCGAGGCGGCGATGGTCTCGGCCATCCACGAGCCGGTGGCGCTGTACTTCGTCGACCTCGACGGCTTCAAGGCCGTCAACGACCGGCTCGGCCACCGCGAGGGCGACGCGCTGCTCGTCAAGGTGGCACAGGCACTGCAGAAGAGCGTGCGCGCCGACGACGCGGTCGGCCGCTTCGGCGGCGACGAGTTCCTCGTGCTCGCCGCGGTGCGCAACCCCTCCGGCGCACGAGCACTGGCGCTGCACATGCTCGAGGCGATCCGTCAGGTGAGCGCCACCGTCGGCGGCGGCGTCAGCGCGAGCATCGGCTATGCGCTGGCGCCGGCCGACGCGCAGCATCCGCTGAAGCTGCTGCAGGCCGCCGACGATGCGATGTACGCCGCCAAGCGCCTCGGCAAGGACCGCGTGCAGCATGGCCCCGCACGCGGCGAGCTCAGGAGCGCAGCAACTCCGCCAGCGTGAGCCGCTCGAAACCGGCACGCTCGGAGAAGGCGCGCAGCGCCGGCGTCGGTTCGATCAGCATCTGGGCGATCAGCGGCGCGGCCGCCGTCTGCGCCGGATCGGCCAGCAGCACGAAGCGCGCCGCGCCGGGCTCGTCCAGGCGGGCCAGCCAGTCCATCTCGACGAGTGCATCGACGATGGGCTCGGCCTGCAGCGGATCGACGCGCAGCGTCTCCGACAGTTCGGCCAGGCTGAGCCCGCGCGCCTCGCTGCGCCGCGCCCGCTCGAGTTCGGTCAGCAGCGCGACCGCCAGGCCGAAGCGCGAGCCCGGCCGGTCGGGCCAGCGCGCCACGCGCATCTGCAGGCTGGGCGCATAGGCGGCGATCACCGCGCCGAGCAGCACGATCACCCAGCCCAGGTAGATCCACACCAGCAGGATCGGCACGGTGGCGAAGGCGCCGTAGACCACGGCGAAGGTCGGCACCTGGGCGATGTACCAGGCCAGCGCCTTCTTGGCGACCTCGAAGCCCACCGAGACGAATACGCCGCCGGCGACGGCGTGGCGCCACTTGACGTGGGTGTTGGGAACATAGTGGAACAGGGCCGCCATGCCCGCGGCCAGCAGCACGAACTCGATGGTGTTCAGCAGCAGGCTCACGCCGCCGGGCAGTTCGGCGACGATGCCGCGGGAGGCCGAGATCACATAAGACGTGAGGCTCAGGCTGACGCCCAGCACCAGCGGGCCGAGCGTGGCCGCCGCCCAGTAGACCAGCACGCGCTGGGCGATCGGCCGCGGCGAGCGCACGCGCCAGATGGCGTTGAGCGTACGATCGATGGTCAGCATCAGCGCCAGCGCCGCCAGCACCAGGAACACCAGGCCCACGGTGCCCAGCCGGTTGGCCTTGGCGGCGAACTGCGTCAGCGCCACCATCACCGGCTTGGCGATGTTGTCGGGCACCAGGCTCTGCAGGAAGTACTTCTGCAGCGACTCCTGGAAGGCGCTGAACATCGGGAAGGCGGAGAAGATCGCCAGCGTCACCGTGACCAGCGGCACCAGCGAGATCAGCGTGGTGAAGGTCAGGCTGCTGGCGGTCAGGCCGAGGTGGTCTTCGCGGAAGCGCTGGCGCAGCGTGCGCAGCGTCTCCAGCCAGGGCCAGTGCTGCAGCGTCTCGAGCAGCAGCGCGATGCGCTCGCGCCAGTTCTCCTCGAGGCGGGCCCGCAGGTGAGAGGGAAGATTCATTGCTGGCATGATAGCCAGCGATGCAGCACGCCCTTTCGCCCGCCGTGGCCTGGTCGCAGCGCGTGGCGGTGGCCAGCCTGCTCGGCCTGATCGTCCTCGGCCTCCTCTGGGAACTCCGGCTCGCGCCCACCGGCAGCGGCATGCTCGCCCTCAAGGTGCTGCCGCTGACCTTCGCCGTGGCCGGCCTGCTCAAGCGGCGCCTGTACACCTACCGCTGGGTGGCGCTGCTGGTGTGGCTGTACTTCGTCGAGGGCGTGGTGCGCGCCACCAGCGACCCGGGGCTGTCGGCCCGGCTGGCGCTGATCGAGGTCGTGCTCACGCTGCTGCTGTTCACCGCCTGCGCGGTGCACGTGCGCTGGCGGCTTCGCTCCGGTGCGGCGGGCGCGGCATGACGCTGGAAGCCACGCTGCGCGGCATCGTCGGCACGGCCCACGTGCTCAAGGGCGGTGACCTGCCCGCCTACGAAGTGGACTGGCGCAAGCGCTGGCACGGCCGCGCCCGGGCGGTCGTGCGCCCCGGTTCCCCCGAGGAAGTGGCGGCCGTGGTGCGCGCCTGCGCCGCCCACGGCGTGAGCATCGTGCCGCAGGGCGGCAACACCGGTCTGGTCGGCGCCTCGGTTCCCGACGATTCCGGCACGCAGGTGGTGATGCACCTCGGCCGCCTCAATCGCGTGCGCGAGATCGACGCCGCCAACCTGACCATGACGGTCGAGTCCGGCTGCCTGCTGCAGGCGGTGCAGGAGGCCGCGGCCGCGCAACGGCTGCTCTTCCCGCTCAGCCTGGCGGCCGAAGGCAGCTGCACGATCGGCGGCAACCTGGCCACCAACGCCGGCGGCACGCAGGTGGTGCGCTACGGCAACGCGCGCGAACTCTGCCTCGGGCTGGAGGTGGTGACCGCCGACGGCGAGCTGTGGAACGGCCTGTCGGGCCTGCGCAAGGACAACACCGGCTACGACCTGCGCGACCTGTTCATCGGCAGCGAAGGCACGCTGGGCATCATCACCGCGGCCACGCTGAAGCTCTATCCGCAGCCGGGCACGGTGAGCACCGCGCTGGCCACGCTCGACTGGCTCGACGCCGCGGTCGAGTTCCTCGGTCTGGCCCAGGCACGCCTGGGCGCCTCGCTGACCGGGTTCGAGGTGATGAACCGGTTCTCGATGGACCTGGTGCGGCGGCACTTCCCGCAGCTGCAGCAGCCGCTGCCCTCGGCCGCCTGGACGGTGCTGCTGGAGCAGTCCGCCAACGACCGCCCGGAGGACGCCGCGCAGCGCTTCGAGGACCTGCTCGCGCTGGCCTTCGAGCGCGGTCTGATCGCCGACGCGGCCGTGGCCGCGAGCCTGGAGCAGTCGAAGACGATGTGGCACCTGCGCGAATCGATCCCGCTGGCGCAGAGCCTCGAGGGGCTGAACATCAAGCACGACATCTCGGTGCCGATCTCTCGCATTCCCGCCTTCGTGCGCGCCACCGACGAGGCGCTGGAGCGCGCCGTGCCGGGCGTGCGCCTGGTCGACTTCGGCCACCTCGGCGACGGCAACCTGCACTACAACGTGCAGGCGCCGGAGGGCGAAGCGGCCGATCGTTTCCTCGCCGAGCGCGAGGCCGAGGTGAACCGCATCGTCTACGACGCCGTGATGGCCCACGGCGGCTCGATCTCGGCCGAGCACGGCATCGGTGCGCTCAAGCGCGAGGAACTGGCGCAGCGCAAGTCGCCGGTGGCGCTGAAGATGATGCGCGCCATCAAGCAGGCGCTGGATCCGCACGGCCGGATGAACCCGGGCCGCGTGGTCTGAGCGGCTACTGCAGGGGACCCTTCAGCGCCGCCGGCACGGGCAGCGACACCACCTCGATGCCCTCGTCGCGCAGTGCCTGCGCATCTTCGGCGCTGGCCCGGCCGCGGATGCCGCGGGCCTCGGCCTCGCCGTAGTGGATGCGGCGGGCTTCCTCGGGAAACCGCTCGCCCACGTCTTCGGTGCGCGCCATCACCTGCTGCACCGCCTGCAACGCCGCCGCCTGGATGGCGGCCATGCGGTCGGGCGCAGCGCCTTCCTCCTTCAGGCCGGACACGTTCAGCCGTGGTGCGCTGGGCAGCTTGGAGATGCTGGCGTCGCCGCAGGCCGGGCAACCCACCAGGCCGCGAGACGCCTGCGACTCGAAGTCCTCGTCGGAGCTGAACCAGCCTTCGAACCGATGGTCGTGAGCGCAGCGCAGGTTCAGGACCTTCATGGCCCGGATTATGGGCCGCCGCCGCTCAGCGCAGCGTGAAGCCCGGGATGGCCCAGCGGCCGGCACGCCAATTCTGCAACCACTGCAGGCCGATCAGCGTCTTGGCATCGGTCACCGCGCCGGTGGCGCACAGGCGGTCGAGCTCGGCTTCCTCGACCAGTTGCAGGTCGAGGAACTCGCCCTCGTCGAGCCGGCGCTCGCCCGCCGCCAGGCCGCGAGCGAACCAGATCTCGATGCGCTCGCTCGAGTAGGCGATGGCGTTGTGCAGCACGCCGGCCAGCGCCCATTCCGAGGCGCGGTAGCCGGTTTCCTCGAGCAGTTCGCGCTGCGCGCACTGCAGGGTCGGTTCGCCCGCTTCCAGCTTGCCGGCCGGAAACTCCAGCATCACGCACTCGAGCGGGTAGCGCCACTGCCGCTCCATCACGAGTCGGCCGTCGTCGAGGATGGGCACGACCATCACGGCGCCCGGGTGGACGATGAACTCGCGCGTGGCGTCGCCGCCGTCGGGCAGGCGGATGCGGTCGCGCCGCACCTGCAGCAGCCGGCCCTGGAAGACCGTCTCGCGGGAGACGGTCTCTTCGCGCAGGTGCGCGTCGTCGGCGTGGTCGGAAGGCCGGCTCACGCCCGCGGGCTCAGGAACCCAGCGCCTTGACGATGGCCTGCGC
>VFQN01006292.1_pt1 | contig 13681 bp, 7 predicted proteins | sample 3512371 | NCBI WGS metagenome assembly VFQN01 (sample SAMN10412370, study PRJNA504923) | tailings metagenome | isolation source: Replicate 2 from Balatoc abandoned mine | place: Philippines: Itogon, Benguet | collected 2017-08-28
CACCTCTCACACTACACCATGTTTTAGAGACTGCAGTGTTTCTATAAATAAAGCGTCGCACATACTGATTGGTCTTTCAAAATAAGGCGCTGCATTTATTATCTCATAAAATGGCAATGCATGGTTTGACTTGACAATTCTATTGGATAAAGCTGAGAGATTGGATCTTTAACCTCTCTGTTTTGGATAATGGATGAAACTTCTTTTCCAACATCATTCCCGACATTAAGTCCAACGAATTCAACCAATGATGATGATAGCCAGCCGGAGTCTTTAAGAAATGAAGCATTAATAGTAGCGTCCCTCAGCATATTCTTTTATGGATTATTATTTTGTGTATCTTTTTACTATTATCGTAAATTTTTCTTAATTGAAAAGGTTAAAAGTAATTCTTCAAGTGTTGGGAAGTATGATCAAGCAAAGAAAACCTTTTTCAGTTGTTTGATGATTAGTTCATTTCTGGAATTGCCAACATATTTTAGTTGTCTTGCGCGGGATGGACCGACAGATTGTGAATGGCAAGCACCAGATCAGGTAATATTCTGGTTTTTCCATTTACTTGCATTGTGTGGATATGCTTGTTGTATTGTGATTCCATGTGTTTTATGGTCTGATATGATCAATAAGAAAGATGGTAAATTATTCTTCTCATCTTTTCCATATGATCTCACAAAGCGATACTTCCAAATCGTTATCCTTCTATACTTCTTAACCTGTACGATTGAAATCTTTGTTACTTTAGCTTTCTGGGATAGTAATAATTACATCTACTATCAAGAAACACCAACTTATGCCGCCTCCGCTGTGACCGAATGCACTTTAATTCTTCTTATTTCCTGTGGTTGCTTATATTGTGGAATACGTTTAGAAATGTATGTACATGATGCTAAATTAAATCCAACTGTTGAAATGAAGTTCTTATTCACTTTAAATGTCATTTTATTTGTTATTGTATTATCCTTTGTTGGAAGAGCTGTATTAATCTTACAATTTGCCCCTGGTGTACCTAAATCATATCAGCATCCTGTGAATTATGCAGCTTTCACTCTAATTACTCGATGGACACCAGATGTCCTTTGTCAGCTGCTTTTGGTGTTAGTTATGAGACTTTCAGGCAATGAAGCAACAGCGAAGAATTCAGTTTTAGCAAGTTCAAGTAATCCAATTGCAATGATTAAAGGAAGGATTGGAAGTAGCTTCTTCTTTCCATCGTCATCTTCAAAAGGTGTTGAAGCATCTGTAACCTTAAAGAATCCTTTGATAACAACCGAAACAGTGAGGGATAGTGAAAATGATTCAAAAGATTTATTAAAAATTGAAGATAATTTATTACCAGTCTTTAAAGTCTCGGATCAATTCCGTCAGAATATATACGTATCAACAGGCAGTGCTAGTGAGTTTAGGAACGAACCATTTACGAGTGGTAATGAAGATCGTCATGCAAGTTTAGTGGCCGAAGCTGGCTGGACAAATGAATTTCCTTCATCTCCTCCTCAGTTTGCTAGCACCCCTTCTGATCAGTTATCACAATTTGTTCAGAGATACGGAAATCGAAATAATCCTGGAAATTCTTCTGATCAGTTCCATCATCCCATTGATATTAGCAGTGGTAATCCGCTACACGAGAACGAAAACATGGACTCTTATATGCTCAGCTCGTATGGCACAACAGGACAACTACTGGAAGATGATGAAAGATTTAGCATGAGTGGTCGACGATTCATTATATCCATCGATTCAGCAAAGGATAATGAGAGATAGTTATTTTTAGTTAGTGCTGTTAGATCATTTTTGCTTTTTGATAGTTTTTTCTGTGCCTTTTTGATGCACAATTACAATTGAAGTTTTGAAAGTATTACTCTTTGCTGGATTGTTGGGTTGATGGAACCTAGAGTGTTCCAATACTGTTTTCTCAAATTGAGCTTATTCTTTTCATATGCTAAAATATGAAGTTCGATATCAAAGATAAATCATAAGGAACTCTTAGGCAATTTGAATACTTATGATTGTAATCAGAGTTCGAATGTAAAGGAACTCAAGTGACCACAAAAATCGTGTCTTTTTCGTTGTTGGTGTGCCACACTTTGACATTAAGATGGAGTCTTTTGGGTTGCAAAAGAAAGAAATATACATCCATTTAAGATTTTCACTCTCCTCAATGTAGATGGGGATTTAGCGGGATCGCGAGAACATTTTTCTTTAAAACTTCTTTTTATACTACTGAACACTGTACATAGTATCACAAAAAGACTATTTAGCTCCAATAAAACATTGAGAAAAATATTCAAGTAAATTCTTCCCTCATATTTCTTTTGCAATTTTAGGCGTTGCATTTTCTAAAGAGTCATGCTTTGAAAATGGCAACGAGCGATTCTCCAACGTTTTCACCAACCATTATTCCAACAGATGAAGATTCTTCCACTCAATCTCTAAGATTACGAAATGAAGCCTTAATTATCGCGTCTTGTAGTATTTTCTTATATGGTTTGGTCTTTTGTATTGCATTATACTATTACATCAAATTTGTGAAATTGGAGGAAAAGTCACTCGTTAATGCAAATCTAACACATTATAGTAGGTATGACTATTCCAAAAAGCTCTTTTTCGGTATCTTAGCTATTAGTTCGCTTCTCGAGATTCCCACTTATTTTGGATGTCTGGCGAACAATGGACCCACAGACTGTGAATGGAGAGCTTTTGATGAAGTTTTATTCTGGTTTTTTCATTTATTTGCATTATGTGGATATGCATGTTGTATAGTGATTCCTTGTGTAATGTGGTCTGATATGATCAATAAGAATGACGGTAAACTATTCTTATCAAAGTTCCCATATGATCCAATCAAACAATATTTTCGCTTGTTAATCGTGCTCTATTTCGTAAATGCTATTATCGATATTATTATGACGTTAATCTATTGGAGACAATCAAATCGATTGAATTACCGTGAAGCACCTACTTATTCTGTTTGTGCGCTGTTGGAGTGTATTTTCATTGTTTTTCTCTCAACAGGATGTCTCTATTGTGGTATTCGATTAGAATGTTATGTTCATGGTGCAAAATTGAAAAGAAATATTGAAATGAAGTTTTTATTTACATTAAATATAATATTAACGATGATTGTTCTTTCTTTCATAGGTCGAGCAGCTTTAGTTATACGATTTGCGCCGGGTATACCAAAAAGTTATCATCATCCTGTAAATTATACGGTTTTCACTTTAATTGCTCGATGGACTCCTGATGTTTTTTGTCAATTATTCTTAATTCTAATAATGCGATTGTCAAGCACAGAAGCGAAGGCGAAGAATGCGAAAGTAACGGGAGATGATGTTATTTCATCAAAAGATGCAAAAAAATTTAATACCTTTATTCCAAAAGTATCTTTATTGAGTGAAGATGATTATAGTCAGAGTTCCAGTGAAATTCCTTTGTTAAAAGAAGATTTGTTGATGAAATATAGAATTGTTCCAACAAGAGGAAGAAGATTTGATTCTGAAAATTTTGATCCTGTTCTTCCTTTTCAAGGTATAACATTTAGTAATAGTCGAAAAGTTGATAGTGATGATGATAGATCTGATGATCGACCTTCAGCTATTGATATTAAAAGCGAGTCGATCGTATCAAGTTTAACGCATAGCGGAGGAACTTATTGGAGGCGAAAGGGGAAGGATGAAGAAGAAAGTAGTGGAGATCGATCTGAATATCAATTGGAGAAAGAGATAGAGGAGGATATAGTGTTGTTAAGTGAGAGGTTTTATTCCTCTGAAATGGGTCATTACGATGATGAGGAGGATTTATGAAAAATGTTCGAATCTACTTATGTATTTTTGTTTTTCTAGTGGATGCTTATTTTTGCAAACATTTCAAAATGTTTATAATCACAAGGGTGTATTGTGTTTTATACATATTCTGCCTATTCTCTGACTATGTTATGATAGAGTAAATATATAACATACTACTTATATAAGTTTGACACAGAGTCTTGTTGTTCCTTTCTTTCTCAACTTTGAAAAGTGCACAAAACCCCCAAAAGTCATGAGAAAGACAGGACAGGCAAGAGAGATATCCCAACATCTATGAATCAGTATATAGAATCTTGACAGAATTTATTTGCTCCTTCGACAGCTTGATTAAAATGTCTACAAATCTTGAAATAGATGAGCTTTTGCTCAATGTATTTACTTCAATATCTTTGCACCAAACAACACATTTGAGATCCACAGATCAATGCCAAGGAATCGCAACCAAGACTTTTCTTTTGAAAGATAAAAAATATGGCTTATTTTTGATCATTATAAATGGGGATCGCGATATTAATGCGAAGCTAATTGCAACAAAATTCAACTTGAGTGGTGCCAACTTGCGCTTTGCTGATGAACAACTTGTAACCGAGAAACTTTCGGTGAGCCGAGATACAGTCACTCCGTTTGCTCTTATCAATGATAAAGCGAACGAAATCAAAGTTTATATCGATAAATCACTCCTTCAAGCTGACCTGTCAGTTGCTGCGCTGAAGAGTGATCATATTTCCTCTCTTGCTGCGTCTGAATTAGTTCGCTTCCTTGAATACATTGATCATAAGCCGATCGAAATTGATTTTGATCAATCAATCGTCCAGGATTTGAAGACCACAAATTTGGAAGATGAGGATGGTAACACAAAGACTACGAAGAAGGAATCAACACTTGGACTGACAGTAACAAGAGAAGAGGATTTTAGTACCTGGTACACACAAACCATTACTTTGAGTGAAATGATTGATTATAGCGATATCTCTGGATGCTATATTCTTCGTCCGTGGGCTTTTTTCATTTGGGAAAGTATTCAAACGTGGATGGATGCAAAGATCAAAGCATTGGGTGTTCAGAATGCTTATTTCCCGCTCTTTTTAACACAACGCAATCTCAATACTGAGAAAGAACATGTTAAAGGCTTTGCACCGGAAGTTGCTTGGGTGACAAAAAGTGGTCAATCTGAATTGAGCGAAGCTATTGCGATCAGACCGACAAGTGAGGCAATCATGTATCCGATATTCTCTAAATGGATTCGAAGCCATCGTGATCTCCCGATGCAAGTCAATCAATGGTGTAATGTTGTTCGTTGGGAATTTAAAGATGCAACTCCGTTTTTGCGATCAAGAGAGTTTCTTTGGCAGGAAGGCCACACTGTTCATCGCACTTATGAAGAAGCTCAAGAGCGAGTATTGTCCGTTCTTGACCTCTATGCTCAGGTGTATGAAGATTTACTAGCTGTGCCGGTAATCAAAGGAATGAAAACAGAATCTGAGAGGTTTGCAGGTGGTTTGCACACTACAACCGTGGAGGCTTATATCAATGGCTCAGGAAGGGCAATCCAAGGCGCGACAAGTCATAATTTAGGTCAAAATTTCGGAAATATGTTTAAAATTCAATATGAAGATGAAAATGGATCTAAAGCGATTCCGTGGCAAACTTCATGGGGATTGACCACTCGAACGATTGGTGTTGCTGTCATGGTACATGGCGATGATAAGGGATTGGTTTTACCGCCGCGTGTTGCTCCGATACAGGTTATTATTTGTCCGATTGCCAACAAAGCTATCGATTTCAAGGACCTTGTTCGATATTGTGATGAGATTCGCTTCGAATTGAAGAAACTTGGCATTCGTGCTGATGTCGATGATCGACAAAATTACACCGCTGGGTGGAAGTTCAATCATTGGGAGTTGAAAGGTGTGCCGATTCGACTTGAAGTTGGCTTTAAAGATTATTCTAATCGTCAATGCCGTCTTGTTCGAAGAGATAATGGTAAAACATATTTGTTTTGCATTGGTTTGATCTTAGTTAATGCACGTTACCTCATTTAGGTGAAAAGACAGACATTGCCGTCGAAGGAATCGGTCAAGCAGTTCACACTCTTTTAGACGATATCCATCATTCTTTATTCCGTAAGGCAAAGGAGGGAAGAGATGACAAAATCGTTGAGGTGAGAGATTGGAAGGACTTTGTGCCGAATTTGGAGCGAAAGTGTCTGGTATTGACTCCGTTTTGCGATATCGCGGAGTGGGAAGAGAAAGTAAAGGTAATTTGACCATAGTCCTTCTGTTCTCATGTTAACTGTGATGTGATATAGAAAATGTCGAAGGAGGAGGCATTGAGAGGTGCCATAGAGTCGGCCACGTCAGCGACGAGTGTGGCCGCGAAAACGTTATGTAAACCGTTCGATCAACCGCCGCTAACAGAGGAAACCAAATGCTTTGTCTCGGGATTACCGGCGAAGACATGGGTTCTGTGGGGTCGATCATATTAAAGCGACCGTATTTTTTCGCTTATACAATTTCTTTTACAGTTCATTCTGTTGGCACATAACGCAATGTTCTTGAGCGCTTTCTATGAGAGTTTAATTCAAGGAATTAGTTTGTAAGGTTAAGTTAGGTATCAAGTAGTAAATAAAGTTAAGTTTAGTTGGTAGGAAAGATAAGGAAAGTAGAAAGTTAAGTAAGTAAAAAAGGCTGGAGAAATGTAACGTGATCGCTACACTATCGCGATAACGAGAGTGAATGCAGGTGTGTAGAGAAAGAGATTTATTCTGCAGGGGTGGGCAAAAATAATTGTTAATTGTTTTTTGGACAATTAACTGCAATTAAATTACAATTAATTGAATTTTTAATTTAATTGCTGGCGATCAGTAATTGCAATTATTTATTGTTTGTAAATCTTCATAACTCTTGATACAACATCCTTGTCGCTCGATAATAAAGACAAAAAATCCTCTTTTTTTCCTCGAAAAACAAGGCAAGATCGACTTTCGAGGCGCTCGTTTGACAAGACTCTCAAGAATCTTCAAGATCGAGAGTCAGGTACGCAACATGGGACATCCCAATAGAGTTACCGGATATTCCAGGCGATATAACTTAAGTAATTCGAGATATTCTCCTTCTAGAGAGGAGATTTTTTTAGTGTTTCCTTTGTGGCAAGAGGCTCAAGCCGTCTTTTCCAAAGCTAAGGTTGGAAGGCCATGTTCACGAAGCAACAGAGACTCTATTCTTTGTGATACGGGGTACCCATGGCTTCCTCTTGGTATAAAATGTGATGGATTCATGAGATTTGTTGATGAGGAGATGATAAGGAAATGCTTTTAAAAATGCTCTAGAAATTCTCTAGAAATTCTCTAGAAATTCTCTAGAAATTCTCTAGAAATTCTCTTTTTTTCAATTGTTTCCGAATCTGTAGTATTAAGTTCTGCGAGTGTAGAAAGGAAAAAGATCCATCCGAATGAATACTTTTTAAGCCGAAAAAAACCTTGTAAGAAATCGAATTTTTGGAGAAAAAAGTCGTATAAGTCGACTTTTTCAAAAGTCCAACAATTATTAATTGCGACCTTTTTGAAGGAGCAATTAAAATTATTCATTGTTGGAGGTGCATTAATTGTAATTGCAAAACAATTAATTGTGCCCACCCCTGTTATTCTGAGGGGAAGTCAATTAAATGAAGGCAGGCAGATTCTCATATGTTTCAAGCAGATAAGGAAGATGGATGAAATAAGCCCCATCCATGAAGAGAAGAAAAATGAAGAAGAATTAGAATATCTCATTAGTCTAATCCTTTCTGACAACGATGAGCATGAAAATAAAGTTGAATCAAAATCTTCAAATACCTCTCCAGTCTTGACTTCATCGTCTTCATCAAATTCCTCAGCTTCCTCAGTCATCGATTCCTTGTCCTCTGTCCCTCCAAAAGTTGTCAGCGAGGTAATAACAGTACCATCAAAGAAAAAGAAATCCCGTAAACCTCACCAATCCACTCGCAAGCCCAGCTATAGGATTCCCTTCATTCCATCTCTACGGATTCTAAAACGAGATATTCGAAGAAAATATATCGACATGTTCTTCCTTGTAATGAATTCTCATGATGAACAATTATTTTCTTCTTTTGTTGATGAGTTTTATCTTCCTCAATGCCTTGCAGAACATACTTTCACTATGGATTCTTCATACTGTTTATATGACCTTCATTTACAAGGAACTGAGTTGATTAAGCAATTACATCGAATTAACTGTCGAACAATGCCTGATGCACGCTTTCTCATGTCAAATAATAAAATATGTAAAAGACTTCATGAGAATGGTAGCAGGATTATTGGGAACTTTCATAGTTCTGGGACAGCAATATACATACCAAAGAATGCTTATACTGTTACAGAGATTCACACAAAAGATCTGAAGAGACTCTCACTGCAGGAGAAGAATGAGACGATTCAATTTGAATTAACAGAGGAACCTTTGAAAATTGATTTAGGAGGGACATATACTATTGAACTTGATGAAAATCATCGCTTTGTTAGTGTTTCATTTATTGCATCAGAATGTGAAGTTAATCGATCGCAACAACCAGAGAAAGGTAAAAACTATTTGTTTTATTTGAGAATGCTTACCTCTCTTTCGGTGAAAAGATAGACGTTGCAAGAGAAGATATCGGTCAAGCAGTTTATACTCTTTTAGATGACATCCATCAAGCTTTATTGGAAAGCTAAGGAGAAAAGAGATCATGGAAAAGTTGTTGAAGTTACAGATGTTAGAATTTGTCTAGAGAGCTAGAAATTCTTGTCAAGATGTTATCTGCGATATCAGTAGATAGTGCGCTGTCTGTATTGCTTCAAACTCCGTGATGACCGGCACGACAAGGGCTCTGATTACCGGTAATTTTATACCGAACACCTTAGCTTATACATAATACGATCGTTTTAATCCTAAACTCCCAAATCCTTCCCTAAATCCACAAATAAGATCACTGAAATAATAATAACAGATAACAGATCAATTAGCAGATTAACACACGAATACCTCGATTAAAACACTGATTAATAGACCAAGTGAGGTTATTGTATCCTTGATTAAGGTTCCTTCATATGTACTATGTCAACTCATGAAGAAAGACTACATAACGAAGCAATAACAGTGTCAGTATTAAGTATAGTCTTTTATGGCTTCGTCGCACTAAATTCTCTTTATTATTACTCGAAATTCATATCCATAGAGAAAGCAAATGAAGGTGTATCCCTTGGAATCTATTATCGTAATAATATAGGACAATATGATGAAGTAAAAAAGACTTTTTTCCTTATATTAACTTGTAGTTGTTTACTTGAAATACCCACATACATCGGCTGTCTTATTAATGATGGTCCTGGTGATTGTGAATGGAATCAGATTAGTTTTGTCTTTACCTGGTTTTTACATTGTATTGCCCTATGTGGATATGCATTATGTATCGTCATTCCACCTGTCTTATGGTCGGATATGATCAATAAACGCGACGGGAAACTCTTTTATTCCTCCTTCCCTTACGATAATATTAAACAATGGTTTCGTCTATTATTAATCTTATATTGGATTGTTTTCATTATTAATATTATTGCTACGATGGTCTTAGATCGTATTTCTGATCCTCTATACTTCTATAACCTGCGATCCTATAAGATCTGTGCAGTCATGGATAGTATATTAGTATGTCTATTATCCATCGGATGTTTATATTGTGGTGTAAAATTACAGATTTATGTGCGTAAAGCTAAATTACATCGTTCATTAGAGATGAAATTCCTCTTATCATTGAATATTATATTATCAATGATCGTTCTCTCACTACTAGGACGTGCTGTATTAGTCATACAGTTCGCATCTTTCATACCGAGAGGATATCAACATCCAACGAATTATTTTACATTTATTATTGTTTCTCGGTGGTTACCTGATGTCCTTTGCCAGTTTTGTTTGATTCTCACGATGAGAACACCGAGTAGTGAGATCGCAAAACGAACATTAAACCCTAGTAATAACTACTCGGATGCTGACATGAAACAAACTCTATTGAATAATGATGGCGATAACGATGATGAGGATCATAAGAATAATGTTTTCAGTCCTGATGATCCTGAAGGAGGAAGAGAGATGTCTTCCACTGACTTCTTCTCTTTCTTTCGAATAATTTCATCAAGAAAGTCAAAACAATCGATGAGATCATCAAAGTCTTCAAATCCAAGGAAAGGATCAAAAGGGGTGGAAGGAGAAGGCAGTCAGAATCCTTATATTGATGCGATGTCTCAAGTGAGTGATAAGTCTGATTCCTTCGCTATTAGTGCGATTGAGAGTTATGACGGAGAATCTTATCGCACTGGGTCAGAGACGGAACCACGTGCTCAATCTGTTGACCTATTTCAAGATCACGACCATGTCACCATTCTTACTAACCTCACAGCGAATCAACAACATCATCCTCATCACCTACGATACAACACACAATCCCACCATTCCCATAGTGACGAGCATCATGACAACTCTACCCAACCACACCACAGCTCTTCCTATAGCTACGGCAATGCGATGTCTTCCATCGACTCTGCGAGAGTTGTAATTGGTAATACTCCTGCTCAAAACCCTAATCGACAATACTCCGCAGACTCACCAATGTTCTCGAGGTCAGTGACGAGAGAGATCAATAACAGTGACTTTATATGAGTTAATAATACGAAGTATATCGAAACAGCTGGCATTTGTAGATAATCGTATACATCAATAATTATTTTGATCAATCACATCACTGGCTTTATCTTGAATGCTTCTAGAAGGTTTTGATCAATCTAGTAATAGAAGCATTCAGAGTTTTGTTCTTTATTAGTTTTTGTTTTGTGGTTAGATGTCGTGTCATCATCCCTAACTCTCTCTTACTTGAAAGTATCTCTCACACTAACTACTCTCCTTCTTCTTCTTTGAATGGTTTTATTTGTTTTGTTTTGTTTTCTGTTTCTTTATTTTCTTTTCTTCTTTCTTCATTGAGTAGAGGAATCATAAATCTTTCTCTAAAGCATACAAATCTCTCTGAATCAATAATGAATTAACAATAAAGCAATAGTGAGGTGCTATTATCATTACAATAGATCAAATATCTCTATGAATTATTGTCAACTGATCACTCTATCGCTTATATTTCACATCAATGGCAATGGAAAGATGATCTGAAGGGAAGATAGAAGAAGGGATGGCGACTTCTTCCTCTAATTCAGACAGTGACGGCATCGGTGCAATCCTCACAACCTCTAATGTATCCTTCGAAGTAAAGAGATAATCTAAAGATTCTTGAAACCCAACAATAAAATTCGTATAAACGAGTGATTTCGTGGTATTCTCCAGCTCAAAAGAGTGTTTAAAGAGGTTCGGATCTAATGGTCCAATGCCTGACTCGATCTCCTTCTCGAGGCAATGTAACTCCTCGATAGGCCTCACCTTGACCTTCTCACTCCTCTTCTCCTTTAATGCGATCACCTCATTGAGAGTATCTTGCTCATTTAATGTTTTATTGATCTCTTCGTCTTCTTCATCGACTGTCTCCGATGATTCCTCCTCATCTCCCCATCGAAAGAAGGTTAATCGATGCCAACCATTCCTTAGTTTGATCAAATCAATAGATTCTCCTTTACCCTTCTCAAGGTAATCTAATGCAACGACTCCAGCTGTTGTGTTCAGATCTCCTCCAATGACAATAGAAATCTTATACTTCCCAACATCTTTCCTCTCTTCTGAGCATATTGTGAGTTCTTTCAGTCTTTGCCTTAACTCTCTCTCATATTCATCCTCAAAGGATTTCATTCTTTCCTCTGCATTCATCAAAGAATGCTCTTCCTTCTGTTCTCGTATGAATTGATCAGAGCTAATAACTGCATCATCCTCCTTTGAAAAGTCGCTAACAATGCCAATCGTTTGAATCGTTTTCACAATGCTCTCTAACCGCTGAACAATCGAATGCAATTGTAACAATCGAATATATGATGCATGAGGATGATAGAACAGATGAGTATTCGCAACCACCATAATATGATCTGGTTGATCTCGATCTTGAATAATCGCTATCTGAGCTATAGTTCCTAATCTTTCCTCTAATACAACTCTTAAATCAGGTCGAATCTCATAAAACGGTACAAGATAATTCGAATGACGTAATATCTCTTTAATCGGAAGATCCATATATTGTATCACATGATAACGTACATTATTAATAAACGTCGCACATCCTTCTCTAACTGATGAGAATTTACTCATATGATGTCCAACATAGTTCGAATAACCTAATAAAGGTAATAAATATTCATTAAATATTTTTTCATCACATTCTTGTAATAATATAACATCAGATTTACTTGATAATAATTCAATTGCTATTCTTTGATTACGATAATCAGTTTCAAGATATTCTGTTTTACAATATCCATACATATATTTTTTGGAATATTCACGTTGACAATAACCTTCTGAGAGAATGTTATAAGAGAGAATACGTGCGTCATAATCTCTATCGATATTATGATACTGTTGTCGTACTTCATTCATCCTGCTTAATAATTGATCAGATCTAGGGATTGCATGAACAATCCCTGTGAGGTAATAGGGGAATGATCGTCCTTTTAACACTTTTGTATGAAGTGTTATTCCGTCAGCCTTATCAGAGGTAGGATTGATCGTAGTAATGTCATCATGTAAGCGGATAGCAGTACAAAATAATTTTAATTTCTTTCCAATATGATCGTTCGTTGGGATAAAGAATTTATGATTCGATGCAAACTCATATTGATTTGGTTCTGACGTGCTTTCAACAAACCATAAACACTCATAATCTGACGCATGCTCGGTGACAACATTGGCAACAATGGGACAAGAGACAGTGTAAATAGACTTCGGATAGGTCGTTACTGAGACAATGGAAGGAGGATTCACAATAATCGTGTATTCTAATTGCAATGACGTATGTAAAGGGATAAATATCTTCATACCTGTTTGATAATCCTCATTTGTTAATTTACTAATATCCATTGGTTCTGTAGAATGTGGGGCAGTGATATAGGTTGATTTTACGATTTCTTCCATTGGTCGCATGGTTGGCATGTTTGGAACGGAAGTGTCAGGTTTTGTAGTTTGATCAATGTTTGGGGTAGCTTTATTATTTCCTTTATGTCTTTTCGTTCGATTTTGTTTCTCATATTTTGTCGCACAGTTGCGTGCTCATCTTTGCAAGGATTTAATCATTTCTTCTTTCCTCGACCTCTTCATGTCGTGGTAGTCTCCTAGCATGTAGAAGGCCATCATCATCGTATCATAGCTTTCATCTTCGATTGGCTGCACTTGATCCATTGCGGGAGCAAGCCGAATATGGATTTCGTGATGCCGAAAGTCTGGTTGTTGTATATGTGAATGTTGCATTTGTTTGCTTGGAAAAATTGTGTATTTGAAATGTGAAAATCTCTTGACTTGTTCTATGTTTCGTCGAGTGATTTGCTTGGTACTAATAACACAGCGCTGTGTTGAGAATAAAAAGAGAGACAATCTTCGGAGAGGCTGGAATAATAAAGAGAAGTTGGGAATGTTAAGAATCATCCAACAATAAAACTGTGCTAAATCCCAAACTAATCGTGCTCTTTTCTGAAAGTGCACATTGCTTGTTTTCTTCTCATTGTAAGTGGAAGATCTTCCACACTTCCTGAGGAGAATCTTGAAGCTTTTCCTGTTTATACTTGGTCTTTAGGAGTCTTTATTGGTTTTTATAAAATGGAACCAATACCATTGGTTGTAGCGAACGCTGAAGGTGATGAAGTTGGAAGAACAATGAAGAGCCTCGATCATTATACCAGCAATTATCAGAAAGTCCTTACAGCT
>VFQN01006293.1_pt1 | contig 13677 bp, 18 predicted proteins | sample 3512371 | NCBI WGS metagenome assembly VFQN01 (sample SAMN10412370, study PRJNA504923) | tailings metagenome | isolation source: Replicate 2 from Balatoc abandoned mine | place: Philippines: Itogon, Benguet | collected 2017-08-28
CTCCGATAATCCCATAACCCTTCTCCTGAAAAAAAAAAAAAAAAAAAAAAACTGCATACGCTACACTTGGCTCGGAGCCGTATGCACACCAAAGACAAGCGAACGCGGATACCGTACGGTATCAACACTAGAACTAGACCATAGAAAGTTGGGCCCAGATGCACGCAAGCACAAGCGTTTTGCGGCGCCGGTCCAGCTGCACACCAGGAGCACAAACAAGGCGGCAGCCCAAACACGCCCACCTAAATCACAAAGCAATGCCCTTCTGGAACGCCTGAAGCGGTATTCTGGCAGTATGTACCGCCGGCACCGAGAAGTCCATGTGGCGAGAAGGTGTCGTATTCAGGGTCGTGGTCCGGTTCAGCCGGCCACCGGGGAGAGGGCCCCGTGATCAACAAATAGCCGCAGACACTGGTGTAGTGACGGGAAATGTCACGCCTGCGCACGCCTGCCCTGATCGGACCCGCGCAGCTGCGCGGCCGTAGGGGCTTGTCCGTGACCATCAGATACCGCCCCCCCCTCATTATTTAATGCCCCGCACCACGTGCACTACACAGAACACGCTCCGTCCCACCGCAGCGTCACAGATTGCGCGGCGTCACAGATTGCCCTGTGCAACCACATGCGCAGCGCCACCCTTGTGTGCCTCGTGGCCGTGTGACCGCAGGCCTCGAGCCTGCCGGGGTCACCAGTTCCCTGCAGAGCTTGCGTCAGCCTTTAGGCAGTACGGTAGCTGCGAACCTTATCGACACGACTGTATCCGCGCGTTACACCTATGCGCCCCAAACACAACTACACCGCTCGCTGCACCCAAAAATAGCAAATTCCCGTGCCACCTGTCTCACAGTACAATCCACCTCGGCCAACAGGTTATCGGCAGCGGCACGGCCGCGACACGTGTTCCGTGCCTGCAGGCCGTCACCATGCAACACAAGACCCCTAAGCCGTACAGTGCCGTACCACTTACACATCGGCCCACTGTCGGCGCACGTAGCACATAATGGTTCCCGGGCACAAGTGGGAACAGGCTGCTGACCTCCCGCCAAGGATGTAGTACCAGGCAGTACGCACAGCTAACATATCAAAGGGCAAACGTACGGTACCCTTTGGCGAGACAAGGCAGATGACATGGTGCTTGCTTATTGAATACGATCTCAACGTCTCACCAGAGCGATGCTGGCCCTCCAGGGCCTCTCCGCAATTGCGGACGTCGGGCCACGCTCGCCCTGCTGTCGATTTGCCTCACACTGCAATGCGTATGAACAAGACGTACTGACAGCAAACTAGCTCGCGACAGTGCAGAAAGGAAAGAGCATTACTGGTCATCACGAGCTGTACACGAGCTTCGAGATAATTGGACAGATGTGCGGGGCCGCACGGCGCCACATGAATGCGAGCCCCCCAAACTCAGAGCAATTGGCAACTCGGCGCACCTGACAACCCCCTCTCGCTTCCTCGCCCTGCCCATGCCCTACACATCATGCGGTTGAGTCCGTCAACGCGGCCTCACAGCCACAAGCAAGAACACCACAGAATACTCAACAAACGAGCGCCTGCCAACTGAGCCTGCGCCACATCTCGCATTGGCGGCGCCCAAACGCTCTCACACTCAGGGGTCAGGGCCCAACGGACGGCCCCGCCTTACGCAACCGCAACAGCCACGCCACCGCCCCTTGCTGCGCCCTCCACGGGCTCAACCCCGCCCCCCATGACCACCGCCGCCAGCTCCGCGTCCAGAAGCTCAGCCGTTCCCTGACGCAGGTGCAGGGAGCCCCCGCCCGCGCCTGTGCCCGCACCCGCGCCGCCGCCAGCGCCGCCGGCGACGACGGCCGCGCCGGTCCCGTCCTCCGCGACTAGGAATGCGTCCAGCATCTCCGCAGTGCCCTGTCGCTGGGGTAAGACGCCCGCGCCGCCATCGCCGCCAAGCGTCATGGGCGATGGCGACCGGGAAGCTGCCCTGGAGCCGGTGGGAGCCCCAGCGGCCGCCGGCGCCGCCGCTGAGCGGTTGACGCTCGCGGGGGGGGCGACGATGGCGGAAGCGGCCGCCGCTGCCGTGGGTGTGCCGCTGCGCACAGCGCCTGCTGCTGCTGCTGCTGCTGCGGCGGCGGCGGCGGTGGCAGTTCCTGGGCGGCTCACGACTGCGCCACTGAAGGGGCACCGCGAGGGGGGCCTGCTGCCGCCGGTGCCGCCGCCAGCGGCCGCCCCTGCTACCAGCCCGTCTGGTATCAGCTTGCTTGACGTCCGCTGCGCTGCCGCACTTGCCCCGCCTGCCGCTGCTGCTCCTGGCGCCGTATCCCCGGCCGCTGCTGCCGCGGCGGCGGCGTCTTGTGCCGCCCAGCGCGCCCGCTCCTCTGCGTCCTTGGCGGGGTCGGGCGTGAAGATGACGTCCCTGTGGGGCCGCAGCCTGACCATCACCTCGGTCATGATGGCCTGGGGGGGCAGGGTGTGACGTAGAGCGGAAGTAAGCTTAACCCACGCGCATGTGGAAGGGGGCGGGTTGTGCGGCTTGCGGTGGGGGCGAAGGTGTGCGGCTGCACACAGGGGCGCGGTGTTCGGAGAGGTAGGATGCAGGAGCACCCCGGCAACCACGGCAAGCCGCCCTGCACTGTAAGCCAGCATGGACATGGTAGGGCATGACAGGTCATGGCACGTGGGGCATGTCCGTGTCCTACAGGAGGGACGGAAGCAGCACTGTGCTGGCTGCCAGTAGTTGTGGGAGCAAGGTGCGCCGCGTGCTTGTCGTGCCCCATGCAGCAGCAACACACGCGACGCATGGGCAGCACTGTCCGCGGCCGGGAACCCTACCGGCGGCGCGCCCATGTCCTTCATGGCGTCCTCGAAGCAGCTCAGCCCCAGCTCGAAGTCCTCTGGGCTGAAGCCCTGCTGCTCGATCATGCGCAGGTGCACGGCGCGCAGGTGGCGGCCCGGGTAGGCCGACGTGGAGGGGCCGAACAGCCAGGTCATGAAGGCGGACTGGCAGGCGGCGTGCAAGGGGCAGGAGGGAGGGAGAGAGGGAGGGATGAGAGGGGGACCGTATGGTTTGGGGTGGGGTGACGTAAGGGAGGGTTGATTGCCTGCTGACACTGGGGTGCATTAGGTCAGGGAAGGCGGGGACGGGGACGCTGGATGGCGGGCCGTGCCCGCGACAACGAACTGGCTGCCAGCCTGAACGTCCGTTGGTGGTGGCGCAGGTGTGATTAAGGCATGCCAACATGCCGTACGACCGTGGCTCACGTCGTCATGTGCCGTATTGCGTGTGGCGACGCGGACATGTAGCAGGTTCGCGCGAATTTACGATTTATGATGGAGCCAGTCTGTCAGCCAGCAGGTGGGGCCGGCCTCGCTCCCGGACCCACCTGCTTGGCGCGAAGGTACATGATGTCGTAGGCCTTGAGGAACACCAGCAGCTGGATGTGGGGGCGGGCAAAAGGGGCACGCGTTCAAGGCGCCTGGCTGCGGGAGGCTTGGAAGCGTGCGGGGCAGCAGGGTGGTCGTTGCTCATTGTACTTGGCTTCAAGAGAGGGGAGCAGACGCCTGATAGTGGTTGTGGCTTGCGTTTGGCACGGGCAGGCGTGGCTGGCAGCCGCCTGCGCATGCCGCATGCAGTTGCACGACTGCCTGCTGCTACTCGGGACGTTTAGGACACCGCTCACCCGCTGGTTGGCGTACATTCTGGCCATTGCGACGGCAGTTTCATGGAGTTGGAGGGGAAAGGGGGCAAGGCGTCAGTGAGCGGCACGATGTACTGGTCCTAGCCTCCGGAACGAAATGGCCGGATGGCACTAGCAACGTTGTAGTTGCCAGGCATCACAGTGTTATCTTTGGCGTTATAAGGGTGGGAAGGTAAGGTTCCGTACTCTCACCTGTTGTAGAACCGCTCCACCACCCGCTTAACCACTTCCACACCGCCCACGCGGGAGAGGAGGGGCCCCGAGGCGCTTGTGCTCTGCAACACAGCAGCAGGGCTGGAGATGTTTAGCGGCTCGTGAGTGATCCGCACGACATTGGCAGTGAAGTTCCCGATGCGCCGTGGCAACGGGCTACTCGGCTGAACGTTGAGGCTTTCATCACCCTGCATGCCCCAAAAAAGGGGGTAGCGGCGCAGGGGCTGACTCAGACGGTTTCTGTAACCTCACCTGCATGCCCCCTTGCCTCTGGGTTTCTTGAGATTTTGTCCATGCTTCAATAGAGGCGACGCATTGCCGCAACTCGGCCTGCGCGGCAAGGGAAGTGTATGCGATTCGGCCGACGCCTCCGCCCCGCGTTCCAAGCCCTCGCCGAACGCAGCCGACGTATATAAGCACAACATCTGAGTATAGTTGCGTAGGGGGCCTCTGGTGATCAGTCCGACTTCGCAGTTCGGACCACCATGCCGAGAAGTTCACCTGGGTCGCTACGTGCACCACGCCGTCAATGGAGCTGCAGCCTTGTCCCATAGTTATGAAGTGTATACCAAACGATCTATGCCTGCCCCGCACTCGAAGGTGTTCAGGAGTAGTCCAGCTGGGGCCCTTGTTCTGTAGTTTGCGCCAATACAGACCAAGGCACACTGGCGATATGAAAGGAATTCTCTAAATTGTTGCTACTACCTAAATGCTGTTGAGCAGTGAAGACAAGGAGGCCCAGCATCAGGCAGTACCGCCAGGAAAGAATCGGTACCGGCACGTCACGTGGACTCCACTTCTGTATTTTCTTTCTATTCCCTGCTCCCTTACCTGATATCTGATCGAAGTGTAGAGAAGATGCTGTGCGTGCAAGAACAGTGATATTGCTGGGCCGGCCAGGCAGCATGACACATGATCCTGCCCAAGTCCTGTCCCTGTCAACCCAGGCTCACCTGTGGCTGGGCAGTGGGGCAACTTCCAGGCCCCAGAGATTTAACCGTCGCACGTCACACTTGCTTGTTGAGCACATGACGGCTGCGTCTCGATATCGTTTGCCATTGATATGATCAGGAGGCAAGCATAAACGGGGTGCCCACCCTGGTGCCACCTGGTGCCACCTCCCCTGATTCTGGGCAGAACTACTTCTTAGTGGTTCAACCCTCTATACAGTCGCGATACAGAGCAACCAGTACGGTGGTGGACCTCCTGGCTCTGACCTTCGGTGGTCCACTTTGGATAAGCGGTAGTTGCCTGCAAGCATGTCAAACTCCTGTCCCCTGAGTGGCCGCAGGGGCGTTCCCTGGCGCTGGCTCTGGATCGGAGGCAAGAGCTGCGATGGTTACACGTATTGCATATCGCAGGCCAACACACTACCAATCCCGCCTCCCGTGTACGCAGGAAGCACCCTCTCCTGTGCGCATCGTCACACCTCCGTCATGTTGTATAGTACACATGAAACCACCAACCAACCATAAAAACATGCGCAACGATGTGTGTGGAAGCAGAATAGTTCCTATTTCCGGAAACACGCCAGTTTGTTTGTTGATTTACGGACCTCACGCTCTCAGATCATCACCAAAACCATCTCTCCGACGCCCTTACCAAGAACACTCTCGTGTCAACAAACACCGGTCCCTACAAGGCCCATGACAACGGGGCCAGAGCACACTCTGGAGATGCACGCCACGGTCCCCCCTTGGATGGGGGAACCGCGCGTTATGATGTGAAAGCATCTCTGGCCCACCTGCCCCGCCATCCATGGGAAAGAATGCGGGGGAAAACCAACCACATAAGCAAAGTCACAAACCACACACAAGGATGCTCGAGCCCAAGCACGGGCGAGCGCCAGTGCACCTATTAACGTTGCCCACGGTGGAGCGGGTTATTCAGCAGCAGCACCACAATAAACCAACCGTGTACGCGTACTAAATGCGGCACAGCGAGCAGAGCGGGCGGCTCCTTCCGGGGCGCCAGGCACGGCAACAGCTGCAGCCCTTGCTCCTCGGCACGCGGAGATGGAGCACTGAAGCAGCAGCAAGCAGTGGCCCGACCCCAAGCAGCAGGCACAACAACCCTTCGCGCTCGCCATACAGCATACACCACGGCACAGCTTCGCCACCGGGAATGAAGAGCCCCCGTCAGTCCATCAGTCCAACTACCCTCCGCTCCACAGTACTCCAACCCCCGAGGCCGAGCAGCGGGCTGCCTCCGGCCATCTCGCAATATCGGCCCTGGCGGAACCCGGAGTGCACCATCCGCCCGCCACTGCCATGAGCCAGACATCCGTACTTAACCATCCCGATATGCGAAACAACTTGTCCCTCATCGCCAAAAGGGCTTGCGGACGCACAGCTGGCAAAGATCACAAACGCCGCCCGCAAGGATCTCTCATCATCTGGTCCTCTCCAACCTCTCCAAGTGGGATAGCCTGCGTGGAGGCATCCAGATGGCTGATATGGCAAGACGTCGATCCCCGGGCACCCCAAAGCACCCAAACCAACCCGAACTGCGCAGAAGAAGAAGCAACTTACTGCCGCTCTGATGCATTATCGTCCCTGTGTTGTGCGCCACGCCTATACTTCGATCCTATACAGGACGAACGACAAACCAGCAGTGCCCGCAGGTGCGCTCCTGCATTCCCCACCCTGCGCATGGGCATACCGCCAACACGATTGACCGCAACCCAACATGGGCCGGCCGCGGTCCCAGTGACTAACGCACCATCCTTTCCACGAACCCGCACAAAACAGTGCGCGACAGGCCGAGCCTTACGCTCCTCCTCGGAGCCAGTCGCACACAAAGATCATCCACGGCAACACGCAAAGCCAGCCCACCACGCAGCTGCTCCTCCCAGGCATGCGTGTGCCCGCGACATCACGACGTACTGTACTGCTCTCTCTCTCCGTATTCGGTGCCAACCGCGTCAGCCCACACGCGAGGCAGCGTGAGAGCCGTGCGCAAATGTGTTTGGCACGCATGTAAACGCAGCATGCGGGGCCCACGCAGCAGCATCAACAGAAGGCAGCACCAGCGGCGCATCGACCACCTCAGAAACTGTACTACGAGCAGCTCACCAAGCAGCTCACTAAGCAGGTTGCCCTCCACGCTGCCGGCAGCTGCATTCCCCCTCCGGCCCCAAAAACACTACAAAGAAATGGTTAGAATACCTGCTGTAAGGGACAGCAGCGGCCCTCTTCAGTCACACCCTCTTGAGCGGCGCTCTGTTCTTCCTGCGCGCATCCGCTCCTCAGACGCAGCCATGCCGGCCGCCACGGCCCTCGCCCCGTCCCTCCAAACTCCAGACCATTCTCCATTCACGTCGGCTAGTCGGGTCGTCACAGTGCGCAACCCGTGCAACAACACACCGTGCCGCCCTCCCTCCACTTGCATCTCGGAGACGGCACACATGCGAGAGAAAAAGTCCAAAAACGTCAAAAAGACGCATCGCACACCCACCGGTTCAAACGACACAGTGCGTTCATGAGCAGGGCAGGGATGCCCTCTCCTGTGCCACGCGTGCAGCACTAAACTCGCCTCACAGGCTGCAGCCAGACAAAGTGTGTAGTCCCCAAACAAGCCTGTTGGTTGCATGTTGCCAAAAACCCCAACCCCGCGACACTCATGCGGTTGTTTAGTGTCACATGTCTCTCCTGTGTACTCGTTGGCTGACTCCTCGGCGACGACCTGTAGATTTCTTCTCTCTGCGCCGCTCAACTCCCCGCACAAGCTCAAACGAGTCTCACGACGGCACACCAACTGGCTTCAGTCCCACCCCGCCAATCAGTCCCCTCATGCGCACAGCTGCTCACCACCAACCCGCTCCATTGGGCCAGGCGTACGCGTCCGGCCTGCCGCCGCGCAGTCAGCGACCCTGCCGCGCAGCCCCCTGCCCACCTTTGCCTGACTGGATGCCCTTGCTCCAGCTGGGAGCAAGAACTCGCTGTTTGTGTAAGCCGCTAGCACGCTCGGTGCACCGCGCGCGCGTCTGCGTGTGGCCTGATGTACAACACAACAGGGCCACACGCCGCTTGCTCCTCCTCTTCATCCTCACATGCGCTGCACCAGCATGCTGGGCAGGGCCCCGAAGCCCGACAGGCCGCCCGAGGGGCCCTCCAGCGCGCCGTCCAGGTTCATGTCGCCGTCCTCCACCTGGACACAGCACAGAGCGCGACAGGGCTGTCAGTCTTCACTCACGGCTTCATGGGCTGTCGATGGGGTGTCCATGGGTAAAGAGCATGCAGTCCGTCGAGACACATCATACACAAGTCCAACAACGGCACCGGCTTCGCGTAGACTGGTCAGTATGCAAAAGCTTAATATAAGTCCAGCTCTTTGCTCCTGGGCTCCCCTCAAATCCAACCCTTCCCGCCAACGCCCCGCCGTCGTCACCCACCTTGGGCATGGCGATGTCGATGGCGATGGTGCTGCCCTTGAGGCGGTGCTGCCCGTGGCTCACCACGCGCTGGATGGCGGCGTCCGTCTCGAACGTCACAAAGCCAAACCCGCGGTGCTCCGTCTTGTTGTCCTTGGCCTTGGGCAGGTACACGTCCATCACGTAGCCGAAGCGCATGAAGTAGTCCTTGACGTCCGCCTCGCTCGTGTCCTTGGTCAGCTTGCCGATGAAGATGCGCGGCCCAGCGCGCGCGTTGGCAATGGCCGGGTTCTCGATGCGCTTGAGCGTGCTGTCCAGCGAGCGCCGCCCCGACGCCGCCGCCATCATCTGCTGCACCGCCGACGCGGCGGCGCCCAGCGAGTTGAGCTCCTGCAGCATGGTCTGGCCGCTGATGCCGCCCAGCCCGTTGGCCTTGCCCAGGCCTGCAGGTACAACGGAACACGTGGGGGTTGCGTAAGTCCATGCGCCACGGGCCAGCTTAAGAGTCCTTACGAAGCGTAAGGCCTAAGGCGCAGCAAACGCTGGGCGCAAGACATGGGCATCCTGGGTTTCGTGCCAACACAGGTGAATGAAGCTATCGCCTCTTCTCCCTGCAGCTACGCGGCTGCACACCCACCGTTGGACAGCAGGCTGGTGGCGGCCGTGAGGTCCCCGCCCAGGCCCACCATGGGCATGCCCCCGTTGAGCCCGCTGATGCCGCTGCTGCCCAGCGCCGTCATGTGCGCGTTTACGCCGTTGACGTTCTCGCTCAGCGTGGCCGTCTTGGCCAGCGTCTGCAGCGCAGCCGTGGTGGCCGCTGCGGCCGCGGCCGCCGTGGTGCTGCTGCTGTTGAGGCCCAGCCCCAGGTTCAGGCCCAGCGCCTGGCTGGCGCGCAGCGCAGGGCTCATCAGGCCTGTTGCAGCGGGTACGAGCACCGTCAGCGCTGGAGTCCCAACCAGGGGAAGCAAACAAGGCGACAGGTTGTTACTGGGCAAGCAGGCATGTGAGGAGGGCGGCGCTGCGCGCGTGCTGGCAGCTCCGCTTACCGCTCGAATTGTTGATGGAGGTGGGGTTGAGGTCCATCATGTCGATGCCGCGGCTCATGATGCTGCCAATGTCGCGCTCCTCCGACAGCGAGCGCAGGTTGCCGAAGGTGGCGTCCATGGAGCCGGGGCCGATGAGGGAGCTGTTCATGTTCATGCTGCCCAGGCCGGGGCCGATGATGCCCGAGCCTGCACATGGCGGAAACACAGGCAGGGAGGAGTCAAATCCCGTTCCCGTTATTACACTTGCTGGCTGGCAGGCACGAGTCGGAATAGTTACCGCTAATACGCTTATTGGCTCCCGTACCGTTGCCTGCATGGGACAATGCACGTGTGCATGGCAACCCGAGCCTGTGACACCCTTGCAGCTGACAGCGGCCGTAGCCCGTGGGCCCGTGGGCAGGGCCTGCGGCCTGCGGCTAAGACACCCACCGTTGTCGAAGGACCTCCGCTGGTTGGGGCCCATGGGGATGCGTGCAAATATGTTTTTGAGCGCAGTCGGCTCCTCCTTCGGAGTTGCCCGGTCGATGGCAATCTCGTGGCCGTTCATCCAGTGCTTAACGGCCATGACCTTCTCCACGGAGTCCGGCGACGCGAAGGTCACGAACCCGATGCCGCGGTACCCCTGCTTGGAGTGATCCTTCGGCATGTACGCGTCCTGCAGCTTCCCAAAGCCCTCAAAGTACTGCCGGAACTGCGCCTCCGTCACAGACGGAGGGATACGGGCGACGAAGATACGGGTCGTGCGTGGCGGCGACGGCTCGCCCTGCATTAGCAACATTGTGCGCAATGTTAGTGTGCTGTGCGTCGCACGAGGCAAACTCGCCAAGGCCACTGTAAGCAGGCAGGTGTCGGTGTCTCGTCAACGACACGGAACGACGACGGAACCCCGGAAGACTGCCGACACCGCTAGTTGGCACAACGCACCTTGGGCAGAGCAATTTTTGCTTCGCAACGACGACCGTCAATGGTGTGCTCCACAGCCAGGGCACGCGTTGCCGCGCCCGGGTCCAGAAAGCTGACGAAGCCGAAGCCGCGGCTCTTGCCGGTGTAGCGGTCCTTCATCACCTCCGCTGCTTCCAGTGCCCCAAACTGAGAAAAGTAAAGCTTCAGAGTCTCCTCCCTGAATATGTAACGCAATGTGACAGGTGCGGCGTCAGTCCGACGACAGCGACGGCTACGGCCCTCAGCGACGTCATATGAAGCCGCAACAACGGTATTGAAGTGAACAAGATAACACGACACTTTGCTGGGCATGCCTGTCAATGAACTGCGTGGGACGCGACTCCCGACACTTACGTCGTCTCCCAAGGAAGGCCCAGCACAGCGAGCTTGCGGGGTTGCTCGCCATCCGGGATTACAGACACTAGCTCCAGGTTATCTTTGTCCATGGCTGTCAGGCTGCACAGAGGGACTGCTTGGTGATCGCTGGCAGCAGCGACCGAAAAGCGACTCGGCTGCGGCGGTATGTGGGTAGGGTAGTTGCAGCGTTGTGCTAGCTGGAAAACATTCAATCACTAGCGCTTGATTGTTGTAGGCGCGCTGACGCTCCACGATATTATCTGAAAGCAGGAGATATGGGAGCGCGCCAAGGGGAAACGCAACACTGAGTCAGAAAATACGTAGCATGACCCCCATAACTCTAATGCGCATGGGAAGCCCTGCCGCGGGGCAACGTGCAGTGCTGCGAAAGGCAAATTAAGGCGTGCGTCAAGCGCTTGCCGGTGCGCTTGCAAATCCGGCCGCAGAAACGTTATCGTTGCATATCATCTGTTGTTGCCGTGATAGAGCTGCGCCTTGCTTGGGGACGCGACTGCAGCAGCCTAGTAGGATGTCCCAGGTTTGCAGTTGAGCCAAAAACACCCAGCGCACCTCTGTCAGGTCAGTCCTCTCCACTGACAACCTTGTCAGGCTCTCCAGACTGAACGGACGCTGGGAAAGCTTCAAGCGTGCCGGAAGACTACACAAAGGGTGGGTCGCTGAGTGCAGTCGCTGGCTGCTCTGCAGAGCAACAAAATGATAAAACGGAGATGGTAGTCGATTAAGGGCGGCGTGTGTGTCTACGGTGCGCCTTCTCTGCTTGATTGTATCATGGCACACTGATATCTCGGATTCGGGCTTCGGGGGCCTTATGGGCTAACCGCCAAACTCCCGAAAGATATGTTGAGAGCGTTTCCCGTGGTTCCCTTGAAGGATTCAGTGCTGTTTGCTGAACTGGTTCATGTAGCCACTGGCCCCGGGAGGAGTCCCTTGCACCGTATGACTGAAGCGGATTTGTTCTCGCTCAACACTCCCAATAAGCCTACACACATACGCGTTTCTGCACTACGTGACGCAGCTTGGGAGGTACAGCGGGAGAAACGCTCATAGTCTGCACGTGTGTGCCCGACCCAGGCTGGTCTGGCCCACTCGCCTCCCTCTTCACAACCACGCCCTTGACGTGACGAAGGGCCGTGCCGCTGTGGGCCCCCTTGACCTCCCCACCCTGGTAAACGTAGTCATGGTGCATCAACAATCTGCCACGTTGCGACGGTTCACACCCTCTAGTCCGCACGTGCTTGCCCGACCCAGGCTGGTCGGGCCACCTTCCTCTCTCGCCGGCACGTGCCGTTGTGGCCCCCCATGACCTCCCCACCCTAACCACAGTAACCTTTGTGCAGCAGCAGTCTGCCTGCCTTGTCAAGCTTCTGTTCCACATTTGACTGACACGTTGCATGGGTGCAACTGGGCATTGGGCCCTGGCCACATACCGGTACCGATGGCCCGCTGGCCCTTGGCCGGCAACCCTCATGCGATGGCGGCGGCAGCAGTAGTCAGCACAGCCGCCGCCACCGCCAACTCCCGAGGCACCGCCGACGCCTTTCGGGCGGGCAGCAGCGGCGCTGGCACTACTGGCAGGCGCCGCTATGGACGCGGGGCGGTGCTCGAGGAGGGGATGACGGCGCGGGCGCGGGTGCGGCTGCGGACCAGCATGGGTCAGGGGCGCGCAGCATGAGCATAACGCCAGGCGCTTCTGGGGTTATCGGCGGGGTGGATGCTGGCGGAGCGGCGGCAGGGACAAGGCAGTCGGTTATGCCCTGCCCGCGCATGGCCAGGGGCCCGGACGCCGGAGGAAAGGGCCTCGGATGCAACAGCTGCGGGGGACTAAGCGGCGCACATGCGCCAACTGGGACGAGGGCGCGTGGCAGGCGGCGTTGGAGGGGCAGGGGCAGGGGCAGGGGCAGGGGAACGGAGGAGCCTGTGACTGGGCTGGGGGCTGGGGAGAACGGGGGCGGGGGGCTGCAGCCAGCAACGACGATGGCTCAATGGGGGCGGGGGGTGCTCTATCTGCCTGCGCGCGTACGCTACGCCCAAGGCGCGGGGCCGCGGGGCCGCGGGGCCTGCACGCTACCAGCGCGGCGAGGCTGGGGCGTCGAAGTGCTGCTCTGGGGACGAGCGTGTGTGCGGTGTTTGTTTCAGCCGTACCCAGCATCGGCAGCAGCTCGAGGAAATTGGGCAGAGTGGCAGCAGTGTAGCATGTCACGTGGCAGTGGGCTCCGGGGCACACTGAGCATGTGTAGCTGCAAACCAGGGCCGGGGGTGGGGGCCCTGGGAGTGCGGGACGTGATGGCGACTGTGGTTTGGGGGTTGCTGGGCAGCTACCGCGTGTCATGTGGCACGTGACACCTGACACGCGTGCAGTCGCTGGCTGCTCTGCAGAGCAACAAAATGATAAAACGGAGATGGTAGTCGATTAAGGGCGGCGTGTGTGTCTACGGTGCGCCTTCTCTGCTTGATTGTATCATGGCACACTGATATCTCGGATTCGGGCTTCGGGGGCCTTATGGGCTAACCGCCAAACTCCCGAAAGATATGTTGAGAGCGTTTCCCGTGGTTCCCTTGAAGGATTCAGTGCTGTTTGCTGAACTGGTTCATGTAGCCACTGGCCCCGGGAGGAGTCCCTTGCACCGTATGACTGAAGCGGATTTGTTCTCGCTCAACACTCCCAATAAGCCTACACACATACGCGTTTCTGCACTACGTGACGCAGCTTGGGAGGTACAGCGGGAGAAACGCTCATAGTCTGCACGTGTGTGCCCGACCCAGGCTGGTCTGGCCCACTCGCCTCCCTCTTCACAACCACGCCCTTGACGTGACGAAGGGCCGTGCCGCTGTGGGCCCCCTTGACCTCCCCACCCTGGTAAACGTAGTCATGGTGCATCAACAATCTGCCACGTTGCGACGGTTCACACCCTCTAGTCCGCACGTGCTTGCCCGACCCAGGCTGGTCGGGCCACCTTCCTCTCTCGCCGGCACGTGCCGTTGTGGCCCCCCATGACCTCCCCACCCTAACCACAGTAACCTTTGTGCAGCAGCAGTCTGCCTGCCTTGTCAAGCT
>VFQN01006294.1_pt1 | contig 13676 bp, 16 predicted proteins | sample 3512371 | NCBI WGS metagenome assembly VFQN01 (sample SAMN10412370, study PRJNA504923) | tailings metagenome | isolation source: Replicate 2 from Balatoc abandoned mine | place: Philippines: Itogon, Benguet | collected 2017-08-28
GAGGGGAGGAGGAGGAGGAGGGGGAGAGGAGGCTGGTGGATACGCGGGGGGAGCTGGTGGCGTTGCTGTTGCAGGGGGAGGAGGAGGAGGAGGAGGAGGAGGACGGGGAGCGAGGGGGCGGGGAGCGAGGGGGCGGGGAGGGAGAGAGTGGGGAGGGGGAGGGGGACGAAGAGGAGGAGGAGGAGGAGGAGGAGGAGGAGCTTGCGGGTGCGCTGGAGGGTGAAGATGCGGAGGCGGCTGCCGCGGAGGCGGAGGAGGTGGCGCAGATGGCGGCGGCGCTGGCTGAGGCCATGGGGGTGGCGATGGGGGATGGGGACGAGGAGCAGGGGGAAGGGGAGGAGCAGGAGCAGGAGCAGGGGGAGGAGGGGCAGGAGCAGGAGCTGGGGCCGGGTGCTGGCGGGCAGGGGCCATCTGGTGGCGACGGGGGAGGGGCAGAGGCGGCAGGCTCGCGAGACGTTGAGCGTGGGGGCAGGGTGGGGTCGGCGGCCGCGTCTGTTGCTGGGTCCCGCGTGGGGTCGGCGGGCAGATCTCCCCTGGACCCTCCTCCGCTGGTCGCGGATGCACAAGCAGCAGCGGCGGAGGCGGAGGCGGAGGCGGAGGCAGCAACAGGGGACGGCTCCGTCGGCCCTGAGGACGGACCCAGCGGCAACGGACTCGCACCCCGGCCGCCGGAAGCCAACAGCGGGGCCAAAGGGACGGCGGCGGGGGCGGCTCGCGGCCGCAAGAACGGCCGGACGGCTGCTGCCCCCGAGGACGCAGCCCTGCGGCAGGTCATTGCGGGGGCGCTGGCGGCGGCGGCGGCGCCGGTACTAGGCCGCAGCGGTGCGCTGGCGGTTGCGCAGCTGGGGCTGGGCACGAAGCTGCCGGCAGCTGCCGCCGCGGGGCCGGGCCTGGGGGGCGTGAGGGGTGCTGGGGCGTCGCCGCGGGCGGCGGCGGCGAGGCTGCGGCCTGCCCCCCTGGCCCGTGGGTCGCCTCCGCGGCAGCGGGAGAACGGCCCGGCGCGAGGGGCGGGGGCGAAAGGTGCGCATGCGGGTGCGCGTGCAACGGCGTTGCCGTTTGAGATACGGTCCGTGGCGGCGGCTGGGCTTGTTGCGGAGAGGGAGCAGCAGCAGCAGGAGGGCCTCGGCGGGACCGGTGGGCAGGGTCTGGTGGATGCGGGAGCGGTCGTGGACTGCTCGCCTGCTCCGTCCTCCGGTCCCCCGTCGGGTAGCCACCCGCCGGTACGGACCAGTATGAGTGGCATGGCCAGGGCTGCTAACGCGGGACCAGGGGCAGGGGCAGGGCCCCTAGTGTCGACCGCACAGGGGTCTTCTTCGCCCGCGGTTGCGGCTTCAGGGTCCCTGCGGCGCGGCAGCGTCCCCGTCGACGCCGCCTCGCCCACAGCACAGTCGCCTGGTGGGGATAGGGCAGCTGGGGCTGCGGCACCCAGCCCCAGCGGCTCGGGGGCCGTACCTCGTCCCGCGGCGCCGTACGAGATCCGCTCTGGGGTGGCGGCGGCGGCGGCGGGGTTGGCTACAGGGGCGGCAGCGCCGCCTAGCCCCAGCCGGGTCCCACGGCTGTCGTCCAACACTGGTGGCAGCTCAGGGGCGGAGGGACCGCATGCAAGCAACTCCCCGCGCGGCGGGGGGAACCCAGTGCGGGCCGGGCCTCTGGTGCGGGTTGGCGGCGGGAGTGGCGGCGGGGAAGGCTCCGAGGGCGCGTCCCCCACGGGACTGGGGCGAGCATTGCAGCACCCGCACCTGCACCCGCAGTCTCCGCGGCACTCCACAGAGACGGTGTTGCCCTCCCTGCCTGGTGCCCGTGCGGCGGCAGCTGGGCAGGCAGGGGGTGGTGCGGTTGGTGCGGGAGCGGGAGGGGCGGTGCCAGGGCCGCACCGCCTGGGTATGCAAGTGCACGGCGCGATGGAGGATGGGAGCGGGTTGCGGCAGGGGCAGGGTGCAGGGCCTTACGAGGTCACGCCAAGGCCAGGGGCTACGCAGCGGAGGGCGGGGTTGCTGTCGGTTGGAGTGGCAGGGGCAGGGGAAGGTGGTGAGCCAGGGGCAGTGCCGGTGGGCGAGGCGTCTCCGACACATGCGCCGCGCGGCCGGGAGGCGCCGCCGGGCGTGCGCATGTCGCAGTCTGGGGCGGCCGCTGCCCTTGCTGCGGGCCCTGCGGATGGGCTGCAGCTCCGCGGGCACGACGGAGCAGCAGCAGCAGCAGCAGCAGGAGCAGCGGCGGCGGCGACGTCAGCGGCAGCGAGCCCAGGCAGCGGCCACGGGTCACCCGTGCCGTGGGCCGCCCCACGGCCGCGCGGGCCGAGTTATGCCGGCGGCAGCGGCAGCACTATCAGCCTGGCTGGCGTGGACCCCACCGGCCAGGCTGCGGGGCCACGGGGATCGGGAGAGCTGCAGCTGCCCCGCATCGCCGCCTCCCCGAGCCGGAGCGCCACGGGACCCAGCCTAGGGGCGCTGGCGGCGGCGACGTCAGGTGGCAGCGGCGGCGGCGGCGGCGGCCTGCTGCAGCCCGTGCTGCGCACCTCCAGCGACCCCAACATGACCCGCCCCTCCGGCCTCATGCCTAGCGTTCACCAGAACCGCGCCACGCTCCTGCAGCAGCAACAGCAATCACAACAGGGCCAGGGGCAGGGGCCTCAGATGGTCCAGCTGGGCCCCGGCGGGGTGGTGGGCGTGGGGCTGCGCGCCGCCCCTGGGGGCTCCTCCCTGGGGCCGGGCCGGGTACGACGGTCTAGCCTGGTGGGCGGGTCGTACGACGGCCCGCTTAGCGGCATGGCGGGCGGCGGCGGCTTGGGCCTCATGGTGACGGGCGTGGGGTCGGGGTTGGGCGCCTCGCCGCCCAAGGTGCGGTCGCCAGGGGCGGGCGGGGGGCCTGGGTCGCCTGGCTCGCCGCATGTGGTGATGAGCGTCAGTGTGGAGGCGGGGTCCGGGCTTCAGGTGAGGCTGGGGGAATGGGGAGAGACGCAGGGGAGCGGCTGGCGGTATCACTGACGGGTGTAGTGGGTCGTGTGGGTGCGTGCTGCCTGACAAGTAAACGCAAGCTGTATGCAGGCCAGTGCAAACCTCCGTCCCGGACGCTCCTTGCACGTGCTGCCGAGAGGCGTGTTGTTCTTGCCTCCGTCGCACGGCCGGCTCGTCAGGTTTTAGGACCTGCAGCACCCCCTTCCACAAGTCGCTCGCAAGCAGCATTGTACTGCATGGTTCCTGAGGTCCGGCTGTCGTTTTTGTTGCCTCCGCCGCAGGGCCTGATCGTCAACGGAGTGCCCAACGCCATCAGCATACAGCAGCCGGCGCACCTCATGGTGCAGCAGGGCCGGCTGGTGCCTGTGGGGGTGCCCTCGCCTGCGCTGTCGGGGGGCGGAGGGGGCGCGGGCGGGGGCGTGGCGGCGTGGCGGACCAGCCAGGGCCTGCAGGGGCAGTAGGGCGTGGTACACATGGTACACATGGTACACAACAGTACAGGCCATGCAGGGGCAATAGGGCGTGGCCCTACACAAGGGCGGGGCCTGCAGGGCCTGCCGGGGCAGTAATGGCGGAAGGGACAGGGGAGAGCCCTGGGGTAGCGGCGGCGTGGCGGATCAGCGAGGGGCTGCAGGGGCAGTAGGGCAAAGTAGGGCTCTACGCCAGGGCAGGGCATGCGGGGGCAGTGACGGCAGTAGGGACCAAGGGAGGAGCCCTGCGAAGGGCTTGACGCATATGCCTTGGAAGGAATACCGCGAGGACTACGAGAAGATGTTGAGGCTTGGATGCATGTCGGTAATGTGTGGAGCAGTGATCTCGTGGAATCGCTAATTGGGAATTGCAAGATTGCAGCGGTGAGCAAGAGCAACAACTGCTGTGGTGTGTGCACTGCGTGGGGAGGCTTGCAGGTGGTGTGTGCACTGCGTGGGGAGGCTTGCAGGTGGTGGGTGCACTTCAGGGCACTGCAATGTGCACGTGTTTAGTAGCGGTGTTTGGCCGGCCATGCAGCAGGGCGAGGCAGAGTGGCTCTGCAAGCGAGCAGATTGCCGCCGAGTAGGTGTATTACTCTGTTAATGTATGCTGTGCCCTCGAAACTGCAGGGCGTGATCGTGAGTCTCCAGTGGTTCTGGTTGCGTAGGGTTGAGGACTTCTGTTGATGCGAATCTGTTGCTTTTTATGCCGCACGAGAGTGGGCTCAGGCAGACTCAGGTGGGCTCAAGAGTGACAGCAGCACTGGTCAGGGACTTGCATCTTTGTGCGAGTGGTGGGCCCTTCGGTTGGCCTGAGGCGTGAGGGTAACTGCGTGCAAGGGAGTCTCCTGCTGCGATTCTCGTTGCGGGCAGCAAACAGAAGAGACCCGCTACGGCGCTTGTACTCTCTGCGAGTGTATTGGGCTGTACTCAGCCTGACTCAGCAAAGCCACAGACTCCCTACTTATAAGCGATCGCAGCGCATGGCAATGTACGGCCACGCGAAAACCCACCGTTCGGCAATTGGCAATAACCCCTGGATTGCTAAACATGTATTTTTAGTCTTGTTTACTACCAGCTCCTGCCGCAACAGCCAGGTCATCGCGAAGGCTGCACAGAAGCGTAGCAACAGGTCGTGAGCCTGCCGCACGCTCGCGATCGCGAAGCACACGCCCATCGGAAGCACGGATACGCACCATGACTTGAAGCATCAAACAGCATTTGATGCAGCAGCTCCGCTGGGGCCCACACAACAACCTACACAAAGTGTCAGCCCTGCCCCGCCCCCTCCCCCATACGCAAGGCCTGCGTTGTGCCCCCTGCCCCCTGCCACCACCCCGCCACCAGCCCAACAGACCCCTTCATACCCGATCTCTTGGCCTCCACGCTGCCCCAGGGCCTATGCCTCCCCTAAAGGAACCGCACAGCCCCGCAGCACAGCCTCTCAAGCCCTGTGCGCCCCCACAGCAACCCAGCGCCTCCCCCTCCCTTAACCCCTCCGCCCCTCCCACCTGCATACTAGTCTATGGCGTGGACTTCACCTCCCGGCCCACGTCCCGTAAGCCACTGACCGTGGCGCACGGTCAGCTGCTGCTGCCCCAGCGTGTATTACAAGTACAAACCCTGTCGCGCCTTGCAACCCACCAACAGCTAAGCGACCTGCTGTTCGGTCCAGGGCTGGGCACGGAGGGAGGCGATGAGGTCCCCAAGGAGGGTGAATCTGAGACGCAGGCGGCCCCTGCCCCAGCGACAGGCAGACTTCCTGCACAGAGTCTCAACATGCGCTGCAAGGAAGGCACATCAGCGTCAACAGCAAGCTTATCGCCACCTGCAAAATCACCAACTGCAACTACTGGTTCCACAGCACAACGCGCTGCACCCAACGCTTCCACCACTACCTGTACCTCTACCGACTCTACCTCGGCCTCTATCAGCCCCCGCCAACACGTGCGAGTGGCGGCGCTGGACTTCCCCTTCGGCCAACCACGCGGCCTCGTGGATGCCCTAGGCTGGGGCCCCGGCTGGCGGGATCTCGTGCGCCACACCACACAGCGCCGCAGCCAGCAGGAGTTCGAGGCAGCGTTAAAAGCCTTCATGGCCCGCCAGCCGCCGGGCGCAAAGCACCTTAAGCGCGCTGTGGCGGCGCACAGCCGTGAAGTTAGTCCCATGTCGCTGGTGCGCACACCTACCGCAAAGATGTTCTGGGTGGGGGCGGGGCTGCTGGCGGCGGCGGCGGACGCCGGCCGGGCGCTGCTGCCGCATCACCTTCCGCCGCCGCTGCAGCCGTCATCGTCACTACCTTTCAGACAGGCGCCACCGTGCTCATGTGCGACTGCGGAAGCGCATCAGTACGGACAGTGTCGTACAGGGCGCACGGGCCAGGAGGAGCTGCAGGAGGGGGGACGACATGAGGGGGACCCAGAAGCCACGTGCCCGTCGCTAGGGGACTCCCCTGGCGAGCGCGTGTGCGGACACGTGCCCGTGCCACTGCCCGTGTGCGTGTGCGTGGAGGCCTACCCCGCGCTGCCCGCGCGCCGCGTGCTGAGCCGCCCTGGGGCTGGCGGCAGGGCTGTGAGCTACAAAAGCGATGCGGCGGCGGGGGCGGCGGACGGCGCGCGGCGGGAGGCACGTCGGGCAGTGCTGAGGGCGCTGATGCACGCAGCGGAACCCGCCGGCCATGCTGCTGCTGTTGCTGCTGCTGATGAGGCTTCTCCTGCTACTCTTGAGGGCTTAGCAGGGGCCCTGGAGCGTGAGGCGGTGGGGTCGCTGCAACAGACGCGAGCGCGCGGGTTACCGCCGGGTGGGGAGGCGCAGTGCGTTGATGGGTGTGGTGGTTCAGAGGCCCCGGGGGAGGTGCATGGCGGAGGGGGGAGTACGGCAGTGTCGCTGGCTGCGGAGTTCGGCCTGCAGCGTGTGGAGCTGGAGGCGGGGGTGGCGCGGCAGTGCGAGGAGGACCCCAGTGGTGAGGCGACAGCAGACGGGGGCGGGGGACGTGGCGTCTCCAGCCTTCTGGACTGCATGTCATGTCTCCGGCCCACTACCTCCGCACCACGCCACAGCTCCTGCCTCCTAATGCCGCACTTGGCACGTCGTACCACCCTGGCCTTCTGCACCCCACGCTGTGTCCCCCATGCGGTAGCCCCTGACCCCGTCATACGCTCATACTCAACCTCGCCTAGCACCCATGAACCCTGCTACCCTGCCACTACCCACTCCGCCCCACTTCGCACCAGGGGACTCCCCTAACCCTGCCGTACCCCTCCTCACTCCGCCCCAGGGGACTCCCTGGACGCGGTCCTGGCGGCGCTGCAGGCGGCGTGGGCGGCTCTGCGGGGCCCGGCGGGCAACTGGGGGGGGCCTCCCCTGGCAGCGGGCTTTGGCAGCGCTTGGGGGGTGGGAGGCGGTGGTGGTGCTGCTGGTGCTGGTGGCAGTGATGATGGTGCCAGGTCAGAGCTCATGGAGGGAGGCACAGATGGGCATGGAGGTGGGGCTGGGGATGGCGTACGTTGTGCTGGTGCTGGTGGTACCGGTGTGGACCCTGTGGAAGGCTGGGTGGCGGACCCGGGCGTGTGGGCTGCGCACTGTGCGGCGGAGCAGCAGAGGCGGCAGGGGGGCGGGGAGCAGGGGCAGGGGAATGGGAGCGGAAAGGGGCGGGACGGGAGGGAGGCGCGTGGCGAGGATGTGGCAGCAGGCAGGAGGGGCCGCGGGGGGAAGCGCAAACGCGCGGGCTCTTGAACACGCAAGGATTGCTTCCGGTAGTTGTTATAAGCTCTGTGGCCAGCTGTAGCCCGTCGATAATGCAGGTGTGATGTCAGCCAGGCCGTTGAAACGGCGTTAGTGTACGGCGCCTGCGCTGTTGCGTGGCCACCTTGGCACTTGCCCATGTTGGCGCTGGACTGACGGTTGGCAGGTGTCAGTTGGCAGGTGGTGAATGCGTATGGATGAATGGCGGATGAGATATGACGTTCATGACACAGTGAACGTTCATGATACAGTGAACGCACGGTCAGACGGCCCAGGCCCTGCCGGTCAGGACACAACTGCAACCATAGCTCCCCTGGTTGACCGCGTGCGCTTGCTTGAGTGATGACGAAACACCCCTTGACTTGCACATCTTTTCAGTAATGTAGAGGGGGGCGGGGGGGGGGGGGGGCGGAAACGCTGAACCGGTACGTGTTGTTTCCAGGCTGTTTGCTCTCGACGCCTTGCAGCACATGGGTGCACAACGGACGGTCCCAAGCCTTGGCCTTGACACGCAGCATGCACGACAGCACGACACACCACGACGGTTGCACCCGCGGACCGCAGACGCACTGCGTATGCCCGTCCGTATGCCTCAAGGACCAACAGCTGCACAACATTATAACGCGACCCTGTCGCATAGCCGCTTTTGAACTGGGCATGGCAGCCCCAACGCCGGCTGAGGAATGCAACCGCATCATCAAAACGGTTATTGACTCAGGAGCGTTTGATGATATTCGTAAAAAGGTCAGAACCGTGGCAAGAAGGCGCAGCAACCAAACCCTTGAGACGCCCCTGCCGTAACGAACGCGCGACATGCGATATCTATATAGGTGTTTGAAGAGTTGAAGACAAATGCAGAGTTGCGGGCATACGTCAATGAGATGGTGGATGGCAGCAAGACTCTCAGCGCGGAGGCAGGGAAAGGCCCTTCCAAAGACAGGAAGAAGCTTCTTGACGACCTGGCCAAGGAGCTACAGTGAGTCCTTGTCGAAGGGCTCGTCGCTGTGGCCGAACCCGCTCTCAGCCTGACCTTCTCGGCTGTGCTGGCCCCTACCCTTGCCAGAGACAAGCTGATGGGGAAAGCGGCTCAGATGCTGTGGGAGACGCTGGCAAACCCGGACAGCCGTGTGGCCAAGGACATTGAGCTGAAGGTGCGCTGGGAGGCGGGGCGGGGCCAACATGGCCTGGCAACCGAGTGGGGAGTGCATCAATAGGCGCAACGCAGCCATTGGCTTGGCGTGTGCGATTGCGATGGGCCGGCCTGGTGCATGCCCTTGGCTGTTGCTCGGCAGGACATGGATTGCTTTCTCCCTGCTGTTGTGCAGTGCTGCGGGTAAAGCAGCCAGCAGGGTGGGGCGAGCGATTCCAGGGTGTGGTACAGTACCGGTACACCAGGCATGGTCGTGCGATGCTTGGAACCGCTCTCAGTGACCGCCAAGAGCATGTCCTGCAATAGCCGCGTGGATGCGATCCACATGCGCAGCATAGCGGTAGAACCTCAGCGCTGCCGCTCTACCCAGTCGCTGGATCGAAATTCCATGAGGGTGCGACCAGGTGCGACTTACCCTGTCCCCGCCAAGCCGCCATCCCATTCCTCTGCGCCCACTTTCGCAGGTCCACGAGGCGCTGTGCCGCGATGCCGAGGCGCAGCAGAAGGCGCAGCAGCAGCAGCAGCAGCAACAGCAGCAACAACAACAACAACAACAATCACAACAGCAGCAGCAGCAGCAGCAGCAGCAGCAGCAGCAGCTTGCGGGCGGGCAACAGGGGCAGGGGAGTACGTTGCAACCGCCAGCGGTCACGCCACCAGCCCCGGGGCCAGGGGGTGCCATGCGGCAACAGCTACCGGCAGCTACCCGACCGGCCCCGGCGCAGGGGCAGGGGCAGGCGCAGGGCGCGCGGGGGCCGCACCGGCCGCAGCCGAGGACGTACGGCGTGTACGGCGGCGGGGGCGGCGCGTAGAGTGGCCTGCCGTACTGTGTGCTGCTGCGTGGTGCTGAAGGTCTGAAGGCCTTGCGTGGTGGTGGGGACATGGGCCGTTGGGTGGAGACGGGGTGAGGGGGATCGGACGGCCTTGGGAGGGGCGGGGGGTTGATGCCGATTTGAGCGAGTTACATTGCCGCACTTACGGACTGAGGAAGCTCGTTCCAAACAACGAATGCAACTGTTAAGATTTCGGACATACGAACACGGATGATGTTTTAGGTGTTGGTGGCATAACAAATGAGGTATAATGCTGCACGGTTCCTAATGGTCCTTTCGAGTGAATGGGTGTGCTATTACCTCGTCCCCGGGCTGTTCTTGGTACATCTTTAGCTCAATATCGCTATGTACCCAAGCTCGTTGAAGGGAGGTTGGGAGCCCATGCCATGGGTGGTGTCCACGTCCGTTACCGGGCTGGGCTTGGCAAGCGCTGCGCAGACAGTGCCACTTCCCGGCTGTCTAGGTCAGGCGCGCGGATGTCTCCTTGCAGTTGCAACGGCTACACTGCTTACCCCCCTGCAACGGCTGGATTGGCTGTAGGGTACGAACGGACGGGTCCGCCCTGGGGTAAACTGGGCGTTGGTCTGTGCGCTGATAGCAAGGTCGTAGCCTGACGTGCACAAGATGTGCGCTGCGAGTGGGGGGAGCTCCGTTAGAGGGAGCTCCGTGAGGTGTCAGCTGGTGTCAAGCATTGACAGGCTCCGTCGCTGAGCACATTCCATGCCAAATGTCCAGTGGGCTGCCGTATCCTGGTCACACGTGCTGTGCAGGCACGGACAGGATGGACAGCAAGGTGGACAGCCTTACTTTATGCTTTCCCTACACAGCAGCAGCGGCTCAGTCTTCCGTGCACAGCGTACGGCATGGTTCCGTAGTCATGGGCCAGGTTTCAGGGCCAGCACCTGCCGGCGCTTCGCACGTGTTGGTGGTATCACACTGCGAGGCTGGTACAGTCACATGTCAGGCTGTCAGGGGCCCGACTTATCTGTACATGCCGTCACAGGTCAACATCAAGGATAAATACTTGCAATTACAACATTAACGGCTTACCCGTTACCGGTACTATAGGCCGCCCAACTGCACAAACACACCATGGCATCTACGCTTGTCTTGACGCTCGTCCTGGACCACCTGGATAGCAACAAGATGGCCCTTGATGGGCGTTTAATATGCAAAAACGCCCGCGAGCACCTCTGCCTGCCTGAACAGTGCACCGCTCAGCTCAACCTGCCGCTGCCCCCGTCCGCGGGCGACGCAGCATGGCAACCGTATGTGCAACAGGCCTTCCGACAAATGTCCTTCATCGCTAAGGCGCGAACACTTTCCACCGCTGCGTCCAGTGGCAGCGAGACCAACCTGGCGCTGGCGTGGGGCCTGCTGCGGCCGTGCCTGTTCCCGGGCCTGCTGCAACGGGTTGTTGGAGCCCCCCAGTACTATGCGCAGCGCTGGTACAACATCATAGGCTTAGGCCTGGACGACCCCGGTAAAACTGTTATCACAGCCGGCCACGCGCACCTGCTGCCCTGGCTGGTGCGGAACCACTGCCCAGTGCACCGAGAGAACGTCCTCAACGCAGCGGCCGAGCACCTGGACCTGGAGGGTGTGCAACAGGCTGTGCATGTGCTTGAAGTAGGACCGGATCCTCCAGGCGAGCACTGGCTGCGCTGCGACATGGCCAAAGCAGCGGCCCGGTCGGGCGGCACCGCCATCCCAAAGCTAGCCTGGTTGCTGTCAGCCCAGGGGGCCGGAATGCAGCAGGAGCAGCAGGAGCAGCAGCAGCAGCAGCAGCAGCAGCAGCAGCAGCAGCATTATTACGAGCAGCAGCAGCAGCAGCTGCTGCTACTTGGTGCAGCTGAAGGTGCCGCTCAGAGCGGGAACCTACCGTTGCTTCGGTGGCTGCACGACCAGGGGCTGAACGACCAGGGGCTGGGCTCATGGTGGATAGCGATGCTGTGGGCGGCGCTGGGGCGCAGGCAGCTGCACGTGGCGGATTGGGTGGCGACTCAGGAGGGCTTCCCCCATGACTGGCAGGGGCAGGGGCAGGCCTGGCTGCGGAATCTGTGGGTAAATGCAGCCTTAAGCGGCAGCATGGAGCCCGTGCGCTGGCTGCTGCACCGCGAGGTGCCTGCGCACGGGGCAGCCATCGAGACTGCGGCGGGGGCGGGGAACCTGGAGGCAGTGCAGCTACTGCACGAGCGCTTTGGCATGCCGTTGACTGCGGGGGTGTTCGCCAGGTCAGCGTCCTCTGGCAGCGTGCCCACTGCCACGTGGCTGCTGCAGGCGGGCTGCCTCATGGGCCCGGAGGCATACCGGTCGGCGGCATGCAAGGGCGATGTCGACATGGTGCTGTGGCTGGCGCGAGAGGCGAGGTGCCCCTGGGAGGAACGCACGTTCGCTGCTGTCATTAGCCGCTGGCCATGTAACTCGAAAGGCACGACTGCACTGCTGCCGACTGTGCGGGCGCTGGTGGAGGCGGGCTGCCCGCATGGGCCGGCAGGGGCCAGTGCTCAATACACTGAAGGCAGCTTGAACGCCGCTGCAGCCCGCGGCGACCTGCCGCTGCTGCGCTACCTGCACGAGGAGGTGGGGCTGGGGTTCGGGCCAGGGACGATGGCGGCGGCGGCCCGGGGAGGCTGCGAGGCGGTGCTGGAGTGGCTGGTGGGGGTGGGGTGTGAGCTGGGTTCGGGATACCCCTACGTGAGGGCGGCAACACACGGCGACCTGGCCACACTGAACTGCCTGCGCCGCCTGGGGGTGCCGTTCGGGGACGCGTCGTGGTGGCGGGAGGCAAGCAACGAGGACTGCGCTCCGCTTGCGGCGTATAAGTGGATGGTGGAGCGGGGTGCGCCGTGGGATGAGGAGGAGGCGAAGGAGGTGGTAGAGGCATCGGAGGAGTCCACTCTAAGCGACGAGGAGTCGCTCGCATGGTTTAAGTCGCGGTTGGCGTGACTGGCGTAGTGCACATTCTGCGGCCAGGAAGGGTTGCGGCTTGCCGTTGGCCGCCCTGGGCCGCACGATTGGCGTGATAGAGCACGTGCAGGAAGCTGTAATGCTGATGCAGTGCGGTACGCAGGTGCACACGGCCTGATGCAGACAGGTAGATGAGTGTATTGCAGGAAGTTGTTGTGCATCACGGCGATGCGCCGTGTGGGCAGGTGCCGCTGTTTGGCGGGATGGATAGCAGGATAGGGTGGAACGGGTAGTAACGGGCATGAGGGTAGCGATCACTCCGGATGCAGCGCGTCCTTAGCTGGGCCACGAGGTTGGGAGCAGTCAGATATAGTTGTGGTGGTAGCCTTGAGGCCAGGGCGAAATGGGTCAAGAGACAACACCTACCCTTCTGGGAGGATGCAGAGGCTGTGGGGTAGCTGTTGGCGAGGTAGACGCCAAGCTGCGGTCCTAGCTGTGTGCCTATGGGGTACGGCGCTTGCAGCACTGCAGGCCCCGGTTGCTGTCTGGCGTTTGCGCTCCCTTTGTGACTGGCGCACGACACCCACACACTTTGTGGCCTCGCCTGACTCGTGCTTCGTCCTACGGTTCGCCGCTTGCTTGGTTATATTATTCTCGTACCGTACAGGGCTGACGCGAAAGGTGTTGTGAGCGTCCGGTGCGGTCTGTGTTATGTTGCGCGAACCGGTGAGTGGTAGTGACAGGCATGAACCCATGAAGGCTGCAAATGCCTTCCTCGTGCTAGCGTTGCTGCGTCCACCCCAGGGTGTGAGGCCTTGTTGCTCACTGGCACGCCCTGATAAGCTTCACGCCTGGCGCGCGCTTGCAATCATCTTATTGGTTGACAACCTACACGACCTTCGGGATGTTGGGATCCATGTGTATTACATTTGCCCCGTGGGCGTCGTGGCAGGTGTTGCCAATGGCACAATGCGGTGCGGAATGGTGCCCTTCCCTTGGCGCGCGTCTCTAGGTTGAACGGGGTGGCTGTGTTGTTCTGCGTCGTAACAGCAGCAGGTTGCACGGACAGACACGTAGGCTGTGTACCGGTGCGTGTCCCGTGAGTAACTCTGTGAGTGTTCCGTTGCCAGACACCGAGCCGTCTGAAGGCTGTCGCTCTCGTTTGCTCTGCATGAAACCGTAACCACTGTACTAAGTAGGGTTGCAGAAGCTGCTGCTCTCTTACTTGCTTACCGTACTTGAAACCGTCATTGCACGGTTATGGGTTGTTGGTTAAGGCCGTCGTGCCATCGGCGCTTCGTGGTTTGGCAAGACCTCGGACCTGGGGTGCACGGATTGGAGAGCAATGCGGCACAGGTGCTACATGTGCCCAGGTGATGGGCAGTGCGCAATGGCTGTGCGTTGGGCATGAGGGATCCCTTGCCGGCACTGGCCTTACAGCACCTGCTAGCGTGAACCAAAGGCCACGTGCCGAACCGCCGATGGTGGCACAGCGTAGAAGCCACAGCGCAGACAGCAAGGGTTAAAGCATTGAACTGCTCACACGTGACGGGTACAGTACAGGGCTGGTATCTTATTTTATTTTCACAAAATACCACCGCTTTCAGGCCGCGCA
>VFQN01006295.1_pt1 | contig 13675 bp, 19 predicted proteins | sample 3512371 | NCBI WGS metagenome assembly VFQN01 (sample SAMN10412370, study PRJNA504923) | tailings metagenome | isolation source: Replicate 2 from Balatoc abandoned mine | place: Philippines: Itogon, Benguet | collected 2017-08-28
GCGGCTCCTACGAGATACGTACACGTCCGTGAAAATGTGAACACTATAGGCGTGGGTGGGGCACGCCAACAGCAGGCCTGTCCGTATACCCAGCAGGATGTACGGAAAAGCAACAGCTGCTTTTGCTGCATGACTTATTTGCGCAACCGTCTCACCATGTCGACGTGAATACGCTGCGTTGCGGTGTCGCTGACCCGCGGGTCCTTTTCGGCGGCGGCGAAGCTTGTGCCCGTGGTCGACGCAACCCTGGAGGGGAATCATAAAGTCAACTCATGTTATCATGACTTGCAAGGCACTCCAGTTGTGTAAGGGAAGCTGACAAGCGCTTCCTCGGACGCTAGCAAGGCCTTCAAGAGGCGAAGAGCCAAGATGCGCTTGACAGCCGCATTGCCCTGGGAGTGACACTGTGCCCATTTGTTGCTCTTGACAGTACCTGGTGGAGAGCTCAAAAGCTGCGCCAGGCGGAGGCGCTGTGCGATCTGCGGCGGTCCAGAGCTTGCGGATGCTGTTGAAGAAACGGAAGGGATGCGACAACTTGGGCATGTCAGCCGTGCTGGGCATTGATGCTAACGTTGTCTACGCCGGAGCTGTGAATGTGAGACCCGACGCATCGGGGTTGTTAGGCGGTGCCCTTACGTCACGCGGCCAGTCGGGCAGGTGCTTCATGTGGTCGTGCTCTGGGTTCGGCGCCCGTGCCTTTATCCTTGGTCAGTGGCAGCCACGCTGCGACTGCGCTATGCGTAGCGCATATGTTTAGGGGTCTTCGAGCAGGCACGTCAGCGGACAGCTGGCGAATCAGAAATGCCAGTACGGTCTGCGGTAATTGCAAACGCACCCGGGCGCCACCAAGGCCGTTTCAGTTCAACAGCATAAGGTAGCTTAGTATGTCGCCATGAGGTCGGTAGGCAACGCGCACCGGTACGCCACGTGTGGACACAAGTGTTTACAGAGCACTGATGAAGTCAATAATCCGCCTTGCGCAACTCCTCTGCCACATACGAAAGCACCGTGTGGAGTGCCTCCCAAATGCAGGCAGAGGAGCAACTAGGCATCAGCACCACTCGCCATGACGAGGCCCGCACCCCGCGCCTCCCAAAATGAGCAGTGATACTCCCCCCACAGCACACATGTAACGACCAGCACCCCACGCACCTGCACATAATAATGAAGTCAATTGGCGTTCTGTAGTATGTGTTTCCTATCAAGCAGCCAGCCGGCCGTACGGCCGACTGACACGTGTCACGGTGCCCAAAACCAGCGACAACAACAGTGTGACTTGCACCACGTGCACCAGCGTGTCATCCAGCTATCAACAACGCGGCCCGCATACAGCAGTCGCGCTTGCGGGCGGGGCGGCGTACGCCAGCTTCAGCCAGCTTTCATCGGCCACGCAAGCAGACGCAGACTACACAGGTACGGGTACATACGGCAGTGCTAGCGACATCGCCATGGCCGATTGGCAGTCCACCGCACGCACATGCCGCAAGGCCCACAGGAACTGCAACACGCACGCGTCCAAACGAAAGAGTGTAGAGGAAGACAATTTGGCATGGCCTCGACCGGAGTGGGACAGCCGGCACAGCAGTGCAGCAGACGCGTCTGGAAGCGCTCGACGCTAAGGGCCCCTGGGGACGGCACCTGGACGGATATCCTTCGAAGTCCATCACCACTGAGACTTTCTGTTGCCGTACACTATGGCCCGCGCGCCAGCAGTCATACCACACCTTTCATAGTCGTACTCCCCAAAAGAAAGGACATTTCGATCGCGAACCTGACGGGTGGCAGCGAATCAGTATCTTTTTGCCCAGTCGGTCGTTACGCAGCCCCAGCGTACATTGCACGCTGCACGGAGCCGTGCCAGCGCAAACCAACGACACCCCTTCATCGCATGCAATAGCACAACTCGTCTCAGCACCCGCAGGAAACCACTAAATGTCAACACACGAGCCGCACACAACCATGAGGGCAATGGATGCCATCTGTGGAACAGCATAACATCGACATCACCTGGCCCGACGTAGGCCATGTTTGGGGCAGCTCCTGCAAGCGTACACCCATGCACGCCTTCACGCCGTCAAGAGAAGATAAGTCTGCAGTCTGGACGTCTATCTGCTCTCATCAAGTAAAACGTACCAGTTCGAAACAGGAGAACCCGTGTCCCAGCAACTCGGGCCCACGCTCTGGACACCATTAGGTGCACTCCCGAGACACCCGGTCACCCAAGCTCCATCAGAGTTGCACTCCTTAAATGAGGCAACACGACAAGCATAGGAAGTTGTACGCGGATGCTGCACGTAGCAGGGTGGCGTTTGTTTGTGCAGAACACCCGAATTGCAGCTGGCAGACATGGCTTTGCCGCGACGCTTCCACACGAAGCGACTGCCAGCGTACCGTCCTACGCAGTTTGCACCTACTACTCGACAAGTTTGGCGAAATTGCATGTGAGCCTACCGTGCTGCTGGTGCCAACCGCAAGCAAACCCTGCCCAAGTGCTATCAAAACAAACGTCAAGACAGGGTCTACAACGGTCAAAACCAACAGCCCGAGCACACTACCACCCCACACCGAAGCTGTTGCTTACGGCGTGTAAGCAAACCGGCATGCATCCTGCAGATCGCAGCCACCCTCACACCAGGACACTACCCTGCTTCCCTCCTTCCGACCAGGCAGCCCGAGTGCATGGCAAAAGTGCACAACACGTGGCTCATGCGCCAACCAAGCCTTACCCACTGGCACGCGTACCCTGCCCCTTCTGGCTCTACGAAGGCCTCCCCAGGGCCCTCACAGGTCGTTGATGCCCTCATCAGAGCGGTGATCCCCGCCCCTGCTGGCATTGATTGAGTGGATAGTGTTGAGCACCCCGAGGAGCGAGTGCACCCCAGACGCACCAAAACCACCCCCCGCGAACCCGCCCGCGCTGCCGTGTTCCCCGCCGTCCAGCCCCCCGCCCGGTGTCCCCGCGCCGCTGCCCCCCGCCCCCGCCGCCATCTGCCGGCACGACCCGCCGCCGCTGTTGAGGAAGCCCTGCCTCGAAGGTCCGCCGCCGGGGGCTGCCCCGTTTCTCGCCGGCGACTGCCCAAACGCCGTTGACGCCGGGTGCGCATGCCCGAACCTCCCGTGCGAGTTGGTAAGCACCCTTGTGCTGGCTCCATTGGCTCCACCGCCGTGCCCCTGTTGCTGGTGCTGCGGCACGCTGTGTTGCTGCTGCTGCTGCTGCTGCTGGCTGTGGTGGTACACGTTCGCGTCAATGCTGAACCGCCCGGGCCCTCCGCTGGGCCCCCCGGCCAGGCCTTGCGGGAACACCGCGTGCGAGCCCGAGTCCTCCAGGTACTGGAGCACCATGAGGTGCTGCGCGGACAGCACTGGGGGCATGGCGGAGGTGCTCGCGGCGCCCCCTGGGCCGTGCCCCGGGCCGGGGACGGTGCTGTGCCCGGCGCCCGTGCCCATGCCCATGCCCGCGCTCGGCCCGGTTCCGGCGCCCGGCTGCGGGCCGTGGCCGCCTGGGCCGGCCGTGTGGTGCGGCATGGCCTCTGACACGGAGCTGGCGGTGATGGAGGTGGAGGCCTGGCTGCCGCCGCAGTTGAAGCCGGTACCGCCGTACATCTGCAGCAGCGCCTTGAAGAAGTTCTCCTCCGTCAGCTTCACCACCTGCAGCATCGGCAGGACACAGCACGCAGGGCAGGGGTCACAGGTGGCACCCGAAGGCCGACAGCAGTCCGTCCTCCGGACGACAACCAACACTCAGTGGCGCAGACCGGCGGTCCCCTTTTCTCTACAGGAGCGGAGTGCCATATCCCTTTCGCAGCACACTCACCGTCACGTTGCCCTTGGCCCGCGCGCTCATGCGGTGCACGGCGTTGGTGGACGTGTCCATGCTGATCTCGCCGATGACGCTGCCCGGGCCCTTGACCTCCACCACGATCTCCACCAGCACGTTCTCCCCCAGCAGGCTGCCCGCCATGCGCCGCCGCATCTCCATGGCCTGCTGCCGGTCGATGTGCAGCTTGCCGTCCACGATGTTCATGCTCTCGGTCAGCATCTGGGGTGCAGACACACAAAGATCATGTTACCGCAACAGAAAAGCAGTATACCTGGCGGCTGCTGTATCCAAGATTGCAGATGTTGTTGTGCTCCAAATGCACGGCATCCCTTGACAACCGGATGGGAACACGAGAAACAACCCACATACCAGGATGCGACGGGGCCGACGTTCCCACCACGTTCACCCCCAGGTCCCGAGCTCCCAGGGCCGCATCGTCCCAGTCGCCCACCTGCCCCGCCTCCGCGTGGTCCAGCGTGAGACTCTCGTCCAGGTCCACACTGAAGGACGCGTCATTGTCCATGGTGTCCAGCGCATCGCCCCCGCCGCCCCCGCCGCCATGGGCCCCGTGCCCGCCGCCACCCGCGCCGTGCCCCCCGCCGCCCGCGCCGCCTGCCCCGTGGCCTCCCCCGTGCTGCCCGCCCGGGCCCCCTGCCGCCCCCAGCGCCCCGCGGCGCAGGTGCTGCGTCATCTCCACCACGCCCGCCATGATCATGTACACGCAGTGCGCCTCCTCGCCCTCCCTGCAGCGGGTCAAGCACGTGTCGGGGTGTCCCCATCACAGGCCATGGTTTGGCACCTTCGTTAGCGTCGCCGTAGCGTCGCTTGCCGTTGATCTCCTACTTGTTGTGGCATCCCCTGCTTACCGCCTGCGCCCATCTCGCCCATGTCCGCAAGCTACAATATGACTGCAAATCTAATTGCGCCCGTACCACCCATGCCTGCAAAGCTTCATAGTGGGTACGGGTCTGTTCGGAGAAAGCCCACACAGGAAGCGGTGTCGTACGGGTATGTACGATATGTGCCTCTTGTCCACCACAAACTCACTTGAACAGGTACTCCCCCGGCTGCGCCGTCTTCTCTTTGAGCCTCGCCCGGATGAGTGACACCAGGGAGGAGCGGTCGATGGCGTTGGCCTGCTCCGCGTGCGTCACGTGGATCACCTGCGGAGCATGGGTGCGGGAATCGGGGTTGCGGGTGTTGCCCGGGCTGTGCCGGCCAGGAGGGCTGCAGGGTGAGTGCAACCAGTTGCACTCCATCATGCCGAGACGGAGTGCCGTGCTTTTAGCGCTGCGGCGGCGCACCGTACCCAATAAACGCCAGCTATAGGTTAGCGCCAACACGACACTTTTCTTGCCGCCAACCAAGGGTCACCCACCTGCGGCGCCCCGGCCGTGTCCCGCAGACACGGCAGCGGCGGCAGCTGGCCACCCGCCGTCACCCACTCGTGCTGCATCACCTCCTGTGGTGCGGTGGAGGTTGTGAGCCGGGGTAAGCCAGGAGGTAAGGGGTAAGAAGCTTGAACAAGAGCGGAATTGCTCTTGTTCAGCGTGCCTACATCAAGTTGACAATCAAGGTAACATGTGCAACATGTGCGTTGCGCCCTTACGTCGAGGGTGAGGCGGCGCGTGGGGTCCTTGGCCAGCATGCGGTCCAGGAGGTCCTTGAGGGCGGGGGAGCAGGGGATGTCCGCGGCGTACGTGTGCGGCCGGGTCAGGATGGCGCGGTAGATGTCCACCTGAGAGCAAGGGCAGGGGCAACCGCACGGCGTTCGTCATGTGAAAAAGTAACCAGGCTGCGCCATACGGGTGGCCATGGCGGCACAGCGCCTGCCGCTGGTGTAAGCGATGCTCTGACTTCAGGAGGCACCGCGGTGTCGAGTACGGCAGCACAACGTGAGCAGAAGCGGGAGTGTCGGGCAGTGTCAGCTAGGGCGTGCAGGTGAGGTGGACTCACCACGCAGGATCCCACAAAGGGCAGGCGGCCGAAGACGAAGCAGTAGAGGCAGCAGGCCAGGGCCCACAGGTCGGCCGCGAAGGGGTCCACCGGCATGCGGGAGATCTCCTCGGGGGACTGCGGTGGGGCAGGGGGACATTAACGGCACCACGTGAGGGATGGACTCAAGCGTGGGGCACAGCCAGGTTTACAGCGATGTGCACCTGAGAAGGACTGAGTCGCATGGCGCTGTCCTTTCCCTTTGCACCCGCTGCCGAGTGCTCACGTCTGACCCAGAGCGGGTGCGCACGCCTGACCCGGCAACGCATAGCAATGCGTATACGGCGCGTGGGTAATGTCCACGTGTTCCGCCCGCACCCGCCACCAACCTGGCCACCCCCATCCAGCCACCACCCTGTGGCCGCGCCGTGCAGCACGCACCTGGAACGCGGGCGTGCACGAGGTCTTGGTGGCGTCCGTGGGGTCTCCCCCCATGAAGCGGCTGCTGCCGAAGTCGGCGATCTTGAGCTGCCCGCTGCCGGACACCAGCATGTTCTCGGGCTGGGGGCATCGGCGGCGGAGGCAAGGGTGGTTTGCGTGAGCTATGAAGGTCGGGGTCGAGTCACGTAGTGTGTATGCCGCGCTTTAAACGTGAAACGCACTACCTGAGCGCGTCATGCGGTCAGTAGGGGCCATAGCGCACACCGCAACAAATACTTGCGCTTTAAGAGTACGCTCGGGCGCAAGGGGGTACCTTGAGGTCGCCGTGGATGACGTTGTTGTAGTGCAGGTAGTCCAGCCCCTGGCAGGCCTGCCGGAAGAACTCCCTCGCCGCCTCCTCGCCCAGCGGCGTGAGGCCCGTCTGCTGGCGCGTCTCCATCACGCAGCCGCCCTCGCAGTACTCCATGACCATCATGAGGTAGGAGGAGCCGGGGGGGTCGATCACCTCGTGCAGCCGCACCACGTTGGCGTGGTCCACCTGGGGGTGCGAACAGAGCGCCGGTGTGGCAGAGCGTCAACCTTGCAGCACACCTTCCCAGGCGTCGTTGCACACTTGTGGTCAATGCTCCACCGACATAAAAAACAGGTCTGCACAGACGTCCACCGGCGGCGCTGTAACCGCCATGCATTCGTCCCGCTTCCCTGTCCGCGCACTCACCTTCTTCATGACCGCGATCTCCCGCATGATGGCGGCCATGGGGGACATGTCGTCGCACGAGGCGCGGGAAGGGGCGGCCTGGAGGCAACACCATAGGGGCACGCGGGACGGGGTGAAAGGCCAGGACATGCAACATTGCAGCCGCAGCCCTCCTTCCGACCCATACCTTCCCCTGCTTCCTCACCCTGAGTTTCTCACGCCTACTTAATGCACCCATGGATGGGTGACGCGCCGTGTCACCCTCAGTGCAACCCTCTACCGCAGGACTACGCGCGGCATGTGTCCTACCTGCTGCGAGTTGGGGAAGGCGCCGTTGGTGTGTGCATTGGCCAGGTTGCCCTCCGTGGCTGTGCGGTGCATGCCCATCAGCCCCGTGTCGCTGGTGTTGCGCGGCGGCGGAGCGCGGCGGCGCAGCGGCCGAGCGGGCTTCTGCAGCTGTCGAAGCAGGTGCGCGCGGTTGATCATCTGCGAGCCATCAGAGGCACAGGCGCAAGGCCGGACAGGAGCAGGTGGCCGTTAGCGCAATAAGGCAAGTGTCATGGCCTCACTTGCAAGCCATAGTCGCAGACCCTGCAGTCCTACGCCACCCCGATCCTCACTCCGAGCTCATGAGCACCACCCCATGCGTACGGCAGCAGCCTTAGTCCCAGGCCTGCCCAGGAGAGCCCTGGACCCGCCCTACACAGGGTATCCCCTAGGCTACTTACCCATCCCCCTGCGTCTACAGCACCCCGTTCCCAGTGGCGCCCTGCCTACCTTGACGGCGTACAGCTGGCCGTTAAGTGTGTTGAGGCACAGCTTGACCTTCCCGAACGCCCCCCGGCCCAGCGTCTTGACCACCACGTACTGGTTGATCACGGTGGCGCCAGAGGCGTCGCGACCAAAGTCCAGCTTGGTGGTTTCCTGTGTGTAGGTGGCAGTGGTGAGGCATTGGTGCAACACGAACGTTGAACGAGGAAAGGTCCAGGACAACATTGGCAGCCGTGGAGGGGATTGTGTGCGTGCACCTCAACCCCCTGCACATACTTGGCCTGACCTCCATCGTGCTCGTTGCCTAGTTCACGTACAAGGTAAGAGGACTGGGCGGCACCCCGAAAGGAATGACGTTCAACCAGCTGCGCCTGATGCTGTTTGCTGGGGCCCCTTTCCCGCCCAGAACCGTTCCCGCCCCACCTTGGCCAGGCTGGAGATGCCCTTCATGCTGGCCTGGACTCGCGCGTACAGCCCGCTGTCCTGTGGGGTCGAAGGTTGAAGGGGCAGAAGTCAAGCGCATTGGAGGGTTACCGGGGTTTCATGGCCAGTGCTAGTAACGAAGTCAGATAGGCAACAAGTGAGTCTTGGACGCTGTGGCACCTGCTGCCGATTCCCCACACTGACTACAGCGCCTTCCACCGGCAACCGCACCCCTCGCGTGTCCTTGACCTCGCTTGCTCTGTCGCCGACTCTGTCACCACCCCTGGTCCACCTACAGCGCCAAGCATTCCCTTCCGGCCTGAACAGTGCGACCTTCTACCCTCCCTCCCTGAAACTTACGCCACAACAAAGTCGGCAAACAATCGCGTCTTGATCCATGGTTCCGCCAAACCCACCTGCAGCATCATGCGCTCCACCGCCTTGTGCAGCGCCGCCAGGCTGTTGGACGGCTGCGCGTGCGCCCCCGACAGCGCCAGCCGCCCGCTCATGCACACGCTCTGGTTGGGCGAGCGATCCAGGGCCATGGACGTCCGGTCGCCCATGCTCACCAGCGAGGCCCGCTCATGCGCCACGCCCATCTGCTGATGTGAGACGAGCATCGGCTGCATCGGGTGGCTGCCGCTGCCCGGGCCGCCATGCACGGGTGTGGTTCGGCCATCGAGCATGACCTCCTGGCTGGCCAGGGCTCCATGGTCGCCGGGGGAGGGGTCTGCGTCCAGCTGGCTGCCCGGGGGCTGGGATGGGTCCCCAGGGGCGTGCTGTGCGGTTGAGGGCCCGGCGGCTGCGGGCCCCATCACGGGGGAGGAGGAGGCGAGCGTAAGGGCGTTACCCCCACCGAGGCGGGAAGGTGTGCTGTTGAGGTTGCCGCTGGTGGGCGGGTGGGCATGTGGCTGTGTGGGGGAGCCGGCGTTGGCCCCCGCGCCGCCGCCTATGGACCAGCTACGCTGCGTGATGCCGCTCTGAGAAACAGGCGGCGCGGTGGAGGAGGTTTGAGAGTATTGGCTGTTCATAGGGCTGTCGGAGGGGAGGCGGGAGAGGTTTGACCGGACGCCCGAGTCTAACCTGTAGTCTGTGTCCTCGGTCTGGCCCGTACGCCGCGACCGGGCGCCAGGCCGGTGCCCCCCGGCGCTGCCGTTGACCCCGTCCATGACGACGGGCATGGAGGCGTGGCGGTTGGGCAACCGGCGGTGCTGGCCGTTGAAGCTGTTGGCACCATGGGAAAGCGCAGGGTAGTGCCCCGGCTGGTGCACGAGCCTGATGGCGGGGCCAGCTGATGCCTGGCCCTGCCGTCCGCCCGCCGGTGCACTCCCGCCGGGGATGGAAGGCAGGGGAACGGGCGACGCCCCGCCCGCGGGTGGCGTGGCCGGCCGCCCCGGGCCCGCCGCCGACACCTTCGCCGCGTTGGCCGCCGCCGCCACGCGCATCGCCACCCGGGTCTGCGCCTGGTCCAACACCTCATCCTCCACGTCGGACGGCGTCTGCCGTACGGTGAAGGACGACCGGCCGCTTGCAAGCTCGTCCGTACCGGCGTACGGCTCTGCTCCAAAGCCGCGCCCCGCACGGCTGCGCACCTGTCCCCGAGCTACCGACCCGCTGGCTGCACTGCCTGCTCCGCGCGGCCCTGCGCCGCTGGGCTCGTTGCGCACAGGGCCCCCGGTGGACGTGGCCCAAGAGCCATCGTTGCTGGGCTGCCGCACCGGTGGACTGGGCGACGGCAGCGGCACAGGCTCCGTCATTGCCCGCGGGATGACAACCGCAACCGGGGAGGCATCCTTGCCACCATATTGCTCTTGCTGTTGCTGCTGATCTGCATGCATGCCGCTGTTCCAAGGATGCCCCTGCACGCCACTACTGCTGCTCCGCATGGGAGGCATGTGCCCTGACAGCAGCCGGCTCGGTCCGGGCGTTGACAACACCCCACCGGACAGCGGCGGAGCCTGCCCTGCACCACCCGCCTGTGACACCCGCCCCACGCCAGCCCCGGACACTCGTGCCCTTGCCGCTGAGTTGCCCCTGTACCCCTGCCCCACACTCCCGCCCGCTGCTGCAAGTGACGACGTGGACATCCTTCCTGCCGCCGCTGCCCACGGCTGTGCAGTCGTCTCCGCCTCCCCTTCTCCCCGCACCTGCTCCTCCTTCGGTGCCACGTGCCCCTGTTGCTGGTGCTTGCCCCCTTTACCGCTGTCCGGGCCCTGTGGCCCCACCACAGGTGCGCCGTGCGCCCCTGGCGCCACAAGCCGGAGGCGCGAGCTGAGGGAGGACTCCGACCACGTTGATTGCTCCTCGGCCCCGGTACCCTTGGCAGAGGGGGACTCGACCGCCAACGGCCCGCTGGGTTCGCTGCCCTGGTGAGCCGGTAAAGCGTCCTTTGTCCCTAGGCCAGCCGGCGGCAGCACTGGGCCAGGAGGCCGCACACGCTGCAGCCCCTGATCGCTGTACGCAAGGGGCCTTGATGCTGCGGGTGCTAGTGCGCCGGTAGCTTCGGCAGCTGCTGCCGCCACCGCCCTAGACGCTGTGGGTGTCCCCTGCAGGGCCCCCTGGGCTGTGCCAGACACCATAAAGGTGACAGAGGCGCCAGAACCCCCTGTTCCGCACTCTTGAGGGACATGTGCAACCGGGGTCCTACTCCCGGTGCTACCCTGCCACCGGGGGGTCCGTACGCCTGACCCGCTACGGATGGCGGTGGAAAGACCATCGTTCCCTGCGTCCTCCAATTCCAGGGCAGCGTATTGTGTAGAGCCAGCCCGACGACGCACCGGTCCCGCCGACTGCTGCTCGCGGGAGGCCCGCGCTGCCGCGAGCTTTTCCGGCAAAGAGACGAAGACATGCTTGTCGACTTCTGGGCCTGCAGGCCGCCCGGTGGAGTTTCAACATCAGTTTGTCACAATTGGCGTATGCTCAGCACATGAAAACTATGTAGCCACCATAAAGTGCTGCACCGTGCAGCGACCGCGCAGCGACGCGCAGGTGGCCCCATGCACTGGACATGCACGCGCTTTCTTCTCACCTAGGCTGGACACCCCTTTACCTGGGCTGAGCGGTAAGGGAGCAGCGAGGCTCCCCGCGGGCGCGGTGGTGTGAGCCTGCCCACTGGCCGCACCGCCGGCACGTGCATTTCCATTTACATCTTTTAGCGGTGCCCTGATGCGACCATTGAAATCAAGGGCAGAAACCCATCCAGTGAGCACGGTTTGCGATGTAGGACCGAAGGTGCTCTGTTGTTTAGGATTCCCAGCTTACCTTCCCGACTCCTGGTCAGTCTTATGCTCAACTACTGAGACAGCTTTGCTACCCGCGCAGCCTATTTTGCCCGAAGCCTGGGCCTGACGTTGTCCAGCAAGCCACCCGGTACCTCCGCTGCACTAGGATAATGCGTTGTCTAGTGTAATGATGTGTAGGCTTGCATAGTTAACAGAAACGGGCCCTTGGCTGTACCCTGAAAATCCCAAGAAAGGTCTTCGCGGAGCTTTGTTACAAGTCTCGATACTGGTCAAATAGAAAGATCATGAAGCAAAAGCAAAGCTGGGGAAAACACACAGTACAGACAAAGAGAGCTGTACTTTTCCTCATGATGTTGAACTTCTTGCGAACGCCCTCGTTCACACGCGACTTGGGTGCATACGTAATTTGAATACTTTTGTATGGTTTCAGTTGCTGCTGCTTCTCTGGAGGCCAAATACAACTTTATAACGAACACGGGACAAGTAACCGAGTACGCCTGGCAATTGTGTCTGCAATGCAATAAGCATGAACGAATGGCAACAATACACCTGTAGCACCTCAAGGGGCTGACCTCAGGCGAGGCATAGATGGACCTCAGCTATGGCTACGGAAAAGCCCCCCAGCAAGCTTTCCAGGTGCGGACAGCAGTAGGACCGGGCCGATCATACAGGGGAAGCACGCTAGCGGGGTAGCTGAGGGGACAGGTGAAAAGCCTGCGTACACTACGACACGGCGATGACGGAAGCGCAACACCCACACCGATGACCTAAACCCGGCCAGCCTTACCGTCCGCTATTGCCACGTGGCTCCTGGCCCTGGAAAGGGCTGGACGCAGCTTAATACAGCGCCGCTCCTGGCGGATCTGAGGGTACTCTTCCCCTGCAGAGCTCTGTGCATAGGCGTTTCAGCATCCCATGCCTCCCAACCCTCCAGAGATCGCAAGGAGGTTCCCCGCTGCATCTGGGCTCACACATTGCGTGTCGTGAAATCTCGCGTTCAGGAACTACGCTGCCGCTCACCGTTTTGTTCTCCCTGGGTAACGGCCCGCGGGTCAGGTGTACCCATGATCCGTGCACCTCCCCCTCAGCTGATTGCCGCGCCCCTCCTGCCCATACAGCTTGCTTAAGGGCCGCTCTGGCCGCTTCCTCCAGCTCCGGAAAGACAGTGAGGACGGGCCTCTGCCGCCCGACTTGATTAGCCCTGGAGGCAGCAGTAGGACAGCCGGGACCATCCGCCATTCTCAGGTGCGCTGGAGCCACGTGTGGCGGTCTTCGAGGAACCCAAAGACCCAGCGGTGCTGTTTGTTGCAATTCATGCGGTTGTTGTAGTGGAAGCGGGCGGTACGGGGTAATTTCATGAAGCGGTTCGGCTTGTCGTACTGTTTGAACAGTTTGAGGCGCAAGAGGATTAAACGGGCCACCTGTGCCAGATGCTATGTGCTGTCGACGACCTCTGTGCCATGCAAGGGCCGTAGCCGTGGTTCCTTTCACTGGCGCTGTTTAGGGAACTCTAAGTGCTCTGTCCTGCACCCTGCCACTGCATGCCGGCCCTAGGACAGAGCCAAGGAAACCCACACGGCCAGTGCACGGTGGTCCCCACTGCCAAGGTCAACTCTTCCTGCGCCTGTGGTGCTGTACTATGGCCGTTCTCCAGGGATTATGTCAGTAACGCGGACGCACCCGATCGCATGTGCACCTCTTTTTGCCCTCAGGACTGGAACGACGCCATGCAGCGAGTAACAGCCGCAGGGCCTGATGGGGCCAGCGGGGGCGGCAGCCGCGGGGGTTCCGCCGGTCCCGCCGCGGCCGTGAGCGGGGGCGCGGACCGGCGTGGCAGCGTCGACACGGGCGCGGCGGGCCAGCACGTGCCTGGGGACGTGGGGACATCGGCGGGCGGGGTGGCGGTCAGCTCGACGGACCTTGGCGGGCCCGGGGGGCTGGGGGCTGGGACGGGTCCGCTCGGGGGAGGAGCGGGCGTCAGCGGCGGCGGCGGCGGCGGCGCCACGGGGGGTCTGATGCAGCAAGCGGCCATTCCGGAGCACCGCGTGAGGAAGTTCAACAAGCTGCTGGAGGGGGCGGTGGTGAGCTGTGCAAGGCAGGCGGAGTGCAAGCGGCCGTGGCGGGATGATGGACGCACGGGGCTATTGGTGACGGGCATTTGCGTGTTGGGACCAGCCCTGAGCGGTTGTTTAGTACTTGTCTGTCCGCTTCGATTAGGGCAAGCTGAGCCCTAGGTAATCGGCCTGCGTGTCACCCAAGCGTGCGAGAGCCTTGTGAGCCTTGCGCGCCCCCCCCCCTTCCCCACGCGTTGCACACGCGGCATGTGGACAGGGCACATACATGCCG
>VFQN01006296.1_pt1 | contig 13674 bp, 11 predicted proteins | sample 3512371 | NCBI WGS metagenome assembly VFQN01 (sample SAMN10412370, study PRJNA504923) | tailings metagenome | isolation source: Replicate 2 from Balatoc abandoned mine | place: Philippines: Itogon, Benguet | collected 2017-08-28
CCAGCTATGCTCAAAGCCATTGACTTGGGCGTTACTACTTTGGAAACAGATGTAGTCATTACAGCTGACAGACAAGTGATATTGAGTCACGAACCCTTTTTTAATCATGAGATCACCACTAAACCTGATGGAAGCTACGTTACTGCGGAAGAAGAAAAGAAGCTGAATATTTTTCAGATGGATTATGCCACTGTTCGCAAATATGATGTTGGGTTGAAGTCTGTTTCCCGTTTTCCACAGCAACAAAAAATACCAGCATATAAGCCGCTGTTATCCGACATGATTGATTCTGTGTTGGCCTATTGTACGAAAATAGGAAAACCAGTCCCTGCTTTTAATATCGAAACTAAATCTCAGCCCGCAACAGATGGAATCTATCATCCTGAACCTGCAGTATTTGTAGACCTGATTATGGAAGTGATCCAACGCAAACAAATACAAGAGAAAATAACCATTCAGTCTTTTGATATTCGAACACTTCAATACCTGCATCAAAAATTTCCATCCATTCAAACAGCTTTGTTAATCGAAGGAAATCATCCTCAAACATTTGCGCTTCAATTAAAGGAGTTGGGTTTTGTTCCTACTATTTATAGTCCTTATTTCTCATTGGTAACTCCATTGTTGGTAAAGCAATGCAAAGATTTGGGTATAAAGCTAATTCCATGGACTGTTAATGATCGTACCAAAATTCAGGAACTGCGTAAGTTGGGTGTTGATGGTATTATTTCAGATTTCCCTAATCTCTTTTAATCATTTTACTTCAAAAATGTAATGAGTATGTTGGATTTCTTATCTCATTTCATGAATCATTTTTTTGATGATAAAACCGATCAGTAAAACTACTCGTATATGGTCTGAACATTCATCACAAAAAAAAATCGACAGATCATGAAAAAGATTCTTTTTATTCTTTGTGCCATCTTAGGTACTCAATTCGCAATGGCTCAAGAGAAAACGGTAGAAGTGGGTGGGGCACCTATGTATCCTTCCAAAAATATTGTTGAAAATGCAGTGAATTCAAAGGAACATACCACATTGGTTGCTGCTGTGAAAGCTGCAGGTTTGGTTGAAACATTACAAAGTGCAGGTCCATTTACAGTATTTGCACCTACCAATGCTGCTTTTGGAAAGTTGCCAGCAGGAACGGTGGAGACTTTGGTTAAACCAGAGAATAAAACAACCCTGACTAAAATTCTTACTTACCACGTAGTAGCTGGTAAATATGATGCAGCAGCTATTGCTCAATTGATTAAAGAAGGAAAAGGTACAGCGGTATTGAAAACAGTTGCCGGCGGATCTTTAAAAGCGTCTATGAAGGGCAAAAAATTGATTTTAACCGATGAGAAGGGATCTACTGCTGAGGTAACCATCAGCAATGTATATCAAAGTAATGGGGTAATACACGTAATTGACAGCGTTGTTCTCCCAGGATAAGAACATTGGTTCATTCAGTAAAAAAGGTCGGTATTCATACCGACCTTTTTTGTGTGGAATAATCGGTTTTTTTACCGCAATTTTGCGTGATGTCAGCATTCATGAAGAAGATTATCATCACATTAGACGGTTACTCATCTTGCGGTAAAAGCACTTTAGCCAGACAGCTGGCCAAGGAGTTGAATTATGTTTTTATAGATAGCGGTGCTATGTATCGTGCCATTACACTCTATTTTCTCAGGAAACATATTGATTATGCCGATACCAAAAAAGTAATCGAAGCGCTTTCTGAAATTTCTTTATCCTTTGAGTACAATCCGGTGACAAGTCAAAGTGATATGTATCTGAATGATGAAAATGTTGAATCCTTAATTCGTGAGATGGTAGTAAGCGAGCATGTGAGTGAAGTAGCGGCGTTGAAAGAAGTACGTGAGTTCGGCGTGGCACAGCAACAATTGATGGGAAAGAAAAAAGGAATTGTTATGGATGGCAGAGATATCGGCACAACTGTTTTCCCTGATGCAGAGCTTAAAATATTTGTTACAGCCGATCCTGCCGTCAGAGTGGAAAGACGATTTAAGGAGTTGTTTGAAAAGAATCCTTCTATAACCATTGAAGAAGTGAAGCGTAATTTGGAAATGAGGGACTATATGGATAGCAATCGAGAATTCAGTCCGCTCAGACAAGCGGAAGATGCTGTGATATTGGATAATAGCGATTTGACCCGAGAAGAGCAATTACAGGTAGCATTGGATTGGGCTAAAGAAAAAATTAGCGGAGAATAATATTTACAGATTTCAGTATATTGCAAAAAAAGGGTCCCTCCGTGGAAACGGAACGACCTCTACGATTGCTTGCCATACGAAAATTCTTTTGGGAGAAATATCCCGATATTTTAAACGCTGATGCGTTAATTGCGATTGTTTGTTACGCTTCGATTGTCTTGCTATATGAAAATTTCTTCTATTCGAAGATAGTGAACCATTATGGTGGTATAAAGACAAGTTTTTACTTTCTTTTTTATCTTAAAAATGAAATGGACTGTCTGAAATACTTGATTTTATTGGTTTTTTGGTTAAAAATGATATGATGCCCAACCGTTCGCAAGACCCTTTGTTCCAATTGATCAAATCGCTTCAGAAGGCGGAAAAAAGGCATTTTAAACTGTATATCAAACGTAATTCGGCGAAGGATGATCTTAAAGTCATACAGTTATTCGATGCCTTAGAAAAGCTCTCAGATTTTGATGAAAAAAACCTCCTTAAAAAAATACCTGGCATAGAGAAACCTCAGCTGGCGAATCTGAAAAACCATTTGTACCGTCAATTACTTTCCAGTTTGCGTTTATTGAAAAGTAATGATAGCATTGATATGCAATTGCATGAGCAAATTGACTATGCACGTATTCTGTACAATAAGGGATTATATCATCAGAGTCTTAAAATTCTGGATCGAGCAAAAGAGTTGGCACATCAGTACCATCAGGATAGCTTTTTGATTCAGATTATTTCGCTGGAAAAAAAGATTGAGACCTTGCATATTACCAGAAGTATGCAAGACAGGGCTGAGCAGTTAACTGCCGAGGCCAATGTCGTTAATGAAAAAAGAAAAGTCATTACTCAGTTGTCCAATCTGGCTTTGCAATTATACAGCTGGTATGTGAAAAATGGTCATGCCAGGAATGAAGCGGATGAAAAGGATATCAAAGATTTCTTTAAGCATCAGTTGCCATCTAATGCTGATACGCTAATGGGGTTTTATGAGCGATTGTATCTGTACCAAAGCTATTGCTGGTATGCGTTTATTCGTCAGGATTTTTTGATGTACTACCGTTATAGCCAAAAATGGTTAGGTCTTTTTGAAAAGGAACCTTTTATGATTGAAGTGGAAACCGGACATTATATCAAAGGGCTACACAACTTGCTCAATGCTCATTTCGATCTTAGAAATTTTAAAGCGTTCAGTCTTGTACTCAAAAAATTTGAGCAATTCGCTGAAAGTGAAACTGCGAATAAACATGATATTTTTCGTGTACATAGCTTTATCTATATCAATAGTGCTAAACTGAATCAGCATTTGATGCAAGGCAGTTTCCGAGAAGGATTAACATTGGTAGCTGATCTGGAAAAGCAGTTATCTGATAATGCATTGTATATTGATCAGCATCGAGTATTGGTATTCAATTATAAAATTGCCTCCTTGTATTTTGGAAGTGGTGATTATAACACCTGTATTGATTACTTGCGTAGAATTATCAATGATCATGTTGACTTACGTAATGATCTGCAATGTTATGCACGTCTATTACATTTGATGGCACATTATGAATTGGGTAATGCAGAGTTAATCGAAAGCTCTTTGATTAAATCTGTTTATCGATTTATGGCTAAGATGGATAATCTTACGGTTGTAGAAGAAGAAATGTTTCGTTTTCTGCGCCATTCCTTTCAAATTCCTGCCAAACAAGTCAAAACCGAGTTACGCTCTTTTTTAGAAAAGATCAAGCAGTATGAAAAGAGTCGCTTCGAAACCAGATCATTCGCTTATCTGGATGTAATTTCATGGGTAGAGAGTAAAGTGTATGGAAAAACCATGAGTCAGGTAATACATGATAAATACATGCTGAGTAAACACAGATAGTACTACTCTTCAAAATAGGCTAAACTTCCACCTACCCATTCTTTATCCTTGTTATAACGTACACCAATCATTTTTCCTTTACTCAAACGAGCCAGATTATTGGTAGCGATGGGTCTGGGCTCGCCCTCTTTCCAAAAATAAAAAATACGAAGCTCTACTTTAGCTGGTATATCAGGTGTTTCAATGACATCTGCATACTGTACTTTTTTCTGTAGTATCCAGTTTTCAGGATCGGTTATTTTATCGATGTCTGCTTGTGTAACATCAATCACCACACCCTGACCAGCAAAAGAGAATAAGGGTTTCAATACATATTGATGTAGATCTTGTGGTACTTCTGTAAGTTCACTTAAGAAAACGGTTTTCGGAACATAGAGATGATTAATAAAAGGAAGCGTATACTTACTGATTCTATAAAACCAATTGGGATGCGGCACCCATTCTACATCTAACTCTTCCAGCATTAATTTTCCTTTTTCACGGATTTCTTCGCTTTGTTGTTGCAGGTCATCAAAAATGATACGGTTATATATTCTGTGAACCCTGATTTTTTCACCTGATGTATTGTGATAGAACAATTGATTGCCTTCTTTTTGCAATTCTGTAAGACATACAATGGGAATCCCTGTATATTCACTGGTACAATAAAAATCAATTTTTGTTTTTTGCTGATGCGGTAACAGTTCCAGTAATATTACATTTTCTGGTTGGTGTTGTCCGAGAATGATCTCCTTCAGTAAAGACAAATAACTATCTCTATTAAATCCATTGAGATAAGTGCTATAACCTTTGGGTACCTGAAAATGATTTCTGGTGACTTCATCCTGCCATACCTGATATCCAAATAGAGTAGGGAAGCCTTGCATTTCAATCAACTGAGGTTCATACTCTCCAGCTTCATTGATACAAACACCAAAATCAAATGCAATAAAGTGCGTATGATCATTTTCATTGGGTACTCTTACATCAGCAGGAATAGCATGTGAACTCAATGTTTTAAAATTGAATTGTGTAATCACATCTACGATATGTTCACAGGCGGATAAAATTTTTTCTTTGAAACTTCGGTCTACAAATACCGGCGTTTCAGCAACACGAAACTCAATAGCACCAGGAAACTTGCTGTTTAGTTCTTCTAAATATGCTTTATATTGATCGGTAGTAAACTGTTGATTGAATGCCTGTCTGATTGAAGGTACCATACAAATGAAATTAGGTCTTTGAAAGTAAAAAAACCTTTTGATACCTGAAAGGGAATCAATCAGATAAACTTTAATTTAACCTTGTGATGAATAGACGGGTTCCTGAACAGATTGATTCAAAAAGTTGGGTAGAATCGTTTGATAGGTAAAGAGAATTTTTTCAGGATCTTGTAATTGCTCCACCATGCTTTGCCATTTGGCTTCTCCATGGTTATCGATTACGGTTTTCTTTTTGTCTTCTCGTATTAAATACATGTGCATTCCCACAGCATCGGCTTCCGGATGAAATTGGGTTCCGATAAAATGATCATTAAAACGAATGGCCATCACTGCACGTTCGTAAGGTACATGTGGTCTGTTCTTTTCAATCGCCAATATAGATGCTCCCATGGCTGTGAGTTTTCGGATATCAGGTTCAATAACCTGATAATCTCGACTATCTACGCAATAAAAAGGATCTCTCAGTCCATCAAATACCGGTTCAGCAGTACCTGAATCCAGCATGTGTACAGGGAAAACGCCAAAAGCAGTGGATTTTCTTTTACATACATTGCCTATACCGTAATGTCTGCAAATCAATTGAAAACTGTGACAGATAAAGAATACGTTTTTCTTGTCGGAATCAATAGCGGTTTTGTTGAAAGCTTCTATACTTTCTAGCCAACCAAAATAAGCCGCTTCCCATGCAGAACCTTCTGTTTCCAAAGGAGAACCCGGACCACCACTCGAGATATAGATATCAAATGAGGTGTCGGGAACAGATAGCTGTTGTCTAACATCAAATTCCTGGTATATCAAATCAAACCCTTTATCAGAAGCCCAGGTATGAACAATCTCTTTGATACAACGCATACCCTGATTAGCCTGACCTTCATACAGATCCAGTACCGCTATTCTTATTTGTTTTTTTTCAGACCACATGGGGGGAAGTTTGATTCTTTGATCTTTGATTTCTTGATTTTCTTAAGAAGAAAAGATCAAGAAATCAAAGATCAAGAAATCATAGATAACTTAAGTTTGTTTTGGGTGTTAATGTTAAAAGCGTGTGGTACATCAGTTTGATGGTTTCTTCGATATCATTTTTATGCAACATCTCTACTGTGGTGTGCATGTATCTTAATGGAATAGAAATCAATACTGATGGACATCCATCATTGGCATAAGCAAAACTATCTGTATCTGTTCCGGTACTTCTACTCAATGTTCTGAATTGAACAGGGATTTTGTTTTTCTCTGCGGCATCTTCAACTACTTTCAACAATTTGTTATGAATAGCAGGAGCATAAGCTAATGAAGGACCTTTGCCACATTGGATATCGCCCTCTATGATTTTACTGATCATAGGAGTGCTGGTATCATGTGTAACATCTGTAACGATAGCGATATCGGGTTTAATTCTTCTTGCGATCATTTCAGCACCTCTTAGTCCAATCTCTTCTTGAACAGCATTCACCACATATAGACCAAACGGTAATTTCTTTTTATTCTCATGCAGTAATCGTGCAACTTCCGCAATCATGAATCCACCGATACGGTTATCAAAAGCACGACCGATATAAAAATCATTCGCAAGTTCATCAAAACCTTCCTGATAAGTTACCACAGCACCGATATGTATACCCAAAGCCTCTACCTCTTTTTTATTACGTGCTCCGCAATCCAGGCATAGATTATCTACTTTGGGTTGAGGTTCTTTTGCATCAGGATTGCTGAGACGTGTATGGATAGCAGGCCATCCGAAGACAGCTTTAACGGGTCCTTTTTTCCCATGGATGAAAACACGCATTGCAGGTGCAATCTGATGATCTACACCACCATTTCTTTTCAGATAAATCAATCCCTGATCATTGATATAATTCACAAACCAGCTGATTTCATCGGCGTGTGCTTCAATTACTACTTTGAAAGGAGCAGTTGGATTAATGACTCCCACTGCTGTTCCATAAGGATCGGTAAAGAAGCTGTCTGTGTAAGGTTTTACATAATCCAACCAAACTTTCTGTCCACTACTTTCGAAGCCAACAGGAGAGGGCGTGTTGATGTATTTTTTCAGAAAATCAATTGATTTGTCTGTAAGAATAGATTTAGACTTTGTCTTTGTGACTGTTTTTACTTTTGCCATAATTCTTCAATTAAATATGATGCGTGCTGTTCAAGAGTGGTGGATGAAACTTCCGCAAATACCACAAATGGCTTTAACCAGCATTAATCCGTCAATGATTGCAAGATAATAGAGAATGCTTTTACGACGGTGCATGTGATAGGTCACAATTATCAACAAAATAAAGGGGATAGTGTTGATGACCATGCGAATCAGCGGAAAGTCATGTAAAAAGCCATAGACCAGAAAAGTACCTAATCCGATGATGGTCAGAGGTATAATAATATAAAATAGAGTTTTACGAAGACCAAATCTCACAACAAAGGTCTTGAGTTCTTGATTGTGGTCAGTAGCATAATCTTTTATATCAAAAAGGATACATAGCATGGAGATGAACATGCCATTTTTAAGGAACAGTAGGAAGTGAAAGAGCGTAGGCTCATAACTGCGATCGTTTTCAAGTGCTGAAAGAATGGCCGGATATATATTGACTGCCCCCGCCCATATAAAACCAATCACAAAAGGTTTGATCCATCCTCTGGAGCGGAGACTTGACCATTGAAGTCCCGGAATGACATCACTGTAATACCATAAGGCCAATAATGGAAAGATCAAGATCAACACCACTTGCCAGCCTTTGATATACTGTAAAGCTGACCAATAGGAGCCAATCAGATATACGCCACAAATTATGGCTATCGTTATCAGTCCTAGTTGAGATCTTTTAATCCAACCCTGATGTTCTTTATACCAAATGGTGCGTGGATTGATACTTGGATGGCTTTTTTCATGTAGATAGGCAATGGTGTAATACACAATCGTTCCGGTAAACAGTAAAAGATACCAGGATACATGATTTGATTGAAAACCTTGTTGAAGTGAGGCTTCCAATGACAATGCAACGGCACAGATACCATAAAAGTAGTTGCCAAAGAAAAAAGTATGGAATAATCTATCAAGTGCTTTCACCATAGCTTACAAAAGCTGGGAAGTCAGGAAACGATCCTTATCTCCTGAGGATGATGTTGGGAGATACCACAGTATCACTTTTATTTTTTGCTATATCACTTGCCCAGAAACGGAAGAAACAAGTATCTGTTCTGCTGCAGGTAGGGATCACTGTATAATTGCTACCGGGTATATTGCCTGTACTATAGCCAATTTCAAAAGTACCTTTCAGATTACTGGTGGGTGTAAATGACGGGATCTTTACACGATCACTAAAATTATTGCAGCCGTTTACTCGGGTTACTTTTTGCACCCAGATACTGTCTTGAATATCTCCTTCTCTGTCAGTAAATTCAATCGAAAAGATGATCGCCGAATTTGGACCAAAACTTGTTCCATTCACACTTTTGAAGGTTAACTGAGGTTTGGTGGTATAGGTATCTTTCTTGCAGGCGACTAATGCCAGCGTAATTGCACTTATTATCAATAATTTTGCCTTCATTCGTACTGCTTTCATATCAAATTTAGTTAAAACATCACAATAGATGACCGGATTACCCTTTGATGTTAACAATATTTTCTCTCTTTCTGTTGACCATTTCGATGAAGTGTGCATGGATGTATTCCGGTTTCAGTATCAGCACAATCCTGTTTATCGTCAATGGTGTGAGTTAATTGGTAAAAATCCACTCCATATTAAGACACGAGAACAAATTCCATCGTTGCCTGTGTCGTTCTTTAAACAACAAAAGGTATTATCGGGACCTGAGGCAGTACATTTTTTTGAAAGTAGCGGAACCACGCAAAGTCAAAACAGTCGCCACTGGGTGCGAGATATGGATATTTACAGACGCAGTTTTATCCAAGCTTTTGAAATGTTTTATGGCAAGATCAATGAGTGGTGCATTCTTGCTCTTTTACCCGCTTATCTGGAAAGACAACATTCCTCCTTGGTGATGATGGCAGATGAGTTGATCAAAATGACGGGGCACCCTAACAGCGGGTTCTACCTGTATAACCATGATGAATTGGATCAGACATTAAAAGCATTAGAACAATCCGGACAAAAGACACTCTTGCTAGGAGTTACTTTCGGGTTACTGGATTTTGCGACTGCTTATCCTCAGAATTTGAAGCATACCATTGTCATGGAGACCGGAGGGATGAAGGGCAGAAGAAAAGAGATCACAAGGGTAGAAGTGCATTCATTTCTATCAAAACAGTTAGGAGTTCGAACCATACATTCTGAATACGGTATGACAGAGTTGTTAAGTCAGGCCTATTCCAAAGGGGACGGCATCTTTGAATGTCCGCCATGGTTGAAAGTAAGGGTTCGAGATGAAGAGGATCCGCTAGGGGAGGAACAAATAGGAAAAGGGGTGATACAGCTTATTGATTTGGCTAATGTATACAGTTGCTCCTTTATTTCAACGGAAGATGTAGGTAGGGTTTATGAAGATGGCAAATTTGAAGTATGGGGGAGATTGGATCATAGTGATATCAGAGGTTGTAGCTTGATGGTACTTTGAGTGGATTTAAATGAACCGTTTTAAAATTTACTTTGGCAGAAAGGGCGCTTTGCTATTATATTTGCAGCCCTGAAACATCAGCCCATCAGCTGAAAACACCTGCCCAGGTGGCGAAATTGGTAGACGCACTGTGTTCAGGTCGCAGCGCCTTCACGGGTGTGCTGGTTCGAATCCAGTCCTGGGCACTTTTCATCAGAATCCATTGAACTACGCACTTTGTGTTTTCAATGGATTTTTTTGTTGGGCTCCCTAGTATCTTCTTATCCTCTTTGAATTCTTTCATTTGAATCGGGGCCTTTTTCTACTTCACCAATTGGACCTACTAAAGAATATTTTTTATAATATGAATCATATTTGTTCATATTTTTTCGATGAAGGAATTGTTATCAATAAAATTCATATGATAAATATTTTATCTTAGTCGAATCTTTATACTGATCACAGTCATTATTGAGCCATATAATGTTTGTTGATAGTGATAAAGAATTCCAATATCATGAGAAAAGTAGACATTGTTTTTTTTGATGCAGCTTCTGGACATCGCTCAGCAGCAGTTGCAATCCAGAAAGCCTTATCAGCGCTTCATCCTGAATGGAGGATACGAACTGTAAACATTACTGATATTTTTGATGGTCATAAAAGTTTTGGTTGGACTGTCAGAAAAGGCATTGATATATTCAATAAAGAGCTTGTCAAGGATAGGGTATTCGATCTCAAAGGAAAAATCAACCTGGCTTTATTGTGTCATGATCTTGTTGGTGAAAAAGGTGTTCAGCGTATTTCATCTTTTTGGAGTAATGATCATCCGGATGCGATCATTTCTGTAACACCCATGTATAATCCAGTTTTGTATACATCTGCAAGACATATTAATCCGAATGTAAAATGTATTACCATACCCGTAGATTTTGAAGAAGCAAAGCCTCGTTATTGGTTTACACCTGCTGTGCAACAATATTATATCAATGCAACAGACAGACTAGAAGAGCAAGCCAAAAAAGCTGGGATCACTAACGATTTTCTTTTTCGCATACCTGGAATGGTTGTAGATCCAGATTGTTATCAAAAACCTGAATTCGATAAAAAAGCAGTGCTTACTTCACTTTCTTTGGATACTGATTTACCAACAGGGTTTGTATCTTTTGGTGGACAAGGTTCGTTGAGGTCTCTGCAAATTGCAGAGTTAGTACATCAGCATAAAGTACCTGTCAATTTGATATTCTCTTGCGGAAAAAATGAAAAATTATTCAAAAAATTAAGTAATTTAACCACCGTATACCCTAAAGCAGTATTCAGCTATTTCAAGGAGTCGCCGCTGTATTACCTGCACTTATCCGATTTTGCCATAGGAAAGCCAGGTGCTATGACCATTACAGAAGCACTGGTAACTGAAACCCCACAAATTGCCCTGAAAAGTACCGGTTTACGACCTGTACAAAAAGGAAATGAAGCTTGGTTGATTGCTTCTGGAACTGGATTGCTTGCCACCAACGTAAAGAATATTGTGCCGTGCTTAATTAATGTATTGAGTGAGCGAGAGAAGTTTAAACAAAATATAGAAAAAAATACACATAAGAGTATATTTATATGTGCTGATTTGATATCGACAATCATTTTATCATAATAGCATAACCAACAAACCAACAACCAACTAACATGCTTCCGGCAGAACACCAAAATCCAATTCCCCTGACTGGGAAATCCCAAAGTCATGTATCCAAGTATCCAACCGATTGGCCAGTTGATGGTCCCATTGACTTACAAGTCCATGATCTCCCGCACAGCTCGTCCACAATTGAATGGTGGTATCAGAATACCCACTTTTCTAGTACCGAGGGTCATCATTTTTCTCTTTTCGCATCCTTTTTCAGGATTGTAATTGACAGAGATCCCGTAACACATGAATTCAAATATGCGCATTCAGTAACCTGGGCTTTGTGCGATGCAAATGGGAAAAAGTACTTTATGGATTCTGTGGTAGATAGAATAGCTCCACAGGAAGGTTTAAAGATGATAGAAAGAGGTGATGATACCACTGATAAATTATTACTTGACGCACTAAAAGAAGTTTTAGCGAAAGGAAAAGTACCTCTGCCTGACCGATTGATGGAATCAGATGCAGTGATTGGGCAGGATCAACTCGATTTGCTATATGGTGTGAATAGTTTTTGCAAACAGGCAGACGGTAATTATCGATTAAAGCTCCACAATGAAGAAAAAGGAATTTCCTGCGATCTTTTATTCACGCCACTTGTAGCACCTGTAAGACATGGTGATAATGGCGTTGTAGTGGGAACAGGTGGGGAAGATATGTTCTATTATTTTATCCCTGAGTGTGAAGTAAACGGTCAACTGCAGGTAAAAGATAAAACACATTTTGTTGAAGGGAGTGGTTGGTATGATCATGAATTTGGAAAACCAGCTGAACAAAGCAACGATAAAATTGAAGTAAACTTTATGCATGATATCGCTTGGAACTGGATATCACTGCAAGTAAGCAATGGACAACAGATTTCTGTGTATGATTTGTTCGACAACAATAATAATCTTGAAAGTAAAGGTCGCTGGGCTGTTGTTATTCAAGAAAATGGACAAAGTATCAGTGTTAAAGATTTTGTATTTAAACCGATTACCAACTGGACCAGTTCTAGAACTTTTACTGCTTATCCTATTTTATGGCAATTACAAATACCAGAACTCTCTATCGACTTAATGGTGGAAGCTGCTTTCCCACATCAGGAATTTGTAACCATCATTTCAAAACCAGCTTTCTGGGAAGGAAGGGTGCATGCAAAAGGAATATTTGGAGCTGAAGAAGTAACTGGTCTTGGATTTATTGAGAGAAGTGGTTTTGCCAATGTTGAAAAACTTGAAGATTTTTTTAAAGCGGTTACCAAACAAACACGTAAATCCGTAGAAGAATTATTGCCGCTGAATCCAACAGATGCACAGTTTGCGAGATTGGTTGCCAGCGACAGAAACAAACATTTCCTGGAAGGCTTAGATAAGGAACAGTACATCCAAAAAGTAATCCGCCCTATTCGTGAAATTATAGACCGTGGAGGAAAATGTTGGAGAAGCTATGCAGCAATTGCCTGCATAGATGTTGTTGGTGGAAATTCTCAACCTTATATGAATTGGTTGGTATGGCCAGAATTACTACATACAGGATCACTCATCATTGATGACGTACAAGATCGTTCTCAAATTCGCAGAGGTGGTCCATCCTGTCATGTTGCACATGGTGAAGCCATTGCTATTAATGCAGGAAACGCATGTTATTTCCTTGGACAAGTTTTATTATTAGATGATAATTTATCAGAAGAAGTAAAACTAAAAGCTTACCAGATTTATTTTGAAACCATGCGTGCGGCACATGCCGGACAAGCAATGGATATCAGTAGTTTTTATCATCTGATGCCAGAGATTGTAGCGAGTGGAAATAATACAGAATTGGAAAAGAAAATATTGAGTGTACATCGACTCAAATCAGCAGTGCCAGCTAGTATGCTTGCACAGTTAGGTGCCATCAAAGGAAATGCGCAACAAGAACAAATTGATGGACTTGGTAATTTCTTTGAAGCATTAGGACTTGCTTTTCAGATTATAGATGATGTTCTCAATTTGCGTGGATTTAAAGGTGATCTGAAAGACAAAGGAGAAGATATTACAGCGGGTAAAATTACCATGCCTGTTGCGAAAGCCATGGGTTTATTAGAACAAAAAGAAAGGCAATGGCTCTGGCAACAACTTCAAATCAATACTACCGATAAAGCATTGATTGCAGAAGTGATAGGCTTGTTAGAAAAATGTGGTG